>ERZ1292623.361-Hain-H51-01um-R1-361-length-49557-cov-9_pt1 | contig 49557 bp, 73 predicted proteins | sample MGYA00564398_ERZ1292623 | MGnify/ENA primary metagenome ERZ1292623 (study PRJEB36523, sample SAMEA6512633) | groundwater metagenome | collected 2019-01-07 | study: AquaDiva: Metagenomics assemblies of 32 groundwater samples
TCCTGCATTTTAAGAGACAAAATAGCTCCGTTTTCTACGGCTTTAATGACCTTCTTCTTATCAAAAGGCTTCTGAGGACTATAAACAATCTTAAACCTCGCTCTGTAGCCCTGAATTGGATATTTGCGTGTATATCCACATAGAGCAGTGATACTTGAAGCGTCACGATCGGTGTTTCTTAGATAGTTCTGGTAGTATTTCTCAACTTCTTTCTGAGTTATTTTATGTCCTTGGCGCTCAAAAACGTTCCACATAGCATGGACGAAGCAGGAAGGGTTGTCTTTTTGATCCAGTAATACATTCATACGAAAGGATTAAGGCTAAAGATGAAAGCAGATAGTAGGGTTGTGATTCTAGGGTTCACGATAGCAGCGAATACGATAGCCCAAACGCTTGGCACGACTATCGCTGCCACAAAACCTAAGACCTTCATCCACGTCTTTAAAACGGCTATTTCAAGCTGTACCCCGAGTAAGGCTGCTTCGATACGTTTTATTTCTTCAGTAGACATGTTGACTTTATTTAGATAGAATGATAGAATTTGTATTGTTTTATTTTTTATCCTTCCGAGATGGATAGTCAGACTTTTGATTTTGAATGTTGCGGTTGTCTAATCCCAGTCGTAATAGTTATACTGTTATTATTTTAAGCCTCTCGCAGCTTGGGTTCCTTCTGCCGCCTTGTTCGCGAAGTTTGCCACTTGTGCTAACACTGTCGTACCTGGAGTCCCCCCGAGAAGAGCTGGCCAGAAGTAGAACGGATTAATACCCTTTAGCGCTGGCTTTTCTAACGCTCGCTCTAGTGGCTCTTTGATCGCATAAGCTAGAGTCATATCATGGTTAAGTTGTTTGACCTCTGGAGATACTTGCGCCAAAGCGTTATCAAGATCAGCCCAAATTGCGGTTAAAGCCATTTTTCGTGATGCCGCTTGTTCGTCGCCCTTCAAGGCATTAGCAAGGGTAGGGCCGCCCACTTCACGAGCAACGCGTTGCTTCTCTTTAAGAATTTGTGCGTAAGTAAGGCCCTTGAAGGCAGGCTCCTCTGTAACCTCTTTAACTGTTTGTTTAACCGTATCCGAAGTAAGCCCCGTTGGGGTTTCTACGACTTTTGATGTTGTTTTCCGTACAGGCGCGTCTTTCCACCTATCTAGCCAATCAGCGACTTCTTTCTGGAAAGTGCTGCGAGTGCTTTCTGCCGTATAGTCGTCAATCTTACTCATCGCTGTTTGTGTCATAGTGCGCGGATCGATAAGCACAGCAGTTGGGGCTTCATCAGCCTGTTGTAGGAGCGACCCTAGGCGATTCCCTTTTGTTGAGATAACATCGTTAGCTTTCTTTACGAGACCTTTCTTAAAGCCCCAGTAACCTTCTTCTACTGCCTCACGGGCGCGAGATTCTATCTTTTCAAAACCTGTCTTCATGCCAGCCTGCTTTGGCACAATGGTCATTTTAAACAGCTCGGGGACAGCCCACTTTGCCAACTTGCCAAGTCCGAGAGTCCCTAAGTCAAAAATTAGACCCGCCCCAAGTTCTCCCTTGCTAGGAGCCTCACCTTGGGTGGCGGCCGTGAAGCCTGCTGTACTAGCGCCTGAACCTGCCGCAAACTTCGTCACTGTGCTCAGCTTCGATGCTCCAGGTGCTAGCTTTGTGGCAGCACTACCTCCAGTGAAGAATGTCGCTATTGTCCCCATCGCAGTTCCTAAGAATTTGCCTATCTTAGCTTCGCTGGATTCGTCTCCGTAAGTAACAGCGCTTTCGATCTTGTCGGAAGTCCCTGCAACAGCTTCCTTCATCTTTACTCTCGCTTCGTGGCCTTTGTCTGTGAATAGTCCGATACCTTTATCAGCTAAGTCAACTCCTGCCTCTACCAAGTTACCTGCGACATTGATCCCTCCCGCAAGTACACCGCTTGCTCCCGCTAGGTATCCCTTGAGAGGATTTTTAAATGTTTTCGTGCCTTCAATAAACTGATCCGCGTTTGTTTTAGACTGCGTATATTCCGTGCTTGGCGCTTTTGGCATACTTTTCACTCCCTCAAGCTGGAAGCCCTTCGCTTCAAGTATCTTTTTTGCGGCAGATGGTGACACGTTCTTCATAGAAGGATCAGCCATCATAGCTTTAAACGTTTCCTGACTGACGATTGGTGGGGGTACTGCCATATTTATCTTGTGTAAGGTTGTATAATGTATGTGTCTATATTCGAGCTAACCGTCGCATAATCTTCCGTTGAATATCCACGTTCAGAGACAATCGTTTCATAGCTATAGATCTTATCGTATAGTTCTGCCCCGATGACACCTGAGAGCATTGCGGAGTTTTGTGTGTCTAAAGACGAAGCCACGGCCTGCATTTGTGCTTCAAAAGCTGTTTTGTTCTGTGTAGTGCGTGGGAATATATCTCCGTACCTAATAAATTCTTTGTCGGTAGTTGCAAGTCCTGACTGTGCACGAACGTAAGAGAACAACGCCATCGACAGTCTTGCTGAAATTTCCAGCAATTCTGGGTCTGTTGTTGTGCCTGCTTTTTGTGCTCCTTTTTCTGTCAGTCCCGAAATAAGCCCCAGTGCTTTTTGCGTATTACCGCCCTGCGCTATCATTAACGCATCATCAATTTCTTTCTGATTGTCTTTTAGGAACGCAAACATTTCTTCCTCACTTGTACCTGGTGCGGCAAGGTAGTTGTCTACGAGTTCAGACACAGCGGCCAGCTCGGACATCAATACTTGTCTGCCTCGTACCTGCGCACCTTCTCCCGCTGTAAATGTAGATGTAGCCTGTTGGAGGATCAAATCTTTTGCGCCAGCATAATCTTTAGATGGGAAGTAGCGACTTTGAAAGTCTAGGGTAGCAGCTTTTGGATCGCCACCGCTTTCACCGTAATCAGCTCCAGCGAGCTGTGTGTTCGCAAAAGCTTTCGATAAATCGCTCGTATTATAATTCGGGCTTGAGGAATATGATTCAGCACCATAAGCATTAATTCCTTCCTTAGAGTTCATTCCATCTTTTGTCCCGAATGCAGCTACAGGGTCTTTTGCTCCAGCCATTGATGTGAAGCCTCCCTTTTGACTATTCTTATAGAAGCCCATCACTACAGCGTCTTGCGGGTCAAGAATTCTTCCGCTCGTAATCACGCCACTTGTATAATTTGCTTCTTCTAAAATCATCTTTCCGTCTTCTGTGAATCCAGCGACGGCAGCAGTATGGCCCCAGTCTCCTTCAGAAGTAATAACAGCGTCGCCTATCCCGATCTGGTTTTCTCCGTATTGAAACCCGTATTTATCGACGAAACTCATTCTACCTTGAATCGAATCCATACCTTTCGGCAACGCTCCGTCAAACTTATCACGGTAATAGTTGACACAGTTGTTTGCGAACTGAGAGCCTTCTATACCTGCCTGTCCTTGAGTGCCTAGAATCTCTTTTTGCCCATTGACGTATGTAGAAGTATCATATCCTTCTTGTACATACAAAGTTCCATCGTTGCCTGTGTATACCGCGCTATCCCCACCGTTGAAAATTTGCTCCCATGAAAGTGAACCCGTAGCCTGTGCATCAAGGTTGAATTTATAGTTCATCTCCTCAAGAGAATATTGATGGTTTTGTGCTGCAAGTTTCAACTGTTGCTCGTAAGCTGTCTCCTGAGCCGCCAAATCATCAAGTCTTCCTTGCTCAAACCTGTAACTATCCTGGAGCAGAGCATATTTATCGAGCGCTAACTGAGCCGAAGCTGCCTGAGCTGCATTCTCTCCGTATTGAAAATCTGCAATTTCTTTGACAAGGTTTGAGAAACTTGTGTATTTGAAATCCATCTCTTTAAGTTTCGCATTCAAGCTCTGGTTCAAAGCTGGCAGCCCTGTCACTCCCGCCTTTGCAAATATCTCACTACCCCCCATTAAAGAAGTATTACCTACCCCTGATTTCTTTTTAAGAGCTTCTTGTAAGATATTAAGCTGCCCCCCGATCTGTCCTCCTTCTGTTGCAACAGAAGCTTGAGCTTCCAAAGCTTCGTCAGCTCCTTTTGTAATATCTTGACCAATCCCTTGGAGAGCATCCTGATTATTCGGATCGTTTGTTCCTGACAGCGAGGTCAGTCTATCTGTAAGTGCTGCTTGTTTATCTGCAATAGCCTGAAGGTCGGGAGGTAAATCTTTCCCGTAAGTCGCATAAGCGAAATCAAGAACATCTTGTTCAGTCTGAGGCGTAAACCCAATATTGGCAACAGTCTCAGCTTCAGCTTCATAATCTCTTTGTACGGTTTTTTGAAAGTTCTGTACGACAGGACTACCCACATTTGCAGTCACGGTTGCCCCTGTAGGTGTTGTGTAACTTGCTTTCTCGGTAGAAGTATCGGGAGCTGCCATTTCACCTGAAGCTATCATTGCTTCACGACGAGCTGCTGCACCTGCTGACGCTGCCTTACGACGTGCTTCCTGTTCTGGCGTGGATTGTTGTACCATATTTTATGTTGTTGTAAAGTCTAGTAATGTGTCCTGAGCTTGGTTTGTCTGTGCTTCAGCTATTTTTGCAGTTAGCGCACTTGCTTCTGCTTCACGCTTCGCCGCTGGTATCTCTCCCCATACGCTTCCTACCGTTTCAAATCCTAGTCCTCCAGCTTGTTCTGTTCCGAGAGATGCTTCTGCTGACCTTGCCAACTCTTTCATTTGCTGTTCATATCTTGCTTGAGAACTGGTAGAAATCAAGCGATTTTGTTGAGGTATCAGTCCTTCAATCGCTTCTCCACCGAAAGGAATTCTGTTCGTACCTGTCTCGACTCCTTGCTGGTAGGCTGATTCAGCTCCTAGCTGTCTCCTTGCCTCTCCTGAGAAAGTTAATCCTGCCGCTTCGAGTCCCGCCTTTGCTGTTCTAATCGACTCATCAGCATTTCTATCCTCAACTTCAACCGCTCTTGTTCTCTCTCCTTCGAGAAACGAACGAGATTCTTTAACACTTGCGATAGCGAGATTAGCCAGTCCTTGATAATAAGGGTCGATTGTTGAATTTTTGATGTCATTGAAAGCATTGATAATATTTTCTGGATTGAGTTCGATGTTTGGGTCCCAATTTTCCACCACGTTACCGTATAGAGTTTTGAGAGCATCAGGTAGGTTTGAGTCTTGAATCACGGCAAGAGCTTCGTCTAAAGCCACCTGAGCTGGATCAGTCGTTGTTGTCGCGTCTGTAGTGGTTGTGGCCGTCTCTGTACCTGCGTCATCCGTAGTTGTTCCTGCCCCTGTTTCTCCCGTATCTTCAACTCTTGTGACGTAAGGATTGTTCTGAAGCCAGCCTGAACCTACGTTTGCAGTAAATGTTCTTCCTGTTCTTGAATCGTAGAATGTTCCTTTTTCGGTAGAAGTATCAGTTGTTAATCTATTTGGGTCATAAGTACCGTCATTTTGGTCTCCTGTAGCGCTCCCTTGCCCCGTTTGACCGCTTCTCTCAGCCACGAGCCCACTTGGATCAGAAACGCCCTCAAAGCCCTCTAAAGGCTCAATTCCCGAGTCAACTCCAAGGTACTTTGTTCCAAGCCCTGCCAACTCTGCATATTGTTGTTTGATTGAATCATCTAAATAATCACCATATTCATCTATTTGAGATTTAACTGACTTGAGCCAGTCTTTTACGTCGTCTGCATATTCATTCTTGAAATCACTTGTCTTTACGTTCTCTCCTTTACTCTTTGCAACGTCAGCGTTGGCAATCATGCCGATATATTGCTTTGCTTTAGCAATACTTCTTTGAAGATTTTCTTCGATATCAGCATAAACACGATCAGCTTGGCCTGTTCCTTTTGCGAGAACACGATCTGCCGCTGAAGCATCTCCATACTTTGTGTAGTATTTACGGAGTACGTCGAGCTTTTGATCGTCTGTTTGCAGGCGTAATGTCATTATGATAAGGTTACAATATAAGAATATTTATGGCTCCCAAACGTACATGCAAAATTTCTGATTGTAGCAGCCCTACTCATTGTCTCGGCTTTTGTAATGCCCACTACTTGAAATATAAAAGATATGGTAGTCCCAATATATCGAAGCACAGTTCGCCAGGTAGCGGCTTCATCCATAAGAGTGGACACAGGGTTATTTCTGTCAACGGGCGACGTATATTCGAGCATAGGTATGTAATGGAGCAAATTCTTGGCAGGCCGTTGTTGCCATTCCCAGAAGAGATCGTGCATCATATTAACGAAAATAAACTGGACAACAGTCCAGACAATCTGCAAATTATGACCAATGCTGAGCATAAACGTCAGCATCAGATTGGCGATAGGTACATCGGCAGAGATCATGCGGAGTGCAGCAAGTGCCACATAGTCCAAACCAAAAAACGATTCTCTAAAGGGAATAACGTATTTGGCATAAGAGCCGAGTGCAAGAGTTGCCAAAATAAAGACAACGTGGCGCGGCTGCGACGTAAGGCTGATCTCTAATTTATTGAACGCATTTAATGCCATAGTTAATTAATTTAAACTTGTGCGACGGGAATAAAGGTTAAAGCTGATGGTCGTCGATATGATACGCCACCTGTATATTCAGCCCAATAGCTAGTGTAAGCGACGTAAACATTTCCTCCATCCGTGAAGACACCAGGAGCTAAATTAACAGGAGTGACTGAAAGAGTATAAGTGTCAGTCGTAGTACCTGAAGAGTTATATTTCTTGATCGTTCCTGCGTTTCTACCCCAGAAACTTGTTCCATCCCAAAAGAATCCATCAGGAGAAGCAGTGTCCAAGGTAGTGTTTGAAACCCATGTAGCGGTTGTACCTGAAATTGTGTATTTCCTTACCGTGACGTTATCTGAAGCGTCGAGGATAAAGAAATTGGTATCGTCGCTGGCCAAAAGCCCAGCGTCAGAATTTGAGCTGAAAGTCATAGCAGTCCCTGCGTTGCTACCTTTTCTCAATGTAGTTGTATCGTAGGACCAGTAATATTCACCGTTATGGTAGATGTAGCCTCTTTCCGTCCCAGTGTAGCTTGAAGTAGCCGTAGTCGTTCCTCCTGTCTCAGCGACTGGTACGAATTGTCCTGCGACTTCTTGCAAGCGCACGCTCACGAATCTCGTAGCTAAATCTGTATTCAATGTGAAGAAAGCAGTCATATTCCCTGACGAAGACAGTCCAACTTGCACTGGAACCATGTCGTAAGCTTCAGTCGAAGCTGTACACGGTATCCCGATTGTAAAGTTTCCACCCTCGATTTGAGAAGCTGTGATTGTTCCAGAAATCGTTGCACTTGTGGCAGTTACTACCCCTGCTTCAGTTACCCTGAAGGGAGCCGTAGCTCTATTCGCATAAGTATCTCCAGCCCAGAATCTCACATCGTCACCACCTGTGACCGTTGAAGCTAGACCAAAACTGTTCGCTGCATCTCTTATATAATCTGAACCTATAGAAAACCCTCCAATCGCACCTGTTGTGGCCGTGATCGAACCTTTTACGGTCAAAGTGTCAGCCGTGGTCACGTTCCAGTCTATTGAGCTGGAAGAATCACCCATGAACATTTTTGCTTCGTTATTATCGCTATCATCTAGTCCGATTAAAATACCTCCTGCGCAGGTCCAAGCCGAAGCTGTGAACGTTCCCATGCCTAAATAGACATCTCCGTTCCCATCTTCACCTATCCCCAGCGTTATCTGCTGAGAAGTGATCTCTCCTGTTTCAATCTTCTCCGCTCCCACCTCTGCGATCATCTCTGTTTTAATAGAAGACTGAGGGATGTCTGTCAATAGGTCAGTATTTTGTGTTTGCTCTATCTCAACTCTATTCAATGAAGATAGGTCAGAAGTTCCTTCGTTCGCCTGAGTATCCGTAAGACTTGAGATAGTTTTACGGTTTAACCTGTTGAAGCCGAAGTCAGTTATACGTCCCATGATTATTTATCGTTAAGAGTTATACCGATAGGAACGTACTCAATTTCAACCGCATGGATTGAAAAGTACGGTAGTTTCGAGAACTCTGAGAACTGAGACTGAAGCAAATTAAAATTAAGATCGAGACCTTCGAATTTCGTCACGTAACCTTTAAGGGTTCCAAGAGGTAAGTACTTACTCACTCCCCGTGTATTGTTATCGAAAGTCTTAACCTGCATTTTAACTTGCTGTGCTCTATCTGCATAAACGGTCACAGATACGAGCTTCTTTAACACATCTGGATCGTCGAGAGGATCAATACGAGTTTCCATCGTCGCCAGAATATCTGAACCTTCTGTAGAGCCTATTTTACCGTCCGAGTAAACAGGTGAGGCGTCTGTATATTTAGACTTATCCCAAACCTGTCCTGCCGAAGCCCCCATGTAGAGTCTGTCATCTCCAGAGCTGTCGATCAGCCCGAAGACACTCATGTCAGCGGCATATTCTTCCCATCTCCACGAAGTCGTAGGAATATTGAAGATAAGATCTGTATTCGTGTACGCAACTCCATTTACAGTCACATCCCCAACATACAAATGATATTCTTCGTCAACAATCTCCGCAAAGAATGTTGTTGCGTCGCCATTCCTAATAAAGTCGATAACTGGTCCAGCGATGTTCTCTGGCTCTCCTCCGTTCTGCGATACCCAAACGCCATCACGGTTAGCAAAGAACATTAAGCCGCCTGAGTTCTTGATAGTCCTATGATTGTCGCAACCTCTCTTCCAGAGTTCTTTTTTAGCTGTTTGATTGTAGTAGTAGGCTCGACGTTTTGTAAAAATAATCAGCAGGTCCCAGTTTGTACTCATCCCTGTGATTTGATCAGATAGATCAACGTCAAAATTATCTGTTGCGGTTGTCCAAGTGATCGCTCCTGCCGACGGAATCGAAGAGTAGTACACCCTGTAAGGCGTAGCAGACCCAGCTATATCGGTATTTCCGATATAAAGACGATCTCTGTATCTAACAATATACTTCGCACCTGGCATATTTGTTACGTTTGTAACGGTTGAAAAAGTCGTTCCCGTTAAACTACCAACTGGTAAATATCCGTCAGTTGCACCGTACCCAACGATAAAGCAATATCCGATGAAAGATTCCATTTCCACGTTAATGTTTGCTTTGTTCGCCCATGCTGTTTCAGCTCCAGCTATTTCTGTCCAAGTCCCTGCGTTGTTGTAAAAAAGCTGAGTATCATCGTCAGTGCTGTCGTTCATTGTAATCAGTGTTTTCTGCACCGACGGGCTCTGCTGAAAATCGAATAATCCAGTGATCGCTTTGTTGGCTTGAGCTACGTCACCTACCCTCAAGTATCCCAGTCTCTTTAAGGCTGAGCCTAGCTTGTAGCTCGTCACAAATCCATCCTGAGAGAAAGTATTATTATCTGCCGCTAGAAACGGCGAAAGAGAAGTATTTGCACCAGCAACGAAATTTGAATAGATTTTCTTCATTAAATTGATGGGCTGTTACCTGCCGCAGTATTAGGATAATTCGGCCAACGAGAGGATGTGCTTAGATCTCCGTTGTCAAAGTTGTGGTACTGATATATTTCAAGAGTGTGCCCCTTTTCAGATTTAGCATTTCTGAGCATACGAAGCTCCCATTCATTTTTGTATTTCTCGGCACTATCAGCGTTCTTTCTTCTTAGCTCGATCTTATAAGCAATATAGAAAGGGAAAACGTTGTGGAAAGTTACTTCGGTTTCATCTGAGATAGCACTCAGAACGGGTAGCTGCTTTACCATCCTGACTTTGATCCTGAAGTCGTCGTACGTGCTTGATACTGGTTTATCGAAAAGCAAATTTCCATCGTAAACAGTATAGTAGGCTGGGAGTCCTGTAGAAGCTCCTTGCCAAACCGCGAGATTATCAGCTCTGTTGGCTGTAATTGATCCTGTGCTAGAAGCAGGGATACCCGTGAATGTTGTATCTGTTTTAGCTGTATAAGTAACGGTATCGGAACCGATCAAGAGTGAACCGCTGCTTGAAAACTCGCTTGTGTCGTCAACTGTGATACTTGTAGCTCCTGAAGTCACAGCCCCGTTCAGTTGTGTCCTCTTTGTGCCCTCCATAACTCTATCGAACTCATCTGGCGCAAGAAGTCTGATTGGCCCTTTGGAGCCGATATAAACATCGAGAAATGCCTGAGAAGTATCGCTGTACTTCGGAGTGTTTGTCATTGAGGAAAGAGAATACCTGTTCTCTCCTTGCAATGTTTCTAGCCCTTCGTCAAGTACGCCCTCAAAAGCCCAGTTATGCTTGATATTTCTCTCTGGATCAACATACTGTTGAATCTCGTCTTGGCACTCCTGCGCAGCACGAACAAGGAACGGGATATCTATTTTGTCTTTAGGTCCTAATTTTGCACCTGTCATTTCTAAGGCTCTTTCTGCAAGCTTCCATGCAGACTTAACGGCTGCCCCTGACGCTGAAATATAGTCGCCAGCACTTCCCTCGGTTGTTCCGTCGTAGAATGTTGCATAATAGTAAGAATACTGAGTCCCTGTGTTTGTGTACTCCGTGAATGGTTTAGCCCATGTGATGTCGATTGTAGCGATCAAAGTTCCTCCAGAGTTTACCGCTGTGGCACTACCGTATACTTTTATCTGGCGCTCAAAAATTCTTGTAACAGGAGCATCAAGCTCATGTCCAAATTTTAAAGTGTTAGTTACGGTCAAAGCTGTACCTCGTGTCACCGCCCCATTAACGTCATCTTCTTCAGTTTTTTCGTCACCCACCTCACCGATGATGAAATAATCGTTGTCAACGAAATTATCGTTGTCTGCCACTGTCATTGAAGTTCCTGCCGCTGCAATAGAATCAGCAAGGAAAGTTCTCGTGTAGCGAGAAATATCAGGATGCGCTACTTGAAGCGTCGAGCCTATTACATCGAGTATACCTGGTGACTGAAGTGAGATTGACATAGTTTATTAATTATATTTCCATTCGACTTGCCTTGGCTCTGCGACGTTGTGCTGAACGCAGACGGCCTCTATCTTGCCTCCAATGCACTTCTTTGCTTCAGCCAGTTCTGGTTCGAGGCTCCCCAGTGGGCCAACTGCTTGGCACTTCTGTTTTACAGCCTCGATTTGAGGTTTACATTCTGCTGGTGCAGATATGCAGCCGATTAGGAATAATGGATGTAAAAGTTCTTTCATTATGAAACTGGTAAACGGTTCTGAGCGATAGCGGAACGAGGTTTTGTTGGGGTAACCGAACTCCAAGTGACATTAGCTGCCACAGTTCCGTTGTGAACACCTGTACCTGTTGAAGCTGCCACACCTCCTGAACCCTCCGTCATTGACCAAAGATCGGTAGGAGTCCCTAAAGAAAATCTTCTATCGTAGAAATAACTATCCACTGCGGCTTGAGTCCACTGACGAGCATCAATAAAGCATTCCCCCAAAAGTCCTTTCCAAAGTACCGCTGCCCCTGTCCATCCTCCCCATTTAGTCGCGACTCCTGTTGCGACGATAGTGCCGCTCAACGTTTCAGTGGCACTCACCTGAGTCTGGAGAATTCCGTTGAACCAACATTGCACACCCGCTGCCGTCGAAGAACCGTCGTAAGCCATTATCACCTGCGTAAAGGCATTTCTTGCGGGAGGTCTGTAGTTAACTTTCAACTCATTTGAGCTAAAGGTATTCACTAGCCAGAAACGAAGCAAACTGGTGTCGATTCTTATCAATCTCCCTCTGAAAGGTGAACTTGATTCGTATTCCGAAAAGATATGTCTTCCCGATCCTGTTTGATAATCGACGGGCTGAATCTGGAAACCGATAGTCCACGCTTGGGTTCTTTCGTACAGATAAACGTCGTTCCCGATATTCATTGTTGAAGTTCCTGTTGCAGGAAAACTCAAAGCATAAGTGTGGTTTTGTACCGATCTACGTCTACCTGCATTTGTCCTTGCCATATTTATTGAATTACGAGGCATATAAATTAAGTAACGGGATTCCTGTCGTTTCTTTTGAGAACGTGAAGATGTGTCCGAGTCGCCAAAGGCTGACCCGTTGCTGTCGTATAATGAATTTCGTCAGCTTGAACTAAAGAAGTCGGAACTACTCCCGCCACTCCATCAGTCGCTCCGAAAGCATTGTGAATTTCGCATAGCGTAAATCCGTCAACACTCGCACCAGCTCTGATCGCAGTATTTAAGCTGGTGACGAAAGCCAAAGGATCTCCCGCGTAAACGAAAGGAATTAAAGTTGCGAGTTCGATTCTGTAACCAAGACCTTTCGCATAGGTCATCAAAGTTTGTTGTTTTACATAAGTTGCTGCTGCCGAAAGTCCATCCACGAAATCATTATTCCCTGTTGCAATTGAGAGGACATTGTCAGCTTTAGAAACAATGTATGGGTCGATCTTAGTCGCTCTGTCATCGTAAACATCCTGAGTTGAATACCCTCCAGCACCTTTGTTTCTCGAAACGAATCCATTAGTGAATCTTCTTTTCATCATTTGGTTTGGCCAAAACAAGCGATTATCGGGCCCTACGTTCGAGTCACCGACACAAACAACGTTCGTCAATGTTTCTAGGTTCCTGAAGTCAATCCAAGCGTATTTTTGAGTGCCTGAAGTAACTCCAATACCTGCGCCTGTTCCTGTGAAGTTATTAACATCCGAAGAAATGCTTTCGATCTGCCCTCCAATGTCTCCGTCGGATTGGGTTCTCAAGTAAGAAGCGAAAAGTAGATTCTCCCAAACTTTAGCTGTGAAAGTGTAAGTGTTCGCAGAACTGAAACTCGAAATAGCTACCGAACCAAGAGAAGTGTAAGTCCCTGCAACTACTTTCCCGATATTTAAAGTCCCGTCATTCGGGTCAATGTATGCGATAAGGTAGTTTCCCGAAGAAGCTTCTCTTAAATGGATTTGAGGAGTTCCTGTTACGCTTGCTCCTGCGCGAACAGTGATTGAGACGTTTCTGCCCTCGAATCCTGTCCTTGTCCAAGCGGAGGTGTCTTTGTTTGTTCCAGCGGTCAGAGTATTTTCGCCTCCTGAAATCGAGTAGGTGCTGTCCACCCAAACACCTACCTTGCTCCATCCCGCATCTGAATTAAAGTCGTCGAGGAAGATCGACATGTTTATTCTTGGGTTAAAATCTCATCAAGCTTAGGTGTGAGAATTTCTTTTGGCTGTTCCCCAGCCTTGCTGAGTTCGATTTCAAGTCCTGTAATTAAAGCTGATAAATATTGTTCGATTGTTCCCTCAAACTGAGCAGGGATATGTCGTGTTACCAGCTCCTTGCCTATTTTGAATGTGGCGAGTCTTTTTTTAGCGTCTACGCCGATAAATTTAATTGCTGTCATAGAATTGTAAGTTAAAGTTTAACGCCAAGATGGTGTTACGTTCACGTCGGCAGTTGTAGTGAATCCGATATAAATACCCGTCCCCATTGTCACATCTAAAATGATCGTAAACGGCATAAATGGCGTTGTTGAAAATTCATGGTCGAAGACAATCGTTCCTGATTCTGCGGTGTTGTCGTATACAATAATTGTTCCTGCTGTTGGAGCGGCATCTCCACATGTAAAAGTCAAAGCATGGAGGAAGCCTCCTGACGCTTTCACCTGAGTGTCGGCAGACATAGAAGCTGTATAGCTGAACCTCTGCTCGGTTTTTAGCACGTCGTTCGTCAAGTCTTCACCTGCACTTAAAGTCCCTAGAGTTACAATCTGTCTTCCTGAAAGATCACCCTTCATATTTCCAACGTCACCCTCTGTCATTGCTGCGAGAGCTGTTGGATCGTCAATTTCTTGCCCTGTGAGAGTAAGATACGAAGCACTGGCAAAAACGGTGTCCTCCGCGTATTCAGAAGCAGTGATTTGTTTTCGGTCTAAAGTAATTCTGGCAACTCCGATATCTCCCTCATCGACTGAATCTGTTGCTGTTTCGTCTGCCAGAAAGCCTACTGCCGTTACGTCGCTTGAGCCTGGAGTAAAAGCTGTATCATCGGTGAGCGTAGATCCACCTCCTGTGAAAGTCGTGTAAGAAACCGTATCTGATGTACCTGTGGTTGCCTTTTTAAAGACAATACTTGAAGTTCTGTAGTTGATTCCATATTGGCCGTCAGTAAGAGTATCGAAAAAAGTCTTCAGACCTCCATTTGATTGTATCTTTTCTTCGTCAAAACCAACTTCTTCAGTCAGCACCGTACCTGTTCCGAATACTACGGAACCCTGATACGAGAAGATTTCAATTCGCTTTACCGCTGTATTAGTAAAATCTGCCAAAGTTCCTTTCCAGCTCTGCGCTCCACCTGTGACCGCATTATGAATTGGAATCGTATATGCAACTCCTGAGACTGTTATGTCTCCAATCCATCCGTATAGAACGAACCCCCCGCTGTCCGTTGCTTTCAGGATATAGCGTTTATTACCCGAAGCCGCCTCAAACAGCTTATCAAGAGCGTTTACTCTGTCTGTGATGACTACGGCTGCCGCTGTAGCTGTTTCGGTCAGTGTCCCGAAAGCATCCGTATTGGTAAATTCCATTACTTTATTTTGGTCTTCACCCCAATATGAGCCAATCTTTGTCCCTGCGAGATTTAAGATGGGGCTTTTATCAAGGGCATTTATACCTGTAGAACTTGCTGCCGCAGCGCTGAGAAAAGTTATTGCTTCACCGCTGACGGTAGTTCTATCACTGGATGAACCTACGCTGTGTACCTGTAGAGGCAATTGATTTGAGATGGGCTTGCCTCCCTGCCTTGTTACATAATTTGTCATTTGAGTTTGATTACTAATATATATCGTGGATCAAACTTGAAGTCTTATTCTGAGGACCCACCTCCACGCAGGTCCCCATGTGAGACTTCAAGTCTCTCTGTTATTAAGAAACTGTTACGCCTCTTGCTAGAGGTCTGTAACGCAAATGATGACTCCATGTTCCAGTAGTAGAACCAACTGCGACCGTAGTCGTAATAATTCCTGCTGGGATCACGATGCCATTTGTAACAGTTTGTCCGAGTCCTGCACCTGACGCATTAACAATAGGAGCAGTCGTAAGACCAGTACCCTGGACAACCACACTTGCCCCAGCCGCAGCGTTAGCTAGCGAAGCTGAAGCGCCAGTGAAAGTCGTCGCAGCACCATCCGTACCGTCACAACTCCATTGCAGAGTTGAAGCGGTTGCGTCGTTGCCTGTCACACAAACGGAAACCAATGAAAGAATTTCAATAGGCCCGCCTGCAACAGTAAATTGTGTTGTACCCGAAACAATCGTTGCAGCCGCTTTCACGACTGACTTATCCGCTTGGTCGTACATTTCACGCAAAACTTCAGCGATTGAAACGCTGTTAGCAGGAGCCGCGGCAGCAGGGAAAGTAGTGATACCTGTCGCACCAGCTAAAACTCCATAAAGGGAGTCACCAGATGGCAAAGCTGTACCAGCGCCGTTAATGATATTTTCCTGCGCATAACGTAAAACCTCTGCCGTGGAAACATCATTGGCCGCAGCAGCCCCCGCAGGGAATGATGCAAGACCAACCGTTCCACTTTGTGCGTCGGCAATATATCGAATAGCCTCCGCGATAGAAACGCCGTTAGCTGGATATGCAGGAGAAGGCCATGTGACCAGACCCGCTGCGCCTGAAATTTCAGCCTGAAGCGTCGCAAGGCTTGTTGAGATAACAGACACATCGTCGGCAGCTACGGCAGCATTGTAACTACCAGAAAAGCTTGCCCCTTGTACTACGTCAAATCCTGAGACTGACCATGTTGAAGTACCAACAGAATCAACTACATTCTTTGTAAGAGCAGTAGTCCCGTTGTGGAATTTACCCGTTACTCGAACGTTATCTGAAGCTGTAGTTCGAAGATTCACAACGGCAGTTGACGCACCACCGAAGAAATCAACATCAATATCACCTGAATTCATACCAACTACATCAATACCTCTCAAACAAGCAGAGCCAGTCAAGAAACCAATATGTTTCCATTTGATTTTAGCTTTGTCTGCCGCTGCGGTAGTCACAATTGGACTAATAAATTCAACCGAAGCTGAAGTATCTTGAGTTTCAACATCTACGTCGCAACTAGCCCCTGAGATAGTAAGCCCCGCTGTTACGTTATTGATTGTCGCCTTTAGAATAACGTTTTTGAAAACGACACTCGCTGCCGACAAAGGAATATTTGAAGTTGTTGCTGAAAACGAGAACGTAGGTCTATTGGCACCACTACCAAGACCTAGAATTGTTACACCTGCCGTGTCAAGCACGAGAGATGTAGCATCTGCCAACGTTTCGTTGTGGTTTGGCGCGATTAAGATAACGTCCCCACGGCTGGCTATACAAGCGTTATGAGCGGCATCTGTGGTAGAGTACCATCCCGAGATGTTGTGTCCATATTTCTGGACAATATCGTTGTATCCCGCAGCGCTTGAATTTGCCACCATGAAGATTTTACCTCCAGGAGTTAGAGGAAGGGCCTGAGCCACTTGATCTAATCCTTTATGAATATTTCTTCCTGACATAATTGTTAATTGTTAGTTTGTCTGCTCACCTCCATCCAACCAGGGTTCTAAAGATTTCTCTTATGTTGCCCTGAGCGACAAATGATTTGTAAAACTAGAAGGCTAGGATCATGACCCTAGACCTGTTGAAAGCAAGAATCCTTTAGGAGAAACAGCTACGATTCCGTATGCGCAACGAGTACCGTAAGTCCAGTTATCGTTGTGTACGTCTTCACCGTTATTTCCTGAAGATGGAGTCTTTAGGTTTGGTTGTTCCCAAATACCTAGATATGCCTGCCATCCGTCAATTCCTTGTCCTGCCGCTACGAGAGACCAGTACTTAGTCTTTGTTGAGTCGTAAGCACCGTTAGCGTCTGTATCAACATAAGGAAGAACGATATGACGGTATTTTGAACCGTAAACGTTAATTACTCCTGGGTTGCTTTGATCTACGTCTGACATTGAGTCAATAAGCTGCTTAACAGCGTTGACTGTTTCAGGGTTTCTTGAAGTAACGATAGTGTTGAATTCCATCATTCTTTGCTCACCAAGGTTGCTCAAGATTTGAGTATTAGCCTGAGTTTCAGCAACTTCAAGACCACTCGCTGAGAATACTGGATTTCCAGTAATCACGTTTGAGTAAGTTGTAGCTGAACCTGAAAGTGTGTGTGAAGCTGAAACAAGAGCTAGACCGTCACCTGTTGTTGTAGAAACTGTTTCACCATCTAGATCTGTATAAGATGTAGCGGTAGCGAAAGAGATTCTGTGTGAAAGATCAAGTTCCATTCTGTAAGTACAGAAAGTTGAAAGACTCTTTAGTTGAGAAGTAACCTCTGGAGCCTTGTTTAGACGACGCATTTCCCATGTGATACTGATTTCGGCAGCAAAACGACGCATTGTCATTGTTTTGTTGTAACCGACGCCAGCTCTCATAGACTGAGCATCCTCACCTTCATTTTTAAGATGAGCGAATGTTTCAGTATCCACCTCGTCGTATCTACGAGTGTTCCCTGTAAAGTTAGGCATGTCGTCTACAATGAAGAGCTGTCTTGCTCTAAGAGGTAGAAGCTTAGGCCCCATCAGGAAGGTTTTATCAACCAAGTCCGTAAACTCACTGAGAGTGACGGTATTTAAAATTGAAGTAAAAGCCATTTGTTAAATTCGTTAAAAGAAATAAAATTATGTTGTTGCAACACGTCTATCAGTAGCGTGAGCAGAAACAACGCAAAGAGCTTTTGTTGAAGAAAGGAATTTCTTCAAGAAAATAACGTTCTTTGATGTAGCTGATACATCGAGTTCGTTTTCGTCTTTAAGGTCACAGTATGTACCTTCAAGGTTTTGAGTCATTGTTCCTGTGCCTACGTCAGCTTCAAAAATCACGTCTTCACCAACACGAATCACTGGGATACGAGTTGTAGAAGCGTAATCTGAATCAGTAGATGCAACTGCCTTTAGACATACACCGATATGGTCTCCTGATGTTGAATCGGCAAGTTGGATTTCTCCAGAACCATCCATGTACACTAAATCTCCTACAGCGAAAGCCGTAGAAGCTTTTTTAGCCCACCAATCAAGCTTGAGTGGACCAGATTTATAGCGGAAAGCCATCGTTAAATTGGGTTAAAGGATAGCATTAGGTTTGAGTTCTTCACTCCGCTAGGTAACGTGACTCCTAGTACCGAATGTCATCTTTAACGCAAGATGGCGAACGAATTTTGTAAGCAAAAAAGCTTATCTGAGTCTATGATAAGCCTGTTTGCTAGATTGTCAAATGTATTATGCCGACTTCTGTTCTTTTTTCTGCGCTTCGACGAATTTCTTTACTCCTTCGTCTAAATCTTGGATATCCAAATCTTCGGGGTTCTTCCCGTAAGCTGCTTTTTCGAACATACGCATGGAAGCGATCAAACTGTTCTGCATATTCTCTATAATCGTCTTCTTGTGCTGGAGTACGATTGTCTTGAAGATTGCTTCAATCTCCTGATTGATCACAGCTTCGATATATTCCATATCTGCCAAAAGTACATTTTCTTTCAGCATTGCTGAAATCATGGCTTCTACAACGGGACGGCAACGTTTTTCTCGTGCGTCTGTCATAGTTTTCAACTGTTCTGGCGTGAGGTCATTTTGTGACATATTTATGAGGCGTTAATTACGTTCTCTCGAACGGTGATGGTACGTCCATCTGGTAGTTTAATTTCGAACTTTCTTGTTTCCGCTTCGACAAATTGGGGGACCTGTCCTGCTGGAAGAGAACGATAGTTGTCGTAATCGTAAATCTTTCTTTTGGTCGTCTTGCCTGTCTTCATTTCAAGTTTTTCAACATGTTCTTCTACTACGTCGGCGAAAACACGATTTGTGATCTTTGCATACTCTAGTAGAGGCATTTCAACTTCCTCTGTCTGATCGTCAGGATAGAGTAGAGTGACCCCTGTAAAAGGGATAAGCTCTTTCCCTTTAGCAGTTTCCATTCTGCGGTAAACTGTTTGCCTGCGGGCGATAACGGGGAATTGGTCATTAGAGCCTTCTGGAGTGTAAAGCTTTAGAAAGATCTTCTTGTCTTTCTTTCTTTCTTCTTTCGGCTTCCATACGTTTCTATCAATATCGAGGTTTCCTGCGCTGCTGGCAGTTTCAAGCTTCTCAAGTCTTGCAAGAAGAGCCTGTACCTGCGAAACGGGTAACTCGACAGTTTCAGGGGTAGCGGCTTTTGGCTTCGCAGCTAAAGTAGAGGCTTTAGTCGTTCCAACAGAGCCTTCTTTTAATTCTTTGTATTCAGCTTTCTCAGCTTGAGATAAACCAAAGTACTTCTTTTCTTTCATAAGAGCCTGTAGCTCATCAAAACGTTTTTGTTGTTCTGGAGATAACATATTTATAGTTGGGTTATTTGTCTAAAAGCTGGTCCATGCCTGGTATCTGGCGAAGGAAGTCCTTTCCTGCGTCGGTATCAGCGAAACTCTTCGTCTTCTGCCTCTGGTAGCCTCCACTGGAGAACGCGCCGATAGCAGCGATAGGATTCGGCTCTGCCCTTTGCCCTGTTTCAAGGAAATGAGCATCACGAAGCTTCTTGATAGCTTGTTCGGGTGTAATGACCTCATCCATGAGTCTGTGCTCATAGTTAAACATCACCTTTTCCTTTAAGTCCTTATCCTCGCCGCAAAGATGAGCAAGTTCTCTATCAACGGCACTTTGAAATTGCGCCCGAATGAACTTATCATGCTTATCTTCCAGTTCTTTTGCTTTTTGGGAGATAATCTCTTCGTACTTGTCGAGCTTTTCTTCCTTGCCTGCCGTTTTAGAGCGTAGCTTCTTGAAGTTAAGATCTTTTTCTTTTAGTTTTTGTAATTCGAGGTCTTTCTCCTCTATTTGCTTTTTTAAAGTCTCCACCTCTTCTTGCGTAGGGGCTGTTTGAGTCCCAGCAGCGTCAGCGGCAGCATTATCGACTATTACGTTGTCATCGGGCATATTTGGCGTGGTTATATGTGACTGTTACGAATTACCCTACAACGGAGAACTTGTCAAATTCTTGTGGGGTTTCGTGCGTTCTATCGTACTCTCTAGCATACTCAGCCATCCCGTCTGTAAACATCTCAACTCCTTCAAGAGTTGCCTTTGCTAACTTAAAATCATCATGTTCACCAATATTATCAAAAGCTTTGATCTTGTTCTGAGCAAGGAAAGATTCTTTGTAATTCTGAAAGCTGTCATCTTCGGTGATTATCTTCATGGCGTGGAGGAACCTTTTACGAGCATTAACATCAAAAGAGTCAATGTCAATAATCTGAGCTGTTATAATTGGAGCTTCAGTAGGTACAGGCACTTCCCCGTACTTATTCAGAATCTTGTGAGCGAGTTTTAATAGGAATTGTTTCATTGTCTAGCTAAAGCTGAAATACCCGTAGAACTACCTGGATTAGCCTGTCTTGTGCGGTTCTTGGAATCTTGAGCCGCACCTGAAACAGACTTGTTAAGAGATCGTGTCACTGGACCTTGCTGAGGCTGCCCCATCGGGGGCTGAACTCCTGGCGGCATCTGCGCTCCTTGAGGCATACCTTGAGGAGCTTTAACAAAGAATCTGTCGTAATCAACACGACGTTTCTGCGCCCACATCTTCTTAGCGTACTCTTGGTTAACACTTTGAGGCCCGAACAAAGTAAAGACTTCCTGCAAGCCCTGAATAAACTGAGCCGCTTCAAGAGCGTCTGATTTCTTTTCCGTAGGTTCGATCTGTATTTCCCAGTGGATTTGCATCTGTCTAAGTAGTTTCGGATTCAAATATGTCTTTCGTACCTTGCGTCCAGTTCTACGGGCCAACAAATTCTCTTCTCCAAGTACCTGTTCTGGCGATGGGTTTCTTTCGCTGAATTCAATAATCCTTGTTCCTGAAGTCCCGTCATCGAAATCATCGTCAACGCTAATCTTCTTAAATACATCCTGCATACCCTTTTTAACCTTGTTTACTCTCGTGTCTTGTTTTTCAGTCCAATACCTCACAATATTATGAAGTCTTAGCCATGCAAGGCGACGTTCGAGGTTTGTAACGCCCCAAATCGAAAGACCAAGCTTTGACATACCCTGTTTCTTCAACTCCATGATTTCAGTGGCAGACGTTCCCTGCTTAGTCTGCTGCCCCTCAAACATCGGAGAAACTGACTTTTGGTCAATCATACTCTTGAAGAACTGAACCATTGCGAAGTCAGCCTGAGTAACACCTGAATTATCTCCAATTGGCTGAAGTCTGTTCGGATCAACGTCATCAACAATCATACCTGGATCGAAGATTCTGGCTGTAAGTTTCTTACCTGTATTATTCGCAAGTGAATTCTTTGCGCTCTTCTGTGACTTCCAGATCATAATCCTGTAAAGCTCATCAAGCATCTGCTGGTCTACCTTTGTCTTGGCTGGAATTGATTTTGAATATGCGAAGGAACGTGAAATAGGATTTATATCACCTTTTGCAACTGTGTACATGTTCTTTCCTGTCATAAACGACAACGGGAAGCCAACAGGTAACATCGGAACTCCATTCAAGAAGATCTGCAATTCGTTCCTCGGTACGTTCTGATATTTTAATATTTCGCAGAACCCTTTTTCAACTTCAAGTAAACTCCAATCTCTCATCTCAACATTTTCTCTTAACTCTTGGAAGTAAGTCAGTCTCATCGGTACATTCTCCCATCTCTTCCACTTCTGGAACATCATGTGTGCTTCTTCAATAGTTACAATCTCTCTTGTGAACAGATGTGGCTGAGAATCAATAAAGAAATCTTTAATATTCCCTAAATACACATTCGGGCCAGATAATACGTTCACTCTACATTCTCCCCGTAACTTGGAAGTGCCCTCTTTCCATACTTTTGCGAGGCTTTTAGGCCCATCAGCCCAAGAGAAGCCATCTGCCAGACTCTTTTCAATATCAAACCATTCTACCCATGTTTCTTCAAGGAATACCGTCCCTTGATCCAGCATCTCTTTGTAAGCTACTGGTTTTTTTACGTCCCAATCGGGATTCTCGATACTTCGTGATTTCTTAATCAAAGAAGCCATAGTTCGTCCCAATTCCGAGATCTCATCTTGCTCGTCGTCGAAAGCTTTAATATTAGGCTCTAAATTGAGGTTCAAGATGGCTGAGTGCAGTGTTTCTACCTTTTCAAGTGTTGTACCCGCAGAAACCCTTGTATCGGCTGGATTTTGCCTTGGCGCGATATATGAGTTAGCGGCTTTTGAGTTTGTTTCGTAATACTGTTCGTAAGTCATCCCGTCAAACTCGTCGTGAGCCTGTTCTCTTTGATCTCTTGCCCGATACATTTCACGAATAATACGCCCTCTCTGCTTCATTTCTTCCTCAGAGAGGACTGGCGAGGGGGTCTGACGATCAGCATCCCATAATTCTTTAGGCATAAATACAAAAATTAGATTTATACCCTTTAACGCTGAAGGCTTCGTCGTAGCTGATGTTATTTTGAACTAAAAAGGTCGGTATTGCAAATGGAATTGAAACGTATAACTAAAAAACCTCTTGCATTTCTGCGAGAGGAGTTTTAGGTTTTCATTGTAACATTCAAACAAGGACACAATACATGAGCCTTGCACGAGTTGCACAGGGAATTTCACTTTTCCCCATGGTGAACAGTCTGAAAGGGCTTAGAATCACACTCATGCGTACTAATGTCCCGCTGAAACCTATGCACAGTGAATTAAATAACTTTTTCTGGGGCCTTTTTCTTTGTTTTCTACTTCTTTCTTTTCTAGGTACTTGTCCTTCTTCCTCTTTTCTTTCTTTTGAAATGCCTATCTTCTCATTTGTTTTCTCTGGGATTTCAAGAAAACAAGGAGAATGGATCAAAGTTAGTAGAAACAGGTTCGTCTCGTTGTTTGATCAAGTTATCTCCTGTAAATGTGAGCATAAGTGCATCAGCTTCATCGGGAGAGGATAAACCGAGCTTCTTCATGTCGATTTTCGGCATCATTTGTATTTTTCCAGATAACATTGCTCGATACTTGATGGTTAAAAGGCTTGCAAAATCTTTTGAGTCGATTAATTCACCTCCCTCTCGTATCCACTGCTTTAGCCTCCAGTAAGCCATTGCTCTGATGTTTAAAAACCTCTCGTGGTCGTCTTCCCAGACAGGTTTATCCCCCACGTTGACCGCATTTATAAACACATTATGCTTCACGAACTCTAACGCTACCTCACCACCAACTCCAAATGCGTCAAGGTAAACTTGATTGGATGGTATACTATATTCTTGGAGCAATGTGAGTGTTTTGGAAAGAATTGTCATTGCATTTGAGATCTTTTCTCTTTGAACGATACGAGCCTTGAACCTATCTCTGATTACCCAGATAGTTTCGTCTTTACCTTCACCCGCCACGTCGATTCCCATCCTGAGGGGAGGTGTAAAGTTGGTAAAGCTTGCCTCCCTAATATCATTTTGGCTCAGAAGTGGGGTGTAACCTTTCTCATCAACAGCGTCAGCGGCAGGAAACTCGCCAAGTACACGAATCCTATACTCATCAGAGTCTTTTCCGTGTTTTTCAATGATTCTTTCGATATATTCAGTATCAACAATAGGTGATTCCTCTCCGTTAAAGTGAAGAGTCTGCCAGTTCTTTGAGTCTCTGTGGTGTGATTCATAGAAATATCCCACTAATCTTGTCGGGTTGGAAATCATCACAACGAGAGTGTTGGGACCAGTCAATGAACCTTCAGCCGTATTGAATATCTCATCTGGAATACCAGAAGCCTCATCTGCAAGCACCATAACGTAGTCCCCGTGTATACCAGCCAATGCCTCTGGAGCCTCTTTACGGGCTGTCCTGGCGCGTGCAAACCAAGTTTCGGGGCTTTCCTTGATTCTGATGTATGTAGACTGCCATTCGAAGAGATCTGAGGCCCATTTAGGCATTAAATTGAGCCAGATCTTCACTTCTTTCCATAAAATATCGTAAATCTGGTCTGAGGTAGGGGCGGTACAGGGAATCTGAGCGTTTTTATGGGTGAAAAGATACCAAAGAAGCACAATCGCGAGCATGGCTGACTTTCCCACCCCGTGTCCTGACTTTACAGAGATACGATTCAAACCCTCTTTTCTGATAGCTCTCTCAATTGCTTCGATAATCTGACACTGTTGCCAAGTCAGATGCTTTCCTTTCTGGAATTCTTCAAAAAACTCAGCTTTTACTTTCTCACCGTTCGCTACTCGATCAACATATTCTTGTTTCAGCGGTTGAGGGGTCATCCCCCACATTTTTTCGATAAAAGCAAAGATTGAGGTCTGGAATTTCCGATACAACTCAATATCAGCTTTTGTAAATTGTGGGCTAGAAGACATTTGGCGTGGTCAACTCAGCCTCACTATAAACTCGTTTAAAGAGATGTCAAATACTATAGCAGATCTTTTGCTCGTACAATTTCGCCAGAATAAAGTAATGCAAAGTCAAATCGCCCCATCTTTCGCTTAAATAAACCCGCCTTCTTTGTGTCCCATTGGCGTAGATGGATATAAATCTGTCTTAATCTCATAAATCGACGCATTTCAAATGTGATCCTCACCCCAAGCTTTTCGTAGCAGTCGTTGGCACACCCCTCGCCGCCAGTCGCTCGTGGCAACTCCATCAAATCTAGCAAGTAATCGCACAGAAAATCGTAAGTCAGTAGGGAATATGCTTTCATCCGTCTATTTGGGGGTTATTTTTCATCTGTTAAATGGTTAGAATTTATTGAATAAACGCTTATACCAAGGCAGATTCTTAATGCTCTGAATAAGAACTCTCTTTTTATATTCAAACTCTCCCATTAAGAATTCCTTTTGTTCATCAAGTTTTTTCCTTGCAAATTCGCTTAACGCTCCTCGATCAACAGCGAGGAGATCTTCAAATAACTTGTCGTCAGACATTTGCACCAAGTAATACCTCACACCTCTTATCTCATCGTAAACTTTACGCACCCAGTAGCTGCGCTCATTCAGGCTTACGGTTTGATTAAATTCTTCCCCCTCTTTGGCAACCCTGTACCAATTCGCAGGAATATCCGCCACTTTATAGCAGTCCTGACCATCTCGTAGATCTATTTCTTTCTTCGTAATATCAATTAACGTAGCGTGCATATTTCATTTGTTTAAAAGTTTAGGGAGTTCTTGGTCGAGGAAATCGAGAGTAGACATAATTAAAGCTGCATTGAAATCTGTTTTAGCCACTTCCAGTTTGCGAGCAGCACTAATGATCAAATCGCTCGGTTCACGTTTTTTAGCCTTCTCCATACCCTCTGTTGTAAAACATGGCTTGCCAGATACTTCATACTCAGGATCGAGAATAAATCCTCTGCCCTCACATTCCTTAGCTTCTTCCTTGGGCAGCAATTCCCTCTTAACGTCATTTAATGAATAGGACTTCTCTTCCTTTACTTCTTCGAGAGGTTCAAACCAGTCGGGATAAAGAGCCATTTCGCTAAAAGGATATTGATCGTTTTCAGTTTCTTCGTGAACAAGGCCAGCTTTGAACCGCGGCAAATCCCGTAAAAGCTTATATTTTTTCTTCATGGGGTTAAATAAATAGCTAAAGTAATAGAACAGCCCACGACCAATAGTATAAAATTTGTGCCTTTAAGAACTTCAATCAATTTGTCTTCTTTCTTCATAGTTTCTATTGAGGGAGTAAATTATTTCTTTTTCTTAGGATTTAAGCAGGAAGAGCAAATCTTAAACATCTCTCCGTCTTCCCAATGAGAGCCAAGATTAGGATTAGGTTTTTTACATTTGTCGCACTTCGGAAGACTGCCATCAATTTCAGCGTCGACTGGCACAGCTCTGGCATCAAATTTATATTTCAGTTCCTCGAAAGAAGGTTTGTTAACAACTTCTACAGGAGTGACGTTAACACATTCGTCTAAATGCGCCGTAAAAAGTACTTCTCCTGACCCATTCACAATATTAAATTGTTCGGAGGGATTTTGCTTCATTAACAGGAGTAAATCGGCTGGCTTGAGTTGTAACTTACGAATTGGGTAGATCATATTGTTAACGCGATTATAAGGTATATTGTTAACAAACACAATAGAATCCTAATAATATTCTATATATTTTCTATTATTTTCATTATTTTCAATAATTTTATACAAAAATTACAGTCGCTCAAGTTCACGTTTATCATTATTAAAACCGAAGAGGAGAATTTGAAACGCGAAACCAGAGAATTGAATTTCGCATTCTAAGGCTCTTTTTACGCATTTAAATAATCTTTCCGATAAATCTATCAGCTTTGATGTGAGTAGGGGTATATGGGGCTGTAAAGGGGCATAGCGTGGGTTTGGGGCTATTGCTCATTCGCTAGGTCTGTCGATCCCGTACAATGTATCTTGTAAGGGATTGTTTACAGGTTAGAGGTACTTTTAAAAGCCTCAAAACACTACATCTTGTGGTCGGGTTCTAATCTGTTATTTCGGTAACTTCGGCAATTTCAGCGTTTGGTTCTTCTTTTGTCGCTTCAAAGAGCGCAGAAAGGCTCAAATTAACCGTTCCTGAGTGTTCCACCTTATCTGTTAGCCTCCCTTTCAACTTGAACCCTAATGTCAGCTCTCCGAGCCTGTTACCAGCCTTATTTTCGATATCTGTTTTGAGCGAATCGAGAAGAAATGAATCTGTTAAACCAGAATCTTCTAACAATTGCTGGAAGCCTTTTGACTCAATTACTTTGTGCGGTTGAGTCGCAATTGCAGGAGAATATCCCGCTTTTGTCAGAGCTTCGCTTTTTGAACTACCGTTTTCAATCAAGTGCTTCAACGCTAAAACTTGCCTAGCGGTGGGCTTCACGCTGTTTTGATTCTTCTTCTTCTTCACTCTTTTACCTTTCAAAGCTCTAATAGTGATTTTACCATCTTGATTGCCTTTATCGTTTATTCTTTCAATATCAATCAATGGTAAAGACTTATCAATCATACTCTATACGTTATAATGATATGGCAGAGTTTCAGTTAACATGAGTTTACTTTAATTTCTTTTTGGGGGCAAAAATAAAGCAACACGGTTATTATATTGAGACTGAAAATAAAAGAATCTTACCTGTTACAATAAGATTCTATTATACTTTTAACCTGTTGTAAAGGCTATCTTGTATATTCCGAAGTAGTTCCAACATCTTCACCTAGAGTGGTGTTTTCGTGGATCGTTTTGTACGCGTGGCGCACCTCATACAGTCCATCATAACGCCTGTACACGTCAACATATACGCCTGCATATTTCTTTTGAATTTGAGCTTTTGTAAGTGTTCTCATATAATTATTGTTTATTTGCCGTAAAAATCGGCGGGTTAAGAATACATTTGTCCATCTTCAGTGAAGTCGTACTCGTTAATCTGAAGCCCACTTCTGATAGTTCCATCAGCAGTTATATACTCATATTCATCTCGTAATATCTGTAGATACATATTGCCTAATGCACGCTCAAAATTCATTCTTAGCTCCTCTTGCTCATCTTCAGGCGTGTCATCTGTCTCAGCTTCAAACTTAAACTGAAATGCAGAAGCGATTTTAGTAGGCAGGTAACTGGCCTCTAATAACTTTTTACAAACTTCTAAAGCTGGAAGTTTAAGCTTAACGTTGCAATAATTAGCTCTATCAAGGTCAAAGCCGTCAATCTCAAGCCCTACATCTTTAGCGTCTTCATAGACAGTAGACCACCAAACAGTATCAATGTATAGATTGCTGTTATCATCTACAGCTTTCTTCTGAGCTTCAGCACTTAGCTCATCGAACTTATAAAGTTTTAATTGAATAGTTTTCATAGTGTAATTGTTATAATTTATTTGAATAACTCAGTAGCGAACTGTTCAAACCTGTAGTGGCAACGTCAACAAGGTTGTATCCAGCATTTTCAAGTTCAGCTTTTCTCTTTTCCGCACTAAGCACGCTTTTAAGAGAATTAAAATCTACAGATATATATTCAAGAGTTTTCATATTGAACTGGTTAAGAATTAGAACCACCGCAATAAGCGGGGTTGTTTTCAGTGTTAGGCTTAGCGTGAGACTCATCGCAATGTGTACATTTCTTTTTCATACTGTTTTGGTTAAGTATGCTTAGACTGTACAGTATGTTATATATACAGTCAATAGTTATTTATTGTGTTCTGTATTGACAGTCTCTTTTTCTATTTCAGCCTCTATGCTATTCCAGATATGGCTTGCTACTGATTGACCTTTCGAGTGTCTAATTTCTTTAAATCGTTGCCAAAGCTCTTTACGTCTTGCCACTGTTACAGGGTCACGGCCTAGCGAGAGACTTACTTGTGCGGGTGAAGACTGTTTTTTAATTTCTGTCATTTTATAAATTGTTAAGAATTAGTATGTATCCGATAGCGTCAACAACAAGATCAAGAATTATTATGGTTGACGCGGAAATTAAAAGTATTTTCATAAATCGTTAGCGTTAAAGCCACACCATGCACACTGTCCTGAAGCAACTGACATGGCATAATTCTCAGCTTCACATTTGGGACAGCGTATCAAGCCTATTCTGTCCTCATCTCTAGCCTTATATCCGAACCCTACTTCTTTACCTGTATCAAGTAGAAAGCGAACATCGTCTGAATCGTGACTAGGTGGGTTTTTATAAATTTTTAATTGCATAGACTGAAAAGTTAAAGATTGAAATTTATTTATTAATTGGCATTATTAATGGCATTATTAAAGCGGTTTTATTCAAAGTGTCGGGTAGGTCACCTTTAATTATTAAAGGCTTCTTGTCTCCAAAGAATTGAATTTTTACATGATTAGCGCCATGATCGGACTTAAACGCTTCCAATACTTCAGCAAGTAGCTCAGCATTCATGTATGTCTCCGCTATCGGTTCACCTTGTGGTAATATTTGCTCATATTTCGGAAACTCACCGTCAATCTTTTTAAATTGGATAGTTGTAGCCGTTTCAAGATCGGTTTTACTTATACAAATTGTCTTTTCTTTATCATTGCATAGAACTTGATCGTTCAAGATTGGCAAGTGTTTATTTTTACCGTCGAATTTAATCTTATTGAGTACATCTTTAGCGGAAATTAAAATAGGGTTTGCAAGTTCTTTAACAGTTTCAACTCCGTCGATATTCGGAAAGTCCGCAAGCTCTAAACCGTTTTGAGTGATTTCAATAAGGCGGTATGAATCTGTAGCAACTATCTTATCGTTACTGATTAAGACAGAAGCTAGAACTGGCCTTGACTGATTTTTACTTGCGAATTTTGCGGCGATTAAAAGGTCTTTATTGAGCGTTTTCATGTTAATTAAGGATTGTAGAAATAAATTGTTCAGGGTTTTCAGTTGCTTGCTCTTGGCAATCGTCGCAAGAGTTATAATAGTTCCGCTCGATTGGAGCGGAACAAAATGCGCATAAGTCTGTTAGGTTTGCGAATTTTTCCATATTTAATTATTGATTTAGATATTCCTGACATTCAGAGCGAGAAATAAAAGTACCATCAGGTAGAGTGCAAGCCTGTTGCTTAGTCTCTAGTAGGTATTTGTAAACCTGATAATAGAATTGCTTGACTGACTTATGGCGCACGAAAGTAATTGCTGGCGCTGATACTGACATATTGAGGAGGATTAAAGATATAGTAGAGTCTTTTCTTGTATTTTTGCTTTATATATAGTATACTGGCAGGTGTTTTGTGATTTTATTGGGTTAGGAATATTTAAGTTCGAGATCATTATAATCAATGTAATGTATACAGTCAATACTATTTACTTGTTTTTCATATAAATATTCTAAAATCATACTTTAACAGGTTAGAGCTTATGAGCAGAACATTCAAAGATCGTAAAAACAAGAATAGATTTATTAATTGGTCAAAGGAAACTTTGAAAACTCAAACCAATAGACTCATGCGGAGATTTAAAGGAGACATGGACAGTGGCGGAGACTATAAAAAGAGATTCGACGACAGATGGAACTATGACTAGAAATCGGTTTTAGGCTCGACTTATAGTTTCGAAGCGCGCGCAGGATTGAGAATCAGCGTAAGCCCTGTCCACGGTTCAATAGAATCTAAAAAACATTATCAGTGTCAACAAATTAAATGAGATTGGAGAAAAAACTGTTAGTAATCCGTGCGAGGGGGTATGTCGGGGTTTTTGAGACTGTCCGAGTCGTGTAGCAAAGATCTAAATCAACTATTGCTTTTTAGATGGAAAGTGATAAAATAAGGTAGCTCTTTTACATTAAGAAACGGGTTGGCTGAAGTAAACAGGGTTCTCGACCTGTATAAAAATATCTGAGCGCGGAATAACATCGCCGTAACTCCGAAAAGAGCCTGTGCTAAAAAAGGCGTAAAACCCTATTCTCACAGAAACTAAAAAAGGTGACTTCAGTCTAGCCGTTTTGAGCTTATCGGTAAACAAACTGGCAAGGCAGTAAGTAAAGCAAACTTACCACGCGGCATTGCCTGGGCCGCTTCCGATAAGCTTCAAAGCTTGATTGTTTATCGGATTCTGCAAAATATATTGAATATGCAGATTTGTATTTCTTCGGGAATACGATATTTCAAGTCAGATAAGCTCTCAAGAACTGAGTTTGAGTGGCGAATAGAAACGCAGGGAACGTAGCCCACTTCACAAAACACTGGTGAGAGTCCACGTAACATAAATGAGTGAAGTACTGCGGGGTGACTATACGAGCAAAAAGGTTGGATAAGGCTGCAAGCCAGTGAGATTTAAATCAGCAGTCCAGTAGATCCTAGTTCACACACTCGTCAAATCCTCGCCTCAAACTTGGTTCTTGGGAATTAAGTCACACGACTAAATTTAGGAACTGACCTAATAATTCCTCAATTTGGGTCTCAAGACTTGCATATAAGTGGCGGACAGTGAGCCGCGCGGAGGTCGATAGCCTCCAACAATCAACTGGAGTAATTACCAGTTTAAAGAATAAAAAGCGTTGGTCGTTGTATGAATACGTATTGTATCAACGCTAAAAATCATACCTGCGAGTCAAACCTCGCCTTATATGCAGATCTTGGGAGAATCTAAAATGCTCAGGTAGCTGATGAGGTCTTAGCGCTGGCCTGAAGAGCCAGATATGTTGGTTCGAGTCCAACCCTGAGCACCATCCCCCACTTGTGATTTCCCCATCTGTGGGGGGGGGTTGTTATATCAAAGCATACGGAACATCTATCACGTCTCTTTGATAAACATCTCTAAACTCTCCATCAACATAATAAATCGGAACTATCGAATAATCTCCAAAGTCCCTGTCTTTCATTAAACTAACGATTAGTTCTGCTCTGTCTTGAGGCGAAGAATCAATATCGAGGTCGAGATTTCTATGCACTTGTACCGCAAAATCAACGTCATGGCTGATCTTTGACGAGCCAAGTATTGCATTTAAGCCACGCTCTTTTTTATCACTGGATGTTTTTCTAAAATGATGAAGCGCAAAGATTACTGCATTCGTTTCTTTCTTGAGGTTAACCATCATTCGTGAGATAGTCGCTACTTTCTCGTTCATTGACTCGCCTCCAGTAGTTTGAATAAAGCCGAAGTTGTCGATAAAAACCATATCGTAACCCTCGCGAATCGTATTCGATATGAAGTCCAAATCTATCTCGCCATTCTTATTTTCTATTTTCTTGAACACAAGAGTTTTGGGAAGTTGCCTCACTATCTCTTTCACCTTCTCTTTGTCGTAGTTGCCAGCCTTCCATTGTTGTTTTGTAACGCCGAGTTTGCGAAGCGCGTATCTCATCACAAGGCTTCCATTCGTCATCTCAAGAGAGAGGTACAAAACCCTGTTCCCAAGTTCAGCGTTTTTCTTTGCAAGATGAAAAGCCCATGCTGTTTTACCAACCCCTGTCTCACCCACGAGAACAGCATACCTGCCTCTGAGAATCGGGGTGAGGGTGTCATCTAGTTTCTGAGTCCCCCATGTGAATACCTGCTCCGCTTCCATTAACTTATCCATGTCTCCGAGCAGATCTACAGCCGAGACTTCCGTAGCTTCTACCGCGTCAGGAATATCTTTCGGAAGATAAACTTCAAAGTTCTCTTTCGCCCATGTTGCAATTTCAGCTTTAGTACGTCCGTAATACTGAAGCCACTGGATAAAAGTCGGACCACCATTGTTACCCGACCCTATATACCCTCTTTTGTCAATCCATGCGTTTGCAGTTTTATCATTCACGTCGATATATTCACCGCCCGAGCTTCGTGGTCTGAATGTAAACCTTTCTCCGTTGCAGATTGCCGTACCACTCATTCGCTCTAAGACAAGCTTTGTTGGAATTGCCGTCATCGCGTCCCAAAATTCATTCCCTGTCTTCTGGGGTGCGGATATACTCACCGTATCGTCGATGTAGGGATACGCTTTCATAATTTCAGCTTCGGTATACTTGTTTGCTTTGTCCCAGATAATTTCAACATCAAAAGGAGTCTCTTTCATGTGTTTGAATCCTGGAATTCTAAGCACTCGGCATACATCCTTACAGGCTGGGTCAGAATTAAAATACTGAATCAGACCTTTCTGAATATCTCTAAAATTCTCGATTGTGCCATCCTCTGCGAGAAAATAACAATGAAGAGATTTCTTACTTCTGACAACGAGGCTTGGCATGAGCGGAGCAGCGCAAACTTTACTCCACTGCTCATCTATGCTAATGTTATCAATTTCAAAGAACCAAGCGTTAATTCCTTCGCAATTTTCGGCCTTACGCGATACAACGAATCGATTGGGGGTAAAGAACACCCCCGCACCAGCCAAATTTAGCGTTCTAAGTGCCCTAGGATCGATCTGTTTTGAATTTCCGAGTCGTACTAGCTCTGGCCTTTTTGCGTGCGTGTCATCGAAAGTTTGGACGTAAAAGTTTGGGAAGTGTTGTAAAAATTCTTTTGTGTTCATATGGTGAGGAGGGAGTTAGGAGGTTAATTTGAGCTTGACCTGTGTTCGCGTTTAACGAAGTCGAGAAGACTTTCACCAGGAGATTGCCTGCATGGTATACCCTGATCACTGGCTTTGCATTTTTCGAGCCAAGTAACGAGTCGCCTCCTGTATTCAAATGTCAATTTTGTTTCCCAAAGTTGTTTTTTACCATCTCTTGTGCGCTCCGTCCAGTAGCCGATAAACTTCTGTACGGTGGGGCGCATAAAGCGTAAATCAGTGCCATACTTGGCGGCAAATTCGTGCGCGACAGCATCTTGAATTTCAGCGGAAGCTAGGAACTCTTCCATGTCTTGTGATGGAGTCTTGACAACATCAACTGGCAAAAGCTTTCTTTTAGAATACGTAGTATTCTTTTCTTTCTTTTGTTTCTTATTGTCTTTTGTGAGTAAAGGTTTCTTTACTAGTTGAGAATTGATTTTTTTAACTAGTTTAGACTTCTTTACTAGTTGCCACTCGTCGTAATTTTTGTTAAAAGCCCAGCAGTTAGCCTTTTTTTTACTGTTGCCTTTCTTAACTAGTTTAATAACCTTTACTAGTTGTAAGTTGCGTAACGCGGTGCATAAAGTGGGCTTTGTCGCAGGTATTGCTAACACGAACTGGTTCAGTGAGATTTCGTCTTCCGTTTTATTCCAGCCGTAGGTTTTACGAATAATTAGTAGACACGCCGCAATTTCCGTGCCATTTAAGTTTGACGCAATTAGTTTTTCTAAAATTTCGTTGGCGATCTGCGTAGAGCCGTTTTCTTTTTGTGGAGAAGCCATAGTGTTAAGATAGAGTTAAATTCTTCCCTCTTTGTACGCTTGATCTATTAACTCTCGATCGTACGCTTGATCTATTAACTCTCGATCATGTTCTTTTTCTAGTTTTATAAACTTTTTTTGCAGGGCTTTGTCTCGAAAAAGCAAGCAAACCTTCAAGAGGAAACGGCTATCAGGATGTAGATCGGTTCCCGCTTTAATACTTAACCCTAAACGGACTAAGTCGTCAGGAGAAAACCCTGCGGCTTTTACATTTTTCAGGAAGCTTTTTTCGAGCACGTCCCTGTATTGCTCTGCCGTATGGCAGTTTTCACAGAGCGTTAAAAAGTTATTGAGCGAATAATCCCAAGGTTCAGTTTGACCTTTGTAGGTTTTATGATGGACGTGCAGTGTTGATTTGTCGTCGTCACATCTCAGACAGCGCCAGCCGTCACGTTCTAAGACCTGGAGGCGTTTCTTTTGCCATCGTGGATCTTTTAGTTTTTCAGCGTAGGTTTTAGCCATTAGCGTAAAATAAGAAAATAAATGTGTCGCATATTGACACACCTCTCCTACTTGTGGTATTTTGAGTGCGTCAGTTTGCATACCAATTATAAGCCTCGGCATTAAAACCGCAAGGCTTATTTTGGCGTTTGACGGGCAATACAACAGGTAGTATGATGGGTTTATACGAAGCACAATATGTGCTAAAGCAAGGCTATCCTTGGAGGAGGAGATGGCTTTGCTAAAACATATTTTAAGGTTTTGTATAAAGTAAATACAAGAATCTTAACTATTTCGCTTGCTTTTGTTTTTTATCATGTGTATTATTCGGCTAGAATTTTACTCGTTTCTCCTCAAAATTAATGAAACCTCCACAAGTTATTGAAAAAGAAATTCAGGAACTACAAGAAATTCGAGAAGAGTTGTTGAAGCAAATGGACCGCCTGTATTTACTTAATCAACGAGTAAAAGTATTACATAAACAAAAAGCAACTCCGCAGTCAACCACTGCCTTTGGCTTTTTTACAGATGAAGAAATCAAAGACTCTAAAGAATACCTGAAAAATGGCGTTGAAAATATGTTCTCGAACCTTATGAATGCTACCGATCAATATATCCTTAAACTTTATCGCTAATATGACAAATAAACTCGACTCGAATTCGTTCGGATATGCTCTTAGAATGCTCAGACTGAAATTCGGACTCTCAATGAAAGATGTAGCAAACGGTACAAGTATCGGTGAAGCTGCAATCGGAGCATGGGAAAGAGGCGCAATGCCTATCAGACGTAACCTCAAGATCTACCTCGACTACTTTAGAGCTACTGACCCTGACGGTGCGGCAGCTATCGAAAAGCAGTACGACGAAATCAAATTTAATTCTTTAAAATAATTACAATGGCTCGCAAAAATACTCAGCCGAAAGAAAGATATATCAAGACGGATCTTGTCACGTTCAAACTCTCCGAGTACGTTCAGCACACTTTTATGTTCGACGAAGAAGAGGTAGCGACAGGGTGGTTCGGCTGTAAGACCGTGCGTGCGATAGACAGAAAGTGCGTAACAATTTGGTTTGTTGACGGCAGCAACGGTGAATACAATTTCGACACAGAAGAAGAAGCTGAGAACTTCTACGAATCAATTCAAAGACAACTTAAATAAATAACTAACCTCCTCCTTCCATGTCTCAAACTACGACTCCCGATATAATTAAAATAGTCAAAGAAAGTCTCTTGAAGCAAGATAACGAACCACGAACTAAAAACTCGTTCTGGGCTACGGACTCAGAAAAGATGGCTTTCGACATCTACCATGCTTGGATAGGCACAGAGCCAACCAATCCGATGGACACAGAAAAGCTGATGATGTTTTCTTCAGCTAAGATGATCGAGCTGGCATACATTAAAACACTCGAAGATTCTCTCGTTCCTCCCGACCCAGTATTAGGTCAACATAGAATTGAGATCGAACGTGAAGGTGTGCCGATTACAGGATATCTGGATGGGTTATTGGTAGAGAACGTGCCTTTGGAGGTGAAGACCTTTTACGGAGATTACCAAGAAAGAGAACTATTGTCAGGTAAGCCGAAAACTTCTTATTTGAAGCAGCTCGGTATTTATATGGATGCTAAAGGCGCTGACACGGGAGTTCTTCTTTACGTCAACCGTGGCACAGGAGCTACCTACCAGTTTGTCCTTAGAAAGATCAGAGATAAGGTTTACCAGATGAACGATATGATAATTGATCTTAACGAAGTCTACAAACGCTGGGCGAAGATCTACAACGAGAATATTCTTCCTCGTATTGAGCCGATCCCTGAAAAGAAATACAAATTTCCAGTCCATGAAGTCGATTGGTCGAAAGTACCAAAAGCTAAAATCATGGCTGCGAGAAATAATCATGCAGTTTTCGGCGATTGGGAGCCAATCTATAGCCCCTATAAAGATCTAATCGTTGAGAGAGAGGGTACATGTCTCGGGTATTCTCTCGACGAACTGGCATTTATCAAAAACGCTACTGCGGGATATTCAACAAAATAATTTAACCAAACTATGAAAGTTACACTTACTTATTGCAATAACGAAAAGAAAGTCTCTAAGGCAGGAAAGCCATACGTTTCTTGTGCGATCAAAACACAAGAACACGGCGACACATGGTTCAACGGAAAAGGCAACGCCGTCACCCAAATGTGGCAGGTCGGAGATATTGTGCCTGTGACGCTTTTTGATGAAGAGTATAATGGCAAAATGTACAAAAAGTTCAGAACAGTTGATCCTGATATAGCTATTCTTGAAGAACGTGTTATTGAGCTTGAAAAGAAAGTACAGGCAATGAGCGACTTTCTCAGGAGGCAAACACAAGCTGTAGTGCCTCAGAAGCCTGTGACTACCAGTAAACCACCACAGGTCGTGCCTACAAAGTCAGCTCCAGAATCAATCGTTCAAGTTCCTGGTAAGCCCGCCGACCCTCGTTTCGTTCTTACTCCTGAAGAAGAAATGGCTCCTTGGGAAGTAGGAGAACCTACTCTTGATGACCTAGAATTTTAAACTCATATTTAACCTTAACCTCCTCAAAATATGAAATCCGTCACAGCTCAATTAAGAAAGATAGCGTTAGAAAAGCTATCTGATCTCGGAACGCCCATCGTAAGTACCCGTATACGCAAGATATGGAAGGATAGCCATCCCGATGCCAGCGGACAGCTATGCAAATACGTTATCAAAACCCTCCTAGCAGATGGTTGCGTAGAAGGTATTCCTCTCGACTCAACAAAACCGCCAAGAGTCGGGAACCCCTATGTTCTTACTATAACCGACAAAGGACGCGACGAATTAGTACATGGCCGCAAAAGCGGCAGGATTGAGCCACGCATTCGTTCTCAGAGGTATTTAGCTCTACTTGATATTCTTGAAACAGGGAAGGGACTCACTATAGACCAGATCGGAGAGGTGGTAATACCAGATTACAATCCAACAGATTTCAAACGTAAGCAGTATGCCTACAGTGTGATGAACGCCTTTAGGAAGGCGGTGCTATCGAAGACCCCTCACGCCATTATTAAAAACGGTAAGTTCTATGAACTTTCTACACCTGAGACAGCCTTTATCGGCGCTCTTGACAAGAGAGATAAATTCTTGCCGCATCTAACAAGCATACAGGCTCATATCACAAAAGAGATCGAGACTTACAAGAACGACCCAAAACTTGCAGGTCAACTTGAACTCCTTGTACTCGATCTTCAGGACAAGGTTACGAAGATCAGAAGAGATCAACTAACCTCTGGCAAATAAAATATGAAGGACTACAAACACCAGATCACATACGTTGATCCTACTTTAATCAAGCCCGATCAGCATCAGCCAAGAAAAGCTAATCTTGAGAAAGTTGATGCTTTGGCTGTTAATATCAAGGCTGAGGGTATTATCAATCCTATCGAGATTGACGAAAACTACGTCATTATCACGGGCGAACACAGGTGGAGGGCGGCTTTGAAGCTGAAATTCAAGACAGTCCCCGTCAAGATCTTCAACATCAGCGACCCTTTTGATCGTTTTGTAAGGCAGGTAGCTGAGAACTCAAATCAAGACGTAATGACCCCTATGGAGTCAGCGCGAGCAATTTCAAAAATCAAAAACGAACTGGTCAAAAGAGGGGTGATTAGGTTAACGAAGCGCGGCAAAGCTGGGTATGTCCGTATGACTGGAGATGGTACTTCCCGTCTTAGAGGTATCACAGGCTGGTCGGAGAAAAGGGTGAGAACACTCTTACGTCTGGCTGAGAGTTTTGACAATTATCCTAAGCCAGTACAGGAATATCTCGACTGTCCCGACATGAATTACGCTACCGCCCAAGAATACGCAGAGTTGCCTCTCGATGATGTCAAAGCACATGACGCTGTAGCTGATTTAATGCTCGACCCAGCCTATGTAGGTTCTTTTAAAGCTCTTGCGAAAGAGATCATCAGGACTCTGCATAAAGACGCGAGCCACAAAGAAGAAATTAAAAGGATACTGAAACTACATAGATCGACAAAAGAAACGGCTAGAATGATTACAGGGCTGGTAAATGCTGAAGCTATCAAGGTAGCACAAGAAAACGCTGCCGCTGTCAGTGATTACCTCTCTAAAGGAGATGAATTGCTACGAGCTGCCGCTAATTTCCAAAGAGCCTTGCAGAATTTCAAGCCTGAAGATGTGACTGAAGAAAATAAACCATACCTTGAAATGGCGATGGCCAGCACAGTTGCCTCGATGGTGGGCATGAAAACAAGAACTAAACTCATGATTGAGTCAAGCGAGACAATACAAAAAACACATAAAACCATTGATTCCTAACAAATTCTTATGTATACTCAGTTTATGAACGAAACCCTCCACAAACTTTACACCTTAGTCTCAAAATATAAGGACTCCGATCTCGTCCGTTACACCCTCGATGATCTAACGATCCAGAGACTTGAATTGGCGGGATATTACACAAGTATTGGAGAAGACATGGCAGAGTTGCGTAGAGAGGCTGATGATCTTGAAATTGACGTGAAACGGGTTGAAATGGAATCTTACGAAAGACTCAGAAATGTAGAAGAAATGTCTGGCCAAGACGCAAAGATGCTCGCTAAAAAAGACACTTTTGTAATCTCTAAAGAATTAAATAAAACACGAAAGATAGTACGTCAGTATGAGCTTGTGCATTTAGGCACAGCTCAGGTGTTAAATGCCCTGTCCTCTCGTATTAAAGTCTTAGACCGAGAACAGAACACTCCAAATTAATTAATCCATATTCCTAACCTCCTCGCAAAATGGAAGAAGTCTCAATGTCTACCGCTGAAGTAGACGCTCGTCTCGATAGTATGCTGCAAGATATAGTTTTCCCGACCTCTAAAGCTGAACCAATGGAGTGCAAGCTTTACGACTTGTCCGTACCTGAACCCGACGGCTGGATTGTAGTTGGTAAAATTACACCACCGAAATGGTTCATTAATATCAGCGCCAATCTCGAAGAATTGAGGTCATATATGATGCTCGAAGAAGATTACCTTCCTCGCAGCAGAGCAAAGTACCTTGGTCAACTTCTAACCTCTGCCAGAGATTTTATGTGGGCTAAATTGAACCTTGCCCTGCCTGAAGACTTTATGAGGCTCGTAGATAAGAAAGCAAAGACCGAAGCAGAAGCTACTCCTGGAGCAAAAGGAGCACTCCAAAACCTCAATTATATCTCTGAGCAAAAAACCATTGCAATCAAATACCGTTTCGACGGGAAAGATGAGAACGGTGATGACGTGAGAGATAAATTGAAGAAACTTTTAGGATTATAATTATGGCAAAGAAAATCTCTCCAGCCCCGACGGCAACGCAGATAACTGACCGTTACCTAATGGGGGCGTATCGGCATTACGTGTTTGGTGCGGGCATACAAACGTCTCCCCCTCCCACTATCATCAAAGCAGGTAGTGGCCTCTCACTTGCCTCATCTTCCTCGCTTCCTTCACCCTCGTCTAACAAACCATCCATGACCTCCACTCAAAATATACTAGAAAGGCTCAGAAAAGCCGCACGACAACAAAATCTTATCACGATCACTGTTAACGGTGAGAAGCTAGAAAAAGCTTTGGCTGTGCCCCTTCCAAGCGACGACACGAATATTTTGATTCTACATAACAACAAGAGAGTAGATGGCGGTTGGCAAGAAAGTGACGATCAACCTTTCCACGGATACACTGTTGGTTACTCGGTAAACGATTACTCTGATATGTCCGATCTAACCGTACATAAAGAGAAAAAAGCTCAATCTAAACCTGTTAACGTAGACGAATGTCTCAAGAGTGTTATTTTACCAGAAGATGTCAAGTCAGACATCCTCGCCGTGCTTAAACAATCCGTTAAACAAGACAAGATCTTCAATGAATGGGGTCTGGGCGAAACTATCGCCTACGGTAAAGGTATGACGTTCTTATTCTGGGGCGGCCCAGGTACAGGGAAGACTCTCACTGCCAAATCAATAGCGAATGGATTAGGGAAAGAGTTGATCGTAATGGACACAGGTATGACTCAATCGCAGGAGCCAGGTTATGCTCAAAGAATTATGACTCAGATGTTCGAGCAGGCGACCAAGAAAAAGGCAGTCTTACTGCTCGATGAGTGTGACTCTTTCGTAGCCTCAAGAACACATCTGGGTATGATTCTTGGTTCGGAAGTTAACCATCTGTTGACTGAAATCGAGAAATTTGAAGGAATACTGATTTTAACAACGAATAGAATCGAAGATCTGGATGAAGCTGTAGAAAGACGTATCAGTTTGATCGTCGAGTACAAAGACCCTTCCCCTGAACAGAGAAAAGCTATCTTTGAGTCAATTATTCCAAAGAAGATGCCTCTCTCTGACTGTGTTGACCTTGATACCATTTCTCTCGACTATCCTCTCACAGGAGGACAGATCAAGAACGTGGTGCTTCAGGCCGCCAGACTTGCTGCCGCTGACGATGCTGATTCTGTTAAATATGAACATTTCAGAGCTGCAATCAAGCGCATCCTTGCCTCACGAGGTCGTATGGGGTCAAAACAAGGACTGGGCTTTCTGTCGGGGCAAGGCAAAGTAAAAGTAATGTAACTAACCTTATTTATGTCAAAAATTGACTCTAGTTTCAAAGGGCCTCGCTGTCCAAATCACGGCTGCCCGTTAACGGGACTCCCAAGTCCTCTCACTCCGAAAGGTACAGGCAGATGTATGATTTCAGGCGCAAGTTTCGATTACGAAATTGATCTCGATAGCAAAACAATGAAGCGGGACAAATTCGGAAAAGAATATGCAGACTATTCGTTCTCTCTATCTGGAGACGATTCTAACTAATTTATTAACCTTAACCATATAACAATGGACCACAAAGAATTCTGGAGGATTGCGGATACCTTGAATCACGGTGACGACGTGCTAGTACAGCGTGACCTCGACTATGTACACAGCGCAAGGATTCATAAAAAAAGCCCTGATGATATCTACCTGTGTAACGAAGTCGACTCGGGTGAGGGGCCTGACGATGGTGATCTGCTAGGGTACAGCGTCGCCTTCAGAGTCAGCCGCTCATCAGAAGGCACAACAGCCTACGGCACTGGGCGCATCAAATCATTTTCTCCTGTATCCTCTATAACTAAACCTAAAACATTTATGTCAAATCTTAAAGAAAAGTTCGCTCTACTTATGAAAAAAGAGCCACAAAGATCGTTTCAAAAAGCAGGTATTACTAATGCTCAGGATGAGCTTACTCCAGAGGGTGTTGAGCTATATACCGCTTGGAGATTTAAAAAAGATGAAGATGAATTCAAGAAAGAAGTCGTCGATCCTATCCTTGCAGAAGACAAGAAAGCTAATAAATAATCTCAGTTAAAATGTTTGAACACATTGACGCAGAACTCGCTATGCTAAAGGTCGACTTAGCGCTTGCTCGTATCGCCACAGCAGTTGACGCCGAACAGGGCGACCCTATAAGGACTGGAAGCTGTGAAGACATGAGGAGGCAACTAAACGAGGGAGAGCAAAATACCCTTTTATCAATCTTAAATAAGTAAGAACAAATGGAAAGAATCTATTATTATTCGGATCTCGTAACAGTGCTGCGTGTAGGTGATAAAGTAAAAGCTGTCGTCAACACGACAGGAATTACTACTGACAACCCTTGTGATGAGCTTGTGGGCGGACGAACACGGGAGATTGTGAGGGTTGGGCCGACTAGCTTCAGTATTGCAGGCTGTGCCCACGAGTACGGCACTAGAGATTCGCAACGCAAACTCGTGCTTATCACTGCCGACGAAGATGACCGTAATCAGAACGCAACACCTATTTCTACCAATAACCCAGATACTACTATGTCACAAATCTTAAACCCACTCGCAGAAGCAATGCTTGATAAAGATACTAAAAATCTTATCAAGACAGGCTATCTCAACTCAGACCTATCAATTACCGACAAAGCTAAGAACGCAATGTGGACAATGGCACTACAAGAGAGAAAAGCCGAACTAGCTAAACTTGCTAACGCTGAACTAGAAAAAGAGGAGAAGTGTAAATAAATTACGGACGCGGGGGTGTAGAAGACATTGGCGTGGAGGCTATACCCCTTCCATTTTTGATTCACATAGTCGGTAGAGTATAATAATTTCAAACACGCCATTATGAGCAACAAGAAGACAATATTTCAATCAATGGAAGACATGCCAAAATGTAAGCATGGGATGGTTACAAGCCCCCTGTTCGGTAGCTATGACAGAGAAGGGAAACCGATGTGCTGCCTCCTTGCTGCTCCGATGACGGAAGAATATAGACGTGTGGCGCTAACCAAGAATCCTAAACTGATGATCTCAACGGTCTGGCTGGGTATAGATCATGGTTTCGGGCGAAGTGAGAAGCCTGCCATCTTCGAGACAATGATATTCAGGACGGACGAAGATGAGGAGAAGGGACATAATTATCAAGAAAGGTACTGCACTGAAGCTGAGGCTATAGAAGGACATAAGAGGCTCTGTAAAGAATTTCTTAACAAGTAGCTTATGAGGTGGTCAGGGACTTACTCTCGCACGCCAGATGAAGTTTATGAGTTTGAAGCTGAAATCGAGCCAGGCCAATATCGTTTTGAGATTCATGGTGTCGAGATTGAGGCTATTCAGGAAGAAATAAGGGTGGGACTATATACCGCTCTCGATAACTTCTATCAAATGTTCCCACACAAAAAACCTACTCCTTGGAGAATAAATATATTCGCTAAACACATTGAAAAATGAAAACCCTCCCCCTCCTACTCTCCGCCTGCGTCTATACAAACACAGACCTCACCGACTCTCAAAGAGAACAGTGCGAGCCTGAAATACAGAGTCTACAAGAATCTTGCGAGGCTCAGAATGGAACGTTTAAGAGCGTAGCAGACGAAGCAAGAGAATGTTTCGGGCAGAGAGTTCAAATTTTATGCTCGAATCCTGGAACTTTTGAACCAAAAAAACTTTATATCGGTAATTTACCAAAATGAAAGAACCAAAATATAAAATTGGAGATCAGGTGTGGAGCGTCATTGACGGGAAAGCACACGAGAGAGAAATAAGAGGTGTAGTTAAACTATACAGCACAGGAGAGCGCGAGGAGTTTGTATACTTTTTCGGTTTTGTGAACAGTAAACAATATATCAGCAGACACCAATGGGAAGATGAACATACCCTTTCCTCCACCAAACAAGACTTAATCAACGCACTATGACCACAAAACAGAATTGTCAGGAACTTATTGATAGGCTGAGTGATAAGACGCTTGGCTTTGGAGACTATGTGCAAATTGAACAAAAAAGACACGGCTGCCCGAACGAGATGTACACATATAAAGTCATCGCGTCTTGCCGATCAAACTGCTCTGTACCTGTTCCTGTTGAAGCTCCCGAAAAAGATTTAGGGCATGACGGTATGGAAGAAGTTATCCGAGCAGTTCGTTGTGGAGTAGCGGAAGAGGAAGTCAGAAACTTCAAGGTCAAAGATGTTAAATTTGCAGGCAAACCCATTTTTCTCCATGACGTACTTGCGAAGATTCTAGTCAATGTAGACTATCAAGTCGGCTCATCTGAAGAGCCAGGTTCGCTAGAAGCAACGAAACTTTTAATGTTATGGCAATATTGCGGTCTCACCCGCTCATTGCAGGATATTTACGAAAGTACAGAGTGGGAAGACGATGAGTGTTTTGGCGAAGACTGCGTATGCCGAGGACAATGCCACGAATTTGCAGCCCCCAAAGACCCCAACGTCAGAAATCTATTTCAATTTCTTATTAATCTTAATCTTACAAAATGGACGAATTAAAAGAAATCATCGCAGAAGCGCTTAATGCAAATTATTGTCGTTGTGAAGGCGCAATGAGTGAACATGATATGACAAAAGAGGAATGGCTTGAAGAAGAGAAATTTATGAAAGAAATAGCGACTGCCACGGGTCTGAATCCTTACTATCCATTTGCACCACTTACAAAATGAAAAACTATACGATCCACTTACAAATGATAATATTCCTCCTTAGTATGATTATAGGCTTTTTGTTTATAAATTTTACCTTAACCAAATGACAATCCAAAAAGAACTACGGGAAGCGTTTGAGGAGCATTTTGAGCATTGGTTTCAATGTCTCGATTTATTAGTTGAAGGAGCTGGAACATTAAAACCTATACCTGCAGCAGTTTTAAAAGGTTTTGGTACGCTACCAGAAGAGCTTCTCGAATTCATATCCCAAAGAGAGCAGAAAGCTCACAGAGCAGGCCGTCGTGAAATGAAGGCTGAACGCACGGAAGAAATTGTAGAGAACGTTGTAAGTCCACTACTAGCTGGCTATTTATGCCAAACACTTGGCGATAATTGGAGAGAACATTTCGACGCTATTATGGCAATGATTAAAGGCGACCCTAATATCAAGAAATTCCTCCCTACCCCTAACAAAACAGAGAAATGAAAAACACTGAATGCAAAGGCTGCAATTACGAAGCTGAATATAAAGAACCTTGGCATTGGCATGACTGCGGAAAGGTTTGTGATGGTTGTAGACATTGCCCTGAAAAAGAAGTTTTCGAAGAAATCGAAAAGTCTGAATCAAAACCTTGGGATTGGCGAGAGGATTTACGCCAAATGGATATAAATACTGATGACGATGCTGGTATGGCGCAGCTTAGAAAACTTATTATACGAGTCGAATCAGAAGCCCGCTCGCGCGGAAAGCGAGAGATGGCGGAAGAAGTATATGATTGGTTCAGAGACGGAACAGAGAAAGGGAAAAGCCCAAGCGGAAAACTGCTGGGCTTGGAAATAATGAAGCAATATCGTAATAATTTTTTACAACCTCAACCTATCTCAAAATGATACAAAAACAGCTTCATAAATTCTTCCAAGAATATGGCACGGCGATGAGTATAACCTTTTGGTTTGGTGTTTCCGTAGGCATAGCTCTTACTTTAATCTTCACGCTTTAATTATGATACAAAAAATAGCTAATTGGTTTGACGGATTGTCGGAGACGGCAGCGAAGATGGTTATAAGCATCTCGATTTATGATTACTAAAACTCACGCGCCAATTCACTTAAGCGTTCATGCAACCGAACGTCTCTCTCGTCTTTACGGACTAGAGGCAGATTCAGTTATTCGTGACATTAAACGTCATTTGTATGCTGCCAGAAAAGAACGCGGGGGTAATAAAATAATGGTTATCGGTGACATTGCTAAATATATTTTAACAGATAAACTTGAGGTAATAACGATTTTATATCGAGACTCCAAGAAGAAGAATAAAACTAGAGAAGTATATTACGGTGAACAATGGCTTAACATGGATAGATTCGAGGTCAGAGAATTAATTCGCTCTTTAATCACTTAATATGCATTACATACTTGTAAAAGACATTTTCTTACTACCCGCAGGAACTAGATATTTCAAAGGTTCGGGCATTATACCAGAATTCACGGAAGGATTGCCTAGAGTGTACCGTATTGAAGGCAGTAACGACTTGATTGACGCAGACATGGTCGAAGCGCCTCATAATTCAGATTATTTTAAACCTTATCTTGATGAATCAAAAATTACCAAATGAGGGAGAGCTAAAACCTCGTAAATTCACAATCCTATCTCATAGGTTAGAAGCTGGTGACACGTGGAACTTCCATGCGCCCTGTACATTGACTTTTATCCGACAGGAGCAATATGAGGAAGGCTTAGCGTTAACGTTTGAAGTATCTGATTTGAAGTACGAATACCCTGAAGATGATTCTCAGCTAGAAGATGTAAATGAAATTACTCAATGAAGAATTCAAACCCTACCCTTGTGAGAATTTACTTAATTAACTTATAAAATATGAATGAAGAAATACTAAACAAGCCTCACATCAAGAAGATAATCGACGGATATAACAAAGCTGCCGAAGCTGACGATAGAGAGCTAAGGAATCAACAAATTCTTGAGTTTTATAATGAAGCCGAATCCCGAGGAATCCAGAAAGCTATTGAGGCTTTGGAGACTCGTATGTTGAAGAAAGCTAATACTGCGGGGATGCTGAAGGCTCGACAAAAGCAAGGCGACCATAAAGATGACAGCGAATTGGAGGATAGAGAGCGTGAATTACGGTCATTGGTAGTACATATTCAACTCCTCAAATCCCTCTTAAAAGAAAAACCCACTTTCACGATACCGCATTGCGGGCATGGAGGTTTAGACTGCAAAGAGTGCGGAGTTCTTATCGATAACAAAGAATAGATATGGCATACACAATTAAACAATGTAAAGAAGTAATGGCTTTAGAAGAGAAAATCGGGGTGCTGCGTGAGTTAGCGTTAATGAAAAAATGTCCAGAGAAAGTAAAAGAAACGATAATGGATATAGCCCTGCCGCTACTCCAAGAACGACAACAAGAAATCCTATTTTTAGCTTTACCCTTAACAGACAAGAAATGAAGACACTGCACGCAATAGCCCATATATTTGGCTGGAACCACGGCAAGATTTATTCAGAGCTTAGAGGCTTTTCGGTATGGATAGGTTTTCAATGCTCAGGCTGCGGTGAGATAAGCGGATTACACTGTGCAGACGGCGCAATAGACAAAGAATTACAATCTAACCGACCCCATGAAAACACTTGAAGAAAAAGTTGAGGACTTTATTAGAAATCAAGTTGGTACCGCAGGCTGGACACAGAAATTACAAGCCTTCATCGAATCAGAACGTCAGTTAGCTAGAGAGGAAATAATAGACTTTGTTAAAAAAGACATTCCTATTGGAGAATGGAGCGCTCCTACAGAACACGAAAGGACTCTAGATGCCATCAAAGCCTTCTGCCGTTTAACCAAAGAGAAATGATCCAAGAAGAAGAGTTTGAACATCGTCAGCGGTAGCCGTTTGACCACCTTGCAAATGTAGAGCCTAGCGCATAAAATACTTTTGATGAAACCAAAAGTTCCTACAGAGTACGAGGAACAGGTGGCACTAGTGAGCTGGCTAGATTCCAAAGGACTCAAATATTCCAGTATTCCAAATTCAACTTTCACGACTTCGTGGAATCAGAAGAGAAAGAATCACATGACAGGACTCAGAGCAGGGCTTCCCGATCTTTTAATTATCACTCCAAAAGGGCTTTTATTTGTGGAAATGAAACGTACCAAAGGAGGAGTTGTTTCGCTAGAGCAGAAATCGTGGATAGAGGAACTCAACAAATGCAACGGTGTGCAAGCTGAGGTCTGTTTAGGTTGCGAGGCTGCGATTACTTTCGTTTCCCGTTTCCTTTGATTATCTCCCAGTATTGGCCTCTGAGATCCTCACGCAATTCTAAGATATATCCGTCAGCTTCGATCTCTTCCAGCGGCAGCAGACTCTTGTCTCTCGTAAAACCACACCATGCTTTTTCCGTGTCACTATCTGGTCGTTTTAGCTTTTCGACCATAGAGCATGTGTTAGACGGTTAAACCGTCATCTCCCTCAACAGGAACTGGCTTGGCATCTTGCTGGAATACGCTATCCCATACATTAGCGAGCCTGTCTTGCTCGTCCCAAAACTTATGTAAATCCATCAAGAATTGTTCGACCGCTAAAGGTGGGTTGCTTTGAAGTAAGAATTCTCTGATCTCTTCAGGAATAAAGAATTTCCTCATATACTAAGAGTTACGTTTTAGATGTGATCCAAACACGGCAGGGAATAACATTGCCAGTAAGAGTTTCAGGAAGGTCTTTGAAAGAGCAGTCTGAAGAGCTCCCCATGTGATGTATTCGAGCTCCCAGTTAAAGAGATGATTAAGTATGTCCATCTCGTAGAAGCTGAATAAAGTAAGGTAGGCACTGACCCCCCAGAACCCATACGATAAAATCTCATGGTAGAAGAACTGCTTTGATCTTAAGAAGTTCCAAAGTGATATTCTTGTCATGCTTTGTAAGGGTTAGACGAAGCGTAATAATTTGATGAAGATTTTGTATCTTTAATCTTCTTTGAAGACTTTGCAGGCATCATAGCTTTATAATGCTTCAGCATGTCTTTAACTTTTCTTGTTGTCATCTTTAGGTGGGTTACGAACCCAAGACATTATCTTGAGTGTGAGTTTATAAAGAACTACGACGAAAGCTCCCCACGTTACGACCTCATCGGGATTTCGTTTGTATGAGATGATTTCGTGTTCCATTACCCAATCCATTGCTTTGTCACTCCAATGAACCCCAGCGCGTGTTTCTAAATAATTAACAATATCGTCGGGCAGCTTCTTCCCCCAGCATGATTTATATGTCGCATACTTTCTGTGAGGAACTACTTTATCTTTAGAAATGCCGTATTTGCTCATCATTTGAGCTATAAGAGCCTTTAGCGCTTCAAACTGAGCTTCCGATGGTTCTTCTTTGTCAAAGTCCCCTGCAAGGCAAATTCCGATGGATTTATAATTCATTTCGTTCTCCTTGCAGTGTGCGCCTACCGTAGCCTCATCTCGGTACTGACGAACTTCTCCGTCTCCGAAGATCACATAATGGTATCCGATGAACCATTCTTGGCCGTTGAAATAAGAAGCGGGGAAGCCTCTGGCTTTGTGAGAGTTGTTGAAACTATTTTCCGTCAGCTCTTTATTGTAATCCCGAGGGGTGATAGAGTGGTGGACGATAATATTTTGAGGTTTATTCATATATGAGAAGTTATAAGCATAAAATTAAAAAATCGGGCTATTGGTACATCTATAAGTCTGAGCACCCGTTTACAGATAAACAAGGATATATTGCGGAACACAGATTGGTGATGGAGGCGCATATTGGGAGGTACCTGACTAAGAAAGAGGTCGTTCATCACCTTAATCACGAGCCTACCGACAACAGAATTGAGAATCTTGAACTTTGCGCTAGTGCTGGACAGCACACACGGATGCATCACCCTGAAGTTATGGAAAAACTCAGACAAGGCAGTCTTGGACGCACCCCTTGGAATAAAAACCTCTTTACTCCTTTTAAAAAGATATGCGCTGAATGTGACAAGGACTTTACAGTCACTTACAAGCAAAAGCGTAAGATTTTTTGCAGCAATATATGCTTCCAAAAAAACACCAGTAAAATAAAACGAGGCAAAAGATTGAGTCCTGCAACCGAATTCAAGAAAGGTTTTACCCCCTGGAATAGTGGGCTTGGTGTTTGGATCGATAAGCCGTGTGGTTACTGCCAAGCACCTATGAAGGTACGCGCTTGCAGGATAAGAGGTAGCAGAGGCGGATACTGTTCCCGTGAGTGTGGGTACAAAGGTCGATCCCAGAGCAAACAGATTTAGCATTATTCAAAAGTTATTTCATAAATATGAGTGCACAGCTCCTCAAGCGTTTTAAAATCACAACTAAAGAGCTGTTTAGATTTCCATGAGTTCTCGATTTGAATTCCGTCTATAAACTTATCGTAAGCATAACCACATACTGCGTGATGAAATCCTGTGAATCCTTTTTCTAGATTCACCAGTTTCCCATTAACCACGGGTAGTTTTATTCCGTCCTGCATTTTAAGAGACAAAATAGCTCCGTTTTCTACGGCTTTAATGACCTTCT
>ERZ1292623.362-Hain-H51-01um-R1-362-length-49425-cov-6_pt1 | contig 49425 bp, 67 predicted proteins | sample MGYA00564398_ERZ1292623 | MGnify/ENA primary metagenome ERZ1292623 (study PRJEB36523, sample SAMEA6512633) | groundwater metagenome | collected 2019-01-07 | study: AquaDiva: Metagenomics assemblies of 32 groundwater samples
CAACAGTAGAGTTAGAGCCGCCAGAAACACTCTCGCATTCAACACTACCATTTGAATAGACAAGTTTGATAGCACTTCCACTACTGCAAGAGCCAATCATTGAAAAGTTGAGGAAAGAAACATTATTTATCAAACCAGATGAAGATTGAAACTGCAGTCTCTCATTTCCGTCAAAGTCTAAATCTTCCCCATTTATCTCATAATCTTTCCAATAAAACTGACCATATTGCACATCAGGATTAATCATTAAGTTCCATGATCCATTTATTATAGCACCTTGAACAGTAGAATTGAATATCATATTCCCTCCAGACGAAGAGTCATGTATAGAAATAGTCAGATTTCCATAATCTAACAATGTACCATTAGCCAACCTAACGTTATTACCTTGGTCAGACATAAGAAATGCTGAAGTTAAAGTTACAGATAACACAAATAAGACGCTGATAGAATAAAGCTTATTCATTTTACACTCTCCTTGCGTAAAAGTTCGATCAAAGCCTTATTTATTGATATAGATCTAGGAATCCTATCCTTCCATTTTTCCCATATCTCTGCTGGAATTTCAAGCAAAAACTTCTTAACACTTTTGTTCTTCATTTCATTTACTAAGTAAGCATTATTATAACTTACTAAAGATTAATTTAAGTAAGTTTTACTTAGTATTTAAACATTTCATACATAGACAATGTATTTAAACACAAAACAGTTGTAGAGATTATGAACATAGAAGTAGTGTGTTTAGGTACGGGAAGTACAGTTCCTTCTAAAAGAAAGAACCATAGCGGTTACTTAATTAAAACAGACAGGCACAAAATCTTGCTCGACTGCGGAGAAGGAATACAAAGGCAATTCAAATTGGCGGAAGAGATTCCTCAAAGACTAACACATGTTCTATTGACTCATTGGCATGAAGACCACACAATAGGTTTAGTGCCTCTTCTAAAGTCAATGGGGATGAATAGCTATTCCCAAATTCTAAAAATCTATGGGCCTAAGCACACAAAAGAAAAAATAGAGTTGTTTCAAAGAATTTATCTCCCATTTAAAATAAATATAGAAATAAAAGAAATAGACACCGGTCTAGTCTATGAAGATAAAGACATTAGAATAGAATCACAGCACATGGATCATGGAATGCCTACTCTTGCATACAAAATAATAATAAAAGAAGTAAGAAGATTGGATAAAGCAAAATTAAAGAAACTAAAGCTCCCAAACTCTCCCTTAATTGGAGATTTACAAAGAGGAAAAGACATAACCTATAATGGTAAAAAAGTAAAGTCAAAAGATGTTACATATATGCAAGAAGGAAAAATATTAACCATAATTCTAGATACGGCTATGAACAATAACGCAGTAAACTTCGCAAAAGACAGCGATCTACTTATATGCGAATCAACATATGCTGCAAATGAAGAAGAACAGGCAAAAGAATACAAGCATCTTACAACAGAGCAAGCAGCAACAATTGCAAAGAAATCAAAATCAAAGAAGTTAGCCTTAGTTCATATCTCGGAAAAACACATTCATAGAATCCCACAAATGCTAAAAGAAGCGAGAAAAGTCTTCAAGAATACTGTAGTCCCAGAAGACTTAGATATTCTGAAAGTTTAATTATTTTTCAGCAAGAACATAATTAGCTAAAATTTTAAGATTTGGTTTTTGAGGAACAATAATATGTTTACTTTCTAAAATCTTAAAGATGCTCCCAATTAATGCTTTAGATTCTTTCAAAGTAGAAAAGTAAATGTTTATTCCAACAGGAGATTTTCTTATTTTACCGCTACCCATGAAACTAGAATCCCCGCTAAAATGGACAGATAAATATTTACCATTAGATTTTAGCAATGAATATATGTTTTCCAAGTAAGAGTTTCTTTCATTTCCATCTATAATTTCATGTAAAAATCTCCAATCAAATATAAAATCAAATTTTTGTTTAAAACTTGAAATATCACTCCATTTCATTACTTTAAAATCGATATGAAGATTTTCTTTAAGAGCATTATTTTCAGCAATCATAATAGCTTTTTCAGAACTATCAATAGCGGTAACGAAATATCCTTTTTTTGCAAAGAAAATAGCACCATGACCTTCACCACATCCAATCTCTAATATATTGCTGTCTTTTTGAATCAATTTATCTTTTACAATTTTAACAAGTTCGGAAGGAATTTTTTTATAAGTCCAAGGAGCAATCCCTGGTTTTGAATAAATACTATCAAAGCTATCCATTCATATATTAATAAAAACAAATTATTAAATCTTTAGACTCCAAAGTAATAAAATAAAAATAATTTCTAGATCAATTAAAAGCAATTAAGAATTAAGCAGGAGAAATAAAGATAATTGTGTCCCCGCGCAAGAAAGTTGGGCCATAATTTCTCTTTAGTTCGCCATTAACCATTTCCTTGGCGTGATCAAGGACAATATTGATATGTATATCAAATGCCTTCAGCACCCCAGAAAACTGTCTGTCGTTCTTTAACTGCACAATAACTTCCTTTCCCTTTGAATTGTTCAAAAGGTCAAGAGGTCTCTCAATGACGTTTGCCATAATCGATTTTTACAATGAGAGTATATAAAACTTATTGTGCTAAGTTTTATGCTTGTTAATATCAATTAAATTTGTATAAACTTTGTTCTAAAAAAATATAAAGTTTAAGAGAGCATAATAAAATCAAGAAGTAGGAAACGCTATTGCAGTTATTGTATCTCCTAAAGAACCTGTAAGTGAGTCTGAAGGAACCGTCAAATTGAAATCAATTCTTATACTATCTTCAGTATTTCCAAAAAGAAAATAATTACAGAACAATGCACTAGTGGTATTAACATTGTAAAAGAAGTTCAAAGCCAAAGCTCCAGTACCTCCAGAAGAGTTTCTACAGCTTCCAGCATCAAGATTAGTAATATTCCATCTATAGCTTGGGTTTGTTCCGCCTATAAGCTGAGCAGCTGTCTTTGTGCCACTCAAATTTAAAGTTAAGTTAACAGTTCCTGAATTCTCAAGTCTTAAACCACCTGAATTTTGCAAAGTCCAATTTCCATTAGTAATATTATTTGTCTCAAAAGTATTAAGTCCAGCATAAGAAGATCCATCGTTAACCCTTCCTGAACCCCAATTAATTTGAGAAACGTTAAATGTAATTGAAGCGTCAGACTCTACAGTCAAATTAACTTCCCCAACACTAGTAGCATATCCGGAAATGCTTGAAAAAAGCTCTTTAGCAGAAAAATAGAAAAATCCTGCAGATATAATTGAAGTAATTAAAAGGAAGAATAATATAAAAATAACAAACAAACCACCCTTTTTTGACATCTAAGAAAAAAGAAAATTCATTATATAAGCTTTATCGGCATTTAGAAACGTTTAAAAACAATAATTAGAAGATGATTACATGAATATTGGAAGAAAAACAACTGGTGGAAAATACCATAGAAATAGAAAGAAAAGATGGTATGAGAGCCAGTCACAAGAAAATAAGACAACTCTAGGCGAGACTAAGAGAAAAACAATAAGAACAATGGGTGGATCAAAAAAGTCTGTTCTGTTAAAATCAAATAAAGCTAACTTAACAATTGGAAAGAAAACAGAGCAGGTTGATATAAAAAACGTTATTCAAACACCTCAAGATGTATTCTTAGCACGTCAAAACAGACTAATTAGAGGTGCAATCATAGAAACCTCCAAAGGAAAGGCAAAGATAACAAACAGACCTTCAAGAGAAGGCATAATAAACGCAGTTCTAGTCGAATAAAGTAGAAAGGTTTATAAAGTCATTTCTTCGCAACACTATATAAAGTTTTCCAATCATGAGTTTTGTCAAAAGATGTCCGGAGTGTAACAGCATAAATCTTACGCACGACGATCAAAAAGGAGAGATTATCTGTGGTGATTGTGGTCTTATTGTAGAAGATAAAATGGTTGATACTGGCCAAGATGTAGGAGGTCAGTTTGATAAATCAGAAAAGAAAGGAAGAGGTGGAGCTCCTATCTCAAGACAAAAGTTCGATCAAGGTCTAACAACTAACATTGGAGAAATCTCAGATATTTACAAACTAGAAGCAGGTCAAACAAGAAAATTCCTTAGATTAAAGAAATGGCAGGAAAGAGTTTCAACATCTATTGAGAGAAACTTAAGACTTGCAATGGCAGAATTAAGGAGAGTTTCTTCTTTCTTAACATTACCCTCAGTAGTTAGAGATGAAGCATCAAGAGTATACCAATTCGTTCTTCAAAGAGGTCTTGTTAGAGGAAGAAGCATGGAATCAGTTATTGCGGCTTGTATATATGCAGCATGCCGTTCTTACAATATTCCTAGAACACTAGATGAAATTGCAAACGCTTCAGACGTAGCAAGAAAAGAAATAGGTAGAACATATAGATTTATCATAAGAAAGTTAGGAATCAAAGTCAAGCCAAGTTCACCTAAAGATTATATCTCAAGATTTTCATCAATCCTTCACTTAAGCCCTCATGCTCAAAATGAAGCAATCAAAATACTAAAAAAAGCAGATATTTCAGAATTAACTTCAGGAAGAGGCCCGGCAGGAATTGCTGCAGCTGCATTATATGTTTCAGCTTTAATTAATGATGAAAAAAAGACACAGAGAGAAGTAGCAGATGTAGCAGGAATAACAGAAGTTACAATAAGAAACAGATACAAAGAATTAATAGACAGATTAGGAATTGAAGACAAATTAAAACTCAAAGAAGTGGAAAATAAAGCGGCTAAACAAGTTGCTCAAGTCAAGTAAATTATTCTATTTATATTAATTTCTATAAAATCAAAAAATCTATGCACTACAATACACTTTAGTGCAAAGCAGGAATAATTACTACTTTAATTAGTAACAAAATAGCGAGAAAACTTAAAAACGACCATTTTCTAAGAATAAACATGAGAAAAAATTTAGCAACATTAGGTGCATTATTATCATTAGGAGCTTGCTCAACAACTCAATATCTTAATTCACCATATGTTAAAAACAGTATGGGTAGTCGCAATCAAAACCAAATAGGCTTTGATTTATATTTAGCTAATGTTGCTGGAAGTTGGTATGGAATAAAAAAGGCAGATGTTGTAAAACCAAATGAATGGATTTACACAGGAGATGCAGTAACAAATTCAAGACTAAGAGAATCTAGAAGTGCTGGAACAATAGATTTAGAATCAAAAACAAATTCTATATTTGTTCCTATTAAATGGGATAGAGATGGAGACGGTAAACCAGAGGATGAAGTTACATTCGCAATGACAGGAGCATACGGAACTAAAGCAGAGGTAAATCTTCCAGAGCTAAAGGGTCTTGCAGGAGTAGCTACTCTTAAACCTAAAAATGTAAAATCCTTTGTTCCAACACCTTTCTTTGGAGAAGAACATCAAATTTACACAATAATTTTAAGAAATGAAAGAGGAGATGAATTAGGAACATTAATCTCTCCAGCAGAAGAAGCGATAGTATTAACAGATCTAGCTACTGGTGAAATAAGTTTAAGAAATCCAGGTAAAATATACTTATGGACTGAAAAAAATAGAGGAGCCTATGATAAAGAAAGAAATGAATATTTAGAACAGCAAAAAGCTGTAGAAGCTGCATCAAGACAAGCAGCAGAAGATTTAAGAAAGTTAGAAGAACTAAGAGTTAAAGGATTAATCATACCTAGTGTAATAGTTCCTGATCAAAAACTTCAACCACAGCCTGAACCTCCTAAACAAGATCCTCCAAAGTAAATTAAAAATATTTAGTTCAATTTCCCATATCTTCTGGGTAACACATCTGCTCTTCGCAATAATAATCTTCTTCATTTCCTCCCTGAACGTTTGCGCATTCTTGAGGATTAGCACAATTAGGAACTTTCACGCAAGAAGTGATAACAACGCCACTAGTAACAGCTAAAATGTCTAAATCGCACCTACCTTCTATATTTGTAACCCATAATCTATTGTTTAAGAATTCATACATTCCATCTCCAAAATTTGTTTTAACAATATCTCTGCCAGCTTCTAAAAATCTAATTTTTCCTTGCGCACTTACACTCCCTATATCTTGAGGATTTTCATCCAAGTAAATTCCGCTTCCAAGCAAATAAATTCCTGTATAAGATTCATCTAGTAAAATATAAGATCTACTTCTTCTGTTGTAAGTATCATTAAAACTCAAAATTCTTTTTCCACTAGAAGATATAGTAGACCCAGAGTTTACAGAATCAAATAGATTACCCTCTCCATTATACCTTACAAACAAACTAAAAACTTCAGCCCCACTATTTCTAAAGATTTCAATAGAATCAGATGTATCATAAACTCCCCATCTCAACAATCTACTCAAAACTACTACTTCTGAATCAATAGAGACAACCTGATAGTGCTTTCCAGAAGCTGTATGCAAATAAACTGCATCCAAGTCAAAATCCCCATAACTATCTACAGAAGTATAATCATTTCGATCGATAGCTACACTCTCAGATGTACCTTGAGGAACATTTGAAATCCTTATTTTGTCAAGAGAATTAATGAAAGCATTTCTGTATGCATTTGCTTTGTAAAGCAGTATCTCTGCCTTGTAATGATCAAATGCAGCCTTTGCAAATAACCCATCTAACTCTGTAATAACACCGCCAATAGTAATTTTATCCACTTTATCAACATCAGATTTAATATCATTAAGACCAGAATCTAAATCAGCAGACGATTCATATCTCTTTCCTTCATTCAAATATCCTTTCTGAATAGTCTCAACTTCACTTAATGTTTGGTTCTTCAATCCAACATTTATATCACTTATTGCCTCATCAAGACTATTCTTATCAAGCCAGCATCTGAGTCTTTCTTCTCCACAATATCCAACATCAACATATCTGCTAGGCTCTGTCTTGCTTCCAGGATTAGATGTAGCACAAACTCTTACAATTCCTCTATTATATATTGCTGGATTAAATGCCTCTTCAGCAGCACTTTGTAAATTAGGATTAAGAAGAGCAGAAGGATTAACGCTTCCAGATATACATTCAGTTTCACTAACAATATTATTTCTAGTCAATTCGTCAGATACTACTTTATCTCTAACATAATTTATTGCAAAACTAGATGAAACTTGTTTGAATCCACATTCTTCTTTATCGTTTATTCTTACACACAACTGCTGATATCCTTTAGGCGCAGTAAAATCTTTACTTTCAGTTGCATATTGTCCCCTAGCAACAAATCCCGTAGCAACTGTTATTATAGGAGCGGAAGCATATTGAGAACTAGAAGGAGGATCTCTCAAATAAACAGAGTAAGAAACTCCTCTATCCTTTCCTGCAAATATATGATAAAATACTTTATACTGTGATGTCGCAGGAACAGTTGCATCAGTATAATCTATTGAGCTATACCATGCGTGAAACTGGGAAGGGGAGTCAGGTTCAACTAATGTATCGAAACTACTAGGAACTTTAGCAGATATAAATGCTCTACAAATTTCAGTACCTGCCTCTTCAACACTTCTTACTCTAAATGCCTCAAATGAATTAACAGCATAACTCTGTGTAAAGTAACTAACTGAATCTTGGGCATTTTGCCATGAAGAAGCAACAGTCATATATTCTCCTCCACCCCTAACTGAACCTTGTCCTCCAGAGTAAACACTTTCAACTAATTTTGGAAGTAATGTCTTTGCAAGAGGAGCAGCCTGTCTCCAGAAGAACTCGCACAAGTATACAGAACTTATTTGATCACAAATTCCAACATATCTTCCAGTATCAACAGCTTCCTGCAAACATTGTTGATGACTCTTCAAGATACTCAAATAACCATCAATTCCAGCTTTTATTCCAGTCAAACAAACAGGAGCTACAATTCCTTCTTTGTAATTAGGCAAACAAAGTAAAGCGCTTCCCACAATACCAGATTGTATTACATCAGACACATAATATTCTCCTCCAAAGTTGCATCTAGAAGCAGGACAAATTACAGGATCACAAACATTGAAAAGTATTTTACAATCTTCAGGACTCATATAATCTTGACATTGCGAGCCAGGTAAAAGAGACGCTGCTCTTCCAACATTCATCTGATTACCTAAAATTCTAACGCTACTCTTTCCATATTGTTGAGAAGCCTCATTTAGTGCTTTTATCGCATTATTTACAATTGTCTTAGTTTCTTGTTCTGTCAATCCAGGGAAGCTACTAAATGACTGCCCAGTGTAAATATTAAACTGAACACATTCATCATCTCCATAATTAGGAGAATAAAATCCTATGTTGCTATCTTTCATAACATTACATACAAAGAATGATGAAGGTCTTCCATTATCTTCATAAGACTTTGTTCCTCCAAATATAGGAAGAGCTTGAGTAGTTGCTGCATAAAATCCTCTATTCAAATCAAATGGAACAACAGCAGGCAATCCTTTGTAAGGTTCAGTCTCAAAGTATCTAACAGTACTCTCTCCCGGAGCAAACTTATTATTGTATGATTTAGAATCTCTAGTTTCAAATCTCGAGAATTTCTCTTTTACAGTTGTAGCTTCAGCAAAACTAGAAGGAACAACATAACCCTGTCCTTCCTTACTCAAAGAATAAACTTTATCAGTTACTAGTTTACCTCCAGCCTCTTCTTTTAATACAAATAAATATGGCTGAGAATTATAATAAACAACTTGAGCAGGTTTACCTACTTCACTCGAAGGAAGACCAAAGTCTAAAGCATTTACTTTACCACCATAATATTCTCCAATAATGGCTTTATCATTTCCAGCAACGTAAGTAGGAGCATTTGCTAAACCTGTTCCACTAGATGCAGTCTGTAAACTCTTTATATCTGAATCATACTTTAGTCTCTCACTAATAGAATAACCCATTGAGTCAAGCTGAGATCTAGCTGCTAAATCTCCTCTTGAGCTTCCATCTCCATTAATAGTCTTGCAATTGAAGTAAATATCTCTAAGCTGAGTGTAAGAGTATGAATCAACATTATATCCAGCAGGGAATAAATCTGGAACAGTATTGTAAGGTGTACTTGCTCCAGCACTCTTAGGCCCTAATTGTTGAGAAGAACATTCTTGTTTTATTTTAACAATCAAAGCTTCCTTAGCCTTATTATCGTCAAAGTTAGTTCCAGAAAATACTCCTTCCCTATTGACATATTTAGCACCATCTTCTACCTGTTTTGTAACAGCGTTTGTTTCTTCTATAGCGTCAACTCTTGCATTTACATCTTTCCTTATATCTGCAGAATTTGCATTATAACAAGCAGTCAATGAACTTTGCCTTCCAGCATTAACTTCACTCTGACAAAATCTAGTCCACCCATCATCTCCGGACATGACACTTCTTCTAGCAAGTGCCTCTCCACTTAGTCCAGTAAAGAAGTTCTTAACAGTCAATACTCCTGCAGTAGCAAAACAAGCAGTCTTTAATCCAGTAACAACCTCTCCAAGTTTCTCAGATATAGCCTCCCACTTCTGTATACTCTTATTCAAATTCTCAATCTTCTTTCTAGCCTTATCGGGGGTCAATTCAATAACTCTTTTTTCTATTCCTATCCCTACAGTAAAGTTTCCAGTAGTCCCACTTCTTGTAACCGGAGAAACTCTAAGCTTAACATAATCTTCAAATTCTATTGAATTAACTCTTAATGAAACTCCACATGCTGTAACCACAGTAGGAGAACCCAATCTAACACTATTATTGAAATCCTGAAGATTTCTATTATTACAAACAGCAGATATATCAACGGTCTGTCTATCCCTTACTTTTACTAATGTAATTCTTCCAACATCAAAACCAACTGTCTCTCCATAATTAACTAATTTTTCAGGACCTGATCCCCAAGATATCTTAGCATTTGATTTCTTCGCAATAGGAGTTATATCAATAAGTTTAAACAAATGATAACCATCATCACTCTGGACACTCTTTGTTCCTAAAGAATTATCTTTTATATAAAGATCATTCAAAGCCCTTACGTATCTATCTTTGTTCTTTCCGTTAGGGTAAGATTCAATATATTTGTTTATCAATCTATCAGCAGTAACTTTCTTATCATATCTTATAGCAAGATCTATAGCAGCACTTAATGCAACTTCCCCATACTCTTCCCCAAGTTCCTGTTGCTTTCTTAAATTACCATACTCATTAGCAATTGTTTCATAATAACTTGTAGCATTAACAATGTAATCTTCATATTCTCCATATGTTGCCTCGTATAAAACTTCTTGTGAAACAGGTCTTAAATAAGTAGATGAAACAGGTTTCTCTACACCCTCAAGAGTGTAAGTTGTACCAGAAGGCTCGTTATTTATCTTAGAAATAGTATATTCTTTATCCCTAACAACCTCGAATTTAGCATTTACGAGATAAACTCTTTCTCCAACATCAAAAGATCTTGCAACAGTTGTAAGATTAATTATTTCTCTTCCACAATTTATATCAACAGAATTATCTGTAATTCTTCTAACAAGACATTTATTATTTAAAAATCTTGAACCCTCATACAAATCAAGAACATCCTCATCAACCTGAACTCTTGCAATAGCAGAGGGTGAAACAAAATCATTGTATGTAAATTGCAATGCTGTCTGACAATAGCTTCCAGGTAAATATACTGCATTTGACTGAGGAGAATTCTTTTGCAATGTAACTTGTGAATACTCTATATCTCCAGAATATAACTGCAAGACAATAGAATTGTTTGAATCTGTATCTTTAACACGCACAGACATCTTCCCTCCAAATAATGTCTGTCTATTCTTTGCAACCTCCCACTCTTCATTATTAGTTTCTTTAAGAAGCATTTCTGTAGCTCCAATTCCAACAGCATTTCCCGAATAATAATCAATACTTGCACTTAATGTAAAGTTGAAGAATTCTGGAATTTCATCTTCATTAGGATTTCTCTTCAACACAACTACAACATATCCTATGTTGCTCTCTAAAGGAGTGCCTAAAAGAGAATTAGTAGTACGTAAAGCAGCATTCGCAGGATGGAAACCAACACCAGCCACATATTCAGGATATCTGCCTCCAAATCTTATATTCCTAATCTGTTTTATATTTATAGCAGGATTAACCTGTAATAAATCAAGTTGACAAAATACTGGAACATTCTGTTCAGCCAATAAATCACTCCTTACGACAGCAGGCTGACAACCTATAGGAGAAACCTGTATCAATATATCCTGACTGCCAATACAAGAAGAGTCTCTGTTAGAAAGAATAGGCCAATAAGTATTAGCATTAGAGCCATAATAGCTACTAAAACTGCTTCCATAATTTACAAAGCTGGCAGTTCCAGTTCTACTCCCAAAGAAATTATTGTTTCCATCAGAACCTACTACTTGCGCCCCAACAAATGAAAGTAAAAACAATGCAATACTAAAAATTAAAAATAATTTTCTCATTCAAAATCAACCTCCAATCCAAGAGTATCAAATACTTCATAATTATACTGTAATTGCTCAAGAGAGTTAGGTGTTGCAAGTTCACTTACATCGATAACAATCTTTCCAGTTGCAATTTCCTCAGCAAGCAAGTAATAATCTTCAATTTTCCCGCCTCCCCTAAGCGCATAATCTATTCTAGTTTCAGGGATTTCAACATTAATACATTCTTCTTTTGTACTTCCAAATATTCCTGCAATTCCCCCTCTGCTAACTGTAAAGCATTCTGTCTTTCTTGTTGATGGAATAACCACATTTGAGCTTCCATAAACAAATGCTTCTATTTTGTAAAGACCTTCCTTTAATTCAACAGTTGATGAATCTGGAATAACAGCACTACTTGAAAAGTCTTCAGACACAAAATGAACAACAGCAGTAGCATTTCTTATTGTCTGTCCTCCAAGTTTAATCTCAACATCAACAGAATATTTCTTCTCTAATATTATTTCAGCAAAGCTTTCAGAGTTTGAAGAGAAAGTAATCTTCGAATCAACATATCCATCACTTGTAGCAATTAATTCTCCATTAACACATGCAGGTATTCTTCCTTCAAATACTGCACCACTAGGAGCAAAAGAAGTTTCTCCAAGACCACAAGTATTGTCAAAACATTTATATGAAATATTTGCAGCAACAGGATTCAAGTAAGAGTCATAAGTATTAACTGTAACATCATTTTCTGCAAATGAACAAATATCAACTTCCTGAGTCTCCTCAACAAACGCCCCAGTATTAGAATCTGAAACTAGATTGTTATTAATATCTACAACCATAGGGAACTGGAAATTGTCTATTCCGTCTCCTATTTGTACAAGAACAGGGAATCTCAAATCATAAATAAAGTGATAAGGAACATAACAGAATCCCATTATTCCCATTCCTTCCTGTGTTCCGACAGGTTCAGCAACCATTAAAGTCTGAGAAGCTGGAGTAACTTCTATTTTGCTGGGAAAATTCTGAGGCATATATAATATGTTAACAGGTTCATCTATTCCTAAATTCTGACTGAAATAAGCGTCTCTTGAAGAATCTCCTGAGAATGATATTGTTCCCATGTTTGTACTCAATCCATTCTGAATCTCAGAAACTATATCGCCTGTCTTCCATATTTTAGGAGAGCATTGTATCTCAACACCATCAACAGGAGCGTATGATTGCAAAACATCCAAAGCATAATTCCCAAAGAACAAATTCTCTCTTTCACTATTATATATAGAAAGAGCATTAGCATACAAAGTACCAAGTTTGGTATCAATAGATATTTCATGAGTGGATTTTCTCGCAGTAGTTTCTCCAAATGAAACAGTCAAAGGAGAATCAAGAGTAACAGAAACAAAACTATCTTGAATATCGACAGAAGCTGAAGCTTCAGATTTATCTATCAAGAAGCCTTGAGAGTAAAAGTCAGAAAAATCACAATCATTAACCCTATCAGCAATAAAATTTTCAAGCTCATTTTCCATATCATTCATGCTAGGTACATTCTCTATAACCAAATTATTTCCAGAAAGACCATGCCAATAAGGAATCTTGAATCCTAAAAAGTTCAAGTGGCTTGAAAAAGGATTGAAATCACTAGCATAAGATAATTCTCCTATGTCAATTCTTCCGCCTTGAGATTGCATTAATTTAACACCATTAGAAACTTCCTGTGAAACACATTCAGTATAACGAGAATAAACAGGTTGAAGAGAAGCAGGGATATTATCCTCAAATAAACTTCCTCTGAATGCAATAAATAAACCAATAACTGCAACAACAATCAAGGCAACAATCACAAATCCTGTAACTTGCCCTATTCTATTTGTCATTTTTTATCTCCCCTATTGACTTTATCTTTAACAAGTTCCATCAAAGCACTATTAATATCCTTATCTATACTTTCCTTAAACTTCTCCCATAATTTCTCATCTTCTATAAGAAGCAAGTATTTTTTCACAATCAAGACCTCAAATCATAAAAACAAAAACACTATATAAATATTAGTAACTTAATGACTAACTTACTTAGTAAGTAGAGCTCTAAAAAAACGGCCCTGCCAAGAATCGAACTTGGGCCTCGTCCACGTCAAAGATATGGCCCCAGGCAGAATCGAACTGCCGACTCCTCCACGTCAAAGAGGCGTCTTGGACCACTAGACTATGAGGCCGTCCTAAATGGCAAATTAATATCCCTATAAAAAGGTTTTTGATAATAATCTACAACATCGTTTCGATAAAGAGTATTATTGTTATTAAAACGTTCAATATATCTAACAATATGTCTTAAATTCGAACTACCAACTTTATTAAAATAATCTATTATCTTTAGAGAACCATATTTATTAACTAAGTCTTGAATCAGTTTATGGTGTTGATCATTCGCTAGTCTAACTCTCCTCTCTTTACTATATCAATTATAGGCTATAGGTCCTTAATATATTTTTGCAGAAAACAATGCAAAGCATTTTAAACAAAAAACATATGAAGAAACAATGACTCAAAGAAAATCAGAACATAAAATAAATCCCTTAATTCTAAACAGATGGTCTCCTAGATCAATGAGTGGGGAAGAAATATCGGACAGCGAACTAATGTCTCTATTTGAAGCAGCAAGATGGGCACCATCTTCATACAATTCACAGCCATGGAGATTTATTTATGCAAAAAGAAATACTGAAGACTGGAATAATTTATTTGATCTAATGGATGATTTTAACAAATCTTGGGCTAAAAATGCAGCTGTTTTAATGGTTGTAATATCAAGAAAAAACTTTGAGCACAATGAAAAACCATCAAGAACGCATAGCTTTACCACAGGTTCAGCTTGGGAAAACTTAGCCCTCGAAGCAAGTTCTAGAAATCTAGTTGCTCATGGTATGCAAGGTTTTGACTATGATAAAGCAAGAAAAGACTTAGATATCCCAAATGATTACGAAGTAGAAGCAATGATTGCAGTAGGAAAAAAAGGAAAAATAGAAGATTTACCAGAAAACCTTCAAAAAATGGAATCTCCAAGTGAAAGAAAACCTCTAAAAGATATCATCATGGTCGGAAAATTTAGAAAAGAATAAAACAAAACCTTTTAAACAAAAAAACATTAGTAAATGTATGTTTGGGAAGAAAAAGCCTGGTGAAAAAGATCATAAATTCTGCCCTGTATGTGGTACAAGACTTCACCTCACAGATACATTTTGTGTAAAATGCGGGTATTCGTTTGCAGTAAGAGCTGAAAAAACAAAGAAAAAAAGAAAAAGAAATATTATGATAGTGTTAATCCTCATAATAATAGCTTACTTTGGATTAAGATATGCAAATGGACAAACTCTTTTACCTAACTCTTTTGCGGACGCATTAAGAACTATTTTACCAATATAATTAATTCTTTTTCAATTAGCAACGTTTAAAAAGCACTATTTCTGAAGATTAAAAGCATTAACCCTCAAGTCCAGTGAGCCGATAAGAGGTTAGCTAAATAATCTGCTCACTTTAACATGAAGTTACCAGAAAAAACAAATAGATTTTGTCCGTATTGCAAGAAGCAAACATCTCAAAAAGTTAGCGTAGCGAAGCAAAAATCACGTTCATCTGCTCACCCATTATCAAGAGGTTCAACAGCAAGAATACAAGCAAGAGGGTTAAAAGTAGGACCAGGTAACCAAGGAAGATACTCAAAACCAGCAATCAAATCATGGAAGAGAAAGACAAAACAAACAAAAAGATTACCAGTTCTATACACATGCACAGTATGTAACAAATCTAAAGGCACAAAGAAAGCCTTAAGAGTATCACGTATTCAAATAGGGGAGAAAATAGCTAAGTAAAATGGCAGAAGCAGTACAAGCAAAAAAAATAGTAAAGAAGAAATTCTTTGAAGTACCAGTTCCACTTACATCGACAAAGGTAAAGTTGTATGCAATAAGTCCTGAAGAAATAGATAACAAAATAGTAACTTTAGATATGACAAAAACTCTAAAGGGAAAGAACTTAGAATTAAAAGCAAAAGTATCAAGTAAAGAAGGAAAAATTGAATCTGAATTAATTAGCATGGTTCTAATTCCTAGTTATATTAGAAGAACAATGAGGCGTGGAATAGATTACGTTGAAGACTCATTCAAAACATCATGTAAAGATTCAGAACTTTTGATAAAGCCATTTATGATTACAAGAAATCACGTTTCAAGAGCAGTTAGAAGAGAAATAAGAAACACTGCAAGAAAATTCATAGAAGGTCATGCAAGAATAAAGAGTTCAAGAGAATTATTTTCAGAAGTAATGATTAATAAGCTTCAGAAAGCTGTTTCTCTTAAAGTAAAGAAAGTTTACCCCTTAGCATTCTGTGAAATACGCTGGATAGAGATAGTTGGTCCTGCAAAGAAATTCCAATCAGCAGAAACAGTAGAATCTTCATCAAAAGAAGATATTCAATAAAACAAAAGTTTTTAACCACCCATTTTCTTCAAGTTTTACGCCTCTGTAGCTCAATGGTAGAGCATTAGTTTTGTACGGAAGACCCAAATGAACTAAGGGTTGGGGGTTCAATTCCCTCCAGAGGCTTTGCAAAAGATTAAAAGTAAAATAAATATTTGATTCATATGAAATTATATCAAAGAATAATATTTCATCTTATTTTCCCAATAGTCTCTCTAATTATTGTAAGTTTATTTTATCACAATATAGGCCTAACTTCAATATTACTAGCTGTATGGTCCACGATAGCATTAGTTTTCTGGAAATCAAAAACTACACTAATAATATTTATCTTTTCAGGATTATTTGGGGCAACTCTAGAAATAATAGCAATAAAATTTGGAGCTTGGAATTATACAAATAGTAATTTCCAAGGAATCCCTACATGGCTATTCATACTATGGGGTGAGACAGGAGCTTATTTTCATCAGTTAGGTTTAGATGTGTCTAAGATACTTAAAACAAAATGAAGAAGCTAGTAAGAGATAATATACCTCAAATAATAAAAAGCAAAGAAGAAAATCCCAAATTTTATATTGCAGATAATAAAGAATATTGGTCATCTCTAAAAGACAAACTAAAAGAAGAAACAAATGAATTCATTAAGTCAGAATCAAAAGAAGAATTTGCAGATATATTAGAAGTAATAGATGCAATAGGCAAGTTCAAGAAATTTAACAAAAAAGAGATATTAGAAATAAAAAATAAGAAAGCAAAATTAAGTGGTAAATTCAACAAAAGATTTATCCTGGAGCAATAATATCACAAAACTCTGGTGAGTTTTACTCCACTCTAAAGGTTGTAGATTTCAAAGAGTATTAATTAGATTTGGGTACGTGTAAACAAATATTTATGATTTTTGTCTTTTGAAATTAAGTTAAATACAGCACAAAGAAATATAAAAAGCTATACTTTTACTGCTTTAGAGTTCCCTATTAAAATATCAGCTATCTTTTTATCAAGAGAAGTATTTTGCCCCTTAACAAATGGCCCGACAAAATCTCCATTCATGCTTACAAAAGACTCAACATCTTCAGTAATTAATAAGTTAATAATATCTTTCTCTACATGCCCATTAAGTAGAAGCATAGAAATCAATTTATCAGTCTGTTCAACAGACCTTATTAAAATATCAAATAAATCCTTTTCAAAAGAAAGCATATTCTCAAAATCCTTCTTCATTATTATAGTCTCATTTGCAACAAAAACAAGATTGAGAAGCTTCCTCTTTCTGCGAAGCATAAGCTCTTTGAATATAACCATTGAATTCTCATATTGCTTCTTATCCCTTATTATCTCGTCAGCAAAAAAGTCTCCGCTGTTAGTTATCGCCTTCTTATTATTGTGAATAAACTCTGAAAAGTCCCTCATGAAATCGTTAGGCAACTTCTGTAAACCTTCGTTAGTTTTCTCACGGCGCAGAATCTCATACAAATCTTCATATTTCATCATAAGAAAAACCATCATTAGTATTTTATAAAGATATAGCTAATTCTTTTTATAATTAGTAAGAATTAGATATTAGATAATCTTCAGATTAGCGCTATAGCTAATTCTTTTTATAATTAGTAAGTTATCTTAACAAAGTCTTTGAAAGTAATTGTCTTCCATTAATTGCTCTTTGTTTAATGGAGTATTTCTCTGCAAACCGGTTCTTACTCTCTTTTATAGAATTAAAGTCAAAAAATAAAGCTGGAACAGGGTCTGAAGTATGAGCCATTTTCCTGCATGATGTAGTATGATCTGCAGTAACTACCATTTTAAAGTCTAAATCACCTTTTCTAATATTACCAAAAAACTCTCGATCAATCATCTCAATAAATTTGACTTTCTGTAATGGTTTATTATCATGTCCTGGTAAATCTGTCTCCTTAAAATGAATGTAAAAATAATCTACAATATCTCTTTGAGATTCAATCATTTTAATAGAAGATTTTATAGCATTGCTTAAAACTTGCTCAGCATGACTGTAAAAATCCTCATCAGACATAATCATCTTTCCAAAAGAAGAAACCCTCATCCCCAACACTTTTGAAACACCTATCTCTAAAGGCATATATCCAAAACCCATCCATAAACCTGGAAGTTTACGACTCTTAACAGGTCCAATCCCGGGATCTCTACAAAGGAGAAAGTTAGCTGGTAAAAAACCTTTTTTCCTTCTGTTAGCATTTACGACACTATTTTCAAGTATAACATAACTCTTACGAACAAAAGTATTAATCAAATCAGCAGTTACAATACTCTTTCTCGAATCATCAGTAGATTCAGAAAAAGAAACGGTATTCTGAGCAGATTCAACAGATAACCCTCCTTCATAAGATGGATCTACATTAGTAATTTTATCAGAAAAAGCTCCTCTAAATATTAAAACTCCTCTATGCCCTATAGTATGAATAAGTTCAAATTTGAAAGGTAGCTTAAGCTTGGAATTAACCTCATTAGAAAGTTCAACAGCTTCCCCATCGGTTAAAGTTCTTCCTGCCCTTCTGTCTATTAATTTCATACTGTTCAAATTATCAATAGTAGAAAAGTTCACTCTTAATGCTAAATCCCCATCATTCAAGTGAATACCAGCCCCAACAGCTTCTAGAATGCCTCTAGAATAATCCCTAAAATCAGCTCCAAAAAGAGAAATAAGTCCGCTAGATGATTGAGGAGCAATTCCCTCTGCTATAGGAAAACAATTGTAAAGCTCTCCATTCGAAGCAAAAAAGTCAAGATTTGGAGTCTTAGCATATTCCAGGGGAGTCTTATCATTAAGTTTTATTAGGGGTTCATCAGCAACACCATCAATCACAACAAAAATACCTTTCATATAATTAGCATATGTAAAAAACTTATAAACCTTCTCCGCACTAAATTATTATGTTTAAGTTACTAAAAGACAAACTAAAGTCATTTTTCGGAAAGTCTGAAAAAACGGAAGATAAACCGAAAAAAGCTAAAGAAAAGAAAGTAAAAGTTGTAAAAAATGTCTCAAAATCTAAAAAATCAGATAAAACTAGAAAAGTTGAACAAAAAATAGAAGAAGTACCCATAGAAAAATTAGAAAAAGAAGTAGCTGAAAACGAAATAGAAGCAGAAATCAAAGAAGAAAAGAAAGGTGGATTCTTTTCAAATATATTGGGTAAATTTACAACATCAAAAATAACTAAAGAACAAGTAGAACAAATATTTGAAGAGCTAGAAATAATACTTGTAGAAAACAATGTAGCACTAGAAGTGGTTGATAAAATAAAGGAAAATCTTGTATCAAGTCTAGTTGGTCAGGAATCTAAAAGCAAAGAAATAAAAGAAAAAGTAATAAATTCAATTAAAGAAGCAATAAGCAATGTTTTAATTGATTCTCCAGATCTCATAAATGAAATAAAAAATCATCAAGGAACATACACTATCCTCTTCTTTGGGATTAACGGAACAGGAAAAACAACAAGCATAGCGAAACTAGCAAATCTTCTGAAAAAAAATAATATATCTTGCGTTCTAGCAGCGGCAGACACATTTAGAGCAGCAGCAATAGAACAGCTAGAAATTCACTCAAATAAAGTAGGAGTTCCAATAATAAAAAGCCAATACAATGCAGATCCAACATCAGTAGCATTCGATGCAAAAGCCTATGCAGAAAAACACAAAATCAAATGTCTATTGATAGATACTGCTGGAAGAATGTATACAAAAGAAAATCTAATAAAACAAATGGAAAAACTAATTAGAGTAATAAGACCAGATAAAAAAATATTTGTAGGAGAATCAACAGCAGGAAACGATATCATTGATCAGATAAAGACTTTTAACGAAGCTTTGGGAATAGATGGAATAATTTTAAGCAAAGCAGATATAGATGAAAAAGGTGGAACAGCATTATCTGTTTCTTACATTACTAACAAACCAATTTATTTCCTAGGCATAGGTCAAAAATACGAAGATCTAAAAGAATTCAAAAAAGAAGACATAATCAAAAGTTTAGGCTTCGATTAAAAAAAGATAAAATTACTATCTATATCCTATTATTTCAGCGCCAGCGTCATAATATCCATCTATCCTAGTAGGTAGATTAACAATTAAACGTCTATCATTAGTAATTGGAAACCACATATTCTCTGAATTAGAAACTGCTGCGGCGTTGTCGTTATTAACAACTAAAAACTTTTGATAATGACCTTCAGGGGTAGTTATTGCATAATGAATAATTCCAGTACTACTTCCTCGAGATCCTCTTGAAGCCCACACATAAACAAGAATTTCTTTAGCACCAGATGGAACAATAGAAGTCCCATAAGAATGGGCAACAGTTTGAGGATTATGAACTCCAGATACATCGGGGAAAGAAAGAGCAGGAAGAGGTTGACTAACTGCAGTCCATCCTCTATCTGATTTATCCAGTTCCAGATTAGTAATTAAGCTATTCACACTATTGCTCCAAGCAGTTAAACTCTGACCAACGTTAGTAAGTTGTATCTCTCCATCAGAATGACCCATGTTCTGAGGATTATTTCCTCCATAAGCAATAACAATTCCCACCAAAACAATCACCCCTATAACAGCAAATAAATATCTTTTTTTTATCTGAATTTTTAGTTCCATCAAACACCTAGTAAAATAAAACAAGGTCAATTAATAAAGATATCGTATCCTCTAATAAAAGAATGTAGTTTGTATGAATTATATAGATTAATAAAATTTATTTTCTAAGTCTTTAAAATTGCCATTCTTTTAAAAGAGCTTAAAATTGAAATAAATGCAGCAGCAATTCCTGAAACAAGAATTACAAAAACCATCCAAAAGATAATCTTTATCTCAGACTCTTTCTCTTCATTTAAAGGTTGCAAAAGTGGACTCTCTTCTTCAGATAAATAAACAAAGAGCAAATTTGAAGCCAGCTTATTGTTTACCAAATTAGTCTCAAAATAAAGTTCTATATCATCTCCTTCAAAAGCTTCATCAAATAAATAAGAAAGATCCTCTCCTATTGTCCAATCAATAGTAGCCCTATCTCTTAAAAATTCTCCGGATAAAATCGTAGCATGATCATTAAAAAATAAATCATCTTCATAGACCTCAAAATCTATATCCTCTCCATCGCATCCCTCTCCATCAATATATATAGAAACAGTCTTTCCAATTCTAGCAACAGTATGACTTGAAGAAATATCTATTATTTGACAGCCGATGGAATCAGGGCTCAAAGAGATACCAGTCGAAGGTTTAGAAGATTTAAATGACTCTGCAGGCTGCTCAAATTGAGTATCTGAAAATATCTGTTTTCCAGTTATCTGAAGAAAGATTTTATCATGTAAAAAAAGAGTAAAAGATAATGCAAAAATAGAAAAAACAACAACACCAATCAACACACTTTTTTTCATAATTTATAAAAGTTAATTTAGTTTATAAGAGTTCTTAAAAACACAGATTTATTAACCTAATATAAGCTCGCATTCACATGCTGGATAAACTATCAAACGCAATAAAAAAAGCAACAGACAAGATAGCGAACGCTATGTTTCTTGATAAAAATCTAGTTGACCAGATAATAAAAGAGTTGCAACGTTCACTAATAGAAGCAGATGTCAATATCCAATTAGTTCTAGAAATAACAAATAAAATAAAAAAATCAGCTCTAGATGAAAGACTAAAAGGAGTAGAAAAGAAAGAACATATAATCAAGCTTCTTCACGATGAATTGAGAGCAATTCTTGGAGAGAAAAAAGAACTCAAAATAAACAATAAAGAACAAAGTAGATTTATGATGCTTGGTCTTTATGGTGCAGGTAAAACTACTACAATATCAAAACTAGCACTATATTATTCAAAGAGAGGAAGCAAAGTATGTGCAATAGGTCTTGACATTCACAGACCAGCAGCTTCAACCCAATTAAAACAATTATGCGAAAAACTAAACATAGCTTGTTTCATTAATCCAGATGAGAAGAATCCAAGTAAAATATGGAAACAATTTGAAAAAGAACTAAACAAATATGACTTAATACTAATAGATACGGCAGGAAGAGATTCTTTAGAAGAAGACCTAATTAAAGAAATAAAATCTATAAACAAAATAGCAAAACCAACGGAAACTCTTCTAATAATACCAGCAGATATAGGTCAAACAGCAAGAAAACAAGCAATAACTTTCAAAGAAGCTGTAGACATCACGGGAGTCATAATAACAAGAATGGACTCAACAGCTAAAGCAGGAGGAGCACTAACTTCATGTTATGAAGCAAAGGTTCCAGTAGTTTTCATAGGAACTGGTGAGAAACCTGCAGATCTTGAGCCATTCAATCCAGAAGCATTCCTTTCAAGAATGCTAGGCATGGGAGACTTAGAAGCATTAATGGAAAAAATTAGAACAGTCACAGATGAAGAGGCATTAAAGAAAGCTCAAAAAAACATAGAGCAAGGAAAACTAACACTAAGAGATGTTCAATCTCAATTAGAATCCATGGAATCAATAGGTGGCATGGATAAAATAATGTCTATGATTCCTGGCTTTGGAAAAGTAAAAGAAAAAGTATCAAGCGAAAAACTAGAACAACAACAAGCAAAACTGAAAGGATACAAACATGCAATTAATTCAATGACTCAAGAAGAAATAGAAAACCCTGAAATCATGGAAAAAGAAACTAGCAGACTTCAAAGAATATCAAAAGGTTCTGGAGTAAGTACAACAGACATTAGAAATCTAATAAAACAATACAAAGTTCTTAAAGAAATGATTCAATCAGGCAAGGGCGGAGAAGAAGGAATAGATCAAAAGAGTCTAATGAAAATGGCAAAAAAACTAGCAAAAAGAGGAATGAAATTATAAAACCAAAGTTTTAAATATAAGTATAACTTCCAGTATAACATGGTAGAACTAAGAGTAAAACTAGGACTAAAAGGACAGGTAGTAATCCCTAAAATATTTAGAGACCACTATAAAATGTTTCCAAATCAAGAGGTAATAATAACTGAAAATGAATTTGGGTTAACAGTCAAAAAGCCACAAAGTAATGTTTCAGAATATTTTAAGGAGCAAGCAAGCAAAGTCTCTAAAAAAGGATCCCATTACAATAAAAAAGAGTTCTATGAACAGTATGAAAAACGTCTAAAAAGAGCAGGATTGTAAAATGGAAGAAGTTTATTTAGACTCTAATCTTCTTATTTATGGTATATTAAATGAAGATCGAATAGGAGATTTAGCTAGAAAATTTATCAAAGAAGTAGAAATTGGGAAATATAATGCTAATATATCTGCTTTAACTATTGATGAATTCATTTGGAAAGTGCAGAAAGTATTAGGTAGAGAGACAGCAGTAGAATCAGCTAAAAGAATAATAAACATGGAAAATGTTAAAATATTAGAAATAAATTCAGAAGTTTTAATAAATATGCTAAAATTGTATAAAGACAATAAATTAGATCCACGAGATTCAATTCATTTAGCAACCATGCAGATAAATAGGATTAAAACAGTTATAAGTTCTGATCCAGATTTTGATAAAATCAAAGAAATTAAAAGGATAGATTTTTCAAAAGAATTATGAAATCAATAGTAATAGGAAGAGGAGCAGAAGCAATAATTACAAAACAAAATAAAACAGTAATAAAAGATAGAATAGAAAAATCATATAGGTATCCAGACTTAGACAAAAAAATAAGAAAACTAAGAACAAGATCTGAATCAAAAATCATGGAAAAAGCACAAAAAATAGTTAACGTGCCAAAAATAATAAGTAGCGATGAAGTAAAATCAAAGATTGAAATGGAATATATAGACGGAAAGAAACTAGCAGACCATCTTGAAAATATAGATTACAAAAAAGTATCAGAGAAAATAGGAAAAGAGTTAGCAAAATTACACGACAACAACATCATACACGGAGATCTTACAACATCAAACCTCTTGTTAAAAGACGAAGACATTTATTTTATAGACTTCGGTTTAGGATTCCATTCAAGTAGAATAGAAGACAAAGCAGTTGATCTTCATTTAATCAAACAAGCCCTGGAAGCAAAACATCCAACAATAAATGAAGAATGCTTTAATGCATTAGTCAAGGGCTACACAAAACAATCAAAGCATGCAAAAAGAACTCTTAAGCAATTAGAAAAAGTAGAAAAACGCGGAAGATATAAAGCCCAATATTAATTATTTTCTGGGAAAGATAACTTTTTTGTTTAACGGATACAAAATACCTTCTTTAGAAATAAAATGTTTTCTTGAAACAACTTCAAATATTAAACCATCAATTATCTTCTTTTTCATAGGTCTTAAAAGTTCACGAAGTTCATCTTTACGAATGTATTGATATTTATCAATAAGATTTTGAACATAATTTGTAAAAGAGTCAATTAAATCGTAAGTATTAACACACTCAAAAGAACAAAAGTTTTTAGTTTCTCCATTAAAAATAGTTATTTCTTGTATAATGCTATTACAAGTCTTACAATTATCCACAAAATTAAATATATAATTGAGTTATAAGTATTATTGTAGTCTACCTAACCTCATAAGTTTCAAGATCAACTCTATCCATTTCAATGAGTTTCTTTTCTTCAAGATCATAAAATGAATTCTGATATGGACTTTCAGCCCAATTAAATTTGAAAGGATTTAATTGAAAAAGATAAACTATGGTTTTAATAGGCCTACCAGGATAACACATCAAAACCCACTTCTGATTATTTTCAATGAATTCATTTGGAAGCTTCACTTGATTTTTAGAAAGTAAATAAACCATTAGTGCTTCCTCTAAAAAGAAATTAACTTGATTTTCTTTCATTTCGCGACCAAAAACAGTACAATCCTCTTCAAGATATTCTTTAAATTTAGTATCTTTTTCATAAATCTTCTTTAACTTTGCAAATAAATCTTTGAAATCTTTAGTGCCCACATATAGTTGATTCCAAACCAAATAATTAAATGCATGTTGTATCTGAAAATCTAAGTGATTTTTTTCAAGTATCTTTTGCATACTATTCCTATGATTAATTATTTCATTCATAAAAGAGTTTTTCAATTCAGGTGCAGGCTCATCACTGTACATATAAAGAAAGTCAGTATAAATAAAATTTAAACCAATCAAAGGTTTACTCACTTTAGATGGAGAAAAGTTACGAATATCTTCCAAGCATTTCTCAGCACTCTGCCTATTAGCGAGTTTATTCATACTCAAGCCAAAAAGCAAAAGTCCTTTTTCAGCAGGTAACTTATTGATATCAAAGAATTTGTTCTTCTCAATTGGTTTAGGTTTAGCCATAATTATACAATAAAATGCACATTTAAATAAATAGCCCCGCCCGGATTCGAACCGGGGTCTCAGGCGCCAAAGGCCTGCGAACTTGGCCAGCTATTCTACAGGGCTAATATCTATTATAATTTCAAACCACCAGCTTTAAAAACCCTACTAACAAAAAACATTCATGGCAGAAAAAGCAGACTGGACTAAAATAAAACCAGCAGAAGTTGAAAAAATCATAGTTGATCTAGCAAGGCAAGGTATTGGTCCTGAAAAGATAGGTCTAATCTTAAGAGACCAGCATGGAGTTCCTAAAGCTAAATTGTTAGGAATAAGAGTGGGAAAGATACTAGCTAAGAATAAATTAGATATAAACTCTGAAAATAAAAACATATCTCTTAAAATTGATGGTCTAAAGAAACACTCCGAAAAAAACAAACATGATTACACAGCAATGAGAAAAGCAGTTATGTATTCTGCTACAATAAATAGAAGAGCAAAGATAGCAAATCGTTAATAAGTCTAATCAAAATAAAAATGAATAAAGGAAAACTAATAAAAATAAAGTGTCCTAGGTGTGGAAATTATCAAATTACTTATGGTAGGGCTACAACTCTCGTAAAATGCATAAGATGTAACAAACTTCTTCTCAAACCCCAAGGAGGAAAGGCTAAGATAAAAGCCATAATCAAATATGTCTTCCGTTAATTTGAAAGAAGATGAAGTAGTTCTTTGCACTGTAATAAAAATAGACTCAAGTGGAGTTTTTGTAAGAATAGAAGAATACAATATTGAAGGTCACATAATCTTAGCAGAAATATCTCCTGGAAGAATAAGAAACATAAGAGAATTTGTTAGCGTAGGAAAGAAGATAGTCTGCAAAGTTCTTAGAAATAAAGATAATAATCCTGTAATGAGTTTGAGAAGAGTATCTGCTAAAGAAAGAGATACAATACTAGAACACTATAAAAAAGAAAGAATATTTGCAAGCATATTAAAATCAGTTGTTGGGGATAAGACTCAAGAATTAATAGATAAAATAAAATCAAAGGAAGATATTTCTCAAATAATAGAGAATATAAGATCAAATCCAGAATTATTAAAGAAATATTTATCTCAGAAAGAACTTGACAAATTAAAAGAAATACTAGCTCAAAAGAAAGAATCAGATAAAGAAGTTCAAAAGAAAATAAGTCTAAAATCAGATAAAGAAAATGGGATATATATAATAAAAGAAGTTATTGAAACAAAAGAAGCAGAAATATCTTATCTTGGCTCATCTAATTTCTTAATAAAGGTTAAAGGTAAGGAATACAAATCAGCAAATTCTCAACTAGATAGAGTAATAGATTCAATAAAAGAAAGGGCAAAGAAAAATCACGCTCAGCTAGAAATAAAATGAATATCAAATATTACATAGATGAAAAAGGAAATAAAGTTTACACTTTAAAAGAAAGCAATGAAACAAAAGATGCTCATTACAAATTTATAAAATTCAAAGATGCTGGAGATACCCATCACAGCAATCATTAAATAACAACTAAGTCATACATTTTAGTGGAAGAATCTCAAAATAAAATAAAAGAATTCAATGATATAAGAGGTTGGTCTAGACCGAGCTCGATAAAAGATCTTCTTCTAAATATGAATGAAGAAATAGGTGAATTCTGGAACTTAATAAAATGGGTAGATGTAGAAAAACAAATAGAACTAATAAAAAACAATAAATTAACTTGTGAAGATTTCATAGGCGACATGCTCTATCTCGTTCTAAAAATATCATATTTGTGCGATGTAAACTCAAAAAAAGCAATTAATGATGTTCTAACAGAGTACGAACAAAGATTCCCAATAGATAAAGTAAAGAACGGTCATGCAAACCTCAAAGCAGGTGGCTTTGACGGCAAGTATAATAATCAAATTTAATAACCCAAGCAGAGAATAAAGACCATGTCATTTAAGAAATTAGTAAAGGAACCAAACAGTTGGAATGCAGAACAAATAGGAGATTTAACTGTAAGAAGTTTTCCCCAATGGTTTGATAGATTCCCATTGGGACGTTACTTGTTTTCAAATGAGCCATTACCAGCATATGATGGAAAAGTTATAGAAAGATTAGCTAGAAAACTTAGAGCATATGCTGTATTCGAAGATAATCATTGGGATATTGGAGATTGCAATGCTTCGTTAACAAACATAACATTTTACAGAAAAGCAAACTAAAATAAATCAAACTAAAGTCTTTTGAGAAATTTCTCTCTTGACAATTTCAATATCTTTTTCCCACTCAGTAATAAGTCCCCTGTTGTATATGATAGCAGCCGGATGAAACAAAGGAATTAACTTAACCTCTTTTCCGTGCAAGTTAATTATTCTCACTTTCCCATGAACTGAGGTTATTCCAGGTTGATATTTCATTGAATCAACATCAGTTCCAGCTAAAAAGAACTTAGTAGCATAATTTCCAAGAGAACATATTACTTTAGGACCTATATCATTAATCTGTTTAAGCAACCAAGGAGTATGAGCCCTTATTTCATCATTTGACGGAGCCCTATTCTCTGGAGGCCTGCACTTCAAAATATTAGCAATATAAACATCATTCATACCTAATCCAACTTTTTCAAGCAATTTATCTAAATTTTTACCAGCAGCACCAACAAATGGCAAACCCTCTAAATCCTCGTTACGACCTGGAGATTCTCCAATAAACATTATAGGAGCATTAACATTGCCTTTTCCAACAACAATATTTTTACAAAGTCCAAATATCTCTGTATTCTTGACAAGCATAGCCTCTGGAAAATTAAACTCGGAAGATTCTTTATTACTCATAAAAAAACAACAAAAAAAGACTATTTAATAATTACTAGTTTTGAATACATCTGAAGTCCAACTGTCTTTAGTAAAAAATAAACTTTCAAAATAATAACTAGATAACTATGCTCCGCCGTAACCCAATCTCATTTCACAAGGATAACCTATCTTATAAGTACCACCCAGTCCTTGATTATCTTTAGCTTCTATCTCACACATAGCATCAGCAGGACATAAAGCCGTAGTTTCGGGGCAATCATTCTTAATTATCTTAGTTACCTTAGCAGGGAATTCAGCATCAGGAAAGAGAATATCTCCAACACTATAAGGGCATAAACATCTCAAAATAGGAGTCTGATCTCCAGATTCATCCGATTCAGGATCCAAAGCCACATTAGATTTACCATTATAAATTCCAAAACCTACAATAACTAAAATCAAAACAATAATTGTCCAAATCAAAACAATCTTCATAAATCACATAGAAATTACATATATATATATATCTTTTCAAGATTAAAGTTAATCTAAAAATTCACAAACAAATTAGTTTCTTGCTAAATTTAGTCAATACCTCGCATCCATTCTTAGTAACTAACAAATCATCTTCAATACGAATACCATACTTTCCATCAATATATTCTCCAGGCTCAATGGTAATAGTCATTCCTTCAGAAAGTTTAGTTTTACTATTTGTAGAAACATATGGAAACTCATGAACTTCTATTCCAAGTCCATGTCCCAAAGAATGAATCAATTTCTGTCTTAAATTCTTCTCAGCCTCTATGCACAAATCTCCAATAATCTTGCCAGGTTTAACAAGGCTAATAGCTCTTTCCTGCTCTTTAAGTAAATCATAGTATATTTTCTCTTCTTCGATACTAGGCTTTCCAAAATAAAAAGTTCTAGTAATGTCTGAACAGTATCCTAAATATTTAACTCCAAAATCAACAACCAAAAAACCATTCTGCAGTTTACCAGAAGGAGTATGATGAGGCACAGCACCATTTTTACCTGAAGCAACTATTGGTTCAAAAGATTCGACACAACCAAGTTTTCTAGTTTCATAAACCAAAAAAGCAGCTACTTCTTCTTCAGTTTTAAATTTACTAAAATTATCAACAAATTGGTTAAGTATTTTATCCGTTATTTTACAAGCTTCCCTCATCTTTTTTATCTCATCTTTATCTTTAACAGCTCTCAATTCATCCATAAAAACACTAATATCAAAAAACTCACAATCAAACCTTTTCTTTAACATATTGAAATCAGTAACAGAAGTATTCACAAAATCAATTCCTACTTTTTTAGAATTAATCTTAAATTCCAAAAGAGATTCAGATAACTTCCTTCCTGAAGAAACAACAACACCATTTACAATTTTAGCCTCACTTAAATCTCTAGAAGGAACATGTAATAGAGCTTTTCCTTCAGATGGAATAACAAGAAATCCAGCTCCTTTATATTTAGTAAAATAAAACAAGTTAGGATTAGTTTTCTCATTAGTCATGAATATAGCACAATCAAATCCCATTTTAATCAACTCTTCCTGCAATGTCTTCATTTTCTAAAGTTATTCAACCCACTTGTAAGTTGGAGCACCTAGAGCAATAGTTTCATCTACATCTTTTCTATCTAGCTCTCTTACTAATGGATCATCTGGATGCATTCCCTTGACACTATAATAAACTCTGCTAAATAAGTAAAGAATTCTTTCATATTTATTAACTGCATCTTCATATTGTTCCCATACTCCACCATGTTCTTCAACATGTTCTTGAACCCAAAGACATAAATCATTCCTTAAGTTATCTAAACGCTTTAATAATTTTAATCTATCCACCAAATTCTATTTCTTGAGAATATTTAAAACTTATCTTATCAAAACAACAAAGTTTAAAATCCCTCCCCTCAAAACTAAGATATGATAGAAAAAACACTAATCCTCTTAAAGCACGATGCAGTGTATCGCGGATTAGTAGGCAGAATAATTACAAGATTCGAAGATATAGGCTTAAAAATAATAGCTACAAAAATGCTTCTTCCTGATGAAAAACTAGCACAAAATCACTATTTCTTAGATGAAGAATGGGCCAAAGCAGTATATGATAAAACAAAATTAAGCTATGAAAAAGATGGAAAAATATTCCCTTACAAAGACCACATGAAATTTGGTAAACAAATCCAATCATGGAATATAAACTTCTTAAGAGAAGGTCCTATAATTGCAATGGTTCTTGAGGGTCCACATGCAATAGAAATAGTAAGAAAAATAGTCGGCTCAACAGAACCTAAATCATCTCCTCCAGGAACAATAAGAGGAGACTATGCAATGATGGAATCCTATGCGATTGCAGATGTAAAAAACAGAGTTCTAAGAAATCTTATACACGCAAGCGATTCAACAAAAAGTGCAGATAGAGAAATTGCCTTATGGTTCACTCAAAAAGAAATTCTTTCATACAAAAAAGACCTAGACAAACATTTCCAAGATAGTAAAACTTAAATACTAGTCCTACTGTAATACTTTATGGAAATAAAAACAATCAAAGGTATAAGCGATGAAAAATGGCTTAAGCTAAAAATTTTAGCGGCTAAAAATAAAATCGCTATGGGAAAACTAGTTGAAAATATGATAGATAGCTATGAAGATCACGTAGAAAAAGTCTGGGATAAGATATTAAATAGTGGTAAAATTATAACAGATAAAGAAGCAGAAGAGCTTCACAACATAACGAAAAAGATAAGAAAAGAAAGCTGGGTGAGAAATGCTGATATTTGATACTTCTGCAATAATAGAAATAGAAAGAGAGAATAAATATCTTATAGATAAGATAGAAAAATTAAAAGAAAATGAAAAAGGATTGCCTAAAATAAGTTTTATTACATATTTTGAGTTCATTGAAGGAATCGATAAAAAAATAGAAAAAAATAAAGAAAAAGCAAGAAATTTCATCAAATTATTTGAAGTTATTCAAACAACCAATATAACTGCCGAAAAATTGGTTTATTTAAGAAGAAATTATGAATTACCCCTCCCCGATTTGCTTATTGCATCGCAGGTTATGGAAAACAATGGAACTTTAATAACAAAAGATAAAGATTTTGAGCAGATAAAAGAAATAAATAAAATAATTTTAAGTTGATTTAAACCAAATACTTTAAAAGCATCTCAACTTCGAAAGTTTAGGCTCCCATAGTTTAATGGATAGAATACGGCCTTGCGGAGAGAAAATAAGTTCTCACAAAAAGGCTGTGACCGAGGTTCGACTCCTCGTGGGAGCGTTTAACAATATTTTTCTATTTATCCAACAACTACACTGACGGAAAAGGTTGAACTTGAATACATTTAGGAATTACTTTTGTATTTTGCAAGTCAAAACCATATTGTCTAGATGCGTGCGAACAAAATCCAACTGATTGCTTATAGATACTATTTGTAGAGAAAACCTCTATTGTCCCCCCACCCTTTGAAACTAAGATTTCCCCAATATTATCGTCGTCTATATCTGCGTAAGTTGGCTGATAATTAATTACATATGTCTGTGCAAGTAGTGAAATTGATTGATAATTATTAAGTGAGAATGGATAACCTGTCACTGCATTTCCAAAACGGTCTATTGCAAAGAAACCATATTGATGATCATTAATCTGACCAGTTCTATAGGTATTTAGGGCAACTGCATAAATGTCCAAATATCCATCATCATCTAAATCAGCTGTGCCAAAATCTCCTGGAGGGCAATAATTAGGAGCAGTTGGTAAGATATAATTGCAAGGAGTTGGATTTGTAGGACTGCCTTCATATATTACTCTAGGAAATCCTGGCTGCATATTCCCTAAATAATCATATACATAGACATAAGTTGAATCTTTAGTAATGATTTCTAGAGCATTGTCGTTATTAAGATCTGCTAATGTAGTCTCTATACCTGAGTCCGCACCATTCAAAAATTGATTTATTTGCCATTGATATTTAATTACTCCATTTTTATCTAAAATAAAATATTTAAAGGTAGGGGGCGAAGTAGCTCCATATGCAAGAAGAGCTATATCATATTCACCATCTCTATCCACATCTCCTATAACTACAGGGTTTGTTAAGAAATATGAGCCCAAAGTAGTTCTCCATTGTATTGTTCCAGAAGCATCTAGGGCAATAACATCTCCTGATATTCCTCCGGGTACTTGTGACTCCGTAGTGAATATCATTTTTTTAGCACCATTCCCTTCAAAATCTACCACTGCTGGTTCTGTAACAATAGTATAAGCTGTAGTAGCAGGTGGATTGATAACTACCGGCCAACCAGGATAAGCATTTCCGTTACCATACCAAGCAAAAACTTTTCTTCCAGAATCTGGGTCGGTTGGATAGCCATTTAAACCCTTTGTTATTATTTCTAATTTTCCGTTGTTGTCTAAATCCGCTAAAACTACATGCACTTTATCAACACCACTAAATCCTCTATTCGGTTCTAAATGACTTAATATTTGCCCTGTTGAAGAAATAATATAAACTCCTCCTCCAGGCGGATTACTATTTCTTCCCGCAGTAACTACAATTTCTAGTTTATTATCTCCTGTTACATCTCCTATTGCTACAAGAGATAGGTAAGATTCAAGATAAGGAGTATTTAAATTAGTTAATCTTAGTGGAAACCCTGGTTTTAAGTTGCCTTGATTATCCCATGCATAAATTGATGGAATCTCACTAGGAGATGCACAAAATATAGAATTTACTTGATAAAAAGCAGCTACTATATCTTTTACCCCATCATCATCTATATCTGCAACTTTTGTTTCTGAAAAATGCCCGCATCTGTCAGCTGATAACGTGTAAAGATCAAAAAGATGTGTTGCTTGTGGAGCTAGTAGTGTCGAAGATTCTGGTTGATTGCCTTCTAATCCTTGTGCTGAAGCAGTTTGCACACTTTGATCTAAAGAAGAAGGATCAAAAGAAAATTTTTCATTTTTTTTATTCAGCTCAGTTTTTCCATTTGGTGAGAAGGTTATCTCATTTTTAAAAACAAAACCCACAACTATTGCAGAAATAAAAATAAGAGCTACTAATAAAAAGATTACTTGAATTGTTTTTTCCTTTTGCATTTTATTAAACTTAACTTTTATAGGTTACAAATATATTATATATATATCTATATCATTCGTTTGATTATAATAGGATATTTTTTAAAGTATTTGGTCACTTAAAGCTTCCATTTCTTTTATAGAAAGATGTGCTGCTTCATATCTCCTCCATCTATCCTTGGGAAATCTCTTTTTAGTCAATCTCATTGCCTCTATTAAGTCTTTACCAAATCCTCTTTTTACAGTAATTGTATCAGCTCTTCTTTCAACTCCTTTTCTATAAACTTCATTTCTTGAACATTTGTAAGTTAGCCAAATTCTTGAAAAAAACCCCATACGCTTAAAATCTACTTGATGAGCTAATTCATGAGCAATAACTCCTTTTACAGCATTTTGTGTAAATCCTAATGCAAGAATATTTTTTGGATTATAATGGATATTACCAGTTATAGCACTAGCATGGGCAAAATGGAATTTTTCAGTTGAAATAAATTTAGACTCAATCTCAGGAAATCCATTATTTCTTACTTCTCTAAAAAGTTTCTGAAAGTCCATAAATAAGAAAACTTAAAAGATATTTATATATTATCACTCGGGACTTTCATCTCTAACACCATGAAGTGTCAAATAGAATGCGGCTTCATTCTCAGGCAGATTAGGAGCATCAATCATCTTAGCAACTCTAGTTCCCTGTTTTCCACGACGTAAATATACTCGATAAGTACTTGCGTGACCCACTATATTCCCACCGATAGCAGTTGTAGGATCTCCAAACATCATTGCAGGATTAGCCATTACTTGATTAGTAACATAAATTGCAATATTATGTTGTTCAGCCAGTTTCATCAAATGATGCAAATATTTATTCAGTTTCTGTTGCCTATCAGCAAGCTGACCACGACCAGAAAACTCAGCCCTAAAATGAGCTGTTAGTGAGTCTATAACAACAAGCTTGATAGGTTCATTATTTTCCTTAATCATTTCAGTTATTTTATCTAATAATAAAATTTGATGATCTGAATTAAAAGCCCTAGCAACAAGAATATTCTTCAAAACTTTTTCAGGGTTGGCACCAACACCCTCAGCAATTTGTTTTATCCTATCAGGTCTAAAAGTTCCTTCAGTATCAATGTAAACAGCTTTACCTTCACTTCCTCCCTGTTCTTTAGGCAATTGTACATTTACAGTCAATGTCAATCCGAGCTGAGTATTATGCATCATTGTGGGAAGATTGCCACCAACAAAAGAATGTCCTTCAGGAACAACAAAATCATATACATAGTCGTTATAATCTATCATTTCAATACTTTCAATAATGTCCCAATTGAATAATTTAATTTCATTAATAATTTGCAAGGCTAAAACAGCTACATCTATCCTAGCATTTAATTCATCGACAATTAATTTTCTTAGAAGGTCATTTTTATCATCAGGGATAGATCTAGAGATATAATTACCAATTGATTTTTTACTAACATTCATTTTTTCACTAAGACTATTAAAAGCAAAAGGAAGTTTTGGATAAATTTCATGAAGAATAGACTGAGAAAGATTATTATTTTTAAGTATATTTAATACATTCATAAAAGTGTTGCTTTGTTCAGTAAAAATATTCTTGATTTGATTGAGAGTATTTTCATTTATAACTTTCGAATTTGTATTGCTTATTAAATTTCTATATCCTTGATTAATAAAATATTTGCCTACCTCTTTTCTTAAATTTCCTCTGTTTCCTCCAATACTATCCATGTAAAGATCTTTAATGTAATCTATTATAATTCTAGGATAACCGTAAGAACTATTCTTGACATTAGGAGTAAAAGTCTTTGATTTAAACATAATCTTACTTAGTTCTTTTCTATCCTCTCCACTTATTCTTACTACATAAAATTTTTCATTGTTAGTTCCGGCAAATCTTTCTTTAAGACTGGAGGAAATCCCCAATCTTAGTAAAAGATAAGTTAATTGAGTCGCAAGTATCTTACTCTTTGTAGTTGCAGATATATCCGATTCAGATACTTCTCCGTCACCATCAAAATACCCTCCAAGAAATGAGGATATAACATCTATATTTGAAAGAAAAATCCCTTCAGGAATAAATTTACTATCAGCAAGGCACTTATCTAATTTGTACATAAATTGTCTTGTATTGTTTCTAAATAATATTGTGTAGCAATCAAGTCTTCCTTCAATCTTTCTTGTTCTTACAGTTGGTAAATAACCAAATTTTCTATTAATATAGTTGCATATCCAATCCTTAATCTTTTGATCAGTGATACTTATAGAAAAAGGATTGGGTGTGCCTTCCGCAGTGAAAATGCCTAAAAAGTAAGCATCATCTAAGTCATATTCATATTCTGTAGTTAAATCAATTTTTTTAGGAGAAGCTATAATATCCCATTTTTGTAGTTCTTCAGCTCTCTTCCAATTAACACCATTATCAAAACTAAGTAGTTGATGCTTACCCGTAATTTTAAGGATTCTTCCTCTTTTAGTTTTTACAACATATAAATTTTTTACTTTTTCCTTGTAAATATTATCCGCATTAACAATTTTTAAATTTCCATTAACCCATGCAAGAACCTTAACTGTTGAAACAGGAACAGCGCATCCTCCCTCAACAATCATTTCACCATTTTTATCTTGATATTTTTTATAAGTTTCTTGAATTTGTTCAACATGCATTCTAGAATCATTGAAGTAACAAACAGGCGTATCTTTGCTCACACACTTTCCACTCCCAAAAGCTCCATAACACTCAGTTATCGCCCTAGACTCAATTCCCTTACCTCCAAATAAACCATCGAGATTCTTACTTCCAGTTGTAATGTAATGGATATCAGCTCTTCTCTTATCAAATTCTGCCCCATCCATAAATCCAAGTTTCATCATTCCCCTAGCAGCCTGAATAGCTTTTCGAGCAACTGCTTCCCCGACACCAGCAAGTTCAGAAAGTGCTGGAGGAGACATTACAGCAAGACCCATTAAATCATAAACACCGGCAGCCTCAAGTTTAGAAGCAATACCAGGACCAATTCCAGGAATACTTGTCAAACCTGGCTCTTTATCATCCACTTCCTCTTTTTCTTTAGCCATAAAACAAATCACTCTGATTAGTATATAAAGATTTTATCAGTACAAAATAAACATACTAATTCAAAGAACAAATTGAGCCTATAGGGCCACACAAATCAGGCCCTTCACCAGCTACATACTGACATCTTGGAGAGCAAGTGTAAATTGTACCTTTACAAATATCAACGCATTCAAGATGAACCCCATCAGTTTCTTCAGGTGAAAGATTTACAGTAGCACTAGAAGAATCGTATTTAAAGTAAAAAGCAGCACATGCAACTCCTATTATTATTAAAATTAAAATAAGAGAAATTGTATAGCCAGTCCTAGATAAAACCATTATGAAATTAATAACTAGAAAGTATATATAAATTTAATCGAGACTCAGAAAAACAAAATCCAAGCAAGAATTATATCTGCAAATATAAAGCTATAGAAAATCATATGTTCTATACTTCCTCCCTGTCTTACATTGCCCTTAGCAACATAACGAAGAGGCCAGAAAGGCTTAATCCCTTCAGTAGTCCAAGAATCAGCTATAAGGTGTGTTCCATAAGCCAAAAAGAAAGGAAAAGCCATCGTAGGTAAAAACCATGCAAAAAGAATAGTCACACCTAAACAAAATGTAAAACTATGAAGCAAACTCCTTTTCCTTTGAGGAAGAGGTTTACCTTGATTCTGAGCTCTTTTGAAAGAAATTCCTCTGTCAAGGTTAGGAAGTAATGTTGCTATTGCAAAAATAAAAACATAAGTCCACATATGAGTTACTTTATTTATAAAAAAAAGCATAAAGAATAAACCTATAGCTACATGAGTTTTATTAAGCATAAAAAAACAGAGAGATATTAGATTTAAACCTTTGCCGATGTTTCAAGTTCTTTTATTACTTTATCAATAGAGAATTCTTCAATTTCCCTTACAGAAAACTCTAAATTATTACTAAAAGAATTCATTTTAAAGCTTCCAGTAAACAGTCTTTCTTCTCCAATAATCTCAGCACGTTTTGCATTCAATACATCCAAAGAGAAAAGATTTTCGTCTCCAACTCCAAGCAACTTCTTTATATTATTACCAAATAAAACAGATCTCATAGTAGCATTTCCATCATCAAGAACTAAGTTGAACAAAACACCCTTTTCACCCTCATTCTTTTTAGAATCAAAGAATCTTGGTTCAAATGTCTGTACAATGAAAGCACGAACACTAACAAAAGCTCCTTCCTTAGCATCCCCAAAATTCCCTGATAAAGGAGCAGTAGTTTCTTTTACAGAATCAAACTTCATATCACTAGGCTTTATGTCTGAAAAAGCTGAAACATGAATTTCTCCATTCTTGACACTTGCTCCTTTTATCTCAATAACACTTCCTTGAGCTAGATTTCCAGATTCAACCAAAGAAACATGATTAGAATCCCATAAAACTACTCTTACATTAGAAGTATCATCACCTAATGTAAAGCTTGCAAATTTACCACTTCTCCCATTTTTGTTAAATTCTTTTACAAGATTTACACTAGTTATTTTCCCAATAACGTTAGCACGCCTAAGTCCTTCAGAGAGTTCATTAATCTTAAGAATTTCATTCTCAAAACTAATACCCAGTTCAGCAGCCACTATCTGAGCTGCACCTTCCTTAGAAATCAATCCAGATAATTTTGACTTCTTAGCATCAACTTTCTTTTCAACCTCATCAACAGATAATCTAGAATGCTTTGATATCTTATCAACCAAACTTGAGTACGTATCCATTCAAACACCACAAACTTCAGGTTTAAAAGAATACCGCTAATCCAAAACAAAGATTAGGAATGTTTAAAATTACTAGAATAAAGAATAATTTTAGACCAGCTAATATCAATTAGGAATGTTTAAAAAAGCTCCTAACACAATCAAAACATGGCAAACACAGCAGTAATAATAATAAAAATAATGCCTGAATCTCCTGATGTAGATCTAAACAAAATGAAAGAGACCGTAAAGCATAAAATGGAATCAAATGGCGCAAAAGCAGTTACATTTGAAGAAAAACCAGTAGCTTTTGGTCTAAAGGCTCTAATGTTAAAGATGGCATTCCCTGAAGAAAAAGGAACAGACTTTGTAGAACAAGAGCTAGCAAAAGTACCTCATGTATCTTCAGTTACAATAGAAGATTACAGAAGAGCATTTGGCTGACAACATGTTTGATGGAGAATATTTCACAGATTCTAGAGGTCAAGTATATATGCCATTAAGATTGCTAAAGGGTCTCCCTGGGTGCATAGAAATAGTATATATTGGTAAAAAAACAATAAAACTAGATACTATAAGTATGGCAGAACATATAAGAAACATGAAATCAGAATACAGTAGAGTTCTAAAACAACCAGAATCATTGGAATAAAATGAGCCTAACAAAAGAACAAATTTCAGAGCTAAAAAAACAATTATTAGACCAAATAAAGAAACTACCTGAAAATCAAAGAAAAGATGCAGAAAAGCAAATAGATAATTTATCTGATGAAACAATAGAAGAAATGCTAAAAAATCAAAAAGAATCTCAAGTCAACATATTTAGAGAAATAGTAGCAGGTAAAATACCAAGTAAAAAAATAGACGAAAACTCGTCAGCGGTAGCTGTTTTAGAAATAAGACCAATTTCAAAGGGCCATTTAATAATAATTCCTAAAGAAAAACTCGAAAATATAGATATAATACCTGAGAACATATCCATCCTCATAGATAAAATATCAAAAAATATATCTGAAAAACTAAAAGCAAAAGAAGTGAAAATAATTCCGGAGAGCAAATTAGGCGAAGTAATAATAAATCTAATTCCTATTTATGATAAAGATCTAAATCTGGAAAGTGAAAGAGAAAACTCTTCAAGTGAAGATTTAGATAAAATAATAGAAAAATTAAATAAAAAAGAGGAAATAACAGAAGTCAAGAAAGAAGAAGTTAAAAAAGAAGAGTTAAAGAAGTTTAAAAGAAGAATACCTTAAGATAATCAATAGCACAAAAAATGCAATAAGAAAAGCAGGCGCAAATGGAACCCCTGTCTTTATCATTACTTTCTTGCCTCTCTTTCTCAAAATGAGTATCTGATTAAAGTTCAATCCTGCAAAGTTCTTTTTTATAACCTTGCCATTTACATAAACATCTCTTTCTAACCAATCTCCTTCAGTAAGTTTATCTGGAGAAATAAGTTGAATCATGCAAGACTTCTCAACTGCCCTTACATAAGCAAAAAGAAAAGGAGATAATAATACAAAAACCGCGAATATATTTATTATAATTACAGAATCATAAACATCTCTAGTAAAAAAGACCAAAATAGCTAAAATAATAGACACAATAAAGAAATATTTGAGTCTTTTTATTTGATTAACAAAAGATTTTTTAAAATCATTATAATTTTGTCTTACCAAAAAGAAGCTGTAAAATAAAGTGTAAATTACTCCAGATGTAAATAACAATAATATAAAACCAACCCCATAGTAAGCGTAATCAAACAAAGAAGAGTAAGGGAATATTCCACCTAATCCAAAAAGAAGTTTAGCATCTCCACCAGCAAAAACTCTTGCATAATAAAAAAGATACCCAAGCCCTACAAATAAAAATATTCCAAAAAGCCCATATACAAAAAACATGAAGTTATTAGAATAAATAGAATAAATTGCCCTATATGCAAGAACAAAAGCAATCAATGAAAATGTAAGCCAGTTAGCAATTTCTCTAGTCCTCAGGTCCTGAATCACTGCAAATAATATAGCAATAAATCCAATAATATACAAGAATATGTATTCACCCATTATATATAACAAAAGAGATACTTTATTAATATTATTTACCGCTATGTTTGATGAGAAAAGAGTGGATCCACCGTTATCTTCCAATAATAATACTTCTTGCTCTTGTAACTGTGTCTTTCATAATAATAAAAGATTATGTTGTAGCAATAATAGGTGCATTCATAGTAACATATCTAGTCTATCCAATCCATAAAAAATTGGAAAGAAAGATGCCTTCATGGTTGGCAGCAAGTATAACCCTTGCAGCAACAATTCTCATCATATTCATCCCTTTATTCTTTGTAATTAAAGAAATAATCTCTCAAATATATAGAGCAATCCAGTCAGGAGCTCTTGCATTATTAATATCTAAAGTAGAAACATTAGAGATAATACAAAAATATAATTTCAATCTGTCTGATCTTACAAATAAATTCTTTAGTTTTGGAGTGCAAACTCTTTCAGGAATAACTCTATCTGTAGCAGCATCAATAGTATCTCTTTTTGTAATGATTTTCATAATCTACTATCTTCTTCTAAGTTGGCCAAAACTTAGCACAAGAATGAGAAACTATGTTCCTTTCGACAATAAAGACAAAGTGATAAAAGACATGGCAGACACGACAAAGAAAATAGTCAAAGGCACATTATTCCTAGCATTCATTCAAGCATTAGTAGCAGCAATAGGATTCTGGTTAGCAGGAATAAACTTCTACTTAATACTTGCAACATTAATAGGAATATTTGCTTTCATACCTGGAGGACCTGCAATAATATGGGTTCCAACACTCATAATAAAAATAATCCAGCAAGAATATATATCCTCAGGAATAATTTTAGCATTTGGATTATTCATATCAATATATCTAGACACAATATTAAGAACAAAGGTAGCAGGAAAAGACTCAAGCATACACCCAGTAGTAATGCTTCTAGGAGTCATGGGTGGAACTCCTGTATTAGGACTAGCAGGAATAATAGTTGGCCCTCTCTTATTAAGTTATACTCTAGAAATACTTGAAGAAATTCTAAGCCAACATTAAATTCTTCATCTTGGAAAAAGATATATACCCTCAAAGCTTTAACATCGTATGAAATATAAACCCAATAAAAAAGATAACCATTCTAAAAGAGGAGATGTTGCAAGAGCACAACATGAACTTTATGAAGACGAATCAGGAATAACTGCAAGAAAGGCAATGAGAGATTCAATTACCAAACCCCCAATAACTCAACAAGACGCTGATCATTATAACGCAATTCAGAGAAGTGACTACGGAATAGAAAAAGATATTGTTAAAAGTGACTTTGAGAGAAAAGAAGGCGATCTCTCTAAAGCAACAGACAGATTATATGGCGTAACTCTAAGATTAAAGCAAAGAGAAAAATCTGAAAAAGACCCAGAAAACTACCAGTCAAGCATAAAATATGAATCATGGATCGAAAATAGGGCAAAAAGATTAATAAAACAAGCAACAAGAGCAGGAGACAAAGAAACAGCAGGACACGCTTATAACATCCTTAAGATATTAGATAAAGAACCTCATCCAAATCATGGAAATTTGGAAGAAAGAGTTTCAAAAGAAAAAAGAAGAAGAATAGTACCTCCTTGGATGGTGTCAATATTGATAATCGGAGGACTATTTTTTATCTCACCAAACATCACAGGCAACGCAATAAGCAACATGTCCCAAGGAAACTCAAATATGATCGGAGCAATTTTAATTATACTAGGCTTAATGAGCGCATATTTCTGGACTAAAAGTTAATTTATTTTTTATCTTCACGTGTTCTAAATTGTCCACCTTTCTTGTATTTATTATATCCTCGTTGCTTTCTCTTATCATTCTTGCTTTTACGCTTTCCCCCAAAACCATAATCCTCTGACATAAAGAAACAAAATAAGATGTATATAAAAAACTAACTCATTCAGCAGGACAAGTTACTGTTGCACACCCCAAGTTGCAATCTACATTCAAACTGGAATCATAACAATATATTTCCTCATCATTCATTTTTATAGACTGACAACAGAAAGCAATTTCATTTCCACTTCTACAAACCAATTCACAAGCCTGCCTTGTAGCTTCCAAATTCTGAGTTTTCAAAATTGGATCAGTTCCAGACTTAAAAAAACTAAAACCATTTTTAACAAAAAATACAAATCCTATAAGGACTGCAACACCTATTATTATCAATATAATTGTAGTTATTGCTATATCAAAACCCTTGCTATTCATGTTCCTTTAAGAACAAAGACCCTCACCATTATTAAAGGTAGCGTCGCAAATACCCTCGGGTTGATAACAAACACCGCTAAAACCACACCTACATGGAACATCACTCGTTATAGTATGATAAGCATCAAAAGTACAAAACCTCAATATACTAGAACCCTCGATTCCAGAACCTCCAGATCCCCCACTAGAACCCATAGATGATCCCGCAGAACTTCCCCCAGAAGAAGGTAAAGGAACTGCAGGATTATCATCAGCACTTTCTGTAGACTCAAAACCTATTGCTCCAAAAAATTGCTCTGCTCCAGAACCATCCTTATCTATAAAAACGAAATAAAATATAAGTACAAAAATTATAATCAAAACAGCCAAAAATATTCTAAATGCGAGCTTCTGATTCCAAACCATTAAACAAAAAGAATCAATGAGTAATTAAAAACATTGTTACTGGTAATCAGCGCATGTCTTGTCTGCTATCTTAGTATCTACAGGAAGACCCAAACAAGCATCCTTTCTGAAAGTGTATATATCTATATTTCTGCAGTTCAATGAACTAAAACTTGTATCAATCCCCTGAGATGTAAGTATATCAATAATTCTAGAGTCTCTGCAGTTAACAAGATCTCCATTTATTAAATTATATCCGCAAAACTCAGCCCTATATACATTTTTCACATAAAATACACAATTATCAGCCAATGCTTGAAGCTCATTAGAAACATAGCCTGAATTGCTTCCATCCTTTCTTACAAGCATGACTATAACTACTAAAAGTAAAACACCCAAAACAACCCAAACAAGAGGCTTAGAACCAAAACTCTTTTTACCACTATTCTTCAATTCACTTTTAACCTTGTTTGTTTTTTTGTTTTTAACCATATTCAATTAAGGGGTAAGAGGCGCAGTGCACTTAGCAGTAGTTGTAATCTTGTCGCTAGCAACATTGTTTACTTTTACAGTTCCTCTATCATCAGCAGGAATCTGATCACAAATAGCTACCAAGTTATTTTGACTAGTGCAAGACATATTATTCAAGCCCTTAGCAACATAAATAGATTGAATTCTAGGATCGTTACAATTAACAATTTCATCCTTACCATCTACTTCAGTAACTCTATACGAACAAAAGTCAATAGCTAAATTCCCTTGAATATATACCTCACATGCACTTGCAAGAGTCTGTAATTCGCTAGGAGCTCTGTCAAAAATACCAAATATTGTATCAAATCCTTGAGTAAAACCAATTATTAACATGACAAGAACAACAAGACCCAGTACAATTAATATGACTGTAGAAATAGTAACATCTCCCTTTCTCTTTTCAATCACCATATTAAATAATGATAAAAGTTCTTTATAAACTTTCCTTCATAGAGAGTACTTTAGCCTTATCAAAAATAACCTTCAAAGAATAAACATAATTTATTTCATCATTATTAACATTATAATTTTCAGATATTCCTGAAACAACAAGCTCATATTTTCCATCTTTCAGAAGCAATGAATACTGTCCTAAAGAAAGTTTAGCATAAAGGTTGTTATTCAAACCAGATTCTCTCCTTTCAGAAGCATACCTTCTTAATGATTCGTTAAATGACTTCTCAAAATCAGCAGAACTCTTAGATTCAGTTATAGACTTAACAATAATATCTTCAGTAGAATTCAATAGATATTCATGACTCGTTTTAGCAAAATCAGATGGTTTCCTTAACTCAGCTTTAATCAAAGTCAAGTCAGTATTGTTTGAAAGCATAACATAAAGTGCAAAAACAACAAGGAAGAAAGCCCCAATGACTAATAACACAGTACCTGTATGCCCTTTTCGATTCATGCGCCCTCCTTAACATATATATCTATTCTGTTACAAAGTCTTCTAACAGATTTCTTATCTGAAAAATCCACTAGTTTATTGTAGTTATCATAATCTAAAATCTTACCCTTAGAATCAACATATTGTTCAACAACTCCTGCCCAATCCACCAATTTCAACACTCCATCATCAATAGAATAAGTCAACACAAAAGTATTTTCAGCACCGTATTTTTCCAAGAAATGTTCTGATAAAGTAGGCCTTAAAGTACTTTCAATAGAATTATCATCGCAATACTTTGCTAACAATTCATTAACAATAACAATCTTATTTTCATAAACAACATAGTCATCTAAAAAATCATCCATTAAATTATAACTCTCAATATTATCTCTTACTATAAATGTAGAAACAAGAATATAAGCCAATATAACAAGAAGCAAAAATATTATTGAAGGAAAGCTAGTCAAAATCTGTCCTATAGTTCCTTTCTTCTGTAATTTCAAGCTAAAACCCTCCTCGAGTTTTGAGAACTCCCAACTAAAATATATTCTTCATTTTCTACATTCTTACCATAAGAAGCACAAATAGGATAATCCTTATTTTTCTGTCTAACATTCAAGAAACATCTTGTCTTAAAATCTGTAACTCCTGTAACAAATTCAACTCCTGTTTTGCTCTTGACATAAATCATATGTTCTCCATCTCCTATAACTGATTTACTAATTCCACATTTTTCATAAAAGTCTTTTTCATTTAAAGAGTTCAAGTTAATTTTCTCTTGTGAAAAACAATCTCTAACTTCATCAAGCAAAATTCTCGCCTCTGTTTTCCTATAATCATATCCCGTTCCAAAATATCCTACAAGCCCTCCATAAATTCCAATAGCAATTACAGCCATCATTAAAAAATAGATAGAATACAAAACTCCTGTTCCTAAAACTCCTCTTCTATTCATAATTCAGACCTCTGCTTTTTAACAACATCAAATATGAATCTTGTATCCTGGGAATTCCCAGAAACAGCCTCAACTTTAAAATTAACTATATCAACATCATTAAAAAATTTGTAAGCTGTCCCAGAACTCAATCTAGAACTCACAACAACTTCATTGTTAACATTATTGATAGTTACTATATCTGCAAAATTCTTTCCATTCTTAAAAGCAACAGCAGCTATTTTACTAATGCCTATCTTAAAACTCATTCCAGGTTCAGCAACGTTAATCACTCGAGCAATTTCCTTTGCATAAATATCTTCTAGCATTGCACTTCCATTAGAGTAAGAACCAATTCCCCAAAACATAATAGCAAAAAACAAACAGAAAATAATTATGTGAATTATATTATCCATCACTATACTAGCTCTTTTATCCATAAATTCAAAAGTAAAAACCTTAATATAAATCTAAGCACGACTAATAATTTCTTGGCTAACAAAACACCCTTCAAGCTTACCAACGTTGCTTTGACTATTAGATAAAGAATCTAAAACCCTATTAGGAATATCATTTACCCATTCAGGAACCTGCTTTCCATAATCATAATATATAGAAATATTTTTAGCACTTTTATTTACTGAGAGATCCATTAGTTGGGGAATTTGAACTATACAAGAAGAATAAAGAATAGCTTCAAATGAGCCATCTTCATTCCCACCAACATATTGTATTTTGCTTAAAACACTTATATTCCCATCAATTTCTCTGCAAAATCCTACATCTTGACAATTTGAAATCTTATCCTCACATAAACACAAACAAGCTTTATCAAAACACTTTTGAGGCTTCCTATCTTTTCCAATCAATTCATTATCTTTAGCAATAGGAACTTCTTTATTCCAACCAACCAAAACCCAACCTTTAACGCCTCTAAGCAAGAAAGTATTCTTTTCCTCAACTCCTAAGGTCTCAATCTTACCAGACAAGTCATCAATAAATGCCTGTGCATTCTTCATATCAGCATCAACAAAGAAATTATACAATTTAACCCCGAAAAATCCAAGTAACACTATCCCTATAACTGCAATAATAAATCCAAGAAATTCATTAGTCTCCATTCCCTTTCTCATAAATTACCCTCTATATTATAACATAATGAATTAACATTTTTAGCATCCCAACTCATTAATCTAACAAGAGAGCACCCTTTCTGGCCAGCCATTGTACTTTCAAACTGTTTGCATGTGGTGGCAGATAAAGCGTGGTTTGCATTAGTATTAGCCTCTGCACTATATGCTAGAGTGGTAGCTACAGCTCCGACTCCAAGAACTTTTAATATTCCAACAGGAAGAGGAAGAACACTTCCAGGACTACTTATAGCTGCAATACCTCCAGCTATCCCTCCGGTAATCATTGCATTCCAAAATGCACTACTTTCAGTTTCACCAGAAACTTTTATTTGAGCAAAAACCACAGCAATTTGATTAGACGAAGTAACACTATAACCTATAGGTTTAGTTCCAGTAGATTCACTTTCAGCTATAGAACCATACCCAGTTCCTTCCTCCCCTGTAAATATAGAAGTATAACTCTTTTCAGTTCCTGGAACAGGTTGCTGACTTTCCAAAAATCTATTAAAATCTATATATTTTAAGAATTTAAATTCCTTATCAGATTCATAAAGTGCATCTGAAAATGCAACTCTTGAGCAAACAACACAACTAGGTTTTACAGGAACAACATTCAAGTCAACTCCAGCAGTAAGCTGTTTAAGGAATTCTGTTGCAGGAGTGCTGGTTCCATCTCCAGGAGGGAAAATATCCAACTTTCCCTGTCCAGTCATAATCCAGCAATCATACATCGCATTAGCAACTTCTCTCTGTATGGTGTCAACAGCTTTGTCATTAACAAGAGCATTCTGACTTACTTTAACTTCAACAGTGCGAATGTTCTTCTCCCCCGCAAATTGTTTGCAAGAAGTATCCTTTCCTCCAAAACCTAAAATAGCTCCATCGTCAACAGTAATGCAAACCTTTTCAGTCTGGCAGTTAAGAGGAACAAACTGCTGTCCAGCAGATGGAACTGTAGCCCTAGATAAAATAGAAAGTCTGCACAAATCTCTATTTGTAAGAGAATCATCTTCAAAAATAGTGTAAAGTCCAAGACCTACAAGGACAAAACCAATTATAGCTAAAATTATAGTAATAACTTGTGTCGAAGTCAACTCACCTTTTCTTTTCATTCAAAGACTATCAAAATGAACTTTAAATGCCTTCCCCATCAAATTATCCCAACCTTATTAACTAAATAAATAACCCCTAATACTGCTCCAATAGCAAACAAAGTCCATAAAATAAGTCTAAATAATTCCATCTCAACTCATCTCCTGAGGAACTAGTTTTTTATTATATTCTGTAAGAACATCATAAATTATTTGAGTCAAACTAGTCATTTCTGCCTTAGAAAATCCATTTCTTTTTTGGTAGAAATTTACAAAAGTCATTTGATTTCCAACATAAGTTATATCGGATCCAGTGTAAAATTCAACATTTGAATCAATATAACCTCTGTCTCCTGCAATCTGGATAATTTTAATCATCCCAAGCAACAAAGAATATTTAGGATTTCCAGATGTTAAACTAGGCACATCAAGAGGATATCTATCCTTCTCTTCACTTGAAAACCATCCTTTATCTATATATTTAGTATTAGGAGAAACAGTCCACCCTTTAGTTGTATCAAAACTAAAATAAAACTCTCTATTATTTAGAAAATAATCTCTCAAATAAATATTAAAAGAGTCTGCAATAGGTTGTAATATTCCATCCAGATAATTATCAAACTTAAAACAATTAAGATCATCATATTTCTGAATGCTCCCTAAAGAAATTGGCTTGGTCAAATCAACCACTAAATAACCATCAACAAGTCTTACAGTATAAACTACCTCAATATCATTCTCGTTTTTTTTCAATTTCAAAGTTAAAAACTTCTCACATTTGTTTCCTTGTAATATGCTATCTCTCCAAGCAATAATTTGCGCATGAATAGAAGAATTTGTCATAATTTCTAAATTAGAAAAATCTGAAACATAATTTTCTAAAGAACCTTCAGTTGATGAAACAAATTTAAACTTATTAAATGAGTCAAAATTATAATAAGAAGCGCTATCTGACCCAATAAAACCATTTTTGCTCTTAAAAACAACACTAACTATTTTATTACTAAGAAAAGCTTCCAGATATCTCCAATTATTAATAGACATGTTTAGTCTTTCAGGTCTTCTTTGAGTGTTAAAGTAAAAATCATTTATCTTATTCTTTGTATCTTCAATATTAAATTCATATCCTCCTAAAAGAGCAACCTCTTGACCTGTAAATTTCTTAAAACTCTCCCCTGTATAATACTCTAAATTTCCACTAACGAGATTTACCCCAACAACCCCATTACCTTGAACTGGTCCTGTTAATCCTAAAACAGGTATAAGTTCTACTAATCCTACTTTCTCTAAAATAGGAGCTAAAATACCTGTAAAATAAGCAACAATAATCAAACCAGCAATCACCCCTCCAATAATATACATATATCCTACAGAAAACTCTGCTCTCTTCATGAACCAAATCTCCAAAGATTTTTCAGTGATTCAATAATAGAACTTCCCTTATCACTAAATTTAACATAAAGAATTACAATAACTGTCAAAGTAGCCAAACCAAGAAACCAAGGAAGAAGTTCATTAATCCCTATTTGCCCACTCTTTTTCATAAAAGACAAAGTAAAAACATCAATATAAATCTAACTTATCTCAAGTATTTTTCAACAACTATACCCATTCCCCATTCAGGGTGAATCTTCTCTTTAACAAATGAATAGTTCAATTTTCTATAAAAGTTAACAGCAGTCAATGTAGAAACAACCCAAACCCTCAATATTCCCTTCTTTTTAGCTTCTTCCTCAAGAATATCCATTAACTTCTTACCAATTCCCTTTTTTTGATAGTCTGGGTCTATGAATAGAGTCATTAGTTCATCGCCAAATAATGTTCCAGTACCAACAATTTTATTTTTATCTAAACAAACAACAATGAATTTTCTATCAAAGTCATTCATTATATTTTCTGGAGAATAATATTTTGCAATAGAATTAATTTGGCTTACTGTATAATCTATATTGTTTCTATTCAATATAGATCTTCTTATCAAAGAAGAGATTTCAGAGGCGTCCTGAATTTTAAATCTTCTAACCAGCATAAATTAGTTAGTTAAGAGTTATATAAATCTTAGTTAAGGCACATTTAATAACATAAAAAAGATATATTTCATATATAAAAAGAGGCAAAAAAGTGGTAACAACTGATGAAATTCTAAAAAAGTATCAGGCAAAAATACAATCAGAGATAGAAACAGACAATCAAGGACAAAATACAGCATATTCAGGAGATTACGAAAGATTCAAACAAGATATGCTTCCAGATCTTTCAAGATACAAAAGATGGGCCGATTCTTTAGGAAGAGTAATCAAAATAAAAGTCTCTGATAAAGAAAATCAAAAAATCTAATCTTAAAACACCAATTTTAGCAAGCATTC
>ERZ1292623.363-Hain-H51-01um-R1-363-length-49411-cov-14_pt1 | contig 49411 bp, 58 predicted proteins | sample MGYA00564398_ERZ1292623 | MGnify/ENA primary metagenome ERZ1292623 (study PRJEB36523, sample SAMEA6512633) | groundwater metagenome | collected 2019-01-07 | study: AquaDiva: Metagenomics assemblies of 32 groundwater samples
ACACAGGTGCCGCGGCTCTCTTTGACATCAACTGGTCAGGAGCGTCTAGCGGTATTGGTATTGACTTGGACATCTCTGGAGCGGCAAGCGGAAACTTCATGGACTTGGATGTCGGTGCCGTGCTCTACACGGGAGACATTCTCTCGATTGACCTTGGCGCAACAGCCACAGGTTCACAGGCTATCGTAATTGCCTCGGGCAACATGACGCGCACCACGAACCTGATTGATGTGACAGAAAGCGGTACGGCTTCAGCCAACATGTTTGACCTGAATGTCGGTGCGGCTCTCTTCACAGGAGACATCTTCAACATTGACCTTGGGGCAACGGCTGTCGGTTCGCAGGCATTGGTGGTGGCTTCAGGAGCAATGCTTCGCACTGCTGCGCTTATCGCATTGTCAGACGCAGGGACTTCCTCTGGCGCGCTTTGTGACATCAACATCACAGGCATCACCACGGGAATCATGTTTGACATTGACCTCACGGCGGCGGCAACGGGTAATATCTTTGACTTTGCCACGAACAGCGCCTCAACGGGGACAATCTTCGAGATAAACATGACCAACGCGGTCGGAGCGATCGTGGGCAACTACACGCTTGCAGGTACTCGTACCGCCGACGCGTTTGTTATCACGGACTCTTCGGCGGGTGCAGTTGATGTCTTCCAGTTCACGAGCACAAGCACGAGTTCAGGACACATCTTCAACATTGATATTGGGGCATCCCTCTACACGGGGAATGTTGTTGACATCAATCTTGGAACAACGGCTACTGGTTCTCAAGCCTTGGTTATTGCCTCGGGTGCAATGGCTCGAACGACCGCTCTTATTGGTATCAGTGACGCTGGAACAAACTCTGGCGGTATCATCTTCGATATTGATTCGACAGGAGTGCGCGCAGGCATTGTCTTTGACCTTGATGACACCGCGGCCGCGACAGGAAACGTATTTGATTACGCGACCAGTGCGGCTTCAACGGGAACAATCTTCAATGTCAACATGACAAATGCCGTGGGTGCCATCATCGGCAACTACACCATGGCGGGAATCCGAACGGCAGATGATTTCGTCTTCACGGATTCTGCCTCGGGAGCAACAGACATGTTCCAAGTGACCTCAACGTCTACACGTTCAGGCCACATCTGGAACATTGATGTGAACAGCGTGTTCACAGGGAACGTCATTGACGTGACCTTTGGAACTTCTGCCGCGACAGGCCAAGCGATTGACCTCAACATGGGAACGAACGTGGCTGGGATGGCTCTGTCCATCAACTCGGCTGGTACGGGTGTCTCTGATGAAGGAAACGCCATTGACATCATCCATTCGGGAGTGTTGGTAGCAGGCGCGGACGTGTTCCGTATCAACTCATCGGGCAACTGTTCTTCAACTTCCAACGCCGTCTCTATTGAGATGTCGGGCGCTGGAACGGCGGGAACAAATGCCTTGCACATCAATGCCTCTGGCACAAACGTGGAAGCCATTGAGATTGAGGCAGGTGTCTGTTTCTACGCAACGGCAACTGCCAATGGTGCGGCGAACGGAGAGACACTCTCCGTGGCGGCGAACGTCTCGTTCTATGACCCGTCAGGTGCTTCTCGCACGGGTGTAATCCTTGGAGTGGGTCTGCGAGACGGACAGCATGTGAAAGTAGTCAACTTCGCGGATGCCGCAGAAGACGTTACCTTTGCCGCAAGCGCAACCTCCAACGTGGCTGGTGGGACTTCGGTGGTTATCTCGCAGTTCGAGACAGCCGAATTCGTGTGGAACGCCACAAGGGCACTTTGGTATGTCTCGAAGCTTACATAATAGCTTGGACTAGCCAGAGTTACGGGTTACGGCAGTACGTAAGTGGGAGGGTAGGTTGGTTCTACTCTCCCAGCCCGATGTATATCTAAACCAACTAGAGTATGAAAACTATCCCAGTGAAAGTCCAAGGTATTTCTGCCTCAATGCCTATGCTGGTCGACGATGATCTCTTTCAGAGGTTGTCGGGTCTTCGCTGGAGTAATGATGGCGCAGATTATGCACAAGCGAAGATGAACGGAGAGAAGATTCGGGCTCACAACCTGATTGTCATGTGCCCCAAGGGGTGTCACACAGATCATATAGATTGCAATAAGCTCAATAACCAGAGAAGTAACCTACGTGTCTGTCGAGCCAGTGAAAACCTAATGAACAGGGGGAAACAGAAGAACAACTCTTCTGGCTTCAAGGGCGTGAGTTTAGATAAGAGATGCGGCAGATGGAAGGCGGAGATACGGAAGGAGAAAAAACGATTCTATCTCGGGTACTTCTCTACTGCCGAGATAGCTTACACTGCCTACTTAGCGGCAGCGAAGAAACTCCACGGAAACTTCGCCTATAAGGATATGTTCGGTACGTGAGTAAGCTCACGTAAGGTTAGATAGTTTGTACCCCACAACTTGAGTATTCTCTGTGGGAGGGGGGAGAGCCGAAAGGCTCTCTCCCACAGGGATAAACTGAAGTAAAATATGCCTTGGAAGATAGACATCGGGAAAGGGTTTTCTGCCATCATTTTGGAGAGTTCGCAAGCATAAATCAACTATAATCCCCTATTTGTGCCAAGGATACCATCAAAACGTCACACGTTCATGAGCGCTGTGGCTTCAGCAACGTCAGGTACAACCGCTACTGTGCGCGAGTACCGCCACAAAGTGATTACTGTTACGGCTCCGCTCAACACTTCGCTCACATTCAAGTTCCAAGCGTCTAATGGAGTTTCAGTGACAAGCGATGCGGAACCAACTTTCTCATCGGCGCAAGCCGTAGCAAACATCTGGGACTACGTTGGTGTTTATGACCTAGAGGATGGTTCATTCATTGAAGGTGACACTGGGGTCACTTTGAATAACGATACAGTGGTGAATAATACGCGACGTTATCTCATCAATGATGACCATTGCCAGTATCTCAACATAGAGATTACTTCGTACACAGACGGTTCCCTTTCTGCCGTCGGCTCTTTTGCTAATGACTAGCATATGGCATTTAGAAGTCCAAACACGATAGGGACAACCGTAGAGGTCGCCGAGATTGAATCTCTATCTCTTGGGTCTCTTATCGTAGGAGACGGTTCAGGAGCGCCACAGGCATTATCTATCGGCCAGAATGGAGCCTTTCTCCAAGCCTTATCGTCTGAAACGACAGGAATGATATGGCGTACCTCACCACAACTTGTCGATTCCATTGAATGGACAGCGGGTGTATCGCTCGACCCTGATGCTTTCTCCATTCTTCGCAATAACGACGTAGTAAACCGCCTTCAACTCAATGCTCCTGCATTGAGTCAGATTGAGTTATCCATTCAAGGGTCGCCTATTCTCTTATTGGCCTCGACAACAAGCACCTTCAACGGCGACCTGTTTGTTACTGGAGATTTGGATGTTGATGGGTCGGTCACTTCCGCAGGATTTACCCTCGAATCGGGAATGATCTCCTTCACATCGGCGGAATCCATCACAAGCACGAGCTATCAGATTGGGCGTAGTACAATCGTCTCGCCAGACGCATTGATTTTTAATGTACCAACAGGTGCGTCAATACAGTTCTATACGAACGGCTCTATCAGAGCGGCCGTCGATGTCAATCGAATGGTTCTTGCCGAAATTGGGCAACTCAACTCCGCGGCGAACTCGCTCATTACCTTGGCTACGACAGGGATGACGCTTCATCGCAATGTCGCTGATGCCAACACGTCCGTCATCATCCAGCAAGACCACGCCTCCTCAACGGGAAACATTTTGGAGGTAAAGAACGACACATCAACAACGCTCACGATTGCCCAAGACGGCGGGTTGACACTCGCACCCGAAGCACAGACATCGGGAGTACCAGATACACTCACCATTACAGGGGCGGCTCACACAGGTATCACAGCGGCAACGGAAGATGTCGGTCTCTACTTCAACCTAGCGGCGACAAAGACATGGGCGGCTGGAGCAGGTCCGTTGGCGACACAGCGAGAAATCCGTATCGCGGCTCCAACCTACAACGGAGATGCTCTCGGAGCCTTGACCATCACGGATGCCGCCACAGTTTATATCTCTGGCGCACCCGTGCAGGGAACGAACATGACCCTCTCGAATACTCACGCTTTGTGGGTGGACGCAGGGAATGTTCGCTTTGACGGAACGCTCAACGCAACAGGAGGCGGAGCCTTGACTGGAACATGGACGGACATGGGTTCGGTGACAACCATTGACATCAACGGAGGCACGATTGACGGCACATCTGTTGGTTTGGCAGTAGCCTCAACAGGAGGCTTCACAGCTTTGGTGGCGACTTCGCTTGACCTCAATGGCGCACTTGATTTGGATGTAGCCGCCTTGGGAGCGACAATCACAAATACCGCAGACGCGGCAAGCTCGCAGGTAGCCATCTTTGAAGGCGACCGAGCGACGATGGCCGATAGCGATGAAGCATATCTGACCTTCCGTCTCTCGAATGACGCAGGAACACAAATAGAGTTTGGTCGCTTGACATGGGTTGCGACGGATGTGAACGCGGCAACGAGTGTAGACGGGCGGCTTGACTTCGCCGTGATGACGGCAGGCGCACTGGCAGACGAACTTCAGCTCGACGGAGCGGCTCTTGCTCCTTCTTCAGACGCAGGGCTTACGCTGGGAACAACAACGCTTGGCTTCTCTGCGCTGTATCTCTCATCCTCGGCGGCTACGCAGATTGACATCCTCGCCGAAGACCAAGGCGCAGGGAATAACACGGCAGGACGACCATTACTCATTGCGGCAGGCGCGGCTGGCTCATCGACAACGGGTGGAGAAGGAGGCGCACTCTATCTTGAAGCAGGGAACGCTGGCGGTTCAGGCGCGAACAACGGTGGAAACATCAACTTGACTCCGGGCAATAACACAGGTGCAGGTCAAGATGGTGCAGTGAACATCAATCAGCCGGGTGGAGTGGCTGGAACAGATGCCATAGGGATTGCCCATAATGGAACAGATGCAATCTTCCTAAACATGGATACGGGTGTCATTCAATTTGGTATCGGGGCAGGTAATTCACACTTTACTGTTGGTTCAACGACCTCAACCATTGTTCATGCCACGGCTCCAACATTGACATTCTCGGATACGGGGGATGGCGATACGGCAAGCATACGAGTTCAGAGCGAGACGAATCTAGCCGATATTACAAAGGTCGCTCTCGCTGATGTCAATGGACTAGTTATCGTCATCAACGAGACGGAAGGAACAGTTGGTATGTTCGAGTTCGATACAGTCAATAATGCAGTCGTGGAGATAAGCGATGTGTCTACGACCTACACTACGACAGAGGACAATGACACGACTGTAAACGTGTATTGGGACGCGGTGAATGCACGGTTTGAACTCAATAACGAACGGGGGGCCGCAAGAACATTCAAGGTGTTCTACCTAGCCGCCTAATACGTCTGAATTTACACGTCTTAGCTGAATGCGATAAGCTTGCATTGTAGCCATAGGATAAATATGCCTCCTTCTACAGAAACCTTGGAAGCAAAGCTCGATGGGTTCAGAGAACTCGTGGAGGCGAAATTCGGGCAACTCCTAGAGCACCACGAACGAATAGACGAACACCTCACTCAACTCAACGGACAGGTGGCGAAGAACTCAAATTTCCGTCTGCGCGCGAAGGTGTACGCGGGAGTGCTCTTAGGTGCTCTTACCTTCATCGTCCCTGTCATCCAAGCCGTCATTAGAGATACAATAATCAGCAGACTCTAAGTTAGAATGTTTATAGGTTTAGACGCGAAACTTACTAATTCATAGCCAACTTAGTATGTTTTTCTCTCGCCGTAAGGAGCCGCAGAATCTAGGGTATGTTGAGGACGTATCATTTGAGCAAGATGAGCGCCGTCTTATCTGGGAGCCTGAAGTATTTGGTGGTGAACTCCCGAAAGACTTCCTGCTTGCCTCGGACGGCTGGACACTCAATCAAGGACAGTCAACGTCCTGTACTTCACATGGGCTTGTTCACTCGGTAGCAACCATCACAGGCAAGCGTCTCTCTCCGCGCTACTCGTTCTCTAAAATCAAGACAGACAGTGAGTACAATTCTTCGCGTATAGGGTGGGGAGCCTATACAGTAGACAACATGAGGCTTCTGCAGAAGGAGGGTATCTGCGACTATGACCTTGCACCAAACGATAAGACGGGCAACGATGACGAGTACATCAATCTCACTATTACGGATGAGATGAAGCAGTCCGCGCATAAGAACAGAGGCGGCGTATATGTCTCCGTGTCTCCGCAGGCAGGTTCAGACTTGGACAGGTTCGACAAGATGAAGGAGTACCTTGCCATTGAGAAGCGTCCGTTTCTCTTGGGCATGATGTGGCACAAGGAATACAATCACAAAGACAATCCGACAGGGATAATTCCTCTCAAGCCCGTGCAATCCCAAGGAAGCGGACACATCGTCTCGTGTATCGGGTATGCGCATTACAACAACCACGAGTATCTCGTCTGTGAGAACTCCTTTGGGGCGGACTGGGGACATAAAGGCGAGGTGTGGCTCCCTAAAGGATTTGTGGATTTGAGGGCTTCCCTAGCCTTTATCCCTGACCAGCGAGCCAAAGACCTTGGCTATGTCATTCCCACAGCCCCTGTAGCGCCCAAGGAGCGCTCCAAACGCCGTGAGCAACTCGTATGGCAGGACTTCGCACAAATCGTCATAGAGAGGTGGTTCCCCTTGAATGTGGAGGAGGGAGCACGGATGGCGAACAAGGCAGGGCGAGCCATGATGGAACGGGAAAAACTCAAAATCATCTTCGCCTTGGCTTACTTGGGTTGGGTACCTGATGACCTGCGGCACCACTACTACGCTCGTTCGCGAAGCCGCGAGGATGCAAAGGCATATCACTTCGACTTATACATGAAGAAGAAAGACTTCTATGCCAAAGAAACTTGAGGCGAAACTGAAGCGCCAAGCCAGGAAGCTCGGACTTGGGAAGAAGCGCGTTGGAGCGTACATATTTGGGACTCTTGCTAAGCTAAAGAAGAAGAAATGATATGGCACAACACCATCACACGGAAGCCGAGCGCCGTAAGATGATGAAGAAAGGTCGAACCGTTCCAAAGAAGCAGGCTAAGAAACGTAAGAAATAAGATATGAATAAATCACTCTTGGAATATATTGATGGTTGGAAGGTCTACATTGGTCTTGCCTTCGGCTTCATCCTTTGGCTCGGCTGGGTCGCGGGATGGTGGAGTCTAGACCAAGTGAAAGAACTTGTTGCTCTTGATGGACTATTCCTTGGATTGGGTGTGCGTTCAGCAATGAAGAAATTAGAAAAATAACCATAAACCTATGTCAGTGAAATACTACAAGAACGTTGAGACTGAAGAAGTAGTCTCCGTGGAGGAAGGTGCGGAAGATGTCTATAAAGATGTGATGATTGATAACACGAGCAATCGTCTCTATCGTGAAGTCTCTGCGGTTGAAGCGGGCGCTTACGTTGAACCTGTAGATGTGGTCAATGAGTCCTCTGTTCCTCCAGTTGACGAATAGAAGAACAGATTGTCTGTTCACTCCGTCCCTTTAGAGGGGTGGAGATGAGAAGATAAGAATATGAGAATTACACTAGAACAACTTGGCGAGGCATTGAATATCGGGTTAGGAAATCCTATCTCATGTGCTTACATTCTTGGAATTATCAATACCAGCCCGAATATCAAACGTCTACCTCCAACTTCCATAGAAAAAGAGATAAAAGAACAGATGACTGAACCGCCTGTTGTAGAGAAAACTTCTGATAAAAAGGTTCAGTTTATTGCCGACCTCAAGATGTTGAAGTCAGAATTTGCAGAAACGCCCGCTCAACGGAGAGTCTTAGATAACTTGATAAAGAAAGTAGAGAACCCTTGATATGGCAACTAAACTCATCCCTTTAGGCGCTCGTGATAAGCTGGGCATGGTGTACGCTAAAGTAGATGCCGATGACTACAAAGAGTTACATCGTCTGGCTTGGCATTTGACCTCTGGTGGATATGCACAGCATAGTGAGCGTCTCAAGAGGGAAGACGATTTTGCAGTGGTCCGGATGACCTCTATGCACCGGAGCATTTTGGGTTTGGCCAGTGAGAATGAGGTTGATCATATCAATGGAGACAGACTGGACAATAGAAAAGCAAACCTACGTGTTTGCACAAGGACGCAAAATCAGTGGAACTCTAAGGGGCGGGGCGGACGGAGTGGATTCAAAGGAGTCCATTGGTTCGAGCCGGCTAAATGTTGGCAGGTGAGGATCAGTGCTAATCGTAAGAGGTACCTTATCGGGTACTTTCACGACAGTGAAACGGCGGCGAAAGCGTATAATACCGCCGCTAGGGAGTATCATGGTGAGTTTGCATACCTAAACGATATATGAGCACAGTAACCTATACAGTTTTGAAGGCCTATAACCCAGACCTCCTACTGGACGTTCAGAGGACTTTCACAACGGCGGATGAAACATCGGCAGACACAACTCTCACTGTTGAGAGTATCGTTGGTTTCGCAGATGGTGATTACGTTCTTATAGGAGAATTTGGACAGGAAGATGCGGAGATTGTTCGTATCAGCGGTTCTCCCTCTGGAACAACACTTACATTTACTGCAAGCGTAACCTATGTCCACGCTCGGAATACTCCTGTCTATCGAATAGACCGCAACCGTGTGGAGTTTTCTCGCTCTACGACTCTTACAGGAAGTCGTAGTGTCCTTGCAACCTCTAACATCACGCCAGATTCGCTCTATACTATTTACGAAGATACAACCAACACAACAGGATTTGGATGGTATCGCTGGAACAATCAAGCCGACAGCACTTTCTCAAATTACTCGGAGTCTATTCCTTATGCGGGATACACAGAACAGAGTCTAAAGAAGATTTTTGATACAGCCCTCATGGATTTGGGACAACTTGACGATGAAGGGCAACCTGAATTTCCAGAGGGAGTTTCTCGTGAAGTGGCTTTTCAAGCTGTCGTAGACGCTCAACAGGAACTTGCAGGTCTCAAAACACGATGGAGCCATCTCACCAACTTCGATGTCATTATCTCCGAGATTGCAACAGGCCAAGACAACTATGCTTTACCAGCGACGATTGCGCGAGAGAATGGACGCTTGGCTATTTGGAATACCCATATCGGTTCAAGACAGGATATGGACTATATTGAGAAGGAAGATTTGAATAAACGGCGGGTAGATATTGTGAAAGATTCTCTTGGCGCGGCCATCACAGATACGGGAGCCACGACTATAACCCTAAGTGATGTTTCTGATTTTGACGATTCTGGTTCTATCGCGGTTATAGATGATGACGACGAGGGGTACGATGTTATTGCTTATACGGGAAAGACTAACTCCACAAATACCCTTACAGGGGTTACTGGGATTGCAGAGACCCATGCAAATGGGGTGATTGTTTGGCAAGGTGTTTCTTTAGGTGAGCCTCGGAGATTTACAATCTTTGAGGACACAATTACTATTGACCCTTCGCCCGCGTCCAACTGGAATGATTACAACCTTTTGACGGATATGTACATTCGCCCGACAGTTGTGAACGACTTGGCTGATGAGGCACAATTTCCTGCGTTTGTTCTGAAACCTTATGTTACATGGAAATTGGCTCTCTCGATGGCAGACGGAAATTCTCGAAAGAAAGCAGACTACTTCCGTCAACTCTGGGAACAACGAAAGAAGGAACTTTTAGCAAACGAACGTAATGGTCAGGTCTTCAAGTTCAAACCAAAGCGTATTCCAGACCGTACGCAGGTACATCCGCGGCCAAATGTTGAGCCAACCGTCAGTACGAATACCTAGGTTATGGAGCCATACCTTCTTAGAGATTTCTCTGGCGGTCAGATAACAGAGGTTGTTGACACTCTCCTGCCAACAAATGCCATGCGTCTTATCGAGAACATGGATGTAGATGTTGTCGGCGGTCTTAGAGTTCGCCGAGGGTCAACAGCCATTGGAGACCAACTTGAAGACGGGAAGACCATTCTTGGACTATACAACTTCATAGACGCAGGTTCTGGTTCAAACAGCCAACAGATAGCGGTCGTAAACAATGCAAGTGATAGCCAGTCTATACTTGAGTACAACTCATCGGGAACATGGACAGGCATTTCAGGAGGCTCCTCACAAACGGCAGGAGCAAAACATCGCTTCGCCACATTTCTAGACCGCGTGTTTGTCGTGAATAGCGCATTTAACACTCCTCTTTCATGGGATGGGAATCCCTCTAATCCTCTAGGTTCCACGCAACTCTCCTCTGCCCCAAGCGGACAATTTGTAATTGCTTACAAGTCTCGCCTTTATATTGTGGGGACGTTGGCAAACCCAGACCGCGTATTATTCTCATCTATCATCTCGGCGGCAGGAAACATTACATGGGATACGACGAATGATTATCTTGATGTGAACCCCTCCGATGGACGGGAGGGAGGAGACATTACAGGGGTCGCCAAGAATGGGACACTCCTTTTGATTTTCAAAGACAGGGGAATGTATCGGTGGAATGGCGCATCAACAGACCCTGAACTTGTTATAGATGTTGGGTGTTCCTCACACGAAAGTATTGCCACTCGTAACGGGATAACCTTTTTCTTCAATCCTTTCGGTATCTACGCCACCAATGGAGGACAGCCCAAACGATTGTCTGCTCCTATCCAACGATGGATAGGTGCAATCTCTGGCTCTTACTATCAGCATGTTTCAGGAGCGTGTGATGAGGATAATTATTACTGCTCTATTGGGGATGTGACAGTAGATGGCGAGACTTTCAATAATGTTGTGCTTGTCTATGGTCTTTCTACAAGAACATGGCGCGTCTACACATTCCCAGAGCAGGTTCGTATTCTTGCCAACTTTATCAACTCCGATTCTACGGAGGGGATTATGCTTGGAAACGACGATGGAGATGTCTTGCAATTCAATTCTGGGAACACAGACACTGGTACGGGGATAAACTATCGAGTAAAGACCAAGAGGATTGATTTTGGTATACCATGGATACAACTAAAACACTTCACAGATGTTTCTGCCTTTGGGGATGGTCTTGCGGAAGCAAGGACAAATGTCTACACCGACAGTGATAGTCGCCCAAAGTCTATACGAGAACTCTTATCATCTCTTTGGCAGAGAATGAGAGGGTATAAGTTTAGGGGAAGATGGTTTGAATTTGAACTCCAAGGTCGTTCGGTAGAAGGACGAGGATTATTTCACGGATGGGAGATAGCCGATGTTGATTTAGGGGATATGGCACCTTGATATGGCTTTGTCCTATCTTGATTTAGGATACGACCAACACCTAGATAGAGGATTTTCTTTTGAAACCGATGGAGGGTCTTTAGGTCTCCAAGACCTAGCAAATAATCCCTCATTACCATCGGGTCTTGGAAGTGGTGAATACAATGAACATCTCACCTTAGGGAAGGATGGTTATATTATTGGAGGAGCAAATGGATATGATGACGGGTCTGGTTTCTTTCTAGGGTATCGTTTAGCCAACGATGACTATGGGTTCTTTATTGGAAACTCCACAGGGAATAAACTTACTTACAATACTACAGATGACACTCTCTCCGTCACAGGAACGATTATAGCGTCTGCTGGGACTATTGGCGGCTGGGTCATAACCGCAACTGACCTCTATGCTCTGTCTTCAGGCACGCCGTCTGCCGCCCCAAATGACGGAATTGTTCTTACCTCTGGTGCCTCCTCTCTCATCTCTATCTATGAAGATTTAGCCAAGCGTGTTGAACTTGGCGCCTTGGGTGCTGGCGCGTTTGGGCTAAAGGGATACGCGACAAATGGGACAACCGTCGTTTTTGAACTTTCAGACACTCAACAACTTCTCGCAGGCTGGTCTTTCACTGATGCCTCTCTCTACAATCTCGTGTCAGGCACTCCAAGCGTCGCTCCAAATGACGGGCTTGTTCTCACTGCTAACGCCACCCCTGCCGTGATTGCTTACGAAGATTTAGCCAAGCGCGCAGAGATGGGCTACCTCTCGGCTGGAGTGTTTGGTTTCAAGGCGTACGCGACCAATGGCACTACGGTCATATTTGAGATGTCCGATACCCAGCAGATGATTGCTGGATGGGTATTCGATGATGCCTATATGTATCGGCTTTCGTCTGGGACACCAACAGCATCACCAAACAGTGGCATTGTGCTGAACGCTGATGCTTCACCACTCATAACCATTTACGAGGGGACGGCGGCTCGTCTGCAACTTGGCAATCTCACAGGTTCTATCTTTGGCATGATTGGATATGCAACAGACGGGACGACCAAGATTTTTGAGATGTCCGATACCCAGCAGATGATTGCAGGGTGGAGTTTCACCAATGCACAACTCTCAAGCGGTTCCGTCATCATCAATGCCACGAATGAGCAGATACTCATGGGGTCAGCTACTGCTCCTTTGACTGGGACTGGTATCTTCCAAGGTCTTTCAGGCGGCGCATATCAAATGCGCTTGGGCGACCCAACGGATAAGTATGTCCTATGGGATGGGACAAATCTTACAACGACAGGTTCCATCATCACCTCCATCCGTTCAGGCTCCTCGGTCATTCCCACCCCGACAGACGCAAACCTCGCAGGGTACTGGTCATTCGATGAAGGCGCAGGATTTATTGCCGTAGATAGCACCAGTAATGCCAACAATGGGACTATCACAGGGGCTGTCTTCGTTGCAGGTATCTCTGGGACAGCCTTGGACTTTGATGGAGTTGATGATGTAGTGACTATCACAGCCAATGCAGTATTTGAGAATCTATTTGACGGCGGCGGCGCGACAAGCGTTTGGATAAATGCCGACACTGACGGTGAGGGTGATTCGGGTATTATCGCAACCTCACAGGCTGGATGGGTTTTACAAGTCGTAGGAGAAGTGGCTGGAGCCATGCAACTGCGATTCACCCAAGGATTTAGCGGCACAAATGGCGTGTGGACAACTACCGCTACAAGTATCACTGCCAACGCATGGACGCACGTGGTTATCTCCTACAACAATGGGGCGGTTGGGAATGACCCGACGATCTACATAAACGGCACGAGTGTGGCCATCACCGAAACGACCACTCCTGTGGGAACGCGCGTCTCTGATACTGGCAATAATCTTACTATTGGGAACAATGTAGGTACTACAGCAACTTTCGATGGAACCATAGATGAATTTCGACCATACACTGTATCGCTCACTGCCCCACAAGCCATTTCCCTTCAGGAGAATCCAGCAGGTGTCACTTCGCAAGGCATCAAACAGAATCAAGGACGAGGGTATACGCTCTCCTCCATGAGCCGCGAGACGGCTGGGCAGGATTTACTCACGGGACAATGTGTCGCCTTGGAAAGCAACGGAAGCGTATACAGAACACGAGTGACGAATTTGGCGACCGCGAATACCTTGACTGCACTTGCTCTCACAACACCAAGTGAAGGAAACCGCCATCGTCTTATCTCCATATCAGATACAGTCAAACTACTTCTCATGATAGAGAATGGAACTGTTCGCGTATCTCGCATCGTCGTTGACCCCGAAAGTTCGGCTATCACGAGCGTAGGAGCGCAGACAGCCATTCCAGCGATTGCCTCTGCCACAGCAAACATGGACATCATACGGATGACCGCGACCACGGCGATGGTTTCCTTTGTCGGGAGCACTGGAGATTTGCGGGTAGTCATCTTGTCCGCTCTTGATACGACAATCACCATCAACTCTGAAACAATCGTGTCCGCCGCGACTGTCGGACAGAATAACTTGGTTCAGGTATCCGCGACGGCGGCATTCGTCTATTACGATAATGCGAACAACGACACGATAGCAACCTATCTGACTGTCTCGGGAACAACTATCACCGATTCAGGCATAGACAATACTGTGTCATCTCATGTCACTGACGTTCATGCCGCTAGGGGGTGCGTGAAGTTTGACACGGCGGAGACTTATCTGTTCTGGTATCGGAATACGACGACAGCGGCAACATCCCTGCGAGCCGCAACCAACTCGGCAGGGACGCTCACCTTTGGCACGGCGGTGACGATGGACTTCTCATCGGGCAGTGGACAGATGTTCGGGCATGACACGACGACAGCTCTTATCGCCTACTCGGACAACGATACGAGCGATGACATCTTCGCAAGGGAGGTGAACGTTTCAGGGACAACGCTTACTGTGCAGACAGCCGTGACTGTGCAAAGTGCGGTTGGACAAGCCAACGGACATCCGACACTCTCACAACTTGGGACATTCACCTATGTTGTCGCATATCTCGGGGTAGACACGGTGGGGCCGCTTGCAAATAATGCATGGCGACTCTTTGAGATGAGCGATAGCGATGCAATTTCACTTTTAGGAAGTGAGTTTACGATTGCCGTTGGAGCAAACGGAAACTCAATAACTATGGCTCTTTACCATTCTCCGACACGGATGATGGTTGCCTACTTCGAGAGTTCAGGCGCGGACGAATTGGAAGTAAGAACAGTGGATTATACGCACAACTATGGTGCATATATCGGGCTGGTTGCTGACACGAATACGGCAGTCGGCGGAACGGCGAGTATCCTGTTGAACGGCAGAAGCGATGAAGTGTCGGGATTGACGGCAGGAACGGAATACTATGCGGACATTGATGGCGGGTTCGTCACGGAAGCACAGGGCGGTACGCGACGTATCGGCCCCGCCAAGAGTGCAACATCAATCTTCGTACAATCGTAATATGGACAGGAACGCCATTGAGACAACAAGGACGACCATCAAAGATAACGTCGTCTTCTCACACGCAGAATTGCAGAAGCATCTGCGAGAACTGTACGCGCTCGTCTTGGAGTTGCGCGAGGAGTTAGACCACAAGAGGAATAAGTAGCGTATAATTGAGATATGCCAATCACATTGCCACGAATTGACAGAAGCAACCCAGAGACTTTGCAGGCTCTGAAGACACGGCTTTTAGAATTATCTGAAATCAAGCTCAATCCGAACGTTGCAGTCTTTGACTTGAACGCTCCCACTAACGCCCGCCTCCTCTCCAATGTGAATCGTCTTATTGCAGGAGAAGCCCCTGTTGTACGCAGTGTAGAGCGAGATTTGAGCGATGTGGGGAAAGCGCTGAATGAGCATGTGGAGTTTGCGAAAGATAGAATCGCGCAAGACCAAGCCGCACTTGCCAATAGAACGGACTTTAGAGGACTTTCACAAAAACAGATTGCCGCAGAGCAAAGAGCAGGCGCTGACAGGAATAAAGAACTCCAAGATAGGATTGCCGTGGTACAGGGGAATCTTCAGGTATTCTCACAGGCATTCCCAGACGCAGGGATAGAACTTCCTAAAGCACCAGTACGATTGAAGAGTGGGTTTGTGCCTGCCGAGGAAGCACCAAAGCAAGGGGCAAGAGGTAGGCTTGGCGCACCTTTAGAGACACGAAAACTCCCAGACGGGACATGGGGGATTTTCAAATTGGGAGAAACCGACCTCATTGAAGGCGGTTTTTCCTCACAGATAATCGCAGACCAAGCCGCGACACAACTAAACCTTGGCTCTAGGAAGATTGGAGACCCTGAACCTGTGCCATTGGTTGATGCGAAAGCAAGGGAGGCAGAGCTTGCGAAGGAGAGGGGACTGGTGGGCGGAGAGTCTGTACTCACTGATGGACAGAAAGCAGAGATTGAAACGATTGCATCTTCCGCGGCAGAAAACTTTGACTTACTCTCTCTACTGGAATTGTCAGACGCGGATGTCGCTCGCTTTCTCCAAACGGCAACGGATGAGGCAGAGCCGTTTTTCAAACAGGTATTCACTCGTGCCTCCGAGGACTTTGAATCTGGTCTTCAGTTAGCCGCAGACCTTCGGGAACTGGAACTCCAAAAAGAAGAAGCCCAACTTCAAAGTGAATTAGAAGAGACAGTCATACAGTCCGCGGAAGCAGGGCTGGCGACATCTGGTATTCGCGCTCGTATGGAACAGCGTATTATGGAAAGAGAAGAAAATCTCTCAAGAACCTCTCGACTGGAGTTTGAAGAGAAAGCGCGTTCACTTGGTCGCAAAGCAGAAGAACAACTAGGAACACGAACTCTTGCGGCCTCTCGAATCGCAGAGTTGCACGGGAGTCCTATCTTTACTCTTGCGGAGGATGTACGGGGAGAAACGGAGCGTGAGAGAGAAACAGTAATACAAACACGCAGAGCAGAGTTAGAGCGTCAGGCGCGTCTGCGAAGTTTAGCGGCAGTCCCGGGAGCGGAAGTTGCAATAGATGATTTAGTATCACTTTTCTAATGTATGGCAGATAGAACACTCCCTCCTATTACGGAGATCGCCGCCTCGGCAGGCACGGCAACAGTAGCCTCTTCTACGAGAAGCCGAAGAGAAAGAGACCTCGCGGCGGCTAGACGGCAACTCATTATAGAACGCTCGCGCGGGCAGAGTGCTTTCATTTCTCCGACGCTTGGAACCTCTGCGGAAGAAACAACCCCAAATCCCATTGCGGAAGAAACAACCCCAAATCCCATAAACCAAGCCCAGTATTCAGAAGCACTCCTTGAGGCCATAAGACGCTCTGTAGACGAGAAACGCTCTGAAATGCTATCAGCGCCCGAAAGTCTGGATTCCCAACTTCTTATACGCCGTGGAGCGCTTCTAGGAACGCTTCTAGGAGAACAAGTAACTCCTGAAGAACTCCGATGGCTCTCCCCAAGAGAGCAGGCTCTTATTCGTGAAGGTAATCAAGACTCGATAAAAGCGGAACTCGCGGGAATTGGGTCTATATTGGACGGCAGACGACAACTTCGAGACGAGCAAGATAAAAAAGAAAAAGAGAACAGAGCAGATGTTCTTTCTCGCTTCAATACGATGGCTAAGTATAGTGTCCTCGGACAAATGACAGATACTGATAAAGCAGATATGGAAGCCAAACTTGGATTCCCAATAGGAGTAGTTGATTCTATTATCTCTCAAGCAGAAGCAGACGCGGAAGGAGAATGGGAATTGCGGGCAGGTCCAAAGTCTTCTATTCTTGCAATACGTCTCAATAAACAAACAGGAGAATCTGAAATAAAGCAGGTTTTAGGAGAAACTGGTGGAGGGACGGGAATATCTCTGACGAGTGGGCTGATGACTCGTGAACAGTTTGGAGCGGCGGTTGTCTCACAAGCCTCAACAGAGCAACTCAAAGCCTTGGGGGTTGAAGGTGGTATAGGGCCGCTGAATCTGCACGACCAGCTTGTCAAACAACAAATAGACTCAATGTATCAAGAGTACATAGGTACATACACTCCAATCGTAAAGAAACTCACAACAGTGCAACGACTAGACATGCTTGGCAGAGGATTGAATCCACTAGACCCAACCGATATTGAAATTTTTGCCGAGCAAAAGGTTGAAGAAGAAAAGGCAAAGGCAAAGAAGGGTAATGAGAAACCACCTCTTTACTCTGAAGACTCTGAAGATTCTGATTTCTCTGAAGATTCTGATTTCTCTGAAGATTCTGAAATTTAGAGTATGCCAGATGAGGCAGTGCAACGAATTCTTGAAAGAAGATTCCAAGGCGTTTCTCCGTCCACGACAATACCGCCTGATTTTCATTTTACCTTGCCATCTCTGCCCAAGATACCCAAGAGTATATGGAATAATTATGGCGCGCCAGATCAAAGTCACTCTACCTACACACTCCCTAATGGGGGTCAATTTACCCTAGATGATTTAGGGAATCCTGTTGTGATAGAGCGTGGTCTTTCGACAGAAGAGACAGCAAAAATAAGGGGTGGAGCATTTCAAAGAACAAAGAAGGAGGTAGACCATATAGTCCCGATAGCATTAGGAGGAACCGATGACCCCAAGAATCTGCAAGTCCTGAAGGATAAGAAGACCATCTCGCAGTCCGTATATGATTTTGTTACTGGCAAACAGCGTCTTCCTAGCGACTACAAACCCAAGAACAGGCAGGAGGGAAAGATGATTGTAGAACATCGTGCTATTGCAAAATACCGAAGCGGAGAGATTACCCTGTTCGAAGCGATGGGCGCGGTCTTGGCTTATGACAACAAACGAGAAGTCGCGCGTAATTTGCATGAACCAATCCTAATGCCAACACTCTTTCAGATAGCGGAGAATGTCACCCCACAGGCATTGGTCAATGGATTTCTGAAGTCTAAACAGCGAAAGGAAGACTCCAAAATGCTGGCGGAGATAATGGAGACTCCCACTTTCAAAGATAAGAACGACGGGGTAAATCATATCCGTAATCTTTCTACCAAGGTTGAGCAATTCTGGGGTCTTTCCAAAGAACCGAAGTCGGTAAGCACGGAGACGGCTATGGGCGCTCTGAAGATATTTACTGGAGTCGGAGCTTTGAGTCAAAGAGAGGCTACGGGGCTTGCGACACTCCCCCTAAGAGTTACTGCTGGCGAACTTCTACGATTTCTTACAGGATTTACGCTAGAAGTGACAGGCTCCAATCTTCGGTTTTCTCCTGTATCAGAGCGTGATAAATGGATATTTGGCGAGAGAGATACTGTAAGATTTGCCAATGATGAAGACATGTATGGACAGGTCTTTCAGCATGTTTATAGACAGTCCATTGAGAATGGGTTTGAACCTAGTGAAGCTCAAATAAACGCACTTGTTCCAGCTATCTTACTTGGGATGTTTCTTGAAAACCCTTTCAATATAATTGGGAAAGGAGGCAAGGGTGCAAAGGAAGTACTAGAATTGTCCATGCGAAAACTACTGCGTGCCGAGTATGGCATAGAGAAATTTACGCCCAATCAGGCATCAATCATCTCTCAAGGGGTTGAACGGATAATGAGATTCTCTACAGAAGAAGAACGCAAAGCAGGTCTCTTGGAACTTGTAAAGGTTTTCAAGACTCACGCGGATGAAGTAGCGGAGGCAGAGCAAGAAACCAAGGTGCTTTCCGAGTTATTCCAAGGTATGCCAGCACCAACGGCACGCAGAGCCGTACGAGAAATGGGTGAGAGTGAACCGATAGGCGTATTTGAGGGGAGTGTTGAGAAGCTGGGAGTTGCTCGTCGAGGAATAGACTTATCTGCTTTTGATAGAAGACCTGAACTTCTAGGGTTTGTTCGAAGAGGACAATTTACTGACGGCTTTGTACTGATAAACGATAAGAAAGCCGCTAGGACTGCACTTGAAGAATATATCAAGCATGTCCAGTCAACGACCAAAGCCATGCTCACTAGGCGCGGTATCAAAGGGGAGGAGGCACAGAAAGCGCTTCAAGCGGAAGCGAAGTCCATAAGGGATAAAGCGAAACAGACAGAGGAACTTCCAGCAGAAGCCTCGACAGATGAGATTTTGACATACCCGACTGGAGAAAAACCAGCAGTTGTCCAAGGGCATATAAACTCCCCACAGGGTGTTTTGACTATTCTCTCTGATGGAAAAAGACAAGTGGCGCTCGATACGGATAAGCTAGCCTACTTGAGGAAACACTTGCCCGATAGCGATCCATATATTGGCGAGAGGAGTCTTATGGTAGTCTTCAAAAAAGGAGATGAACCAGTGGGAGTAGTCATGGGTTTGGCTAAAAACGAGTTCCCATTCCCCGTGAAAGACATCGTAAGAGAAGCTCCGAAGAAACCGAAGGTATCCAAAGCAAAAGTCGTGAAGAAGAAGGTTGCATCACCGCGTAACAGGAAGTTTCTGAAAGGGATTGGCGACACTATCAAGAAATCACTTAGTGAAAAAGTTAGGCAAGAGAGGGTGCGCCTCCAAGCAATAGGTAAAGTGGCAAAAGCCGTCTCTAGAGTAGAAGAGAAAGCACAAAGAGCGGCAAGAGAGCAGGAGCTTGGACTCTTTCAAAAGATTATCCGTGAACGCTCCAGCACGCAGAAGAAACTGACACGGATGCGTGAAGGGTTGCAGTTGGTCATAGATATTCTTCGCAGTAAAAGAGACACCCTCGCGGATAAGAAGCAAGAACTTACAAAGTTAGCCGCGCGAGTGTTGACTAAAGAAGGGCGCGGAGAAGTTCTGAAGGTGATTGCTAACGCAAAGACAACGGAAGGAGACATTGCAACAGCGTTTAGGCATGTCTTCAATGTCTTTGTTAAGGAACAAAAGAGACAGTCAATTAGCAATATCAAGAAGATGATAGAGGAAGCGGAGGGGCTTCTTCCAAATCAGAAACAGAAGATACTAGAACTCATTGAGGGGGTTACCCTTAGGAAAATCTCCCCCTCTCTACGCGAACAACTGGAGACAATGCGCGCCTTCCTCGTTGAAGAACCCGAGGCGGTATTTAGATTTGGCAGGAGAAACATCAAGAAGGCAGACCTCATAAAGGAGTTGGATAAAACACCCATTACAGAGAAGCCAATGGATGCGCTCGTCTTCATCGAAGGGAGAATGAAATTCTTGCTGAAACAAGGTAAAGCCGTCAAGCGTATCGGAGGAGGAATAGAGTCAGAGATTTCTTCCGTAAGGCGCGAGCTGTTTATAAAAGCGCTTCAAGCAGGCTCACGGAACATGGATATTGGTGATCCGCCGCCATTCAATCCTCTCGATGGTAAACATGCGTTTTCCGATTACCCTCTTGAATATATGCGAAAGTATATCCGAGATGGTGTAAGGTCGTGGCTTTCACCTGATGTTGGATTTAAGGCATTAGATAACGAAGTAGAGCGCGGGGTGAACTGGCGGACATTCAAAGCTCCCTATGATAAGGCGCGCAATAGGGCGTTGGATATGATTCGTGAAATTGGAGGCAGACTATTCGATAGTATCAAAGCCATTGAAGATAGGCATGGGAAACTAACAGATACGGATTATAGGCGTGTCATGGTCTATGCGACTATCCGTCAGATTGGAGGACGGAAAAAACTCTTGGATAGCGACTCTACTCTGACTGCGGAGATGTTAGATACTCTTGTACTCACGGAGGCACAAAAGGAGTTCTATGAGCTTGGGAGAGGTATCTTTGATGAACTCCGTCCGTATATTGCAGAGACGAAATTACAAGTAGACGGAGAGGAACTGGGGTTTGTCGAAAACTATTGGTCATGGGAAACAGATTTTGACTCTTCCGAAGAGGTAGGGGTTCGTTTGTTTGCAGACTACGACAATACGACTCGAACAAAGCAAGGGTTTACAAAGCAAGGATTCACAGAAGAGCGTGTGTTTGCTGGGAAACAAAGAGTCAATCTCCATGCACTGGATGTTCTTATCACGCATATCAATGATGCTTCTCATTACATCCATACGGAAGAAACTCTACGAAATCTAGGCATGATTGCTAATTCTGACCAATACGCAAAAGCTGTCGGAAAAAATGGACAGAAATGGGTTATAGGCTGGATAGACCTCCAAGCACGGAGAGGAGTTCCAAAAGGCTATGTACCCGGAACATTCGTAAGATTAGCTCGCAGAGTAGGGCATGGAGTTTTAGGGTTCAAGGTTTCGCCTGTGTTGAAGCAACCTTTGGCGAAGATAACATCGGCCGCTCTCCTTGGGAAAGACGCTTTCAGATATGACGGAGAGTTCTTTACAGGGGGTTCGGTCAGGGATGCCGTTCATAAAGTTTCATCCCAGCAACGCAATCGTTCATTCGACGATCCAGCATTTGTAAAGCTCGCTCGGGAAGAAAGGCTGGAGTGGTGGCAAGCAAAAGGATATGCCGCCATAAAAGCAACGGATTCATGGACATCGGATTCTGTTTGGTATGCCGCATATCGTACTTCTTTGCGAGAAAAGGGGATAAGATATGATAATGCAGACTTCTTGAAAGGGAAGGTAGACGAGGATTCGGTAGAGTGGGCAGACCTCATCACAAGACGCACCCAAGGGAGCGCAGAAGCAAAGGACTCACCTCTCATTTTTGCAACTTCTGCCGATAGAGATGTTCTTCTGGCACTTCTCCAGTTCCAGCGCTTCACAATGAATCAAGCCCTCCTATGGAGAGATGCAAAGGTAGCCCTAGTACATGAGAAAGACCCTGTAAAGGCGGGAGGAATAGCAATGGCACTTCTTGCTTCAGGTATTGCAGAGACCTATGTTACGACAGGGGTTGCCCAAATCTTTGGGACTAAGGACTTCGCGGAAAAAGAACGCGAAAGATCAGCAACCAATCGTGTTCTTTCCGCAACTCTTGGTCAAATACCCATCTTATCAAACCTAAAAAGTGTGGCTCTCTATGGGAGTTCAGGTCTTCCCGTAATAGATGTAGTAAATGAGGCGGCTCAAGGATTCAAAACAGTCTTGACTGCCCAAGAAGCATCAGCAAAAGCAAAGGGTCTCACGCGCGGCATTGAAGGATTGCTAACAATTCACGGAATCTCTGGTTCTTCACAGGCAGGACAAATCGCCCGTAAGATTATTGACATGATAGCGACAAGAGACGAGACACTTGTTGAGTCTGTTGCGGAATCTCTTGTTGACCTGAATGAACTTAATCCTAATTTGGCTGAAGAAACATTCCAAGAGTTTATTGCGGGGAGACCTGATTTAGAGAGGAAACTACGAAAAGAGGTTAGGGATTTATCAACTGGGATAACGTCTGATGAAATTGTCATACGCAATCTTGGAGTAGAAAATGGAAAGCGGGCGAAGGCTATAATGAGACAGCTAAACAAGCTGGACACTGCGCGAGAAAAAAATGACCTCGTATCAGAGTACGAGAATAAGGGTATTATTACAGACAAAGTACGCGAACAAATAGAGGAGCTTGTTAGTCAAGCGGCAATTCAAGAACGATAACAATAACAACGAGAACAACCATACTTACAAGAAGTTCAAGTGCATCTCCCATATTGCGTTCTAAGCGTTCTTAGTGTTATCAAGGTATCTGGGTCAACTTCAGACGGAAACCCCCTTAGAAGCGATTGTGTGGCTTTCTAAGGGGCGTTTGTTTGAAAACAACTACCGATTTATCTAGAAAACATCTCTCACAGTAATAGACTGCCTCTCCTTTGAAGCGATAAGCATTGTCTCTATCACGGGTTATACCGCAACCAATACATCTAAACTTCATAATCGGTTGGCATGTTGGTACAAGCGACAAGAGCCATCACAGATATGACATTTGTGTTTTGTCCTTTTCCACCACCATCCCAGATTCCGTCTTATGGGGGATAGAATGATTGATACTCTTGAACTATGACAATGCAAAGGCATATACCAAAGAGTGTCATTTCTATCACAGAATGAACAGAAACCGACTGGTGCTACCATTTTCTTGTTCTTATCTAGGAGTGTTGATTGTGACCAATAATCGGTAGTCTTATCGTATGTTGCTAAACAACATCGGCAGTTTCTCATAACATTGGCGCTTGAGTATTAGAGATTCTTTCGTTTGCCATTATCACATATTCCTTGTTCAACTCTATTCCTACGAACTCTCTCCTCAATTTCTTTGCCACAACACCGACAGTCCCTGCTCCCGCGAATGGGTCTAATACGATTCCTCCTATCGGGCAACCTGCCAGAAGCATAGGCTCTACAAGAGCTTCAGGGAATGTAGCGACGTGAGCGCTATTAAATGGCTTTGTCGGTATAGACCACACTGTTCTCATATTTCGTCCCTCTGCTCCGCCGCCTACGACTAATCCGTCTGCATCATCACCACGGGAAGCGTCGCTTCCCGTGCCTCTCTTGTATTTACCCGACGAATACTGTTGCTCAAAGGCGTACTTTTTGGACTTCACAAAGAAGAATATCTTTTCATAATCAACGGAGAATCTGTCCTTTATAGGCGATGGCATAGCGTTGGGTTTATGCCAGATACATTCATTCCGAAGTATCCATCCTCTCTCACACATAGCGATAGCAAAGCGTGAGGGGATTTGTAGGAGACATTTGCTTTGATACTTCTGATTGAGTGCGACTGTTTGCCCATTTCTGCCGTCCTTATACTTAGGGTCTCTACATTCTTTCTTGCTCCCTGTTCCGCCATAGACATCTCCTAGATTCACAAAGCATGTTCCATCTTTCCGTAGCACTCGTTTTACTTCGTCAAAGACACAACACAGAGTTTCTATGTATTCTTCAAATGTGTCTTCACGCCCAAGTTGCCCTTCCACCAAATAATCTCGCATCGCCCAGTAGGGAGGAGAAGTAATGACACAATTTACACTCTCACTTTCCAATGTTTTCAAGATTGTGAGGGCATCTCCTGTGTAAATCATACCTCACTGTGTTTACTCCACCGCAGGTACCAAGGGGTAATTCTCTTCATGAATGAACGCATCTCTTTAAAGGTGGAGTTTGCTGAACCAAATTCTGCTTCTATTCGTTTTACGAAAAAGTAGTCCCAATCCTCGCTCTGATACCCTAACGTGTTCTCAATATACCTCCCTTTGGAATCTATGTTCACACAGTGGAGGATAACCTGTTTACCATCTAAGATGAACACCAGCACAATATGTGACTGTTTTTTCTCCTTGGCATACTGAACGACATTGGAGAAACATCTAAGATTGAAAAGCCCCCGTCCCGAGGAAACCTTTATCTTCTCGAAATGAGCAAGGATGTACTCTGATTGAATGTTGTAGATTCTTTTTAGAATTGATTTCATAGTGTTCTTTTGATTCTATCCTCGGCTTTGGTGATGGCCATAGCGGGCTATCTGGAATCTGAATGTAGCATCGGCAGGCTCATCTATTAGGCAAGGAGAGTAGAGTATCGTTATGCCTTTGTTTGTCTTTATCCCAGCGTAATGTTCAAGAATATCGGGTGCTAGATAGAGACGGCCAGTATTTGGTTGTGAGAAGGTACCTCCATTACATCCAGTAAACTCATGGCGGAATCCGTGCCACTGTCCCTGTCTTTTCATCCGCTTAGCAATACGATGTAGTTTTCTCATATTGTTGTGATAAGCACGACCTCTAAATCTGTCTATCAAGTCTCGGATGTATTCCATAAAGGATTTCTCTTTTACGACCAAATGGCTAATTGGTTCAGGAGCAGGGACTCGAACCCCGATAGCATGGCTCAAAACCATGCGTCCTACCATTAGACGACCCCTGAAAGCTCACCTTCCCTCCATCCTCATTCGCCCACCGCACAGGCAATCACGCACCATGCGTCTGTGGAAGATTGGGAAGGTACACAAGAGGATTTACTCTCCGAGAATGGAGGGAAGGTGAGAGCCACTGCCCTGCCGTGGTGAGACGAACAGGGAAGTGGCACAAAGAGGTCTACTGGTCGTCCATCTTGACCAATGTGGGGTCGGCTCCCATTCGAGCGCGTGAAGGCTCATGCGCGGGGACAAACCGCAGAGAACCGTCTGCGTTGATGACAAGATCGTTGGTCGCTGAACAATGCCGACAAATGGCGATGAGGTTCACGATGTCCCCCTTCGTTACCTTCGCGTGCTGTGTCGTGTGCGTATTGCATCCACGATTGGAACACTGTGCGAATGAACCGCCTACCCAGCGAATGGATTCGCTCATTGCCTTATTTCCGTCATGACCAAAGGAAATACCACGTTCAAACAACCCGGGCATTGGTAGCCCGTGCGTACATCAATGTTATCATCGAGCATTGGGTGAGCGGGTGATTCGCTCAACCGCACACACCCCTTGCGTCCAAGCGGGCGTGCGGGATTGAGAGAGCCATAGTCCACTTATCTTACGCTATTTGTGGGAGGGTTGGGATAGCAAAACTATCTATTGCTGTCAAAGAACGCCTTAGCAAATCCTGCTGGTGTGATTGAACGACGAGTCTGACAGTCAAACTTTCCAAAACTTTCTGCGTGAATATCCTTACTATGGAGCATATCAAACTTTGTGCCAATGGTGTGAAGATAAGAGTTAGTCTTCGCCTTCGCCTTCGCCTCTTTGGTCATATCAATGGGAGTTCTTTTAGGTTCAATGAAATGTCCCCATAGAGCCGTGCGTTTTTGATAACCATCACCAAACTCCCAAGGATCAAAGGTGAATGCTGGCATACCGAGGAACTTCTTGAGGAAGCCATGATAAGGATTCTCCAAAGCCCAGAACTGAAGTGGTAGCGTCTTCTTGGTTGTATCCTGTGTGATTTCCATACAACTCCAAATTACTTCTAGGCACGCACGGACACACTCCATGCCCTCTCGCAAGTCCCTTTGTGTTTTGGCGTTAGTACGAGCAAACGAGAACATCGTACAGGGGGGGGCGGCGAGGATGCCATACGGCTTCATGGCTATAAGCTCGTCCTGTAAGTCTTGGCTCCGAATATCGTGGTCCGGCAAGGTAAGCAACCTCACATCATAACCTGCTTCTTTATACGGCAGAGACCAGCTTCCCGTACCCCCACATAAGTCCAAAATTATCTTTGGCATATCATCCTACCGAGTCACATAAACCAAAGTCGTCCTCTTGCGTCCAAGTGGGCGTGCAGAGATGAGAGAACCATAGTCCACTGACGTTCACTCATAGACTTTACAACGGTGGCCCTATTAGTAAAGCCAACCCTAAAATCGTTAGAGGTGTAAAAAACAAAATGGCAAGCAAACCGTACTCTCCGTATTTGTAAAGCGTTCGACAAATCATGACCAAACAGAAGACGAGTGGAGCAGAACCAAGACCCAGTAAAACCAGCCCAATGATTTGTTGTGTATTCATAGTAGGTTTAGAAAAAGTCTTTTCGCGTTATACTTTATTCTGCGCTATTAGTGGGAGGGTTGGGGAGGTAGATAACGACCCCGTGATGTGTACTTCTCCATTCTCGTCAATGTAGCAATCCTTTGTGGGTTTCATGCTACCGCTTTTCAAACCCGCTACCAGTTCTTCAATAGTGGTTGCTTTATTCGGCATAATAATAGATAGTTTACTTACTCCACTTCTCAATGATGGTGTCGCACACTTTCTTCTCAAACTCATCTATCGTAAAATATGCTTTGTCCCAATCAAGCTGTGTGACCTCGAACACGGAGGTCTTGCCTTTCATTGTATTTTCAAATATCCGATCAGTCATCTCCTTCCACGCTCGCTTCAGACTCTCCCTCATATCCTCCATCATAGCGTCACGTAGGTTTTGGAGAGTGGGTTCCATGATGTCTCCGACAATACTATAGAGCGTTCCCGCATTGATAAGTACATCGTTGCCTCCCCTCAATCTTTCGTGTTCATGGATTTTATCAATGAGTTTGAGTTCTGCTTCTTCGACGAGTTGTTTAATCATAGTGGTCTCTTGAATGTCAAAGTCCTTATGAATCGGTCTACGTCGTACTCATACACATCCGTTTGGCCAGTAGCGTCCAGTCCTAGTGTTTGTCCGTTCATCCACTCCCAAAATACTACGGTGGAACCACCTGCTTGCTTGATTTTATTTTCAGCTTTGGTGATAGTCATACGTCATGTCCTGTCCTCGTCCATAGGGTGACTCTACCTCCTCCCTTTTTGGCTTTTTCTTTCAGCTCTTGGTCAGCGTTCTCATTCCATTGTCCTGTCCTATCCAATTCTTCTGCGTAAATGGCGAGCTCTCGAAGCACACGAGCGACTTCCTTGTCCTGTTCTTCCTTTGATAGTTTGTAGAATTCAGACATGCTCATACCAGATGATTATAGATGAATGAATCAGCTTTATCATTCACGGACGGGCATCTCGTTGACCACGTGCCTTTGGTTTCCCATTAGCCGAGACTGCTACTACCCGTCCGTGACGAGACCGCTTGCGCGTTAGGGCTTACTTGACTGCCTGTTTTTACGGGGTCGGTGCCTCGAACCTTGCCCAACCTGCGTTTGGTCATTGCAGGTAGTGGTGAGTTATGTACAAAACACATCTTTCTCGCCCTCTGGCATAACATATCCTTTCTCAAATCTTCCATGCCATTCACCTGTGGCACATTCAGAGCAAAGAGGGAAGTTCATCTGTGACCACGATTTGGGAGTAAGGGCTGTATTCTCAATTACACCACACTGTCTACACTTGAATAGAGGCATAAGGGTATGGCTCACTCACCTTAGTTTCAACTTCTCCAACAACGTCTCTCGGTACATATTCCATCCAAGTATGATGAGCTGGTCGTGAGCGGTCATCATCTTCTCCGATTCCCATGTTTTCTCTTGGGGGAGAAGCTTACGTAGTATGCTTGCTTTCATTTCATTTATCATATCATTCAATCTTGTTGCCGTTTGCATCTATGTGCCACTCCTGTCCGTCTCTTACGACCCAAGCACGACCGTCAGAGAAGGAACCTATGCTATCTAACCCCATCTCTTTCTTATACTTATCGCGAAGTGTGTCGAGCGCTGTGTCTGCCATATTGTAGATTTATTCTTCTATCTTATTGCCGTCTATATCTATGAACCACCACTGTCCTTTTTTTCTAACCCGAGTACGACCTTCATAGAAGGAGTAGACCTCGTCATACCTCTCGCTGGACAAGTCGGTGCCGTCTTCTTTGATGAACCACCACCGTTCGCCTTTGCTGACCACAGCGCGGCCATCGGAGAAGGAGTAGACCTCGTCATACCTCTCGCCTGAAAGGTCTGTGCCGTCTTCTTTGATGTGCCACATCTGTCCGCCCCTTACGACCCAAGAACGGCCGCCAGAGAAGGCGCTAGCCACGTCATACCTCTCGCCTGATAGGTCGGTACCGTCTTCCTTGATGAACCACATCTGTCCGTCTCTTCTGACCCAAGCACGACCTTCGGAGAAGTTTCCTATGTCATCCAACCCCATCTTATCCTTATACTTATCGCGAAGTGTGTTGCGCGCTCGGTCGTCTAGAGGCGATGGGGCTTCTTCCACCTCCCTTGGACATCCATCGTCTTGTTGATCCCTCCTTATCAACCAGTGATCCCCTCTTATCCACCAGAACGAGTCAATGGCCGCTTTCAAGTCTTCAATGGAGACTGTCATCCCTCCAACAAATCCTCTCGGGCTATCTTCGTCTTTGCGTAAATCACTAAGCAACTCCACCTCGACGAAGTTAGCGTTGTCCAGTTCGTCGTTGGAGAGAATGATTGTATCTTCGTCGTCTCTTATTTCGATTTTCATATCTTGTGCTATTCCTTAATCCGAAGTCTCTCAACAGAGATACCCTTCATCTTGGCTACTTCCTCTAGTGTTAGCTCCACAATATCGGATACGGACTCTGCGTCCAGTCCAGTAATTTGCTTGAAGTCCTCAACAACAAACTCTGGCAAGGAACGAATGTAGGCAATCGCCTCCTTCGGCATTCCTTCCAATTTGTATCCGTTTGTTTGCCGTGGCAACCAACTACCAAGAAGGGACTGGTACTCGTTGCGCACTTCAATGAATCGTTCCTCCGTAACCTGTGTGCGGAAGACGATATTTTTCTTGGCTTCTTGTTTGTAGCAAAACAATCCATTGACAACGGCAATACACGAGTCGCACGAGTCGCACGAGCGGCACAAGTCGCACGAGTCGCACGAGCGGCACGAGTCGCACAAGCGGCACGAGTCGCACAAGTAGCACAAGTAGCACAAGTAGCACAAGTCGCACAAGTCGCACAAGTCGCACAAGGAGCACGCGTAGCACGAGTTCTTTTTGTCTACCATAGAATTGATATTGGGGTCATACTCTGCATGGGGAGTGGCATATAGTGATTTGACTTGTTCGAGTTGTTCCTTTGCTAAGTCTGCACTGCCTATCGCATAAGCAAGCTCGAACATATCATCCATTGTTCCGCATGATTTGATTTTTTCCTTCAGTAAGGTCTCGGATTTGGACAATTTTCGCATACTACTTTTGATTATGGATACTTTGCTCATACTTTAGGATTACGGATGTTTAGAAGTCTCTCAATCCTCATATCCATTTGATTTCAGGTGCTCCATGAAAGTCGGGAAGCCAGATATACCATGCGTAAGCAACAGCATTCGACTTAGCGTATTTCACAAAATCACCATTCATAGCACAACGCTGTCGTGAGGAATATACATATACTGTACTGGGGGGGGTCTTCATGAAGAACCTCTTTCGTTCCTTTCCTTCAAGAAACTGGAGCTTCAGGAACATAGCCACTCCATCCTCCGCAAGTCGTATTGCCTGCTCACAGAACTGTCTGGCGAACTTGTAAGGAGGATTAGTGACTATCCAACCGCCCCACTTATTGTCCTCTAGCAGAAAGTCCATGTCTGCTTCCCCATACCCTCTATCATAGAGGTCTGTTGCTTTACCCAGTATTCCTACCTCATCGAATACCTTGGCTAGATGACCTTCCCCACACGCAGGTTCCCAAACATTGCGGATACCAAGTCCCAGTGCCAATAAACCATGCGCGGCTGAAGGATGTGTGGCGTAATAATCATGCTCCTGTCTATCCTCATTAGCGTAATTCCTTGCGCCAAGGGTTGCGTGAGCGGAACGAGAGTTTCCAATCCAGTCTTTCATACGTTAGTCGTATGATCCCTACGTCTTTTCGCTCTGCAAAATCTAGCCACATCACAGTCGTACCAGTTGTTAATCTTTCCGCTTTCGTCTACTCCAACGGCTTGTCCATTCATAAACAATTCAAACTCCTCCCATGTCTTCCCCGCGTTTTCTACGGCCTCTCGTGCTTTGATTGTTGTCATATCAATAGATGTTCTTCCCCTCGTTCTCAAAATGTTGCAGGGACTTTTTCAGGGCTTTCGCTATTTCATCCAGCCCTCGTATCTCTTGGACTACTTGCGCCCACGTCACTCCTGTCTCTGTGCCATCTGTAAGGGCTTTTGCTTTTATCCCTGTCATCCCGCCTTTAATAAAGTCGGCTTTAGCAATGGCATAGGCGGCTTCAAGTTGCCCCGCTGTCGTTCTCAATTCGCTTGATACGGATGACACAACCAGTAGATACTCATGTGCGTCTTTTGGAGTTATCTTATCAGGCTCGTGCTTGAGAATGTGTTTTATATGTTCTGTGGTTGGAGCCATGTATGGTGAGTCCATATTCCGTTTTAGAATGGAATTACTTCAACGTCTATATCTTCATCTTCCTGTTTCGCGCTATCAGGTTTCCACGTATCAACGGCGCAGTAGTATCCTCCCTTCTTCGATTCTAACACTTGTACATTTATCCATTCATCGGTTCTAGCAGAGAGCCATTCAATCAATTCAGCACGCTTGATTGATAGGTTGCATTTCACAAAATCGGGGGCTTTCTCATTTGGTAGCCTAGCGAATATCCCATTGACGAACTCTTTATCTGCCATATTGTAGATTTGTTCTTCTATCTTATTGCCGTCTATATCTATGTACCACTCCTGTCCGTCTTTTATGACCCGAGCACGGCCTTCAAAGAAGGAGTAGACCTCGTCATACCTCTCGCTGGACAAGTCGGTACCATCTTCTTTGATGTGCCACATCTGTCCTTCTTTTACGACCCAAGCACGACCGTTAGAGAAGTTTCCTATGTCATCTAACCCCATCTCTTTCTTATACTTATCGCGAAGATTGTTGAGTGCTGTGTCTGCCATATTGCTTTTCAATTTCTTGAATTAGTTCTTTGCCATTTGTGATGCCAATTTTCAGTTTAGCGAAGGCATCTGGGTCGGGTTCAATCTCACGGATTATCAGTTCCTGCTCATAGTTAGGATTGAAAGCAACGTACTTCCACCATTGCCGTCCACTCACGAGCAGATTCATCTGAATTTGCCACCAGTATTTTATATCAATTTCTTCACCAAGCAGAAGACGAAAATGCTCTTTATTGGCGTGGCATTTGATTTCTATGCCGCCATAGTCTTCGCATAATCCATCAGGGGAGACACCAACATGCTCGTCCATTTCAATGAATCCAACCTGCTCAATCTGTTCGTCTGTTTGAAGTTCATATAACGAGCGGGCTACATTTTCGAGTTCTTTCCCCCGTTGCATGTGTTCATTCATGTAGTTTTCCTTGGCTATCTTGGCATATTTTTCAGCAACAATCTCGAAACAATATGTCTCCAGTCCTTTGCCATTTGTTGCTATGGTATGAGCGTTTGAGCCTGTTAGTTTTCCACGTCGAAGTTCCAACCATTCAGGTGTTCCTTGTTCGACGTAATGAATGGTCATAGGTCGGCTGGCCGTTCTATTGCTGGCTTACTACGCATTCCCTGTTTCATAAGTTTTGCGTGGTTGGATTCCTCAACTTCACCGCCAAACGCTTCGGCAATCTGCGTGGCAATATAGTCTACCCTAACAGTTTGCTCTGTTTTGTGGGAGAGTTCGGCCTTACGAGTAGTCACGGCCTTAGCGAAATCTGCACCAAGTCCCTTGTTCTTCTCCCAGTAGGCTTTGAGTTCGTCAACATTCTTTGTATTCTTTATGGCCTTGGCGTGTTCTGCCGTGAAGTGTGAGACCCCCTGTGTGTCGCTATCAGCGTCTTTTGTGTCGTCAATGGCAAAGAGTCCGTTGAGAGCGTATTTGCGTGCGTAGGAACTCGTAGCGCCTGTAATCTGTGCCGCATCCATACCTTTCTTCTCCTCGGCTTCACGAGCATAGGCAGATACACTTACCTCTTCCTCCTGTGATTTGAATGTTGCAGTCGCCCGAACGTAGTATCGCTCGCCAATCTGTACAATCTCATCGCTAACAACGACAGTGGCTTGGCCATAGAGCAAAACCTTCAACGCTTCAAGAATGTCCTCACACGAACGGTATCTATAATTACCGAAAGAATTGAATTGTCCCTTTGGGGCTTTGAGGGCTGTTTGAACTTCGGCGAGTTTCATATTATTGTGTCAATTCATTGTCTCGATTTATGTCGTACGGCTCAAGAGAGCCGCCAAGTGGATACTCATGGGAATAAGCCTCCTCGCATGTGGAACAACCATCATCTTCTGACAAGTGGCAATCATGATCATTTATGCGCTGTAATCGAGCCGACGGCGAACAGTCCGTGTAGTCCCCCGGATTGATATTGATGATCCCCGTCTGTCCGCTTCCTGTCGCTATCCCTGCAGTGCAATGGAACCGAGCCGACGGCGAATCGTAGCAATCGGTGTGCCATATCAGTCCGTCCACATTGTCGTATCGGTATGATTCGCACGCTGGTCGTGTCCGAGCGAAATCGGACATGCAGGCGCGGAGTGATGGATAGAGCATATATGTGTATTATTTTTCAATCCTATTGCCGTTTATGTCTACGAGCCACCACTGTCCGTCTCTGTAGACCAAAGCACGACCTTCAGAGAAGAAACCGACCCAGTCATACCGCTCACTGGACAAGTTGGTGCCGTCTGCTTTGATGAACCACACCTGTTTGTCTCTTACGACCCAAGCACGACCTTCCGAGAAGGGGCCGACCATGTCATACCTCTCGCCTGATAGGTCGGTACCATCTTCCTTGATATGCCACTCCTGTCCGTCTCTTTTGACCACAGCACGGCCTTCAGAGAAGTTTCCTATGCTATCTAATCCCATCTCTTCCTTATACTTATTGCGAAGATTGTTGAGTGGCATATTCTTCTAGTCATGTCTTAGTGAGTACATTATACCACAGCGTTCAATCCTTGTCAAGCCCCAGTGAAGAGACTATCTAACTCAATCTCTATTCGAGGGTCTCTTCCATATTCTTTAGTAGCCGTTAGTATCGAAATTTGGGCATCGTCATACCAAAGTATTCCGTTTGCAGAATCAAGAACCAGTTTCAAAATATTATCAACATCTGGACGCTTCATGTGCCATGTTCCCGCCAATAGTCCCTGTTTCTTCTTGGAAAGAGAAGCTGGAATAGGCATTACACAGCGTATGACGCACTGTAATGCCCCTGTAAGCGGCTTATCCTTGAAAGTTGACTTGAGATACCACTTGATTGTTTCCTGCGCTACACGGGTCTTCTGTGGCGTAAAAGCAAACCCTCGGCGAGTGAACCGAGGGCGTCCTTTTGGTATGGGAATAACTGGGATGACGAACTTCATTTGATGAACTCAAAATCTACCTTCTTTGGGATTTTCTTCACCCAGTAGTGAACAGCCGCAGGAGATTTCAAATCCAATATCTTCATAATCTTGCGGACAGTAAGACCTCTTTCCCTCATCTCCTTGATGACCTCAATCTTCCTGCTTGTACTGGAAGATGTAAAATCTCCAATAAGAGGGACTTGTCCTTGACCATCACACATTGGACATAGTCTTGTTTGTTTTTCCCATTTCATGTGATGACGGCTATAACTTCATTCTGTGGCACGCGGACGAGAGTTGTATCGTCCAAGTGAAATTCATCGGGGTTCTTTCGTTCATTGTTTTTCCAGTACGTCCCTTCAACAAAGACTACTCTGTCCCCGACGCTCACTTCCATGTCGCATTTAGGAGAGATGAAACGAACTGTGCCTACATTTAGAGAGCTTCTCTCTCGTTCCCGAACAATGTTCGACGGCAAGATAATCCCCTGCTTTGTTATCTCATCTTCTTTCAGGGTTTCAACCGCCAGCGATTTGCCCAAGAGTTTTATCATTTGGATGGTGCTGGTTTTTCCACGAGAGCTGACTCAATATCTTCCACAAAGTCATCTATGTTGAACATATCGAACGTGGAAAACTTGCCTTTCAAGTCGGCGTTGTCCCAATCAAACCCATCGTAGACAGCCTTGATTGCTTCGAGAACGTCCTTGACCAGTTCGACTGTTATGTCCTCTTTGTTTGCTTGGTCTACCTCTGCTTGAACTTCCGCTCCGAGCTTCTTTGCCGCTTTGAGTTTCTTCTCATCTTCGCCCGCGGCTTTCTTTGCCATGGCGACTTCCTTGATGCGGTCTGAAAGAGTCTCACGAATATCTACAAGCTCGTTAGAGAGCTTGCGCATTCCTTTGCGAGCCTTCTTCTGTGCATCGGCTGATTTGCCATGTATGGCTTGATACAGCAGAACAACGGCTGTGTTAGCATGGGCGTACTTAGTGTTGAGTTGAATCATAGAGCGTACAAGTACATGAATAAGTGTCCTGGTATGACCAGTCGTAGAACTCCTCTATTATAGAACACACCAAGAACAATGTCAAGACATTCAGATTTACGGTTACGGAGTAGTGTGATATTATGGGGGAGCTAAAACTATATGGTAGAAAATCTTCACGTCCCTAGGCGGAGCGCAAGCTCCAAGGCTCATATAGGCCTTAGCACCTAGGGACATGAAGATTTTTTATATGCCAAACATTGAAATCCGCGACCTACGCCACAAGCAGTTTTTCATGGTTGATGATGAATATCTGAATGGATATGCGCGTTTGTGCGGCATCAATGCAACAGGCGTATATCTTTCCCTATGTCGCCATGCTTCAAAGGACCAGACGTGCTTTCCCAGTAAAAAACTGATGGCGTGCGAGCTGTCTATTAGCGAACGGAGTGTTTACACAGCGGTCAAAAAACTTGAGGAATGGGGAGTCGTCCTCATCGAAGACCAAGGAAGGAAAAACGACGGTTCATTCAAGAGTAAAATCTACACGCTTGTAGACAAAAAACACTGGAAAAAGAAACCGCAGGCAAATGGTGCCGACGGCACGACACGACATCCACCGCGGGCAAATAACGACATTCACCGTAGGCAACAGGTGCCGAATAAGGAAACACATATACTTAAGGAAACACAAGAAGAAGGTATAGCGGCGACAAGCGCCGCGCGACAAGAGTCTAACGATATAAGTAAAATCATTGAGATGTTTTCCGAGGTGAATCCGGGAATCAATTACGGGAACAAGACCGAAAGGTCTTCTGCCCTATGGCTTGTCAATAAATATGGACTCAATCTCACTGAAAGGTTTGTCAAGTACGCCTTGTCAATTAGATCCGAGAGATATGCCCCCGTGATTACGACGCCATATCAGCTCAAAATCAAGATTGGAGAGCTAAAGGTCTTTTATGAAAAAAATAATAAATCATCACTAACCATCGTGTAGTATGTACATCGTCAAACTAATGTCAGGAGAGAAGTTCGAAGTTCAGGATTCAGAATTCACGAACATGGCCAAGGCCAAGGGTTCAGTGTTCGTTCCTTCGTTGAAGACATGGATTAATATGTCTTCCGTGTCCACGATGTATCCGCAGACGCTCGCGGCAGAAGACCGTAAATCCCAACTCTCCGGCTTTTTACATGATGGCACAAAGGTCATCCGTCAGTTCGGTCAGTGGTTCTGTGACGACGGGAATCTTGACGAACAAGGACGGCTCACGGTGAGACCAGACTATGGCTATTACCCAGAAGTAGCTGTCGATGTCGTTGCATCTCCGGCCGAGTGGGAGCAACTTGGCCACGATTTTTATGAGCTGAATGCTGAACGTATCAATAGGGCACGGCTTGGGACTGGCAAGCCAGAGAGCATTGGCGGTTTACTTGAAGCACATGCACAACACTATGGGAAGAAGAGTGTCTAGCACGCTCCCAGACGCACTAGGATTGCGCAGGACAATCTTTTGGCTCAAAGTTGATAGTGGATACGGCTTTGAGAAAAGAACTCGTCCTAGCGAGTTCTAAGACGTAATACGCATAGAGTCCCCTACTCGTATAACTCGTAACTCGTAGCTGGTAGTTGAGCGTGATTTTAGTAATCTTGTTCCAATCTTGTGAAGTAGTCAGTCTCTCATTTTGCCGTTGTTCTTGAGGGGGAGAATTGGTGGAATTATGGGGTGTTCATGTTATCTGCGCGGGTGGGTTTGAGGGTGGCGAAAATGTCGCCTAGCATGTGTGGGATGGCTCGAAAACGAAAACACGCCCAAACAGGCGCGCAATATGGGGCGACGAGCGAGCAATGGATATGTATGGGTATGTAGGGAATAGACCATGCGCGGACAGCACGCGCGGTTTTTGTTTTTAAGCAAGCCGGGGGCAATAATCCAAGCCTAGCACGTTTTGGGGCTTCTGTCCACATGGCCGGTTTGACATTTTTGTTCTGTGGGTGTATAATACTTTCATCCTCCGAGTTAGGGGGTATCCCTGCGCAGTGATGCGCGCGGTACTGCGGCGATGACCTGCACTATCCGCGACGCTTGCGCCTGTTCCGTTCACTCCATTCGCGCAAAAAATGCCTATGACATAGCGGTGCGCTCTCTCTGTCTGTTCTCTTCAATAATTATCAATAATAAATATGGCAAAACATATCGAGGCAGTACCTAGTGAGAACATCACAATTAAGCTCGGTCGTATCGGTGCGCGTGTAGAGGAGTTGCTTCTGCCTGTAGGGTCAACAGTACGCGACGCTCTGCGTGCCGTAGGACTGGACGAGGATGGCGAAGTCCGGTGCAACGGCGACATATACAGCAACGGCGATCCACTGGACGAGGGGGACGTGTTAGTCTTTATAGGCAACGCCAAAGTAGAAGGGCGATAATCATATGGCAGGGAGTGATGACTTGCGCGATCTTCCCGAACAGGCGCGCGACTGGCTCATAGAGCCGTCGCGCCCGTGTCCGTCCATCACCCAAACAGGGCTAAACGGTCGGGAACTCTTGGAAAGACGCCAAGCATGGCGGCACGCGGAACGTATCATCATTGATGGGGATGATGTGGTGGTGGCGGGTGGCTACTGTTTCCGCGTGGCGGTTGTTGTCCCCGCCGAAACGCCGAAAGGTGAGGAGTATTTGCGAGTAGCACGAGACGACCAGGAGGGCGACGTGATTGTTGCCGTTATTTGTGGCGGTGAGATCGCCAGTGCGATTTATGACGGCACATCGCTGATCCTCTCTCTGGTGTTTAACGCGGAGAGTGAGGCGATAGCGGCGGCGCAGATAGTGGATGATGTAGCCTTATGGCATAAGGAACAGGCGGAGGAACAGCAGGCGGACTATTATGGCGTGGAACAATTCGCGCGCGCTATGGCAGTCAAGAACGACCGAGCGGACTTGGTGCGCGTCCTCGCAGGAAGTCAGATTCTGGGGGCATGGGGCAACCGCAGAGACAAACACGGAGTCATACACATTAACGCAGATTTTGGCGGAGAATATCCGCCGCGCGATTACTGGTTGCTGTTTCGCGTACGCAACGGGATGCTATGGCTCGATACTGTTGGGGGCAACTACCACCCGAACGTGGGCGGCTGTTGGGGGTCGGTATGCACAGGCAACATAACGGAGGAAATAGCACAGGAGGGCGTGAGTGCCGCCAGTATGATGCAGGTATGGATAGAGTGGCTTAATCACCCGGGGATGAACAACCCCTATCATGTAGCGCGGGACTCATTTCTGGAATACGGCATAGTATGAACGCAATAAGAATCACGGAAGCCGCCACGCGCAAACTTCAGGCATGGATGGACGCGGCAGAGGGTGAGGTGTCAGGTATGGCATCGTGTCGTCTCACGGAAGGCATAATCGAGATATACGATGCTTACCTGTGGCATCAGGAGTGCGGTTTTGCGAGTACGGATGCCGCACCAAACGGAAAGGCGGAATTATACGAGCGATTAATCACGCAAGGCACAGATATGAACAGCGTGCGCGTATGGTGGCATTCGCACGCGAGTTTTGGTGGCAACTTTTCGGGTGTGGATAGAGACACGATGCGCCAGGAGGCGGATAGTATGCCGTGGCTTGTGGCTCTGCTAGGGAGCCAAAAGCGAGAATGGTTCGCGCAGGTCGAGATCACAGAGCCGATGCGGTGTAATATTGACTGGGGCGGCGTTGACGCGCCGAGCGTGCAACTTACGGATGCGGATATGGTCCAGGCGCGTGCCGATATAGCGCAGTATGTTGTGCGCCATGTATATCCGTCTTTTAAGCCATGGAAGCAAACAAAGCAAACGTCCGAAAGTTTACTGTTGTCAGGCGCCAAAGATTGGTGTGAAGCAGGACAATGTGAGCGTAAATGGTGCGTGGTGTGTACGCCGTGCATGGATGCGCGTTTCTGTGGATGTAAGGAGTGTACCGAGTACATCGCAGGCGGTGATTTGCCATTGTTCGCCAGCCACTGGTACAGCCAAAACTATGACGCGCTATTATCCATTGAGGACTACGCGGACGACTACGCGCAAGAAAAAAAAGAAACCCAATATGCTTGACAATTCGCGATTTGTGGATATGTTGCCGTCGGCATCATGGGACAACAACCATGTAAGCATCCTAGGATGCGGCGGTGGCGGTTCGCATCTAGCGCACTTATTGGCGCGTATGGGTGCACATCACATGACGCTGTGGGACGATGACAACGTAGCCGAGGAGAATCTAGCGGTGCAGATGTTCACGCGCGAGACTCTGGGCGAAAATAAGGCGTTCGCGTTGTGTCATCTCATTAATGACACGCTCGTAGGCGAGGAGATAGCCTGCGCATACGCCGAGCGTGCCACACCCGACAACGTGATGGAGTGGCTCACATCCATCGTGTGTTGTGAAGTTGACAGTATGGACACGCGCGCCGCACTGTTCGCGGCATGGTGGGACGTCGTGAAGGATAGGGCACACGACGAAATCTATGGTGGGTACTTGTGGATTGAGAGCCGGACAGGCGGCGAGGTTGCGAGAGTGTACGCCGTTCAGTCTCACGATGGGGCCATGACAGAGCAATACCGTAAGACGCTATACACAAGCGCAGAAGCGGCAAGTGTTCCGTGTGGCGCGCGCAGTGTGGGCTATATGCAGTATTTGGCGGGAGGATTGGAGGGGTTGGCTGTTCAGCGATTCTTACGCGACGATTACGTGCCGTTCGAGCAGATTATTGCGCCCGCAGAGGTCGGTATTGGTCTATTCACGAGCGCAATTAAATCGCAAAGCCCCGAAGTGATCACATATCCGACCGATGCGATGAGGGAAGCCATCACCTTCTACACAGAAAATGCAACGGTGGTACACATGCAGTATTCCGCGGAGGGGGATTGATTATTAATTATCATCTATATATGAAGCTTGAAAAACACAGAGAGAGGGTCGCCATTTACGCCCGCAAAAAAGCCGAAGCGGTAAGACGCGAACCGGTAGAGATGGAGGTCATTATGGAGTTAGCGATGTGGGAGTCCTTCGTTCGCGGTGTTCAGACGGCCAATCGCGCGCACAAGAGTATCGACGAAGTAGCCAGTATTTTGGAGGTGTAATTACGTGCGAGAGACAACGAGCGGCCCGGAGAGTCGCTCGTTTGTTTTGTTTTTGCGTGATACACTGTACGGACTAGTATGGATTTATTCGTTGGGCGACCTTGTAGAGCGTCGCAAAACACATAAAACAGCAAAAAGACCAGTATATGTCAGGTGGCAGTGCATTAGCCGATCCGCGCAGGATGGCGTTTAAGGAGGCGTGGCTCACGCCGACGTCTCCAACATTTGGAAATGCGTATCAATCCGCACTCACGGCAGGTTTCCCGCGCGGGACAGCCTTGAGGATTGTGTCTCCAAGCCGCCGGGCTGGATGGGTTGCCGAGATTATGCAGGATAGGGAGATGACGCAACAGGCAGAAAAGAACATTAAACGCGCTCTCACAGAAGAACCGACGACAGACAACAGAGAGCGCATCTGGTGGGACGCGAGCAAGTTTATCGTGAAGACATTAGCGCGCGAGAAGTACGCAGAATCAATTTCTGTTAAGCATTCCGGCGCGGTTGCGATTGGTGTGGTGGAGTTGCCGATGATGATCGAATAAGAAAAACAACCTTTGTTTAGGCTGTTTTTTTGTTTCGATGGATTATGTGCGCACTGTATCCACTGCTTCAGATTCTGCCCACGTGTTGCCGTTCATGATGCATGCTTCGTCGGATGTGCCCGTGAGTGCGTACACTTTGCCTTGCTCGGGTTCGTCCTCATTGGCGAGACAGTCGCATTCCGGATCGCAGGCACTGCATGCGTCGTCCGGATTGCCATGACAATAGGAGCATGGATACGCACCTGGTACTTTAGCCATATGTGTGATTGCTCGCGCTTATGTGCGCGTACATCCCCACTATACACCTGTTGTACATTACCCACCATCCTAGTTATCCACAGGAGTTATACGACTAGGAGTTATACGACAGCCGCATAGCCGTACAGTCGCATAGATGTACATACTCCGCCACACGTGGTCCGTGCTAGCCGTCCTCCTCTCTCGCGGACTTGTCGATGAAAACCACCGCTGGATGCCGAACCCATTCCGACTGTTGGCTAGCCGTGGGCTGGCCAATGGATGTACCTCACTCCCTCAAAAATTCTGAATATTTCTACATTCAATGTTCAACCTTTGTACATCACCCAGGAGTCATACGACTGGTCACCCAGCAGACGGCGAAGCAAAAGCCCATTGTCTACTGTGCTTTTTTATATTGGAGTGATAGCTGTTGTCTCCCAGCATCTCCTCACCGTCTTCTATCCTCGCCCGCTCCTTGGAGGGGATTGGTGCTCATTCGGGGAAGCGAGTACGGGCCGCTGTTCCCGATTGCCGTATCTCATTCCTGGGAGTCCCAGGGATTGCATTAATCCTAGAGTTGAATGGCATCCAACGGGAAGCCCCTAGGTTCGCCCACTTACCCCGTCAGCAGAGTAATCATAACACACTAGGACGAGTCATACGAGTACGAGTCATACGAGTAGGAGTCATACGACTAGGTATCAATGAGAATTGGGGAGTAATCCTCCCCTTTTGGGGGTTCATTTGACACAGCCTTTCCCATGTTGTACTCTGGCTCTTAGAGGGATGTTTCGCGCTGGGTCCTCGTAAAAAACCAAGCCTTACTGCTGTACCAGAATAACTGCACGGAAGGAAACCGTTAGATGTCGCCTTTCACACTCTCGCGTTCAGACCACAAACCTGGGCAACGTCCCGCCCCTGACGACCCAGTGCAGGCTTGGACACGAGAAGAAAAAGACAACAGGCTCCTTGTGAGAGCCTGCTATCGTTCCCCTGACGTGGGCACTCCATATAGTACCTGCGATAGTGGGGCTTTGTCAAGTTTATGGTACACTTGGATTGCCAGTCTAGGTTTGGGGGATAATCTCCCCCTTACTTGGCGGCTCTAGACACAAGCATGCTTATCAATGAGACCATCGGGAACGCACATTACTCAATGACCTGAATGGTCTTGTTGTTTTATTATGGCAGAAGTACTTTGGAGACCACATCCGGGCCCACAGACCAGTGCTCTCTCTCGCCCAGAGGGTGAAGTCCTCATGGGTGGGGGTCGAGGTTCTGGGAAGACATCCTGCGCTCTGGCATGGATATTGCGATGGGTGAACAACCCTAGACTTCGATTTCTCGTCATTCGTAGAAACTCTCGCGATTTAGATGACTGGGTGGATAGAGCGAAACAACTCTGGCCAAAAGTTGACCCAAGGGTTGAGTTCGTCCAAGGCGAGGTTCGTTTCGGAACAGGAGCCATCGGACGCTTCGGTCATCTTCACGATGAAGATGCCTATGAAAAATACCAAGGCCACGAATATCAGAAGATGCTCTTTGAGGAGTTGACCCACATTCCATCGGAGGAACTGTATTTGAAAATCAAAGGTTCATGCCGCTCAACTGTGGAGGGACTTAGACCACAGGTATTTGCAACAACAAACCCCGATGGCCCAGGGACTAGATGGGTCAAGAAACGTTTCGTAGACGTTGCCAAACATGGTGAACGCTATACGGACCAGTATGGGAACACGCGCGTCTACATCCATGCTATTGTAGAGGACAACCCCACTCTCGTGGAGAACGACCCGGGATATATCCAATATCTTGACTCTCTCCCGGGTGATTTGAAAAAAGCATGGCGCGAAGGCTCGTGGGACTTACTGGAAGTAAAGGGTTCTTACTACGCCAATTACATCAAGGAACTGCGCGAGAAAAAACAGATAACGAAAGTTCCTTATGACCGCTCCGCGCTTGTTCACACATGGTGGGACATTGGTATTGGCGACTCAACAGTAATCATCTTCTTCCAGCAGATAGGGCGAGAGTGGCATATCATTGATTGTCACGATGCTTCTGGCGAAGGGTTGCAATACTATGTTGGCATCATAAAGTCTAAAGGGTATCTCTATGGGAATCACTATGCCCCGCACGATATTGAGAATAGAGAACTTTCCGCGGGAGCCATGTCGCGCAAACAAGTTGCCGCGCAGTTGGGTCTCTATTTCCAAACAGTTCCACGTTTATCTATTGATGATGGTATCCAAGCGGTGCGAACTCGTTTCAATATTTTATGGATAGACGAAGAGAAATGTGAAAAACTTATCGAAGCGTTGTATAATTATCGTAAGGAGTTTGACGAGACACGACAAGTATGGAAATCAAAGCCTCTGCATGATTGGACATCTGACTTTGCAGATGCCCTTCGCTACTGGGCAGTGACTGATTTCAAAGAACGCACAGGCACCAGTCTTTCGTCAAAACGTTTACAAGAAAAAATTAGAAACAATCCGCACTCTGCGGTAATCGTTTGAACTTATGGCAGAAGGAATAATGATGATTGAGAAAGATGATATAGAGACAGTGTCTACTATTGTCCACCCGAATACGCCAGAACAGCAAGATGAGATTGTTCGTATCATGCATTTCATAAACGAGATGTATCAACTCCAAGCCAATAGTTGGCACGAGTTTTCTGACCGTTCGCTCAAATGGTATGAGGACGACAACCAGAAGCGCATAAATAGTTATGTCCCACCACGAGTAGACATTGAGGAATGGCAGACAAAAGGATTTGAGGGTATCACACGAGAAAAGATGTTTGCATTTGTTTCAAAGGTAGCAATGAACAGACCTCGCTATAAGTTCAAAGCGACAAAACATGACGGAGAGATGGACAAAGCGGTAGCCGAAGTCGTTCATGATTTCTACGAGCACTCATGGGACATTGAAGACCCCGCGCAAATCCAATTTCTTCTTGACGCATGGGCCGCCGCAGGTTCAGGGACGACCATTCGCTACGAGGGAGTAAAACAGACTCTCCAAGAGGAGGAGGATTTTGATTCGGTAGACATCCCAACTGGAGAGATTGTCAACCCAGTGATACGGAAAATCCGTTCTGATATTGATTGTATTTCTCGCAGGGTACGTCTTACTGATTTTCTTATCTCTGACTGGTATCTGCCTTCTTACTGTCTACAAGAGCAACCGCGTATTGCAGAGATGACGACCATGACACATGAGCGTTTCATGGCAGAGTTTGGGGAGTTTGATAAAGCCGATAAAGTCCCATTGATGGTAGATACCCTTGTTAAGCAATGGGGTGAGACATTCTTCAGACAAGATTGGGAGGGGCTTGAACAAGAGGAACTCGTCCTCGTTATTCGTTTTTATGAGAAAGACCGCGGACGAACACGTTATCGTGTGATTGCAAATGGTGTCTTGCTCTTGGCTACACCAATCCCGCGTAAAGATGGCAAGTACCCGTACTCGGCTGGAATCTTCAAACCATTCGCAGACTCGGATTTCTTCTATGGGAAGGCTCTGCCAGATGACATCGCTCATGACCAAGACCTTTACAATGCTTTCAAGAACATGGTCATTGACCGTGCTATTCTCCATGTCCAGCGTCCTCTTATCACCGATGCCATGAACGAGGTTGAGGATGACCGCCTTTCGCCAAACAAGATTCTCTATCTTGCAGGGAATGTGCAACCTTTGAACATGCCGCCTCCTGACCAGAATGATATTCAGATTCTTCAGTATCTGCGCGGAGCGGCGGATAGACAAACGAGTGATTCACAACAGTCTGGTTTCGCAGGTTCAGGGGTTACCGCACGAGAGATTGTCATTGCGGATGAAAACGCGCGAAAGATTGCAGGGGTCTCTCGTCTCTTCTTAGAGGCGTTCGACCTTGAAGCGGCGAAACTCCGCACAGTCAACATTATGCAATACTTCTTTGACCCTGTTGTCATGGAGGAAGTTCTTGAAGATGGCGTCCAAAAGAATTTTGATGTTGCTTTCAAACGGATAACGCGGGATGGGCAGAAGATAAACGGGACATCTCTAGGTTCCAAGATAATCAAAGTCGTTGGGTCAAAAGCGGAAGTCCTGAAACAGAAAGCACAGGATGTTATAGAAACTCTCATGGCGATGAGGGAAGGTATTGAGATAGAGAAACTCACTGTCAATGCGCAATATGCAAAGAACTTTGATATTGATTTGACACTCATACCTGAATCATCCTTCGAGCAATCTAAGTCGTTAGAGAAAGCTCTCGAACTAGAGTACCTTCAGTCTGTCCAAGCGTTCTTCCCGCAGTTCTTTCAACAGAACGCGGAAGTACTCTTCCGTCACTTGAATGAAACTTTCGATAGGGATTCTTCTGAATTTCAGGGAGGAAGCCAGCAGGGTATGATACAATCGTCTAATGTTGGTCGAGGCACGGAGAACCGTGTTCCTGTTCCTGTCGCGGACTCTTTGAGTGAAGCGAATACTCAATCACTCGGTGCTCTTACAGGAGCTACAGTATGAACATAGATTACTTTGGTACTCGACCTCCCTATGGAAAATGGTATAATGAAGCTAAAGACCTTGGTGCTCTTACTAAAGAGATGAGAGATGAGGCAATGATTCATTTGGCTTCTCCACCTCTCATACAGTTTTTCCGAGGACTTTGCGAGGACATGATGCGGAATGGTTTGTATCTCTCACTTGATAAGCAAGATGCGGCTCGCGGCGCTCTCTCTGTCATTGATGAGATTATGCAAAGATCAAGGAACTTGATGCACGAAAAAGAGAAACAGAAAGAAACGCAGTAGTTCACAACTAAATAGACCCTGGCACTTGATGTCTGTGCTGACATCAGGAAATTAGGACTCGCCAGGGTCTCCAATTCTCCCGATGTCAACACAGCCGCCAATGGCTGTGTTCTTTGTTCAAGCCAACTCTCGTGTCTGCGACGAGATGAAACAATCGGCAGTCGTGGTCTTCGCACGATTACTAAATACGGAAGTGAAAAAATTTATGGCATTTGAACATCCCAAAGCCGCCGTTGAAGAGGAGATTGTTGAAACTTTCGTTACAGACTTACCAGATACTCCTGATGAATCTGATAGAGAGGAACTGGAGGAAGAGGAGAAGTCTGAAGAGTCAAAGGTTATCAATGCTCTCCAAAAGGAGAACGCACGTTTGCGGAAGAAAAACCGCAGATTAGATAGCCCTGAAGTTTTAGAAGAATCAAAAGAAGCTCCAGAGATGCGAGTTCCAGAGCCACAAGTTCTAGAACCGTCTGAAGCTCAATCTCTCATTTACAGCGCGTGGCAAGAGGAAGCTCTTGAGGATTTTCTTGAGAGCCATTCCGAATACGAGGATGACGGACTGTGGAAACAGTTTCGTACCGAATGGGAAGACCGTTCGTCTATCGTCGCCTATGCCAAACGGCAAGGACGACCAATAACACGCAAACTCTTTATGGAGCGCTTCAATAGTATTCATCGTTCCTTAGGGGGAGATGAGACGGATGTCCGTGAAAATGCGACGAAAGACGCTCTGAAAGCCCACTCACTTGCTCGTATCGCTCAAACGGGTTCTTCAAAAGGTAGTCCGAAAGGCCAAGATGCTCCTGTGAAGGTGCGCCCTAAGGCTTTCGCGACACCAAAGCATCCGTTTGCTGATGCTTTAGAGAGACTAAAAAAATAGTAAAGTTATTATGGCCCTTCGACCTCTCAAGTTCGACTCTGGCCGTGTCACACGTCTTCCAGCCGCCGCGACTGTTACCTTCACGAAACACTGTGGCGTAGAAGACAACGGGAGTGGCTATGCTCGATTGATTACAAGTGCTTCAACAGAAGTGCGTTACGTCTGTTTGGAAGCGGTGACATCGGGTTCCACAGATGGAGCCACCTTCATTGATGTGTTAGACACACAAGGAGTGCTCTTTGATGCTGATACTGATGCCGCTCCGCTTCAAACGGATGTAGGCACACTCTGTGATGTTGCAACCAATACAACACTGAATCCTGATGCTTCTACAAATGATGTGTTCTACATCGAGAGCATCATTGATACGAGCACATCTCGTGTCCGCGGATACTTCGTAAATAATATCTCCTAATAGTTGAAATATGCCTCTTAGAGTAACTGATTACCAGGCGTTGACCAACTACTTGGATGAAGTGACAAGTGAAATCCGCAATAATGCTGTTGCGGACATGAAGTCCATCCAGTTATGGGATATGAAAGACCTGGTGCAACGAACTTATATTGACCAGTTGGTACATGGTGTCGAAGGAATCGAACTTGTACCAGACGGTTCCGATTTCCCACGGGTGAACTCGGATTCTGGAGACCAAATTACCTATACCCAGTCGCAGTACGGCGTGATTGTCCCAGTGACCCAGCTTATGCGAGAGTGGGACAGGACAGACCAGATTACAGAGATTGCCACATCTGTCATGGATGAAGCGATGGACAAACTCGACCAATCATTTGTGGATGTACTCTTGTTCGGCTTTGCCGCTACAAATTACACAGATGTGTGGTCACAGAGTGCATCGGCTACTGGCCCAGACGGTCTTGCCTTGTTCAGCGCCTCACATACGAATGGAACAACCTCTACAACGTATAGCAACCTGATAAATGATGGGACGAATAACAACCCTGCTCTTTCACGAGCGGCACTTGTGAACGAACGTGCGCGAGCACTTAAGTACACAGATGTGAATGGTCTCACTCGTCCTATTCACTTAGATACAGTTATTGTTGGCCCTGACAACGAAGACGCGGCAGAGCGACTCTTGTATTCGACGAATATCCCTGGAGAAGCCAACAACGATGTCAATGCTCTCAAAGGTAAGCTCAAAAACCTTATTGTCTGGGAACGTTCCGACCTTCGTACTGGCGGTACTGACACAAGTGCCTATTGGTTCATGGCGGAAAGCGGAAAAGTGAAGAAAACTCTAAAGTCATTCTTCACCATGCGTCCGACACTTCTGCCGCCAGACCAAGTGTTTGAGAATGGGAACTGGGAGTACAAGCTCCGTCTTGTGTACTCACGAGGGTTCTCATGGGCATCTTATCTTCGCGGTTCGACAGGAGTTAACTAATATCTATTGTTATGACTGCCATTATTGACTGGGCAAAACTCTATTCCCAAGGGCGTTGCAAAGCATTTGGGGTTTCTTGGTCAGAGGAAGAAGCAAGTGCTGTCTCTCTACTGGGAATCTCTGCCGAGTACGTTCGACGCGGATGTTTGACTAAAGAAGACTATTCCAAGATGAAAGCAAGTGATGAAGGTCACCGTGCATCTGGAAAAGTCTACTTGGCACAGATGCGGAAGGACGAACTCATGAAGCTCTGTCACTCCTATGAGATTGAGGTCAGCGACGAACTCACACGGGCAACCATGATTGAACTTCTCGCGGACAAGGGAGTTGTTACTTCTATTGAATTAGATAAAGAAGGCATCCCGCCAAAAGTCGAGGTGGCCTAACAGATAAAGAAAGGGGCTGGGTTGACGTGCGTTTCCCACGCATAGGTAAGGCATAAGCCCATATACCAGCCCCCTTCTCTAAAGAAAACTATGGGAAATCCTACAAATACAACTGGATTGCATGTTGCCAACATTCAAGTTGGCGGCACAGCAAACCAAACAGGTAACAATGCCTTCGTACAGATGGCATCATTGTCTAGTGCTCCCAGTACCACGACAAACCGTCTCTATAACCTCAATGGGGTCTTGACCTTCGATGGGGTGAATTTGGAAAGCGGTTCAGGTGGTGGAGCAGGGACATTAGATGATGTCTATTCAAATGGCGCCACTGTCACTATTGACGCAGGCCCAATCATCTTGTCAGATGCCTCAACGGGCGCACTGGACATCCTTCGCTTGACCAAGTCAGGCGTAGGTTCAGGCGATTCCTTGGAGTTCCTGTTTACAGGAGCGTCCACGGGACGAGGTATCTACATGGATATGGATGTGGCGATTGCCGCAGTGGGCATCGTCATTGACTCTGGCGCTGGTGCTCGCACTGGTTCAGACCTCCAGTTCACAAGTGATTCGACTGGCACGCATAGCAACATTGACATCAACCAGTCAGGTTCTGGCGCGGCTATTGGTTTTGATTGGACTGGTTCCTACACGGGTTCTCCCGCAGGGCAGGCCATCAGCTTGACCTTCGACGCGAACGACAACCTAGACACGGAAGCCATGCAGTTGACGACAGGGGCTGGAGAGCGAGCCATCATGTTCGACTTCAACTTCGCTCACACGGATGCGGCAACGGCTTCTCATGTCTGGGACATTGACATGACTGGCATTTTCGATAGCAACGTCTTTGACTTTGCTACGACGGCGGCCTGTACGGGCAATGTGTTCTTTGTTGACCTTGATAATGGTGTTGCGATGACGGCCTTCCATGTAGAAGGTTCGGGTGTTCGCACACAGCCAATGATTGAGGTTTCAACGGATGCGACTGGTTCGGCCAACGTGATTGCACTTGTGGTTTCAGGTGCCATCTCTGGTAACTTGGTTGATGTGGCGATGTCCACAACGTCAACTGGAAATGTCTTGGATGTAGACATGGATGCGGCAGTCGGGGCGCGATGTATCTACATTGATTCAGGCGCTGGCATTCGTACCGCCGCACTTATTGACATCCTCGCAGATGGAAGCGGAAACTCCGATGTATTCAACATTGATGTGTCCAACACAGGTGCCGCGGCTCTCTTTGACATCAACTGGTCAGGAGCGTCTAGCGGTAT
>ERZ1292623.364-Hain-H51-01um-R1-364-length-49380-cov-8_pt1 | contig 49380 bp, 48 predicted proteins | sample MGYA00564398_ERZ1292623 | MGnify/ENA primary metagenome ERZ1292623 (study PRJEB36523, sample SAMEA6512633) | groundwater metagenome | collected 2019-01-07 | study: AquaDiva: Metagenomics assemblies of 32 groundwater samples
CTCGTAAAACTGGAGCGGATTTTTTTAAATCAAGGGATTAATTTATACGCAAAGCTGGAACAGTTTAATCTTGGCGGCAGCATAAAGGACCGGCCGGCCTTGATGATGATTGAAGAAGCTCTACACGAAGGAAAGATAAAACAAGGTGCTACTATTATAGAATCAAGTTCCGGAAATATGGGTATAGCTCTTGCTTACGTTTGTTTACGTTACGGGTTAAATTTTATCGCTGTAGTTGATCCGCGAACAACGGAGACAAATGTAAAAATTTTAAAGGCACTGGGGGCCAAAATTGAAATTGTTGACTGGCGTGGTAAAACCACCGGTAGTTATTTGGAAGCCCGATTTGAGCGAGTTCAGCAATTACTCAATGAAATACCGAAAAGTTTCTGGCCAAATCAACACGCAAATGAAAATAATCCTCGGGCACATCACCGAACCATGGAAGAGATTAATGAGACGTTACGAGGTAAAATTGATTATTTATTTTGTGCCGCAAGTACTTGCGGCACATTACACGGTTGCTTTGAATACATAAAGGAAAAGAATCTAAATACCAGAATAATAGTTGTTGACGCAGAAGGAAGTGTAATTTTTGGCGGGACAAGCGGTAACCGCTTAATCCCCGGTCATGGTTCGGCTATACGGCCAGCAATTTACCGCGAAGGAATGGCAGACAAGTGTGTATACGTAAATGACGCCGAATGTGTTGCTGGCTGCCGCCTCCTTCTGAAAGAAGAAGCTATACTCGCCGGCGGTTCTTCTGGCGCAATAGTCAGCGGATTTGCGAAAGCAAAGACAGATATTCCGAAAAACTCAAATGTGGTGATAATTTTACCAGATCGAGGCGAAAGATACCTGGATACGATATACAATCCTAATTGGGTCAGTAAAAATTTAGGAGAGATTCCTTCGCTATTATGAAAAGCAACGGAAGCCGAGACAAAAATAGCTTGCATATTATATCCGGTAGTGATGTAGGCAAACTGCTCTTGGATAAAGAAAAGGAACTCATCAAACTGGTTCGCGCTGCCTACATTGCTCATCAAAAAGGAAAAAGCGAGCTTCCGCACTCCGTTTTTCTTGAATTTCCGTCAAAATCTCAGAATAGAATTATCGGATTGCCTTCGTATATCGATAAAACGGCTGGGATTAAGTGGATAGCGTCATTTCCAAACAATATTAAAAAAGGAATAGATCGTGCTTCGGCGGCAATTATTCTTAATTCTTTAAATACTGGCCGACCGTACGCAATTCTTGAGGGATCGATCATAAGTGCAAAAAGAACGGCGGCCAGCGCCGCACTTGCCGCGACAATTTTATCAAAAGACAAACACAATATAAAAGATATAGCCCTTGTCGGATGCGGTTTTATTAACTTTGAGATTTTTAAATTCCTTACTTCCCAATTTCCTTCTTTGAAATCAGCTAATTTATTTGATCTTAATCGCAAGCGCGCCAGTCTTTTTTCTAACAGGATAAAATCTATCAGTAATGTTAAAATTAAAATCAGCCACACAATAGAAGAATGTCTCCAATCATCGAAGATCATATCGTTTGCGACCACTGCTTCAACCCCACACATAACGGCTAAATCAATTTTGCCAAAGGAATCAATCATTCTTCATGTTTCGTTACGAGATATCGATCCTTATATTATAAAAAATAGTGTTAACATTGTTGACGATCTCATGCACGTGAACAGAGAAAATACAAGCATTCATTTGGCATCTAAGAAGTACGGCAATGCTAATTTTGTTACCGCTTCGCTTGGCGAACTTCTTCTTGGACAAAAGAAACTTCCTGACTATCCGCGTCCAATCATTTTTTCTCCTTTCGGACTCGGAATTTTAGATATCCAATTAGCAAAATTTTTATATGAGCAGGCGATTAAAAAAGATGCGGGAATCTTAATTAAAGACTTTATACCGCCAAATTGGCATGAAAGATCATACTAAAAACAACTTGTTTAAGAATTTGCACGCATCCAGCGGGGCAAAAATTATTACAAAGTCCGTTCCGGGGCCAAAATCAATTGCGCTTCTAAAAAAGCAAAATGAGCTTGAAAGCAATAACAGGTCATATCCAAGAGAAATACCGATTGCCCTTCAAAGAGGCAGAGGGGCAATTATAGAAGATGTGGATAGTAATAAGTTTATAGATTTTCTTTCTGGCTGTGGAATTTTTAATTTAGGGCATAATAACCCTTTTATCACTGAAGCGATTAAAAACCACGACGATATCATTACTCAAGCAGTTGATTTTCCAACCAAGATAAGAATTAATTTTGTAGAGCGGCTTAATTCGGTGCTGCCTAAAACCATTCGCAATAAGATGAAAGTAAATTTTGGCGGGCCGACTGGTTCAGATGTTGTTGAAGCGGCTATTAAATTGGCGCGGATAGTCACAGGCAGACACTCTATCATAGCTTTTCAGGGCGGCTATCACGGAATGACGATGGGTGCGTTAAGCGTAACCAGCAAGCTCTCGCACCGCAAAGTAGCTCCACCGCTTATTCCAGGAATACACTTTTTACCATTTTGCAGTTCATATCGTTGTCCTTTTGCTAATACTAATTCACCTTGTTCCGGCGAATGTATGCGATATTTCGAGTTTTGTCTTGAAAATCCGTACTCCGGCATAGACAAACCAGCCGCCATTATTATTGAACCAATCCAAGGAGAAGGAGGAACTTACATACCGAGCAACGGGTGGCTTGAAAGAATAACTGAAATAGCAAGAAAAAATGATATTCTTGTAATTTTTGACGAAATACAAACCGGTTTTTATAGAACAGGGAAAATGTTTGCCTTTGAACACACAGACGCGGATCCGGACATCATCACAATGTCAAAAGGCATTGGGGGCAATGGATACCCGTTATCCTTAATCCTGTACAAAAAAGAGCTTGATGTGTGGGAGCCCGGAACGCATATTGGGACGTTCCGCGGAAATCAAATCGCTATGGCGGCTGGCCTAGCGGCAATGGAATTCATTGAAAAGCATGATGTTTTGTCGCATGTCTTAGATATCAGCAACGAGATGAAGAGCAAGCTGGAAAAAATCAAGGAGTCATCGCAGTATATTGGAGACGTGCGTGGCATAGGTATGATGTTTGGCATTGAATTGGTAAAAGATAAAAACACAAAAGAACCCTTCCCTGAAGCAACTAAGTTATTGAGAAAATTGTGTTACGAAAACGGACTGATTGTAGAAATCGGCGGATACTACAACAACGTTATAAGATTTTTGCCGCCGCTTACTCTCACAAAAGAAATCGCTGAAAATGGACTAGGTATTTTTGCCGATGCGAATAAAGCAATGGAAGTTTCTATTGCTTTACTGGATACACCGCGATAAGTTGGCGAATAATCATATCGTTCCAGAAATTGATATGGGCCGGTTTGAAGTCAAACCAGACACGCATAAAGTCATCTCGCTCTAATTTTCGCAAGCCGCCAATTTCAGGGTCTTGTAAATAAATGTGGGTATTGTCAAGGCCGACTACTACCGAGTAATGTCCATCTGGAACTTCTTGGTCGCTATAATCTGAACGACCTCGGGTAAACCAGTTAACAATAACTGGCACGCGGCGGTCAAGCCACTTTTGAATGGAACCAAACGAAGCGTTATTTTCAATCTCAACCTTCAAACCGTAGAATTCAGCAGCTTTTTTAAGAGACATGTCATCAGTACCAAGGTCAGGATCACGATTAGAGACAACCGCCACTTCTTCTTCGCTTTTGTTAATGCCCCAATATTCAAACACCATTTTCAAGCTTGCCGGCCCACAATAACCGCCGTGAAGAGTTTCCTGAAAAGGTTTAATTGTGAGCAGATTTTTATTATTCATTGGTTGATTTTAACATTTAATGCTCATTGAGACAATATTTCGCTCTCTGCGATAAATAGAGAGCATCCTTCTTATTTTTCCCAATCGTTATAATTCCAATAATCGATCTATTCAGACTTATAAAAGAAATAATTATCCCTCTTTTACGATTTTCAATCGGATAAAGAACGTCATGCAACCGCGCTAAAAGTTCTTCTGGCTTTTGAGTCGGCATGTTGTAACGAAACGAATCGTTAGAAATAACATATGCGTTGCTTCCGCTGATACCAAGATAGGACATTATGTGATATACATGCGTGCCTCCGGTCATCCTGGCGTTGCTTTCAAGAACATATAAACCTCCGTCTTTACCAGCAGCAAAATCAACGTCAAATACTCCGCGGTACCCTTTTGAGTAAAGTTCATTACCTATTGTACCCATGCCAATTCTCATACTTGAATTTACGGAGTCGGGAATGATATCATTACTAAAAACAACGCCTTCAAAAGAGCCATTTCTAGTAACTTCTTGCCCGCAGTTATAATCAAAAATAAAACCCTTATCAGTTATGTGTCCTTCGCCCGATGGAAAGCCACCCCCAGTTGTTTTATCAACCGATATGAATTGTTCAACAACATATGGAGCGAAGTTCCATATAAGATCTGATGCAAACAATTCGCGTAACCAATTCTTTATTTTACTCTCCGTGAATTTTTGAACTGCGTCATCATCTATAATTTTGACGCCCCAGCCGGATTCGCCGTTGTGAACTTTAATGACAAAACCGGCGCCGGCGTTCAAGAAAAAGGATATTGCTTTGGCGACATCAGCTTCGGTTTTACATATAAAGCCGATGGGGAGTTTGATATTCTTTCTCGGAAATAGATTTGCGACCATCTCTCGAAATCCATTCTTTGAATCTATTTCTCTTACCACATCAAGCGGATTTGTCGTTCTGGGTAAGTTAACGACATGCCACCCAGCGATTCTTTCTTCCAAAAATCGAAGCAAGTTTAGGTAATCTTCCGTAGCAGAATAAGACGAAACTTTTACATCTTTATTTGATTGAAAAACTTGAATAAGAGCCTCTATCAATTCTGGATCATCAAGAATAGAATTGCATAAACGAACATCGGGATTTTTGGGCCACAAGTTTTTGATGTTTCTGTATCCCACTTTAGCAATGTTGTGTTTCAAAAGATCTTCTGGAATGGGAGTTGGAGTAATAATAATTTTATTATCTCCGCCCCAAAGTTGCCCTCTTTGAGAGAGATCTATTTCTTGCTGAACTCTATCTTGTTGGATAGCGTTGCCTAACGCTGCCCGCTCAAGTAAATTAGCGAAGGCCTCGGCTGTGTTGGCTATAAATATTTCTTTAATACTTTGCATGTTTAAAAAGAAAGGGGGTGCACGGATTCTGCACCCCCTATGTTACACCAGATATTCACGTTGCGCAGCCGTCAGAATGATTCTTTCGATAAGGTCCTCAAAAGAACACTCTTCAAACGACGCCATCTTCGTGAGCGTGTTGTTCAGACCGTGAGTATTCGGCCCTACGCCAGGGTTATAGTTCACTTCGAGCAGGTAGATTTTCCCGTCGCTGGCGATTCGGAAGTCCATGCGGGCGTAATCTCTGCACTCTGTGGCTATGAATATGCGCCTGACATATTTGGCAAGTAGCGCTGACGTTTCCGATGAAAGAACCGCTTCTGCCATCTGCTCTTTCTTTCCGCCCCACTTGTACTCATACGAGCGAATCTGCTCGTAGGGAGTTCTTGCTTCAGCGAAAAGGAATTCAAGCGTAGGAAGCACGTGGAGGTTCTGGCCGTTTCCAATGATGCCGACGGAAATTTCTCTGCCGACGACGAACGACTCGACAATTGCCGGCTGACGATAAAGACGGATCACTTCCTTCGTTTTGCGCTGTAAGGATTCCGAGTCTCTTACAACGCTGTCATGGCGAATCCCGATACTGGCTTCTTCCCTGATGGGCTTTACAATCAACGGAAACGCTAGGTTTTGACTCAGTGATCCCGTTCCATCTCGGAAGATTTGATAGGCCGGAGTTAGTACTCCGTTCGCCAGCGCAATCAGTTTTGTTTGTGCTTTGTCTAGTGTGATTGTCATGTTGTGCGCCGTCGCTCCCGTGAAAGGAATCTCCAGCGCCTCAAGCATAGTTGGTACCAACACTTCGTTACTGTTGGTGCCCCCGAACGCCTCGGCCAAATTGAGAACCAGATCGAAAGATGGTCTCTTTGCCTTCAGGTTCTCCCATAACGAGTAATTTGTCTCAAGGGTTTCAACTTCGTATCCCTTGGCTCGCAAGAGCGTTGCCACGATCGGGACAATGATTTGAATTTCCTGTTCGCAAACCATGTCCAGCTCGTCGCCCTTTTTTATCGTGGTGGCAACGTTGTAGAGAATCAAAATTCTCATCTTTTCTCCCTCCCTGTTTGATAACTTTCCTCACGATTAAAGAAAGTTAAAATTGTTAAAAAAACTTTCAAATCAAATTTTCTGTATTATACACCCTATTTCCAAAAATGTCAAATTACTTAGGTAATGTGCATACACATTTTGCGGTTTTTAGTTTAACTAAAAACCGCAAAATATCCCTTCCTAAAACAATAATTTCAGGCTACAATGAAATAACAATGGCCGAAAACAACGCAAACTTTCAAGCTAAACTTGAAAAATTCCGCGAAAAAGAAGCCGAGGATCTGGCCCGGATGCTGGCTCAAAAACACGGCCTGCCCTACGCCGATCTTTCGCTGATGACCATTGATCTGGATGCTTTAAAATTAGTCGCCGAGCCTGAAGCCAAAGCAAGCAAAACAGCCGTTTTCCAAAAAGTCGGCAAAAGGCTGCAGGTTGCGGTTTTAAACCCGGATTTGCTGAAAACCAAAGATATTTTGGAGGACTTGGCGCGCAAAGGATACCAAACCGAACTTTTTCTGGTTTCGGAAGAAGGATTAAAGCGGGCTTGGTCGCGATACAAAGAAATTCCGGCTTTTGAAGAAATTGAAACCGGACTGATTGATGTTTCTTCGGCCCGGCTTGAAGAGTTTCAAAGCCAATCCAAAAATATCCAAGCTTTTCAAAAACTGATGGCGCCTTATGTCCAGGCTCAAAACATAAGAAAAGTTTCGGAAATTGTTGAAGCCATTCTGGCCGGCGCTTTGGCGCTTGACGCCTCTGACATTCACCTTGAACCGGAAGAAAAAAAAATGAAAATACGTCTTCGCTTGGACGGCGTTTTGCACGAAGTGATTGATTTTAATCTCAAAGCCTATAATCTGGTCCTCTCGCGAATCAAACTTCTGGCTGAAATGAAGCTCAATGTCCATGACCGGGCCCAAGACGGCCGCTTCACCATCAGAACCAAAGGTCAGGATATGGAAGTCAGAACTTCATCTCTGCCCGGTCCGTTCGGCGAAACCATGGTTTTAAGGGTGCTTAACCCGAAAACAATCGCTTTGACTCTGGAGAATCTCGGCATGCATCCCGAATTTTTAAAAACAATAGAACAGGAACTGAAGCGGCCGAACGGAATGATATTGACAACCGGCCCGACCGGATCGGGAAAAACAACGACTCTTTACGCTTTTGTCAAAAAAATAAACGAACCGGGCGTTAAAATCATAACCATAGAAGATCCGATTGAATACCACATCGCCGGCATCAGCCAGACTCAGGTTGACGCTCCCAAAGGCTATACTTTTTCCAACGGCTTAAGGTCAATTTTGCGCCAAGATCCCGATATTATTCTGGTCGGCGAAATCCGAGACCTGGAAACAGCCGAAATCGCCATGCACGCCGCCCTTACCGGACATCTGGTCTTTTCAACCCTTCACACCAATAACGCCGCCGGCACCATTCCGCGCTTAATTGATTTAAAAACCGATCCGGCCATCATCGCTCCGGCAATTAATGTCGCCATGGCTCAAAGGCTGATCCGCCGGCTTTGTCCGGATTGCAAAAAGAAAGAAAACCCGAACGCCGAAGAAAAGAAAATAATAGAACGCTCGCTTAAAGACACTCCCGAAAAATACAAAAAAAATCTGCCAAAAGAAATTAAGCTTTGGCGTCCGGCCGGCTGCGAAACCTGCAATCAAATCGGCTACAAAGGCCGGGTCGGTATTTACGAAGCCTTTTTGGTGGATGATCAGGTTGAAAAACTGGTCTTGAAGCGGCCGTCCGAAGCTGATTTAAAAAATGAAATGAAAAGACAGGAAATGATAACAATGTTTCAGGACGGCATTTTGAGGGTTGTAACCGGAATAACATCGCTGGAAGAATTGATAAGAGTAAGCGGCCGGGAATAAAAAACGCCGCAAAGTCTCTAGGCAATAGCTTGAGGCATGGGAACCGCAAGCTTCCAGTTTACCTTAAGGATCGGCCGAGCTTGATCCTTAACCAGAAGGGAACCAAGCCGTCTTTGAGATAAACCAAAAAATATTTAACTGTTGCCTAGAGGCTTTGCGGCGTTTTAAGGTTTATAATGAATATATAAATATATAAATTGAATTCTGCAATAGTTTAGCAAATAAAATGGAAAATGTCAAGTCTAAAAATGAATATGCCGGTTTAGAAACGACTCTCCGGCCGTCTTCCTGGCCGGATTATGTCGGCCAGGAACCGATCAAAAGAAATTTAAAAATCCTGATTCAGGCCGCCCAGGAAAGAAATGAAGCGCTGGAACACATACTTTTGCACGGCCCGGCGGGCCTGGGCAAAACCAGTTTGGCTCATCTGATTGCCAAAGAAATGAAATCCCAGATTCGGGTGACTTCCGGACCGGCCATTGAACGAGTCGGAGATTTGGCCTCGCTTTTAACCAATCTCTCCTCCGGCGAAATACTGTTCATTGACGAGGTTCACCGCCTGAACAAAACAATTGAAGAAGTGCTTTATCCGGCAATGGAGTCCAGAACTCTTGACATCATCATCGGCAAAGGCCCGGGCGCCCGCTCAATCCAGCTTGAGCTGCCTGCTTTCACGCTGATTGCCGCCACCACCCGCATCGCGCTTCTTTCAAATCCGCTCCGTTCGCGGTTTTCCGGAGGCACGTTTCGTCTTGAATATTACCAACCCGAAGAAATTGAAAAAATAATCGCGCGGTCGGCCAAAATCCTGGAAGTTGAGATTAACAAAGAGGCGGTCGGTCTGATCGCCCAGAGATCCCGTTTTACGCCGCGCATTGCCAACCGTCTTTTAAAACGGGCCCGGGACTACGCCCAAGTCCATAAAATAACGGTTATTGGCGAAGAAGTTGTCGCTAAAACTCTTGAACTCTTGGGCGTTGATCACGAAGGCCTTGAAGAAACCGATCGCCGGATCATTCGGGCCTTGATTGAAAAATTCAAAGGCGGGCCGGTTGGTTTAAACACGCTGGCGGCCGCCACCTCCGAAGATATCCAGACCATTGAAGATGTTTATGAACCGTATCTCCTGCGCCTGGGCTTAATTGAACGCACCCCTCGCGGCCGGATCGCCACAACCAAAGCCCGGGAACATCTCGGCCAAATTCAGCCCCAAGCAAAATTGTTATAAAGATATGTCGCCAAAAATAATTTTTCTGCTTCTGCACATTGTTTTTCTCGCAATTTACGCCATGTTGGTCGGCGCTCTTTTGTGGCATTACAAAAAATACAGCCTGCCCAAAGACAAGGCCAGGTGGATTATCGGCGCTTTCCTTGTAATTTGCGCTACTTTGGCAATTGCCTCAACCGTTCTTTTATTTTTAATACCATGGAAAATATTATTAAAAAACGTTTAAAAATGTTGAAGCTTTACGAAAACGAAAAAATAATTATTGCTTTTCACCGCCACTGGATTGTGGTTGCCAGCAAAATGACTTTGGCGGCCGCGCTTTTGCTGATACCGCTTGTAATTTTAATCGCTATGCCGTCAATTGAGATAAGTTCGGAATTAAGGCTCGTCATCTTTTATCTTATTATGATTTATCTGATGATTGTCGCCATGATCGCGTTTGTTTTGTGGATTGATTATTACTTGGATGTCTGGATTGTCACCGACAGCCGCATAATTGACCTTGAACAAAAAGGAATGTTCAAAAGAGAGACTTCCGAATTCCTTCTTTCCAAAGTTCAGGATATAACGGTTGAAATCCCGAGCTTTACCGCTACTCTGCTTCATTACGGCAATCTGCGCGTCCAGACCGCCGGCGAAGAAAATTTTACGGCTTATGATATTCCGCATGTTGATGAAGTCAAAAACATTATTTTGACCGAAGCTAAAAAAGCCAATGGAGCAAATTGGCCTAAATTTCAGAACTAGAAAGCGAATGAAATTTAGATGCCAAACCTCTTTTTATTTCATTATTATTCATAAAAATTTAAAAAATTAGTATGAGCGGACATTCCAAATGGTCTCAAATCAAACATAAAAAAGCTCTTTCAGACGCTCAAAAAAGCAGGCATTTCGCCAAACTGGCCGGCCAAATTGCGGTAGCCGCCAGAATGAAAGGATCTGACCCGGACTCCAATCCGGCTCTGCGGGCCGTGATTGAAAAAGCCAAAGAGGCCAATATGCCTGCGGACAATATTGAACGGGCAATTAAAAAGGGCGCGGGCGGCGGAAAAGAAATGCTGGAAGAAGTTTTGTTTGAAGCTTACGGCCCGGGCGGCGCGGCAATGTTGATTTCAGGAATTACCGATAATAAAAACCGGACGGCTCAGGAAATAAAACATATCTTGTCCGAACACGGCGCGAAACTGGCCGCGCCCGGATCAGCCAAATTTTTGTTTCAAAAAACCGGCGACGGCTGGCAAACCGCGACTTTAGTCGCGGTTGACGAAAAAACCAAAAAAGATTTAATGGCGCTTTTTGAGGCTTTGGACGAAAACGACGGCGTGCAGGATGTTTTTACCAACGCCGACATTTAATTAAATATCTTGAATTATAAAACGCCTGTGCTCCGCCAGCCTACCAAAATTCTGGGAATTGATCCGGGTTACGGGCGGCTTGGCTATGCCGTTTTGGAAAAAAACGGCTCCGGCGAAAAACTGCTGGTGGCCGGATGCGTTGAAACTCCAAAAAACCAACAATTTGAAAAACGGCTTCAAAAAATAGGGGCTGAATTAAAAAAAATTCTTAAAAAATATCACCCCGACGCTCTGGCTCTGGAAAAACTTTTTTTAAACACCAATCAAAAAACCGCGATGCGGGTATCCGAAACAAGAGGCGTCGTTTTGTATCTTTGCGGTGACGGCGCAATTTATGAATTTTCGCCTCCGGAAATCAAGCTGGCGGTCTGCGGTTATGGCCGGGCTGATAAAAAACAAGTTGAAAAAATGATCGGATTAATTTTTAAAATCCAAAAAAACATTGCCGACGACGCGATTGACGCCATCGCTATCGCTTTAACCGCCTCTATCCTGATGAATCCGCGCCGAGGGATTTACCCCCCACACTAATAACGGAGTTTAATTATTGCGGCAAAATAAATGCGATGCTGTCATTGGTGTGAGGTTTATCCACAGCTTTAAAAAAAAGACTTTACAAGACAAATTATTATTGCTAAAAAATAATTCAGTTCTCCAAAACCTTAGGAGAACGGTCGCAAACGTTAATTTATCAATAACCTCAAGTTTATGCCAAATCAAAAAGATTTTGACCGGTTTGACGATTTTAACGACAAATATGCCTATGACGAAGATACTGATGATGACGATGATAAAGAAGAGGCAATTGTGGGCGGCGCTGATTCTAATGACGGGCACGATCCCGAAGAATCATCTCAGGAAGAATAAATAAATTTTAAAATCAAAACAGCCCGAATATTCAGGGCTGTTTTGATTTTACCCTCCTTGAAAAATCATCAAAATAAGATATGATTAAAACTTAATGAGCGCTAAAAAGCGGACTCTCCAAAAAACAAAAAAACTGTTCTTTTACGCCGGATTTGCGCTAATTTTGCTGATTGGGGCCTTTTCAATTTGGGCCATGACTTTGAACATTCCCGATTTTGAAGCTTTCAAAGAAAGAAAAATAATTGAATCAACTAAAATTTACGACCGGTCCGGCCAAACACTGCTTTACGATATTCACAATAATATTCGCCGGACGGTCGTTCCTTTCTCCGAAATCCCGCGTCATGTCAAAAACGCGACTGTCGCCATTGAAGATTCCAATTTTTACAACCATCGCGGCGTTGATTTTTTGAGTATCGTTCGCGCTTTCTTAATTAATATTTTTTACGGACAAATCCGCCAGGGCGGATCAACCATCACCCAGCAATTGGTTAAAAATACGCTTTTAACATCAACTCAAACCATTGAACGCAAATTAAAAGAAATGGTTTTGGCTTTTAAAGTGGAACAGAAATTTTCAAAAGAAGAAATATTGAATTTCTACTTAAACGAGGTGCCTTACGGTTCGGCGGCCTACGGCGTGGCCGCCGCCGCCGAAATTTATTTCAATAAAAAAATTCAGGATGTTTCTTTAACTGAGGCTGCTTATTTGGCCGCCTTAACCAAAGCTCCGACTTTTTATTCGCCTTACGGCTCGCATCGCGACCAGTTGAATAACCGCAAAGATCTGGTTTTAAAAAGAATGTACGAGCTTGGATTCATCAGCCAGCAAGAAATGGAGACAGCCATCCAAGACAAAATCAGTTTTGCGGCTCAAGGTGAAAAAAGTTTAAAAGCGCCTCATTTCGTTTTTTTTGTGCGCGAATATCTGGCTGGCAAATACGGCGAGGAAATGATAGATGAAAGCGGATTAAAGGTTATAACGACGCTGAATTGGAATTTGCAGCAAAAAGCCGAAGATCTGGTCAAAAAATTTATTGAAGAAGAGGAGGAAAAATTCAATGTCTTTAACGCCGGTTTAGTCGGCGTTGATCCGGCCACCGGCCAGATTCTGACAATGGTCGGATCAAAAAATTGGTTTGCCGACCCGAAACCGGAAGGCTGCTCGCCGGGCCTGGACTGTAAATTTGAACCGCAAGTTAATGTCGCCAGTTACGCCTCCGGCCGACAGCCCGGTTCGGCTTTCAAACCTTTTGTTTATGCCACTGCTTTTAAAAAAGGCTACACTCCTGAAACTGTTGTTTTTGATTTGCCGACCGAATTTAATCCCGATTGCCCCGCGGAAATCAAATACAACCAACCGGATGAATTTAAAAATGAAAAAGATGAAAAAAACCCCTGTTATCATCCCAAAAATTATGATGAAATTTTCCGGGGACCGATTACTTTGCGCGAAGCTCTGGCTCAATCAATCAACCTGCCGGCGGTTAAAACTTTGTATCTGTCGAGACTGGCTGATTCGTTAAAAACAGCCCGCGATATGGGCATTACCACTTTAAACGATCCGAACCGCTACGGCTTGACTTTGGTTTTGGGCGGCGGTGAAGTCAAATTATTGGAAATGGTCGGGGCTTACGGCGTTTTTGCGAGTGACGGAATTAAAAACAATCTAACCCCGATTCTGAAGATTGAAGACTCGCGGGGAAATATTTTGGAAGAATGGTCGCCCCGCCCGGAAAAAGTTCTGGAGCCGCAAGTTGCCAGATTAATAAACAACATTCTCTCGGATAATAAAGCCAGGACTCCAGCTTTCGGCGAATCTTCTTATCTTTACATCCCGGATTATCAGGTTGCGGCTAAAACCGGAACAACCAATGATTTTCGCGACGCCTGGGTGATCGGCTATGTCCCCAATTTCGCTTTGGGCGTCTGGTTCGGCAATAATGACAATACGCCGATGGAAAAAAAGGTGGCCGGCTTTATCGCCGCGCCCTTATGGAACGCTTTTTTAAAAGAGGTTTTAAAAATTATTGATAAAAAAAATTTTACGCCTCCAGATCCGATTGTGGTTTCAAAACTGGTTTTAAAAGGAGAATGGCGGGGCAGCTTAACTTACACTATTGATAAAATTTCAGGAAAAAAAGCGACTGAATTTACACCTGCGACTTATCGCCAGGAAAAACCTTTAACTCAAATCCATTCCATTCTTAATTGGCTGGACAAAGACAATCCTCAAGGCCCGATTCCTGAAAACCCCCAAAAAGATCCCCAATTCATTAACTGGGAATATGCCGTCAAAAAATGGGCTCAAAATCAAAACATCCGCGACGAAACTTTTGAAGACGTCCCGAAAGAATTTGACGATGTCCATAAACCACAGTACGCTCCAGCGGTCGCTTGGATTAAATCTCCGCCGGAAGAAATTCCGGCTTACGGAAATTTTTCATTGAGTCTGGCGGCTTCGGGCCGATTTCCGATTAAACAAATTGACATACTCTTAGGCAGCCGGCTTTTGGGTTCTATTCAAAACCAGCCTTATTCTTTTTCAGTTGATCTTTCACGTTTAAACAACCTCCAAAATCAGGAATTACTGACTGTCAATGTTTATGATTCGGTTGGAAACAGCTCCAACCTGCAAAAAGAAATAAAAATTAAAAACATTTGAATCATTTAAATAAAACCTGGGACGGAGCTTTTTTGCCGAATTTTTCCTGTAAAAACCGCAACAATTTCTCCTGATGAAGAAATAAAAAGTTTTTCATCGCCATATTTTCAGATGATATTGTTAAAATCGGATATTTAAATTTAATTTCAAAATCAGTGAATTTATCCGAGATTTGTTTCCGGCACCAATCAGCCGCTTCTTTTTCAATATTTTTTTTATGACTGCGGATCGGTTCAAATTTTTTAAGCAAATCGGCGAGGTTAAACATTTTTCATCGGCATAATAAGATAAATATACGATAGATCGGTAGGACTTTGAATAACCAAAGGTTTATTCTGGCCGCAAAAACGCAAAATGACATTTTCAGAAGAAATTGGATCAAGTCCTTCCAGGAGATACCTTTGATTAAAAGCGATATTCAGGCTCTCTCCGGTGATTTGAGCCGTTAATTGGCTGGTGTGCTCGCCTAATTCACTGTCATTGGTTAAAATTTCCAAAAGATTATCTTCGGGATAAATGCGCAAACCGGCTTCGCGCAGCCTGCCGGCAAATATTCCGGAAAGTTTCAAATTTTCCATTAATTCCGACCGATTAACAGTGACTTCGGTAGTGAAAGTAGTCGGAATAATCTGTTCATACTCCGGAAATTTTCCCTCGGTTAAATTGGTAAAAAACGAAAAAGACGGATGATTGATAAAAAGATGACTATTAGTCAGGTTGAATTCCAGTTCTCCTTGAAAATTATCAAGCAGCCTCATAAATTCAGCCGCGGCTCTGGCTGGAAACAAAAAATAAATTTGATTTTTTATTCCTTCTTCTTGATCAGATGTTTTTTCAGCCAGCCTGAAAGAATCTGTGGCGACAAATTTAATCTTTTTCCCGCAGTCTTTAAATAAAATACTTGTTATTTCCGGTTTAATATCCGAAGTTGAAGAACAAAAACTCACGCTTTTTAAATTTGAAAGAAGATTATTTGTTTTAAAAATAATTTTTTGTTCGTTTTTTATTTTAGGCAATTTGGGAAAATTTTCACTGCTGTAAATTTTAACAGCCGTTGTTGTTTTAGGAGTGGTAAAATATAAATTATTATTTTTAACTTCAATCTTTATTTTTTCAGTGTTTAAAGAAGAAAGTAAGGCCACGACCGGATGAGGCGCGACAACAACCGAACCTTCTTTTTTAACTTCCGCCGCAATTTTACTTTCAAAACCAATATTTAAATCAGTTGATCTGATAATAAGGTAATTTTTTTGAGCTTCCATAAAAACACCAGTAAGAGACGGGGCAGAAGATAGCCGCCCGATATATCTTTCGGCTAATTGAATATTTTTTTGAAGTTGTTGTTTTAAACAAATTAAATCCATAATCTTATAATTATATTTATTTAATTTTTAATTTATTGTAGTAGATGTTTTTGGGTATAAGTGGATAAATTTTTTTATTATTGATTTTTATAAGTTTTTTCATTGATTTAATTTTAATTTCCTGTGAATAAATTCTGAATTATTTTATTATATTTTTATTTGCTTAAATTTATTTACTTTTAATCCCCAGATTTTAAACATATTATTTTATTATTTTTTCACTGTTTTTCTTCATTATATAATTGCAATCTGATAGTTTTTAATTCCTCTCTTAACCGTTCATCTTTTTTTAAATCATTTATTATTTTAGTGTAAGCGTGAATGGCGGTGGTATGGTCCCGTCCGCCGAATTTTCGTCCGATATAAGGGAAAGAGCCGTTAAAATCTTCGCGCAAAATATACATGGCGATTTGGCGCGGACGGACCACTTCTTTTCTTCTGGTTTTTTCAAATAAATATTTTTCCTGAATATCGTAAAATTGAGCAACTAATTTAATAATCGTCTGAGCGCTTAATATCTGTTTAGGCTTGCTGTTTTTGTTGATAATTTCTTTAACTTCATCCAAAGAAAGCGGACGTTTTTTTATTTTTGATCTGATAATAACTGAATTTAAAAAACCTTCCAATTCCCGTATATTTGATTTAATTGAAGAGGCGATGCATTCTAAAATTTCAAAAGAAGGCTGGTATTCCTCTTTTTGAGCTGATTTTGACTGCAAGATAGCTAATTTGGTTTCATAATCAGGTTCGGATATATCAGCTATCATTCCTCCCTCAAAACGCGAGCGCAGCCTTTCTTCAAGATTTTGGATTGATTTAGGCGGACGGTCGGACGAAAAAACAATTTGTTTGTTGATTTGATACATAGTGTTGAAAGTATGAAAAATTTCTTCCTGAGTGGAAGTTCGGTTGGAAATAAACTGGATGTCGTCAATAATCAAAAGATCAAATGAACGGTATTTGTCTTTTAAAATTCCGGTTTCATTATTGCGGATTGCCGCCACCAGTTCGTTGGCAAATTTTTCGGCGCTGACATAATAAACTTTTTTGTCGGGAAATTCGTTTTTGGTTTTGTTGCCGATGGCCTGCAGAAGATGAGTTTTGCCCAACCCCACTCCCCCGTAAATAAACAAAGGATTGTAAAGAGTCCCAAGGTTTTTAACCGCCGCCAGAGCCGAAGCGTGAGCCAAATCATTGAAAGATCCGACAATAAAATTTTCAAAAGTATAGCGGGGATTTAAATTGGTTTCGCGGTCAGTGTATATTTCTTTAAAATCAAGCTGCTCTTCCAAAGGCTTGTTTTGAGGAGTTTTTTGCGCAATCGCGTTGTTTGAGGGCACAATTTTAAATTCAACCGAACGGACTTCGGGGGCGTGGGTTCGCAAAGATTTCAAAACATGCTTTTGATATTTGTCTTCAAGCCATTCTTTGATAAAAATAGAAGGCGTCGCAACAATTACCCGGCCGTCCGACTGTTCGCTGATGGCGGTGTTTTGAAACCAAGTGTTGAAATTTGCTTTTGAAAGGTTAAGTTCCAATTCCCTCAAGACTGATTTCCAAAGTTCGTCATTGTTCATACCTTAAATTATATTGTTTTTAAAATATTTGTCGCATTCTTAACAAACCCGATAAACCTTACTACTAATGTTAATAATCTGTGGACGGATTGTGAATATTGTTAGAGATTGTTTTTTGTGTTAGAGTAAAAAAATGCCCAAAAGAACTTATCAGCCCAAAAGAAAAAAAAGAAAGAAAACGCACGGTTTTTTGAAAAGATCAAAAAAGGCCGGCGGACTCAAAGTTCTTCAAAGAAGAAGGCGAAAAGGCCGCAAAAAATTAACGGTTTAATTCAAAATGTGGCTTTATTCAAAAAAAATCGTCTTTCCGCCAGAACTGAAATTCAAAAAACGATCCGCCAGGGCCAAAATTTTTTTTTAAATGAAATTAAAGTTTATTTTAAAAAATCGGATCAAGAATTTTTGCGGGCGGCGATCATTGTTCCCAAAAAAATTGACAAGCGGGCCGCAATCCGGAATAAACTCCGCCGGCGCGCCGGCGAAATAATCCGAAAAATAATTCCGCAAACAGAAAAACCCGGCGATATGGTTATTTTAATGCAAAAAGGAGCCGAAGTTTTGAAATTCAAGGAACTGAAAGAAAAACTTATTTCAGTTTTAGAAAATTTATAATTAAATCCAATTTTGATTTAAAATGATTTCCGCCGTTTTTAATGAAATTTTTTTCCGGCCTTTATTCAATGTTTTGGTTTTTTTGACCGGAATTCTGCCTTGGCACGATTTAGGCTTGGCTGTTATTTTGCTGACGGTTGGAGCCAGATTCTTGATTTTTCCTTTAACCCATCGCGCCGCCAAAACCCAGAATCAGATGAAAATTCTTGAGCCGGAATTGAAAAAAATCAAAAACGAAATTAAAGATCGCGAGGAACAAGCCCGGCTGACCATGGAGCTTTATAAAAAACACGGAATCAATCCGTTTTTAAGCGTTTTTTTCACGTTTCTTCAGCTTCCGATTTTAATCGCTTTATATTTGGTCTTTCGTGAAAATTTAATCTCAAATGCCGGCCATCTTTATTCTTTTATTTCTTTCCCGGCGGCGATTCATACCAATTTTTTGGGGCTTATTGAACTCAGCCAGCCAAGCGTTTTTTTGGCGGTTTTAGCCGGCATTTCGCAGTTTTTCCAGATGAAATTGGCCCAGCCGCCTAAAAACCCGGCTGAAAAAAAAGAAACTCCGGATTTTGCGCGGCTGCTCGGCCTTCAAATGACTTATTTTATGCCGGTTTTTCTTATTATTATCGCTCTTCGTTTTCCGGCGGCGGTAAGCCTTTATTGGACAACCGTCAGTCTTTTTGCTACAGTGCATGAAGGTATAGTCAGAAAAAAAGCAAAAAAAATTTATGACCGAGGAAATCAAGCAAATTTTGGAAATAATTCAAGCCTTGTTTGAAAAACTGGGCTGTTCGGGATCAATTGACTTTATTGAATATCCTGAAAATTTATTTTTCAACATTCAAACCCGCGACGGAGGGCTTTTAATCGGCGAAGACGGCGAGCGCCTAAAAGCTTTAAACCACGTCGCCCATAAAATCATTGAGCGGATTTTAAAAGATCGCAATTGCCCGAGATTTTTGATTGACGTCAATGATTATCAAAAACAAAAGTTCGGAGAACTAAAAGACATTGCTCGTCTTTCGGCCCAGCGCGTCCGCTATTTTAAAAAAGAAATTGAATTAAAGCCAATGCCGGCTTACGAGCGCCGGATCATTCACTCCACATTGACTGAATATCCCGACATTGTGACTGCCAGCGTCGGCGAAGGCCAGGAAAGAAGAGTGGTGATTAAACCTCTTTAGCCAGCTTATAGTTTTCGGCTTTAGTCAGCTAGTTTAAGGCTCCAAAGCGAGTTGTCGTATTTATTGGAGAAATAAAGGAATTTGTCATCCGCGGAAATACCAATCCGGTTTATGTCAAAAAAACCTTCGGAGTTTATGATTTTTTTCTCGCCGGTTTCAAGATTAATTTCCCAAAAAATATCAACAAATGAAACTTTGCCCCGCAGCCACTCATCGGGATAAAGAGCCTGTGGCGGATTTTGGTCGGCGGCGCAATAGACGCTCTTTTTAGTTTTGGCAAAAACGCATTTTGAAGCCAGAGTCGCGGTTTCCAAGTCTCCGGCAATTTTGTTTTTAACGTCATAAAAGAAAAGTTTAGGTTTTTGGCCGCCGGCGTCATAAGCCGAATAAATAATTTTTTGGCCGTCGGGCGACCACCCGGCCTCAAGCCCGTAAACACCCCCGATCACTTTTTCAAAAATCCCTTTTTCCAGATCGTATTTGAATAAAAATCCGAGCGCGATTCCGGACGGCCGGCTCAAATAGGAAAGAGTGTTTTTTTCGGGCCAAGAAATTTCCCAGTCTTGAAACGGCGAGCCGGTAATTTCTTTTTGTTTGGTGTTATCAGGATCGGCGCCGACGGTTCTTGAACCGTTTTCCGACGGCAAGAGATAGACAATCCGGTCGCGATCCGGCGCCCAAGCCAATGAGGTTAAAGACGCCGGTAAAACTACAGCTTGAGTTGAAGTGGCTTTAAATTCGGCTGAAATTATTCTGACGTCGCCCTCAACAAAATATTTAAGAATTGCCCGCGAAGCGTCCGGCGACCAGTCTTGGGCTTGGAAAATTTTGGGAATGGTTGTGTTTGAGATTCTGGTTTGCTCTTCGCCTTGCGGGCCGATATCTGCAACATGGCCGGTCTGGCGAAGAACAAAGCGAACGCCGTTTTTAGTGACTGCAAATCCAGCAATCGGCTCGGATGAAAGCAGGGTCAGAACTCTTTTTTCCGGTTCGGTCGGAATTTTAATTTCGGCCGGCGCCGGCGCTTCTTCGCCCGGGCCGAAAAAACTGGAAGAAAAGCGCTGAAAAATTCCGCGTTCCGGTTCGGTCGTTTCCGGCGCCGGCCGGACAACCAGCCAAATCGCCCCGGCAGCGATAACCAGTATGAAAAATATTATCAATCCTATTTCAAGCGGTTTATTCATTGTTTTTAATCAATTTAATCATATTGCTTTTTATTTTTTTGATTCTTTTCTAAAATCTAAACAAACAAACAGACGTTCATTTTCTTTCTGACATTTGTCGCTGGTTTGGAAACCGACTAAATCAGGTCTTGCAAGGCTCCCGCCTATCTGTGAGCACCCAGCAATGTTTTGCATCATAACCGCAGTATTTTTGATATCAAGACATATAGATTTATCCAAAGCAACAGTTGACAGTTGAATTGTTGACGGCACATTGACCCTCGGCTCCTGCAGTTTAACCAGATTGGGATTGATTGTGTTTAAAATAAGCCAAGAGGATAAAGCTAAAGCCAATCCGCCAATCGCGGCTGCGATCATTTTTTTGGCGGCATCAACTTCCGGCGGAGAGATTGCTCCGGCCATCCATTTAAAACCGGCAAAAATCAGCATTACTACCGCCAAGATCGCGCTGGCGGAGAGCATAATCGGAAAAAGCCATTGCAAAAAACCAATAAAATTGGTGTTAAATTTTTCAAATTTTGCAACAACTTCAGTTGTAATCGGCGTGTCGGTATTCGGCGGCACTAAATAGACTTCTGCCAACAGCGTCAGCGGCAGCGCAAAGAAAATTATTAAAATAACGGCAAGCGATTTATTGAACATTGATTTGAAAGCCGGCCCGGGCCTGCTGCAAAATATTAACGGCGTGCTTAATCAGCAGGTCAACCGAAACCAGACCTTGGGCCCCGGCCGCGGCGCTTAAATTTAAAATGTTAAACGGCGCCGTTTTTTCGGTCGGCTGGCCGTCAACCGTCCAGTTATAATTCAATCCCAATTTGAGATCGGATTGGCCGGGAATCAAAGAGAAAAAAAACGGCTCGGCCTTGAACATTTTGGCCTCTCCGCTTAAAATCGCAAAAGGACTGAAAGGATCCAAAGCAAAGTTCATCCGCGGCCCTTCCAGCGGATGCTCTTCATAAAAGAGAACCAAAGTATCTTTAACCGGAATAATTACGGTTTTTTGGGCAGCGATATTTCCGTTTAAGTTTGAAACCTGCAGTTCAACCGCATGTTCAACATCGCTCGCCGGCCGGGTTTGAAAAGAAAAATTTTGTTTTCCGGCTCCGGAAGATTTTTGTTTGAAATCGCCGTCAAGCGACCAGCGGTAAATCAGCTCGGAGCCGGCTATTTCCCGTCCGCCGGACATAAGATGAGGAAAAGCGGTGACGATAACGTTCGAACGAAGAGAAGGCAGAGTTTTGCCTTGGTACCAGTCCGGCCGGCTGGTTGCGGCCCGCCACAAAAAATCAATGTCAGAGACAACAAATGACAAAGAAGCTGAATATTTTTGTCCGCCATTGGCAAGGGCTTCAACCCGCAGATTTTCACGCCCGCCCAATTTCCCGGCTTGAAATCGGTATTCTCTCAAACCCAGCCCTTTTGCGGCAACTTTGCCGTTGTGATTCCAGACGACTTCGGCGCGGTCAATGTCAAAACTAAAGCCATTGATGCGGGCGTAAACATTTTGGCTCGGGCCGGGTGTTTCGGGAACAAGCTCAATGAAAAAAGTTTCAGGCGAAGCGTTTTTTAAAAGGCTTTCCAGATCAAGTTCGGCGCCGGCCAAAAGCGGCAAACTGAAAAAAACAAAACCAACCGTGATTATTAAATTTAAATATTTTTTAAACATGCTGTTATTGCGAGCCGGGCTATAATATCCAGTATACACCCAATTTATTGTTTTTGGATTCCGCTTTCGGCAAATTCCTGTTTTGCTTTTTTAATCGCCAGCAATTGATGCGGGTCGGAAGTGATAATCTGGTCTTCGGTGTAGGAGCTGATTATTTTTATGGCGACATGCTTCAAACCGGCGAAGAAAATGCCTTCGCCGACATCCGATTCCAAAATAAGGAATTTTTCCTCGTCGGTCAGGTTAAAAGTTTTCTGGACTAGATCAATCGTCGCCGGCGACTGCTTTAAAAGCAGCTGCATTGAAGAGTTGGTGATAATCGGCACGCCGTAGGGCGACTGCAAAAAATCGCCGACATCCTGGGTGATGGTCGCGACTCCCAAGAAGTATTTTCTGGCCCGTTTGGCAATGCCGAAGAGGAACGAGGCGCCTTGCTCTTCTTTCATCAGCCACCAGGCCTCGTCAATGACCAAAAGCCTTTTTTTGACGTCTTTTCGGACAGCGTTCCAGATGTAGTGGATGATCAGATACATTGCGATCGGGCGCAATTCGTCTTCCATGTCGCGCACCGAAAAAACAATCAATTTTTTGTTGATATCAACATTGGTCGGCTGATTGATGAATCCGGCCCAGGTGCCTTGGGTGTATTTGCGCATTTTCTGGGCAAGGCCATCGGCTCCTTCCATATTGGCCAGAACTAATTCCAAATCCGAAAGAATCGGCGGTATTTTGGAGGCAAAATCGGTGTCGGCGGTAATGTCGCGCGAGGCGTAAGTTTCGTTGATGGCCCGGTCCAGAATTGAATCTTCTTCCGGCGTCAGGCCGCCCAGCATTATCCGGAAAAGCCCGATCAGATTGATGATGTTTGAACGCAGAACATCGGCCGGATCTTCGTCTTCGCGGGCCGCCGGCAGTTCAAAGGGATTGATGTGATGAGTTGAGGTCAGAGAAATGTTGAAGTAGCGGCCGTCCACCGCTTCGGCGAGGTACTCGTATTCCCGTTCGGGATCAATGATGATGACATCGGTGTCAAACATCAGCGAGCGCAGTATTTCCAGCTTGGTGGCATAACTTTTGCCCGCGCCGCTTTTTGCGAAGATGACCGAATTGAAATTTTCAAGGCTGAAACGGTCAAAAAGGATCAGGCTGTTATTGTGGCGGTTGACTCCGTAAAGAATGCCTTTGTCCGAAGTAAGATCAAAAGAAACAAACGGGAAAAGGCTTGAGATCGGCGAAGAATTGAGGCGGCTGTTGATGCCGAGAATGTCGCGGCCGAGCGGGAAGACCGTGAGCGCCCCTTCGGTCTGCTGGAAAAGAGCCGGTTTGGCGTAAACCATTTTGGCTTCAAGCATTGAACGGATTTCGGATTCTTCGCGGTTCAGCTCCTCAAGATTATCGGCATAAACAGTGATGTAAAGGCCGAAAGAAAAAAGTTTTTCCTGAGCCTGTTGGAGTTTGTCGCGCAGTTCTTCAAGATTTTGATGGGCGGCATCCAGCATCGGGTCGCGGACCAGTCCTTTTTCTTCGCGCATATGGATTTGGGACTGGACTTCGGCCACTTTTTTTTGGAGCTGGCGCAAAACCGAAGCGGTATCCATCGGATGGATATAAATTGAAACGTCAAAAACCTTGTCCAAATTGATAATCGGGCTGAACCAGTTGATGGCCAAAAATTTAGGATAAGAAAAAACAAAAAGGGTTCGGGCGACCTTTTCGCCGATTTTGATGAAATTGGAGCTTACTTCAAGGGCCGACGGCGCGATAATGTCTTTCAATTCCAAAACCGCGGCCTCGTAAATTTGCTCGGGCTGGACCGCGATTATCGCTTCTTCCTCTTTTTCTTTTTTACTGAAAAAATCTTTTAAAGCCATTTTATATTTTTTAGCCTCGTATTTGCGGGGCATGTCCCCTTTCCAGCTCGCCCGGGTTGAACAATCCGTAATAAAGCTCTATCAATTCCTCGGTGTTTAAAGGAGCGGTTCGCACGCCGGCGCCGGCAATGGCGCCCGAAATCGTTTCCACTCTTTGCCAGAGCTGGGTTTTGTATTCTTCAAATTTTTCGTCTTCAAGTTTTTTGGCCGAAGCCGTCTCTTTTCTGCCGAAAAGACCGGTAAATATGCTCCCGATTCCTTTGGCGCCTCCGGCTAAAAAAGGCGGGACGAACGTCGCTACGATGTAGAAACTTTTGCGGACAATCTTGGTGGTTTCAACAAAAGACCGGACAAACTCAATATATTCGCGGGTCTGTATTTTTAACAGTTCATTGATTTGGTTTTTCTCGGCCGCCCGCAGGTTTTCCAGATACGGCTCAATATTGAGCCGGCGCGATTGAATCATGACCTGAACCGAAAAATCAAGGGCGTTTAAGAAATTCTGATATTGACTGGTGATGGCTTCCTGTTCATCGGCCGACCGGAGCGCGAAATTCAAAGAAGAGGCCATCAACACCATATGCATGTTGCCGTCTTCGGTAATCACGATGCCGTCGCGGATTTCGCGGATCGGAACAAAGTCTTGGGATGCTTTTCCTTTAATAGCGGGCATATTATTTGATTTTTTCTTTAACATCCAGCGACCAGGCCAGATCTTTTAATTTGCTTTCGGTTATTTTCGGCAATTCCAATTTCGGCGTCTCTTTATGAATTTCGGCGCCGGCCGGTTTGGCGGCTTTAGTTTCTTTTTTCTGCCAGATGTAAAGTTTGGAGGCGGTGTAATGAGAGAGCGCGCTCGCCGCGATTTTGATAAAAGGCTGGCCGTTTATTTTGTAAAAAGCCAAAGCCGCGGCGAATCCGGCGATCGGCAAACCCAATAAAATGAACCCAATCATTCCGGCAAAGACATAAATGATAAATGCCGCCGCTCCTCCGCCCAAAAGATAAATAAACTGTTTCAGGGTCAGCGGCCCGAAAATTTTGTCTTCTACTTCTATAAATTGCGGGACATTGAATTGGCGCATAGTTAATTTACCGGTTCTTTATAAGGATCGGCATCGCCCGGGTATCTTTGTTCTTTTCTGGCTTCATCCACTTCTTTTTTGATTGATGAGGGCGGCTTGAATACCTCGCCTTCCAGTTTTTGTTCAAAGGGCGATCCCCCCGCGCTTTTAAATTCTTCAGTTTTTTTGGTTTCGGGCGTTGATTTAAAGTTTTTTTCTCCCCCGATCTCATGAATCTTTTTCAGCGATTCTTTTATCGGCGCGAAAATTTGTTCGTTTGTTTCTGCGGCCAGATTTTTTATAATTTCCGCGTCAAGTCCCAAACGCTTTTGGAGATTGGCGATATAGTTTTTGGGATGAGTCAGACCCATAATCACGTTCATTGTTTCATCGTTTAATTCGCCGATTTTATCAATCGCCAGATTGTATTTTTTGCCGATCGCCATCATTTTATCGGCAACATCTTCGGAGAAAACGGCGTCGCGCAAATCTTGCGGCAGTCCAGATAATTGTTTTTGAAATTCTTCAGTCATATTTTATTTTATCTTTTATCGCCTTTTTGTTAAAATTATTTTTATTTGGGCAAGCCGAGCCGTCTCACTCCGTTGATTTTTATCCAAGCCGCGGCCGGACTGTTTGAATCTCGCAGTTTGTCAGTAATTTCTTTGATATCGTCTCCCATATTTTTTAATTTCAGAACAAATTCATCAAAAATTTTGCCTCCTCGCATAACAATGTCGCCAACCTGCTTAGTGTTTAATTTATTTAGCATGTCCATTACTCGGTAGCCGCCGCTGTCGCGTTGATATATTGCCGCATCTTCCGAGATTTCGGCAAAATCAATTTTGTTGATAATCTCGGCGTATGTTTTGCCAATTCTTTGAGCCTGAAGCGGCAAAACGGAGAGAGCGTCATCCGCTCGTCCCGGGCGAAGAGTGTTGATGCTTGAAACAAAATCTCCGCCGCGCCCGATTTTATCATAAGACTTGGCAACTTTTTGTATTTCATCTTTCCGCCATGAATTGATAATGAAACCTTTAAGATTATCGGTCAAAGAATCAAAAGAAAGGATAATTTGATCTGTCGGCAGTTTAAGGATAAATTGGCCGTATTCGGAAGCAAATCTTTGCTGTCTTTCAGCCGAAGATCGGTCAAGGTTATTTCCGATGGTTGTTCGGATGGAACCAGCGTTGCTGTGATAAAGAGCGGCCAGATCAGTTGCCGATGTTTTTTCGCGGACAAAATTCTCCTGCATTTGTGCGGGAAGGCTGTTAAAGAATGTCGGCCGCTCGGTTTCGGGAGTGAGTTTAAACTGCTCGTAACGGATATTTTCTTGTTTTTTGCCGCCAAGTCGCGTTATAACATTTTCAATTTGCTGTTTTTGTTGTCGGGGGATAGCCGGATTCGTCAGTATTTGTGCCATTTCATTATCAGGTAAAGTGTTAATGATATTCTCTCGGGCAGTAAGACCCAGAGTTGACAGATAAGTGGCCCGATCCCGCGGCGAAAGGAGTTTGGCCGATTCCAGTTGCCGCGCCCGGATTTTTTCCAAACCGCCCAAAGTTTTGGCTTTTTCAAGCTGGCGCGCCACGGCTCCTCCCATCATTCCGCCGACAAGAGGTATGTGCGAAAGCCCTCTGACAATCGCTCCTCTTCTTTCTTCAGTGGAAAGAAGCTCGGCTCCTCGGCCTATTCCTCTGCCCACTCCTCGCGTTCCGAGTCCAATCGCTCCGCCGGCAAATCCGCCGATGTATTTTTGAGCGCCTTTTGCCAAACTCAATGTCATTGCGGCGCCGGCTCCGCCCATAGATTTGGCGACAACAAGGCTGATAAAAAGCATCATAGCCAGCAAAAGATAATAAAGAACAACCGTCGGATTTGAAATAAAAGCTTTGCTGGTGTCTATATTTGCGTCAAATACTTGGTTTGCGCCGTCCGAGATCATGTTTAAAGTAATGTTGAACAAAAAGAAAAAAGCGACCGGCCAGAATGATTGATTCAGCAAAGTGCTCCACCATTTATTGGCTTCGCCTGACAAGCCCGGCAAAACCCAGAACAGAAACGCGACCGGCGAAAGAATCATTAAAAACCAAAGGATGACTATTCTTGCCAAAAGAAGAATAACAACCGTTCCCAAAACGAATATCGCGACCAAGAGCAGAACGATATTTGCGGTCATAACGATCATTGCTCTCCTTAAAGCCGCGCTGATTGTATTTTCTTTAGTATCCAATTCTTTTTTTAGTTCTTCATATTTTTTTATTTCTTTTTCTGTTACGTCTGGGTTTTTAAACCTACCGCCATAAAGATCTTCTGAACTTCCGTATATTTTTAATTCCATTTTTCTAAATTCCTCCGCTTTTTTCTCGTAATCAGTGTCATTTCCAATGTCTTTTAATTCAAAAGACGCAAACATGGCATTTGGATTCAGTCCGGCTGCAAATTGTTCAGAAAATCTTATAGATTTATACTCTCCTTTTGGCATAAAAAGCGATGCCATGGAATTGGCGGCAAAAATCACGTATTGAGAAGCCAGAAACGAGAAATTAATAAAGATAGCGGCAATAATAAGATTGGGCAGAAGTTTTTTGGCGCCGTAGCGTTCAATCTGAAGAATCGTCGCGATGGCGATTGTAAGGAGAATAAAAATAAAAAATAAATTGGCAGTGTCGCGGGCGATCGTCCAGCCGTTGTAAATTGCGGGAATGTTGTAGATTTTGGGATCAAAAACATAAAGAATCACCCAATCAAAAAGCATGCCGGTAATGCCGAAAAACGTCGCAACCGCCTCCATAAGCCAGTAAACTATCCAAGCCAGCGCGTTCAATACCGCGTTGCCTCCCCCGAATAAATTAAATAAAAATTCCATAAGTTTTAAGTAGAAATAGACCCGGAAGAATTGGTGTTTTGGGATGGATTTTTGCAATCATTTAATTCTTTTTGGGTATCTGAAAGTTGTTTTTGCAGATCGGCCAGTTCCAAATTAGCCGCGCCTATTTCTTCGTCAGTGCGGATGTCTTGATGGGCTTGTCTCAACTGCCTTTGCAAAAATTCAAACTTTACCGGAGCTTCTTCGGTTTCAATCTGTTCTTTCAGGTCTTCAATGGCTTCAATTTTCTTTTCAGAAGCCGTTATTTCGTTCTCAATCGGTTCCAGACGTTTTTTATTAAGATCGTCCGTTATAATTTTAATTTCATTTTTATTTTTTCCTTGGCATATTTCTATTTCTTCTCCGGTTGTTGAAATGACTTTTTTTACGACTTCAACCGACTCTTTTTTTATTTTGATGTAATCGTTTTCTCTTTCAATGATTTGATCCGCCAACGTCAAAAGATCCGGCTTCATATTTTCAATCAGAGGATTGATGCTTGGAGGCGGCGGCGCCTGATAGCCGGCCACGCCTCCTTTTCCGGTCGTCAGCAATTTGCCGACGCCGAGCCGCAACAGAGCCGAAAGTATTTTGTTGAAAGAATCGGCCAGTTCAAGCCCGGTCAGGTCAGTTTTAAAAACAGCCGAAAGTTTGTCCGCGATTACCGCGCCCGGCGTTGAATTTGTGTATTTTTCACAAGGCTGAGTCGGGTCCTGTTCTTCTAGAACTGTTTTTCCGGTTTCAGGGTCTTTATAATGATCTATTACTCCGGTTGGTATTCCGTCGGCGTCTTCTTTGTAAACCGGAACGGATCCGGCTTTAATTGACGTAGGATACTTTTGACATGTCTTAAAGCCAAGAAATCCTTTGCCGGAATCAATTTCGGCTTTTACGCCGGCTGTTTTTTCAAGAGCTTTGGCGTGCATCTGGTCCATTTTTACCAGAAAAGTTCCGAAAGCATTGTTATTGGTCTGGGTTGAAATTGCCAGAAACGACTGCCAGCCGCCGGTTTGAAAATTGGCGTACATTTGTTCAACATTCATTCTGATGTCGGCAAAAGTGCATTTGGGCGGGGGCGCGACAGCCGAAAAAAGATTAACGACCAGTTCAAACCGGAACGGACTGCAGATAAGATTCAACTGATCCGGCGTTAGCATTTTTTCCAGAAAAAGGCCGGACGCCAGGTTGCCCGAAGTTTTTAAAAATCCTTCAAAATCAGTGATAAAAAGAGGTTGGCCCTCAAAGCCGTTGTTAATCCAGTTGACAATGTCGTCTGTAAGCGTCCTTAATGCCGCATTTGCGATCGCAAGGCCGATTGATTCCAGTATTTCATTTTTCAAACAATCCCAGCTCATGCTGGGAGGAATAATAGAATAACAGCTTTGAGTCGTTGGAATTGCCACTGCATTGCCGGCTCCGGACGGAGTGGCGCCGGCGGGCAGGGCATAAGCTTTTTCGGCAATGGAAAAAAGAGCGATAAACGATCCAAGCTCGCTTATCAGCAAAAGGGCGGCGATATATTTTTTTGATTTTGAAAAGCTCATTGTCATAAGGCGCTGGTTTGGTTTAATTGCTTGTCAATTTCAACGAATATATATCCGTCTTCGCCGGTTTTAAATTCAATGCCGTCAACCAGAAATTTGATTATGAGTCCCGAGAGCGCGGCGGAAGAACGTTTTACTTCCTGCTGATAATCATTTATGGCTAAAATGCCTTTGAAAGGATCGGCGCCGAAATTGCTGAAAACGGCGTTGATCGCGGCAAAATTGTTGAAACTGCCGGCTATATCGGCGTGATAGGCGGCGTAATCCGGCGGAACCGCGAGGGCGCGCATTTTGGCCGCCGAATCAAGATAGGCTTTTTGATAATCTTTAAAAATGCTCAGTCCTTCATAATCTCCGTTTTCAGACGCCTCGGTCAAAATATCTTTTAAAAGCAGCATTTCATTCAATGAATTTTTTTTAAATCCCGATTTGATTATTGCGCCCAAAGCATTGGCGTAATTTTTGATGTTTTCTTTGGAATTGCTGGAGAGTTTGGCATCCTTGGCTGAAAATGAGCCGGTTGGCGCGGGACCGCTTGATTTTTGTTCTTTTTCAAGCCTGGAAATCAAGGAATTGTAAAGTTCTTCTTGAATCTGGTTGTCGTCCAGTCCCTGATTTTTTAAAGAAACATAATCGCTAAAAAAATTGCGGGCAATGTCGGCGCTAAGAGTTGATTTTTTTTCTTCGGCGTTAGATTCGTCCGGCAGCCGCTTTTTGGCGGATTGAGTCGCGTCCAAAGAATCGGGCGGCGGCTTTAAAGGATTGCGGCCGAGCTTTATTTCCTGTCCGTCAGGCGCGCCGTCGCCGTCAGTGTCGGGATTGTTCGGGTTAGTTCCCCACAGCCGCTCTTCCCAGTCTTTAAGGCCGTCGCGATCCGAATCGGGATTTTCATCAGCCGTTTTAGATACTGCGGCCGTCAGAATTTTTGGCTGATTTTGAATTCCGGGCTGCCGATTTCGGTAAATGAACCAAAATCCGCCTGCAACCACGGCCAAGGCTAAAATCAGACTTAAAATTATTTTTTTGTTCGCAAAAAATGTCAAAATTTCGGGTCGTTTGACCCTACTTTATTATAGCATTACGATTTTATCTTATTTTTTTTGAGCTTTTTAAATGTGGATAAGTGTGTGTTTAATTTGTTGAAAAACAGCAAATTAAAGGAGTTTAACAGAAAAGATTGAGGCCGGCTGCCATTCCCACAACGAAAACTCCGAAAGTTATTCCGAGATGGCTGGTTTTGTAGCCGTAGCCCAAGACCAAATTGCCGGTGCAGGGAGGACCGATCAGTCCGGCGACTGCCCAGACACTGGCCATTTCAGGAGAAGTTGGTTTTACCACAATTACAGCCGGACCGCCGAGTTTGCCCCACAGGCCGGTTCCTACGCCGACAATGATGATTCCGCCGACAAAAGCGAAATCGCCGCCGGCGGCGTAAATGAAACTGGTCGGCAACAAAAGAGGCGTTAAAGCCAAAGAGCAAATTATCATCGCCGGAATTATTTTAGCCATTATTTTAAGTTTAACACGATTAGTTTCATTCAACTATCTTTATTTTCCTAACTTGGGAGTCGGACTCCCAAGTTAGACAAGCCCAGTTTTCCAGCGTCAAATCTTCGGCACGGGCGGTTGGGGAAATGCCGCATTGATCAAAACTTTTAGCTTGTAACTTATAACTTTTCAGATTATTGCTTAATGTTTTTCTTTTATGAGCAAAGCCGGTTTTAACAAGGTTGAAAAAGATTTTTTGGCTTATTTTGTTTTCTTTAAAAAAGTCGGGCACCCGTTTTTTAAGAACAATCACTGCCGAATCAACTTTTGGCCGGGGCCGAAAATAATTTTTAGACAAATAAAAAGCGATTTTCGGTTCGGCAAAAACCTGAACCGAGACAGCCAGTAAATTCATTTTCGGCCGGCCCATAATCCGCCGGGATACTTCTTTTTGCAGCATTAAAACATAAAGTTCAGCTTTGAGGGCAGAGCGTTTAGATGACGGATTGAGCAGTAAACGTAAGAGCCGGCCGGTAAGGTAATAAGGAATATTGGCAACGATTTTATCAGCTTTTAGTTTGGAAGCGCCGGTTTTTAGAAAATCGCGGATATCGGAATGTATTAAAATCAAGCGGCCGGCTTTGATAAATTCCGCGAATTTCCGGTCCAAAAAATTGAAAAGTTCGGCGTCTTTTTCAACCGCGATCGTTTTTTTGGCTTTTTTGAGGATTTCTCCGGTTAAAATTCCTTTGCCCGGTCCGATTTCCAGAACAAAGTCGTTTTTATCAATATCGGCGGCTTTGACCATTTTGGCGGCAACGGATTTTGAAGTTAGAAAATGCTGGCCAAGTTTTGTCATAATTCAATAATTTTTTCTTTGCCGGCCGAGTTTATCAGTTCAAACGGAATATCTTGCAGGAATCTGGAAGGCATATTTGCCTGTTTTTCGCCGAAAATAGTGCGCAAGAGCGCCAAAGACAAGAAAACTTTTTTGCGGGCGCGCGTCAGCGCGACATAAAAAAGCCGGCGTTCCTCTTCTATTCTGGTTTTTTCAGCGTCCCCGCCGATTGCCGAATGAGGAAAAAGCCCGTCTTCCAGTCCGGCAATGAAGACATTGTCAAATTCCAAGCCTTTGGCGGCATGAACCGTGGTTAAAGGCACTCCCCTTTTTTTTAAGTCTGGCGCGTCGGATTCCGACATCAGCGCCGCTTCTTCCAGAATTTTAAGCAGGCCCTCGGGCGCTTTTAAGCCGTCAAAACGGCGGGCCAGCGCCGCCAATTCTTTGATATTGGCAATGCGCATCAGGTCTTCTTCAATTTTCGGATCAAAAATATCAAGGTAGCCGCTTTTTTGGATGGCGCTGGCAACGGCTTTTGAAGCCGGAAGCCGGGTTGCGCCGGTTTTGATTTCAGCCAGGACCGTTTCAAAATTACGGATTTTTTTCTGTTCGGCATCGCTCAATTTTGATCCTGAAAAATAGCGGGCCGTCAAAACCTTGCCGATTTCTCTGGATGGGACATTAATGATTCTTTTTTTGCTGATCAAATCGCCGGAATTAAGGGCTGAACGAAGATATGCCAGGATATCCTTGATTTCTTTCCGGGCGTAAAATTTGACTCCGACGACGTAGTACGGAATCTCGTATGCCAGAAATTTTTCTTCCAAAACCCGCGATTGGAAATTAGCCCGGAAAAGCACTGCCGTTTCGTTCGGTTTATGGCCGGATTCAATCAGATTTTTTGTTTTGTCGGCGATAAATTCGGCTTCTTCATCTTCGCTTCCGGCGACGAACAATTCCAGTTTTTCTCCGCCGGTTTGCCGGGTAAACAAGTTTTTCGGTTTTCGCAGTTTGTTTTTGGCAATAACCGCGTTGGCGGCGTCCAAAATCGGCCTTAGCGAGCGGTAATTTTCTTCAAGAGTGATGATTTTTGCCCCCGGCCAGTCAGATTCAAATTTTAAAATATTTCTGAAATCGGCGCCGCGGAAAGAATAAATTGATTGATCCATGTCCCCGACAACGCAGATATTTGAATGTTTGGCGGCAAGCATATTGGCCAGCCGGTATTGAACCGAATCAGTGTCCTGATATTCGTCAATGTTTATAAATTGCCACTGTTCTTGATATTTGGCTAAAATATCTGGACGCTTTTCAAAAAGCGCCGCCGTTTTGACCAAAAGATCGTCAAAATCAAGCGACTGGGCCGTTCGCAGTTTTTCTTCGTAAATCCGCCGGATTTGGGCTAAAATTTTAAGAAAATAATTGTCAGCTTCGTTTTCCAAATCGTCTATCTTTATCAGATCGCCTTTTTGGCGCGAAATAATGTTTTTTATTTTGGACGGTTGGAATTGTTTAGGGTCAAGAATCAGTTCTTTTATTGCTTCTTTGACGAGAGCCAGCGAGTCTTCTTCATCAAGGATTGTAAAATGTTTGGCCAGCCCGGCAGCCTTATATTCCTGCCTTAATATAGCCGCTCCCAAGGAGTGAAATGTGCCGATCCATGGCATAACATCTTTTAGCCCTTCGGCCCGAGTTCGGGACGAAGGCTGATAGCTGTCAGCTTGTAGAAGTTTAAAGATGCGTTCGCGCATTTCGCCGGCGGCCTTATTGGTGAATGTCACGGCTAGAATTCGGTTCGGCGCGCAGCCTCGACTGATAAGATGGGCGATGCGATGGGTTAAAACCTTGGTTTTTCCGGATCCAGCGCCGGCAATAATCAAAAGCGGGCCGGTTTGATGCAAAACCGCCTCTTTTTGGGCCTTATTAAGATGATTTAAAGCATTTAAATTTGACACATTGATCAAATTATAGCATTTTTTGGGCTGTGGATAAATCGTTGTTGCCGGATTGACTTTCGGCCTTGGCAGGGCTAGTATTAAATAGAACCGCAAGCTTAGCGGTTTCTTTATTACAGAAAGGCCGAGCAAGTCCGTTTTCCTTTAATTTAAACCTTATTTTAGAAATATACGAATGTTCTGCCGATCAATCTCAAAGATCCGGCAAGAACTATATAAAACCTTTTAAGAAACTTTTTTGGCCAAAGAACCTTTTGGTCATTGGTTTTGTTTTTGGCTTGTTTTTAGCCGCCGTTTCTCCGGCCGAAGCCGGCATTTTTAATATAATTAAAAATATTTTTAAATCCGAGGTTCAAGTCGAGACCGCTGCGGTTTTCAACATCCAGAATATGCCGCTTTTGGATGCTCCGACCAATATTGATCCTTTGGCCGGCACCGGCGGCGGTGAAATAAATATTGTTCAGAATAACGCTCTTTTGCCGGTCACCGGACCGATGGGCAGCATTGCCGATATTGATGTTAACGCCAAAAATAACAGTCAAATTTCAGTGTATATTGTGCGCGACAAAGATAATCTTTCAAGCATTGCCAAAATGTTCGGAGTTTCGGTCAATACTATTATTTGGGCCAATGATCTTAAACGCGGCGATCTGATCACTCCCGGCCAGACTTTGATCATTCTTCCGGTTTCGGGCGTCCAATATGTTGTCAAAGACGGCGATACTTTGCCGGCTATTGCCAAAAAGTTTAAAGGCGATGTTGACGAAATCATTAATTTTAATGACTTGCCGGCCAGCGGCCCGCTGGCAGCCGGCCAGACTATTGTTATTCCAAATGGAGAATCATATCTGATTGCGACTCCTTCGCGTTTGCTCGGCGGCGGCGGACCAAGCTATAGCGGTTATTATATCCGGCCGGTTGCCGGCGGACGAAAAAGCCAGGGACTTCACGGCTATAACGGCGTAGACTTGGCTGACTACTGCGGAGCTCCGGTTGTCGCTTCGGCTTCGGGCGACGTGATTGTCAGCCGGACTTACGGCTGGAACGGCGGATACGGGCTTTATGTCGTGCTTAATCATCTTAATAACACTCAGACTCTTTACGCTCATTTGAGCAAAATTGCGGTGCAAAGCGGCTGGCATGTGGTTCAGGGACAGGTGATCGGCTACATCGGTTCAACCGGCAATTCCACTGGCTGCCACGTTCATTTTGAGGTTCGCGGCGCGAAAAATACTATTTAAGTTAGTGTCGCAAAATTTTAAAAATTAGTTTTTGGCCGATATTGCAAAGCTTCGTTAATATGGCTTTCTTTTATTTCGGTGTCGCCTTCCAAATCAGCAATTGTCCGCGAGATTTTAATGATTCGGTGATAAGCTCGCGGCGAAAGATCCAAATGTTTGGCGGCCTGATTTAAAATATTGCGAGCCGACAGCGAAAGCGGCGCGGTTTTTTCCAAATCTCTGATGCCCATTTCGCTGTTGGTCAAAAGTCCTTGGCCGTCCAGCCTTTCTTTTTGACGCCGGCGGGCGGCAATAATCATATTTCTGATTTCATCCGAGACCGGTTTGGCCGGCTCTTTGCCCAATTCTTCGTGTTTAATATTGCCAACCTCCATCCATAAATCGATGCGGTCGGCGATCGGGCCTGAAATTTTGCGCTGATAGCGGAATAAAGACGACGGAGTGCAAAGGCACATTTTGGTCTTTGATCCGAGATTTCCGCAGGGGCAGGGATTCATGGCGCCGACCAGCATGAACCTTGCCGGAAATTTAATGGTGCCGCGCGATCGCGAAATCGTTACCACGCCGTCTTCCAGCGGCTGGCGGAGCGATTCAACCACCCGGCGGTCAAATTCCGGAAATTCGTCAAGAAACAATACGCCGCGGTGGGCCAGCGTCACCTCGCCGGGTTTGGGCCAGGCTCCGCCGCCGACCAAAGCGACATAAGACGAAGTGTGATGCGGACTGCGGAAAGGGCGCCGGCTGGCAAACGAGCCGTCCAATATTCCGACAACACTTTGAATCGCCGTAACTTCCAGAGCTTCTTCTTGAGAAAGAGGAGGCAGAATTGAAGGCAGGGTCCTGGCCAGAATTGTTTTGCCGGTGCCGGGCGGCCCGGACATCAGGATATTGTGTCCGCCGGCCGCGGCAATGGTCAAAGCCCGTTTGGCCGCTTCCTGGCCGCGGATATCGGCCAGATCATATTTTATTTCGGCCGCGGCTGATTTTATTTGAGTTTTAGGCATAATTTTAAGCGCGGTTTCGCCGGACAGATGTTTTAAGACTTCGGTCAAGTTTTTGGCTTCAAAGACTTTGCAGTTTTTAACAACAGCCGCTTCGCGACCATTGCCTTCGGGAACAAAAATTTCTTTAAAACCTTCGCTTCGCGCTTTTTGCGAAAGCGCTAAAACCCCTTTTATCGGCCGCAGCAGGCCGTCTAAAGCCAGTTCGCCCAGGAAAATTTTGTCGCCGGTTTCAAATTTTGCCTGTTTGGACGCCAAAATATAACCAAGGGCGATTGCCAGATCAAAGCCGGTTCCCTTTTTTTTAATGTCAGCCGGCGCCAGAGACACTATGACTTTTTGATTTTGCTTATGAGGGGGTTTGAGTCCGATGTTTTTTATGGCGTAGGATATCCGTTCTTTGGCTTCATCAACTTCTTTGTCAGCCAACCCGACAATACTAAAAGAACGAAGTCCTTTTGAATAGTCAACTTCAACGTCAATTATTTTGCCTTCAAGCCCAATCGTTTCAGCCGCGTGGAGTTTTACCGCCATATCGCTAAATTTCAGTTTTTGGAGTGTTCAACGCAGGTTTTGGCCGCCGGATCAGCCTCAAGCCTTTCCGGGCTGATCGGTTTTTGATCGGTCTCGCAAAGGCCGTAAGTTCCGGCTTCAATTTTTTTAAGCGCGGCGTTGACCTCGTTTAATCTTAATTCCAAAGCGACTTCGCGGCCGGCGGTGTTTTCAAATTCTTCAAAAAGATCGGCCATTTCGCTGGCTTCGGACTGCTGGGTGTTCAAATCCGGCTGGATCGGCATCCAGTTTTTTGGGTTTTCGGGATTGCGTTTGGCAATCATCTTCAGCTGGCGTTCTAGCGCTTCCCGTTCTTCTTCCAATTTTTTATGAAAATAGTTCAAGTCTACGGTCATAGGACTATATTATACCTTAAATTACGAAATGCCGTAAAATGCGGAGGATGGGTATTTCGTAATTTAAAGATATATAACTAATTATTGCTGGATGAAAAGCGAAAGCTGTTTGATTGCGGCTTCAAAAGCCGCCGGCGACTGGGCGAGAATAAGGATCCGGCGGTTAAAAACCGCGTAGGCTAAAATGATTTCATCTTTTCTGTTTTTCAGGATTCGGGCATCATGGTTGGCGATTGTCAGGTCTTGAAAATTATTATCGCCGCGATCAAGCCCGATTTCGCTTGAAAGCAGATCGGCTAGGGCTTTCGGCAGGCTTTTTTCCCAAGCCAGCATTCCGGCAAAAGCCTCTGAGTATGATTTTATCTCAAAAATAAAGACCGATTCGGTTCCGCGCGGCGTATCCATTATTCCCAAGTTCATCCGGCCACCCAGACTGTTTAAAAGAAATGGCGGCAAAGGCGCTTTGATCAGGCGAAAAAAATCTCCGGCTTCCAGAAATTTATTTTGTTCGGCGTCAAAAATATGAATAGCCGCAAATTCGCGGGGCAGAAGTTTCAGTCCGAAAATTTCTTTCCATTGGCCAAGAAAAAGATTGAGGTCTGATCCGGCGATTTCAATGATTTTTTCTTGTTTGGCCGGGATAAAGAGCGCGGGATTGGCCGGTTTAACGATTGCCGGCTGATTTAAAGTTTTTCTCAGCCAAAAAGCGCCAAACCCGGCCAAAGTCAAAATTAAAATCAAAGCCGCCAGATACAGCGCCGGCCGGAATTTATTCAGCCATGATTCTTCATAAGTTTCAGTCTCTTTTTTGGATCTTTGGGCCAAAAGTTCGGCCAGTGAAATTTTTTTGCCTTTTAAATATTCCTGAACATCGCCGACCATTGTCCGGACAGACGGCTTTGGAGGTTCGGCTGGCAACTCTTCTTTTTTCGTTTCCTCGTTTTTAAGATTCTCGGCCATTTTTTCCATTATACATTTCTTTGCCTTTGCTGGATTGCTTAATGGAAAGATTGATCCGTCCGAGCTCGTCAATGCCGACTATTTTAACCGGCACTTCATCTCCGATTTTAACAAGATCCCGGACTTTATTGACCCTGAAAGGCGCCAGTTCGGAAATATGGACCAAACCTTCCTGTTTCGGCCCGATTTCCACCATGGCTCCGAATTCAAAGATGCGGCTGACTTTTCCGGTCAGTTCTTCGCCGATTTCAAATTCTTTGGTTAGATTTTTTACAAGATCAAACGCTTTTTGAGCCGAAGATTCGTCTTTGGCTGTGATGAAAACGAGGCCGGTCTGTTCAATATCAATTTCAGCGCCGGTTATTTCCGTAATTTTATTTATTGTTTTTCCACCCGGACCGATCACATCTCTTATTTTTTCGGGGTTAATGGAAAGCGTCATTATCCGCGGAGCAAAAGGCGAAAGTTTGTCTTTCGGCCGGGCAATGGCTTTGAGCATGACTTCCATAATTTTTTGGCGGGCTATTTTAGCATCAGCCAAAGTCTGCTTTAAAATTTCAACGGTTACGCCTTCAACTTTGACATCCATTTGAATTGCCGTAATTCCGTTTTTGGTGCCGGCGGCTTTAAAATCCATGTCGCCGTGGTGGTCTTCCGGGCCTTGCAGGTCAGTCAGCACTTTGAATTTATTTTCATTTTCCATAATCAAACCCATGGCAATGCCAGCCACCGGTTCTTTAATCGGGACTCCGGCATCCATTAGAGCCAGGCTTGAAGCGCAGACCGAGCCCATTGAAGTTGAACCGTTGGAAGACATTGTTTCCGAAACCAGGCGGATGGTGTAAGGGAAAGTTTCGGTAGGAGGAATTACCGCTTCCAGAGCCCGTTCGGCCAGGGCGCCGTGGCCGATTTCGCGCCGTCCGGGCGAGCCCATCCGTCCGGTCTCGCCTGAAGAAAAAGGAGGGAAATTGTAATGGTGCATAAATCTTTTTTTGGTTTGGATTTCCATTCCTTCAATAATCAGGACGTCGCCCGGAGCGCCTAGAGTGGCCACTGAAAGAATGTGGGTTTCGCCCCGGAAAAATATACCTGAGCCGTGAGTGCGCTCAAGAACGCCGGCTCGGGCAAAGAGCGACCGAAGTTCGTTCAATTTTCGGCCATCCGGCCTTTTTTCTTCTCCTGCCGGCAAGTCAAGAATGTTTTTGCGCACAGTTTGATATATTGTTTCTTCATATAAATCATCGGCCTCTTTTAAAGATGATTCGCCAAATTGTTTTTTGGTTGTCTGCAGCCACTCTTTTTTCAAGTCGCCTATCGCGGCGTCGCCAGCCGGTTTTTTGGGAGCATAAACATAATCTTCAAGGCGCTGACGGAAATGTTTTTCAAAAAGAGGCCGCAGCCCTTCTATTTCTTCGGCTGCCGGAATTTTTATTTTTGTTTTTCCGGCTTTGGCAACGGTTTCTTTCTGGAATTGTTCAATTTTTTCAAATTCTGACATAGCTTTTTGGATCGCTTCAAGCGCTTTTTCTTCGGGAACTTCTTTGGCGCCGGCTTCAATCATATTGATTTTTCCGGCTTTGTAGCAAGCCACCAGATCCAGAAGCGATTTTTCGCGCTCGGCATTGGTCGGGTTAAAGAGAACCCGTCCGTCTTCTTCGTTTATTCCGATCCGAAGCGGGCTGACCGGGCCGTCCCAGGGAATGTCGGAAGTCGCGACGGCCAAAGAAGCGGCCATAATAGCCGGTATGTCAGGGTCGTTTTCGCCGTCAATTGAAAGAGCCATGACCACGACATGGATTTCATTTCTCATTTTTTGGTTAAAGAGCGGTCTGAGCGTTCGGTCAATCAATCGTCCGGTCAGAACCGCGTTTTCGGACGGCCGGCCTTCGCGGCGGAGGAAACGAGATCCTAAAATTTGGCCGGCGGCATAGAATTTTTCTTCGTAATCAACCGAGAGCGGAAAAAAATTGATTCCGGTTCTTGGTTCGCGGGCCTGGGTCGCGGTGGCAAAAACAACGGTTCCGCCATAGCGAACCCAAACCGAACCGTTGGCCTTCGCGGCCAGGTTGGAAAATTCAACTTCCAGTTTTTTTCCGGCTATTTCGGTTTGATATTTGGTTATCTCCATAGAATTTAAGAACGGCTCCGGCGCGCCGGAAGATTAAGAAGAAATTTTGCGTTTTCGCTCAAATCAATGAATTCGTTGGCGGCTTCTTTCAGCTTGCCCGAAGCCGACCGGCCGAAAGCCATGACTTCAACTTGAAGCCCGTACTGGCCTTCTTTCAGATATTCAATCAAAGGCAGAAAGTCGCCGTCGCCGGTCACCAAAACTATGGCGTCAAGGCGCGGCGCCAGCCGGACGGCGTCAATGGTCAGGCCGACATCCCAGTCGGCCTTTTTAAGGCCGCCGGCAAAAATCTGGAGATCCTTGAATTTGGGTTCAATTCCGATTTTGGCCAAAGCTTCAAAAAAAGACGCTTCTTCCCCGCTTTCGGTTTTTATGACATAGCCGACCGCCTTGATCAGTTTGCGGCCGGCCGCGGCGATTTTTAAAACTTCTTTAAAATTAACCCGTTTGCCATAGAGGTTGCGGGCCGAGTGATACATATTTTGAACGTCAATTAAAACCGCCACCCGCTGTTCGCGATGTTTGATGATTGTCATTGGATTATTTGTCTTTTAAGCCGATTTTTTTAATAATACTGCTGTGCCTTTTTTCGTCTTCTCCGGCCAGATAATTAAGCAGAGTCCTTCTTTGAGCCACCATTTTCAAAAGCCCGCGCCGGGAATGGGCGTCTTTCGGGTTTTTTTTCAAATGATTGGTCAAGCTTTTGATTTCTTCGGTCAAAATAGCGATCTGAACTTCGGATGAGCCGGTATCGCGTTCATGAAGCTTGTATTTTTCAATTATTTTTTGCTTATTTTTTGCGCTTAACATTTTATATCTTGTGTTTTATTTTTAATATTTTATTTTTGATATTTTATATCTTAGCATAAATTGAGTTTTTTTTCAAATCGCCGGACAAAACACGGCGCCTTTTGCTTTTTGATAGGTGTTTTTATGGGCCACGAGTGTTAAAATAAAATTGTGCGACATAACGATCTCCAAAAAATTTATAAGGAATTCCTGGCGTATCTGGAAATTGAAAAAGGCCGGAGCTTGAAAACGCTTGATAATTACAGCCGCTATCTGAATGTTTTTTTTAGTTTTGCCAAGATTGGCTCGCCGGCCGGCATCAACGAAGCTGTTTGCCGCCAGTTCCGTTTATGGCTTAATCGCAGGAGTCTTAAAAAAAAGACCCAGAATTATTATTTGATAGCCCTGCGCGGATTTTTAAGATATCTGACAAGGCGCGGAATTGAAAGTTTGCCGGCTGAAAAAATTGAACTGGCCAAAACGCCGGAGCGCCAGATTGATTTGATCAATAATGATGAACTGGAACGCCTGCTTTCTTCAGCCGGTGGTTCGGACCCAAAATCGCTTCGCGACCGCGCCATGCTTGAACTTCTTTTTTCCACCGGCTTGCGCGTCTCGGAATTATGCGCTTTGAACCGCGATTCAATCAGCGTCAAAAAAGGAGAATTCAGCGTCCGGGGAAAAGGCGATAAAGTTCGCGTTGTTTTTCTTTCGGACAGTGCTAAAAATGCTCTTGAAAATTGGTCTGATAAACGCGCTGATCTGAATCCGGCTCTTTTTGTCAATTTTAAGCCCGGCCAAAAAGCGATTGATGAATCGGCCCGGCTTACTCCTCGCTCAATTGAAAGAATTATCAAACATTATTCTACCAAAGCCGGCATAACCAAAAAAGTGACGCCGCACGTTATCAGACATTGTTTTGCAACCGACTTGCTTGAAAACGGAGCTGATTTGCGTTCGGTTCAGGAACTTCTGGGACATGCTAACATCGCAACCACGCAAATTTACACTCACGTAACCGATCGCCGGCTCCGCGAAATCCACCAAACTTTCCATGCCATAAAAAGAAAAACCGTTTAATTCAGCCCGATTTCGTGTTATTTTGCAAGAATAAAGGTTTTAAGTCCCCGTGGTGAAACGGATATCACGACTGGCTTCGGACCAGTTGTTGGGGGTTCGAATCCCTCCGGGGACGCATTGTAAAAATGATTTTAAAAATTCCAAAAGAATCAAAAGAAGTTTATATCAAGCTGATTGAATCCGGCTATCAGGCTTATTTTGTCGGCGGGTGCGTGCGGGATTTAATTTGCGGGCGAAAGCCCAAAGATTGGGATATTGCCACCAATGCCAAACCGGATCAAATTCAAGCCGTGTTTCCGGACAGTTTTTATGAAAATGAATATGGCACGGTCGGCGTCAAGACTGGATCTGACAAGCCGGAGCTGGCAGTTGTTGAAATCACTCCTTATCGCCTTGAAGAAAAATATTCTGACAAGCGCCATCCCGACGCGGTAAAGTTTGCCGGCAAGCTGGAAGACGATTTAAAGAGAAGGGATTTTACGATTAATGCCATGGCGCTGGAGCTAAAAGCTGATGTAGATATTATTGATCCATTCGGTGGGCAAAAAGATCTGGATAATAAAATTATCCGGGCTGTCGGCGATCCGGAAGAAAGATTTGAAGAAGATGCCCTGCGTCTTTTGCGCGCGATCCGTTTTGCCTCTGAGCTTGATTTTTCAATTGAAGACAAAACCAGCTCGGCTTTGGAGAAAAAATCCGCGCTTTTGGAATTTATTTCCAAAGAACGGATCAGGGATGAACTTATTAAAATTTTCTTGACAGACGAGCCGTCGCGCGGATTTGAATTGATGCGCGAGCTTGGCATTTTGAAATACGTGATGCCCGAAGTTGAAGAAGGTTGGACGATCGGGCAGAATAAACACCACATTTATACCGTTTGGGAACATAATATGCGTTCTTTGGATTATGCCGCCCGTAAAAAGTGGCCGCTTGAAATCAGAACGGCCGCTCTTTTGCATGATGTCGGCAAGCCCCGCGTCAAACATGGGGACGGTCCGGATTCAACATTTTACGGACACGAAATGGTCGGGGCAAAAATGACTTTTCAAACGCTTTCGCGTCTTAAATTCCCTAAACATTTTATTGAAAAAACGACGAAATTGGTGCGCTACCATCTTTTTTATTACAATGTCGGCGAAGTGACCGAGTCTTCGGTGCGCCGGCTTTTAGCCAGAGTCGGAATTGAAGATATGGACGATCTTATCAAAGTCCGGATTTGCGACCGGATCGGTTCGGGCGTGCCAAAAGCCGAACCTTACAAACTCCGGCATTTTCGCTTTATAATTGAAAAATTGCAGCGCGACCCGATTTCAGTTAAAATGCTTAAAATTGACGGAAACGATGTTATGAGAATCTGCCGGATTGAACCGTCCAGGCGTATCGGAGCGATTTTGAACATTCTTTTGGAAGATGTTCTTGACGATCCAAAATTAAATTCAAAAGAATGGCTGGAAGAAAAGACCGTAGAACTTTGCGTTTTATCAGAAGCCGAGCTTTCTAAATTAGCCGAGGAAGCCAAAAAGAAAAAAGTCGGCCTTGAAGAAGAAGAGGTCGGCAAAATAAAACAAAAATATTGGGTGAAATAAACTTGCCGTCGCTCGGCAAACGGGCTTTGCCCGCCGAAGTCGAGCTGTGGCGAGGCAAAGCGGGCCGTAGTGTAGCGGTAGCACGAGTCCTTCGGGAGGATTTAGCCCGAGTTCAAATCTCGGCGGCCCGACCAAGTTAGACATATTTAATTTAAAATATTTATATGGGCCTATGGTCTAGTGGCACGACGCCACATTCGCATTGTGGAGACGGGAGTTCGATTCTCCCTAGGTCCAAAAATATAGTTATTCAGATTTTTTATAATGTTTCACGTTTTACACTATTGGACACTTATTATTTTATAGGACATTTGATATTAAAACGTATGTCCATTATTTTTTTATTTTACTATAATATTATTTATAAAAAAGAATTAATCAGATGAAAAATGTAAAACGTGAAACATTATGTGGAGTGAAAAAAGAAAATTAGGAAACCTCGGTGAAGATATTTGTGTGAAACATCTCGTGAAACACGGATATAAGATTTTAGATAGAAATTATCTTAAAAAGTGGGGAGAAATAGATATAGTGGCTAAAAAGGACTCAACTATTCATTTTATAGAAGTAAAAACTGTTGAATTAAAAAGTTTCACGGGAAACAATAGTTTCACGCGAAACAATTTTGAAAGTTATGATCCGGAAGAAAATGTTCATCCCTGGAAATTAAAAAAACTTTCGCGGGCTATACAAACATATTTATTGGATAAAAATATTGATGATGACACCGAATGGCAAGTTGATATAGCCGCGGTTTTTCTTGATTTTGAGACCAAAAAAGCTAAAATAAGGATTACAGAAGATATTGGATTGTAATAAATTGTAAAACGTGAAACATCGGGCTGGTGTATGATGGTGGTACGCCTGCTTCTTATCCGCCTAAATTTTTAGCGGGGTGTCGTATACCGGTAGTACGCATGCTTTGGGAGCATGTAGACTGGGTTCAATTCCCAGCACCCCGACCAATCAAGACAAGTCAAATTATACTATGGGGTGGGGCGCCCCGAAGAAGAGCAAAACTCTCTACGGGATAAATTTTAGTCCGAGTTCGAATCTCGGCAGCCCGACCAAGTTAGACATTGAGAGTTTTCGGAGGAGATTATCTCGCGGCTTCGCCGCTCGGGTGTGGCGGAAGGAGGGGGGGGTTGGGGGGGATGTCAAGTACCCCTTTTTTAGTAAATAATCTAAACTTACAAAATCTGCTTGTTTTTTTATTGATATTTTTGCTATATTAAATCTAAATAGAGTTAGTTTGTTATTTTGAAAATTTTTATTGAAAGGAGGGGGAATAATGAAAAACTTAAAGATTTTATTGTTGTTTGTTTTAGTATTGTTGGTATTTTTTTATGCCGGATTGGCAGCAGCGCAAGACGCGGAAGAAAAGGAAGAAGAAGAGATTATCTGGAAAAATCCTTTGCCTAAAATGCTTCAGCAAATGAAGCATAGGGCGGAAGAAACCTTGGAAAAACTAAAAAGTTTTGACTTTTTTTATGATTTTAATAACATTTCCTCACAAGTGTTAGATGTTTTGGTAAAGGAATTGGATGAAGAAATAAACAATTGCCCATCAGATGCGGATGTTTTGTTAAAAAAGAGAAACCTGGTTATTAAATTAGCTGGAATTCTTTACGAATATGAAAAATATATTTTCTTCTTTCAACAGGGAGAAGAATATATAAACAAATTAAAAGAGCTTGATTGGGTGATTCATTATCACGATCCAACTGTTTTTTTAAAAACCTTGAGTCAATTTTATGATTCAAGGTACAGGTTTCAATTAGATAAAGAGCTAAATATAAATTTTGATAGAATAGTTATATTTAGTTCCTCCAATGATATTGAATTTCCGAATTCCCTTGTTACGGGAATTATAAAATATGATAATACAGAAAAAGAGAAGTTAAGAGAAGATATAGTAGGTTTTTATTTTCGGGGTTATCTTAATAATCCCGAATCTATATTAAATTCAGAGATTTTTGAGCTTCGCTGGTTGGACAGCGAAGGCAAAAAACATATTGTATGGCATTATATAATGCCATACCCTTTTCCGATTTTAACAGTGGTAAAAAATTCTCTTTATTAATTATTCCCAAGGGGCTTCCTCGGGGAGTTTCCCGAGGAAGCCCCTCGGGAAAAGATAAAAAGCTGCTTTTTTTAAAAAAAGCAGCTTTTAAATTGCGTCGGTTATTTCAATTGGAATAACCGGTCCATTTTTTGGAAAATCCATCGGTTTTTCATCGTTTTCGCTTCCGGGAAAGAGCCAAAAATAAAATTTCTTGGCATCATTGAGTTTTGGCTTTTTTGGGAAGCCGTAATATTTTTTTTGCATCTCCTCATCATAGAGTCCGATGCAGCCGTGAGAATCGGGGTAGCCGGGCAGATCGCGGCCGTGAATCCAAAAAGCCGTTCCTTTTTTATCCACATAAAATTTAATTGCCCAAGTCATCGGATAAGGGATATTGGTTTTCTCTATTTTATAAAGAGAGGAACGATGGTTTTTATCGCGCCCCAATACTTTAAAAATCCCTTTTGGCATAAAATGGCCTTTGCGGCCGGAAGTTATAGGTAGAAAAAATTGCAACTCACCGAATTCGTAAGCGCCCAAAAACTGTTCTTTTAGATTGATTAGCGTATATTTTGGATAATTTTTCGCTTTTTCCAGATTTTTCGGCAGTCCGCCGTGAAAATCTTTTATTGATTCTAAATCCCGCGGCGCTTTCAAATGTTTTCCTGGCCAAACATGGCGCCGATCAATCCTGTTAAAGCGAAGAATCGCCTCATAATTCTCTCCAAAAAGACTTTCCAGGGTTTCACCTTTTTGTATTCTGTGGCATTCGTATTCTATCAGTTTGTCGCTCGGAAAAACCGGAAAACACGAATTTTGCGGCTTTTTCTGATTTTGAGCGAAAACAGAAGAATAAAAGGCAAATAAAAAATTAAATGCCAATAGAAATTTCCATCTCTTCATTTTTTCACCTGTTTTAAATTTAAAAGAACTGATTGATTTTTTATTTTGTTATTTATTATATCATAAATAGAATTTTCTCCGCGATTATTAATTATTGCATAAAATTCCCGTAAAATTCCCGAGGGGGCTTCCTCGGGGAAAGAAGATATCCACAGAAGAGATTTCCCCTAGGACCGTCCTAGGGTGTATAATATCTATATGTACCGCAAATTTGAATTTTCTGAAAATGAATTTTATCATTTATATAATCGCGGCAATGATAAAAGAACCGTTTTTTTGGACGATAATGATAGAAAGCGGTTTATAAAATTATTGTTTCTCGCCAACAATAATAACCCTATTAATCTTCGGGATATTCCCCTAGGACGGTCCTTTGTAGAAATGGAAAGGGGACAAACTATTGTGGATATTGGCGCTTATTGCTTAATGCCGAATCATTTTCATTTGCTTGTTTGCGAGAAAAAAGAAGGCGGAATCAGTAATTTTATGAAAAAATTATGCACTTCCCACTCAATGTATTTTAATATGAAATATGGAAGAACTGGTTCTCTTTTTGAAGGCGTATTCAAGGCTGAACATGCGGAAAAAGATGAATATTTAGAATATCTGTTCGCTTATATTCATTTGAATCCGATTAAATTGATTGAGCCGGAGTGGTATGAAAAAGGATTGTCCGATACGGATAAAGCTAAAAAATTCTTGGAAAATTACAGATATTCAAGTTACCCGGACTACATTGGCGAGAGTCGGCCGGAAACGGCGATTCTTAATAAAAACGCGTTTTCAGGATATTTTGAGAATCAGAAAGAGTTTAAAGATTACATTAATGACTGGCTTAATTATCAAAAGGTTAATACATAGGACCGTCCTATGTAGTAAGGTTTGAAGAAATTTTAGGCGTGCTAAAATAAAATTATGTTGAATAACAAAAAAACGAAGTTTGTTGTCGGAATTATCGCTATTATTATAATAATTGTTTTGGCTTGGTTTTACGGTTTGCCGAAATATCAGAACTGGCAAGAGTGGAAAAATATCAAAAAACAAGCGGAGGAATTTGAAAAAATAAAGAAGGAACGAATTGATTAATTATTTTTAAAAATGAATATCAAAAATCCAATAATAAAAAAAGTGTTAATAATCATTCTTATTCCGCTTGCTATATTTTTATTACTGATTATTTATACTGCCGGAAAAAACATCTGGGGGGGATACAAATGGCAGAAAGCGACTGAAGAATTTCAAGAATCATTGGAGCGGCCGTACAAGGAAGATGTTTACGGAGGCAAGACACCGGAGGAAACTTGGACGATGTTTTTAGATACCTTAAAGAAAGGTGATTTGGAATTGGCGAGCAAGTATTATGATGCGGGGCATCAAGATAAAGCAAAAGAATGGCTGGAGAAATTAAAACAAAATGATGAATTGGAACAGACTATTAAGGAGATGGAGGGATTGAGAAAGAGTGAAAGAAAATCTTTGGAAAATCAAGCCAATTATTACTATAATTATTACGACCAAGAATTTAAGCAGGAGCTTTCTAGTATTATAATTTTTTATTTCAACCCATACACCAAAGTCTGGAAAATAATCTGGTAATTTAAAATGAGCAAGAGTTTTTTGAAATTTTTAATAAAGATCAATATTTATCTTATTCTTTTTAGCGCATCTGTTTTTGCTCTTCATTTTGTTTTGGCTTATTCACCATACAACACCCATCCGGCGCTGACCGAAGAAATGGCTAATTTCTTTAATATCAAGAATCAAAACAAATTATCCGATCAGAATATTGGATGGATGATGGAGGGTTCAATAAACGAAGACCAGGCACCAAGATGGATTAACCATTTTTACGATCCAATTCATAATGAAGGATGGAAAGGAAAACACTTTGGCAATTTATCCGAAGAACAAGGTTATAAAATTGGGGCGGATGTCGCGCCTAAAGAAGCAATTACTTCTTTAGATTGGGCAATAAATCAAGAATATCAGTCAGCTTATGGTAGACAGTTTGGCAATCAAACCTGGCAAAAAGCCATAAAGTCATACATTGACGGAGATAAAAAGTCCGCTTTTATCGCTCTCGGACATATTCTCCATTTAATTGAAGATGCGAGTGTTCCTGATCATACGCGCAATGATACCCACGCTGATTTTTACGGCGATCCTGGTTCTCCGTATGAAGATTATGCAAAAGAATATACTAATTTTAATGAATTAACAGTTGCCGTTGATTTAGTACAAGAGAATAAAGATTTATTGACGTTTCAAAGCCTTGCTCAAGCTTTTGATTATTTGGCTGATTATTCCAATAAAAATTTCTTTTCTGAAGATACAATAAGTAATAAAGAATTTGTGGAGCCGGATTTGGAAAAATTACGAAAGAATACAAAAGAATTAGGAAATGAAAAAATTATATTTTTATATAATTCAAACACTGGATATTATATTGCTTTTTTAGATAATAAAACAAAAAATTATTCTGTAAACGATACAAAATTTATCCTCCCTTCCTATCGCATCCATCTCTTCCCTCAAGCGGTCCTCATCGGCGCAAGCGTAATAGATTTATTTTTCAGAGAAGCGGAGCGTTATCAAAATAATGAAGAATCTATTGAAGTTCTTTCTGACCAAAACGAGTCTTTGTTACAAACATTAAAACACACTCCTAAACTTGCTGTTCTTAATATTGCTGATTTTTATGACAGAAATGCGACCAAACTGGAAGTAGTGGTGATAAAAACATATCAGCTCGCGAAAAATACGATCAAAAACATCTCTTTAAAAATTTATCCAAAAATCGTCTTGCCCGAATCCCAACTTGCGATTATTTCTCCGCCAAAAGAAACAATTCCGATATCGGATACTGAACAATTTTTGTTCCCCGAGGAAGCCCCTCGGGGGGAAAGTTCGACTTTGGCGGATTTGTCTGAATTACAAATAACTCTTGATGAAGCAAAAGCGCGAGTCGCGGTTTTGGAAAAGCAAGTAGCTGAAATCGCGCAAATCGTGCAAGCTCAAGCTCAAGCGCGAGCCCAATCTCAATCTCAAGCGCAAGCACAAGTGCGACAAAACAACAATTTGGAGACTAAGTCTCCAAGTGCGGCAAAAGCGGCAAATAATTTTGCCGCTCTCCCTTACGCTGGCTTTGGCGGGGGAGCGGCGCCGTCAGACGCGGCGCCAACGGAAAACGCGACCAACACTTCCAGCTCAACTTCGGTTGAGCTTTTTGT
>ERZ1292623.366-Hain-H51-01um-R1-366-length-49271-cov-7_pt1 | contig 49271 bp, 56 predicted proteins | sample MGYA00564398_ERZ1292623 | MGnify/ENA primary metagenome ERZ1292623 (study PRJEB36523, sample SAMEA6512633) | groundwater metagenome | collected 2019-01-07 | study: AquaDiva: Metagenomics assemblies of 32 groundwater samples
AATGTGGGTTTTTAAATATTACTTTTTTGGAAAAATTAATGTATCGGGCCTACGAGGATTCGAACCTCGACCAGAAGCTATCCTCGTTTTTGCTTAAGCTTTTTTGAAAAGCTTACTCCGAAGGCTACTGTTCTATCCATTAAACTATAGGCCCATAACCTTTTTAGGAAAAAGCTTCACCAAAAAGAAGCTCAACTAAAAAGGATTGATAAAAATTAATAGAAATCTATTTAAAAAGTTATTTCCTTTTATAATTTGAAAAAAATGGGTGATTTAGACAATTTCTTTTATCCAAAAAGTGTTGCTGTAATTGGAGCATCAAACAAGCATGGGAAAGTCGGAAATGCCTTAATGCTGAATTTGAAGAAATTTAAAGGAAGAGTTTACCCAGTTAACTTAAATGAAAAAAGTGTTTTGGATTTAAAAGCTTATAAAAGTGTTTTAGACATTAAGGAAAAAGTTGACTTAGGCGTAATTGCTATTCCAGAGAAAGTAGTTTATTCTGTTTTAGAAGAATGCGGAAAAAAAGGAATAAAGAATGTAATTATAATAACTGCTGGTTTTGGGGAAGCTGGAAATAGTGAAGGACAAAAAAGATTAATTCAAATTTCCAAAAAATATGGAATAAGGATATTAGGGCCTAATAATTTTGGGAATGTAAATCCATACATTAATTTAGATACTTCTTTTTCTAAATTAACGCCTGAAAAAGGGAATGTTGCTTTAATATCACAGTCAGGAGCTTTGTGGGTTTACATCAGCCAATTAAGTTTAGGACAATTTGGATTTTCAAATTTTTCCAGTTTGGGAAATATGGTTGATGTTGATTTTTCTGACTTAATTGAATATTTGAACAAAGAAAAAAATACAAAAGTTATTGTCTGCTATATTGAGACTTTGAGAAACGGGAAAAGATTTATGGATGTATGCAGGAAAAGCAAAAAACCGATTATTGCTATTAAAGCTGGGGCAACCTCTGCTGGACAAAAAGCTGCTTTAAGCCACACTGGAAGTTTAGCTGGAGAAATTGAAATTTACAAAGCTGCTTTCAAACAATGCAATGTAAGTTTTGCTGAAACTGTTGAAGATGCTTTTGACAAAGCACAATTTTTGGTTCACCAGAAATTAAAAGGAAACAAGACTGTAATAATAACCAATGGTGGCGGATTGGGAGTATTGTGCGCTGATTATTGCGCAAAAAACAAATTAGATGTTGTGAAATTGCCTGAATCTTTAATAAAGCACTTGGATGTAAGCCATAACTGGAGCAGAAATAATCCTATTGATTTAGTTGGTGATGCTGACGAGAAAAAATACAGAGAGATATTTTTGAAATTGGAGGAAAATAATTTCTTTGACAATGTTATTGTTATATTAAGCCAGCAGGAGATGATTGATGTTTACAAAGTTGCAAAAGAAGTTGTTGATTTCAGGAAAAGAAGCAATAAGAATGTTGTTTGCTGCTTGGTTGGTATTGGGGAGAATATTGAAAAAGCTAAGAAACTATTGAAAGAAAATGGAATAATGAGTTTTTTTGAACCTGAGAGATGCGCCAAGGTGTTAAGCTAAACGGCTACCATTACAAACTATTGTTATTTTATTTAGAAAGTAAGGCTATGCTTTTAACTCATTATTATTTTTGACAAAATTATGATTAATTTCAATGGCTTCGAAACTCTGCAAGATTGCCCTCTTTGCAACATGAGTTTTATGCTTTTTAAAAAAACTTTTTACTTCATTTAGTTTATCCAAAGTTTTGAATCTATGCAAGCATACTTTGATTATATTTGACATCATATGCCCTTCATGATATCTTTTGTAATATTCATCATAATTTTCTTTAAAGAACTGCCAACCCAAGTCATCTGCAAAATAGTTGCTTCCAACTGCAGACAAAATATACACTGCATCCTGACTTCTCACATGTTTTGATAAACTAAATTCCAAAGCTTTTCTTAAAATATGTTTTTGCCTGAAATTTCCTAGAGAAGCCAGAATTCTCATTTTTTCTTCCTGCAATTCTTCTTTTATGTACATATCTTTTAATAGTTCAAAAGTTCTTTCATCCCCTGTATGGGCTACCAAACTATAAATTACACTTCTCAAGTTTGGATTTATTTTATTTCCTGCTAAATGTTCTTTAAATCTCTTATTTGCTTCTTCGATAATTTGCTTGTGATCACTAAATCCTAATGAATATAAGACCGTTGTTCTCAACAAAATGTCAGAATGAGTCTCACCAGGCTTTTGATCCCACCCAACTTTCTTGTATATGTCGGAAAATAAACTAATAAAAAACTTGTTTAGTTTTTCTGAAAATTTTTCATAAAACAATATTTTTATTTTTTCCAAGTTTGCTGCTGTATCATTCCATAACACATAATTTGTTTCATTCTTGAATCTTTTGACTAAATTTAGATATTCATCTACTTTAACATAACAACCTCGGGACAATGAATAAAAATCATTTTCCATCCCGATTTTATCAATCATATTTAGATTAGAATTAATTAATTGATAAAACAAGGATTTATCATAATTAACCCTGTAAAAACCGATCTGGCCTGGGTTAATCAAGTTTAAATTTTTTACCTTGAAAATTCTGGATTTCATATTATAATATTTTACATGATTGCCTTCAAGAACACTCAATGGAATATGCCACAAGCTCTTGTCTTTTTTCTTCAAATAGAGAAATCTTTCCTGCTTAATCTTTTTATCTGAAAAAGATATTATCGGGTAGCCTGTCTGCCTTGTCCAGTGATGCATCATCTTTTTTACAGGCTTTTTAGAAATTTTCTCCAAAGAATCCCATAAATCGTCTGTTGTTGCGTTTTTGTACATAAATTTAGATAAGTAATATTTTAGACCAGTTCTAAAAACTTCCTCTCCAAGATAAGATTCAAGCATTCTTATTACTGCAGATCCTTTATTATAACTGATTGCGTCGAAAATTTCAGATATTTCTGCTGGGTTTTTTACATTTACTTCAATTGGATGGCTGTTACTTAGGCTGTCTAAATGCTGGGCTGAAGTCCTTACATCTACCAAGTACTTTGTCCATATATCGAATTCTGGAAATAATTTATCAGTAACTTTATACTCAATCCATGATGCAAACCCTTCATTTAACCATAAATCATTCCACCATTTCATTGTAACCAGGTTTCCAAACCACTGGTGGGCTATTTCATGATTTATTGTGTGGACTATGTTTTCTTTTATTCTTTCTGAAGAGTTTTTTTCATCAAACAACAACTGAGTTTCCCTGTAAGTTACCAAGCCCCAATTCTCCATTGCGCCTGATTCAAAGTCAGGAATTGCTATTAAATCCAGTTTTGGCAGAGGATAAGGAATTTTAAAATACTCGTTATAAAATTCTAAACTTCTAACAGCAACATCCAGGGCTAATTTTCCCCTTTCTTTTTTTCCTGGAGTTGTGTAAATTCTGACTTTTGTGTTATCTTTTGCTCTGCCTTCAACATATTCCAGATCTCCTATTATGAAAGCCAATAAGTAAGTTGACATTAAAGGAGTTTCTTCAAAGACAAATTTCTTTAGACTATTTTGAACAAATGATTTTTTAAGAGGCATATTTGAAATAGCGTCAAGATCTTTTGGAATATTTAATGTTAATGAGAATTTTGCCTTCAAGTCTGGCTGATCAAAACATGGAAAGGCTTTTCTTGCGTCTGTTGATTCAAACTGGGTTGTAAGCATTATTTTTTGCTTATCTCTTATACTGTAAGTGCTTTTATACCAGCCGCGCAAATCATCCCTGATTTTTCCTTCAAACTCCAAATACAGATTTATTGCTCCTTTTATCTTATTTTGGAATGCAAATTCTGCTGTCTGATATTTTTCATTGTAAGTTATTTTCTTTAATTTATTATTTTTTATTTCAGCCTTTTTTATTTTTATATCCTGGCAATTTAACTTTAATTTACTTGAACTTTTAAGAATTTTTATTTCTATATTTACTTTTCCAGAGAAATTTAAACTATTAAAGTCTGGAGTTAATTCCAAAGCATATTTTAAAGGAATAACTTTATTTGAAAGAAGATAAGGATTCATAATAATTAGGAATTTACTTTGTTTAAATATTTTTTGCTTAAATTTTACTAAATTGATTTTTCGAAAAATAGTTACAATTTCAATCTTTTGGTGACTTTGTCATGGGGATTTTCTTGTTATTTTTATAGATGAAAACATCTTCTATTCTAATTCCAAATTTATTGTAATATCCTGGTTCTAGTGTAAAAATCATGTTGTCTTTAAATTTATCATTTGATAAGGATGATATTCTAGGGTTTTCATGAACTTCTAGGCCTATGCCGTGTCCAAGGCTATGAGTAAAGAATTTTCCAAGATTTTTTAATGCCAAGTTATGAAGATTTTTTGGATCTAAGTTTTGAGAAATGCACTGTTCTTGAGTTTCAAGAACTTTGTTGTATGTTTGTACTTGTTTTTTATTTGGACGGCCAATGAATATAGTCCTTGTTATGTCAGAGCAGTAATTTTTATATTTAACCCCTAGATCAATTACTGTAAAACCTTTTAACTTTGAGTTAGCTGAAAGATGATGAGGGTTTTTTGAGTTTAAATTTGATGCAACTATTGGAGTAAAAGAAGGTTCTAAGTTTAGGTCGAGGATTCTTTTTTCAATGAATTTTTTAAGATTAATTTCTGTTTTTGCTTTTTTTGCATAGCTTATAGATTCTTTGATTAATTTGTCGGCATAGAAACAGGCTTTTTTTATTAAATCAACTTCAGTTTCTGTTTTTATAGATCTTAGTTTTTTTATTTCTTCTGAAATATCCTTAAATCTTGCTTTTTTGAATTTTGCTTTTAGGAATTTTAAGCTGTTTAAGTTTGTATAGTCCTTGTCAATTCCTATTGTTTTTGGCCTTAGCTTTTTTATTTTATTAAACATTTTGTTATCAATTTTCTGGATGTTTTTTATTTTGGATTTTTCTGCTATTGACAATTCAATCGGGGAAACAAAAAGAACTGGATTTTTATTTATCAACAAAATTGAATTAATGTGAGAAATTTGAGTGAAGTAAACAAAATTGGGGTTTACTTTTTCTGCTGAATTTGACAATAAAGCCAAGTTTATGCTGCTTTTTTCCATAAAAGACTGGAATTCTTTTAATTTCATAAGAATAGAAAATCTTTATTAAGTATTTAAATTTATATTTTACTATATGGATAAAACAGTATTGAAAAATGGACTGACAATTATTTTTGAAAAGACAAAAAGCAAATCAATTACTTTAGGTATTTGTGTTAAAACAGGCTCAGTAAATGAAACTAATGAAAATAGGGGGATTTCCCATTTTTTAGAGCATTTGATTTTTGAAGGAACAAAGAACAGAACTGGTAGGGAAATAGTAAAGGAAATTGAGGGTGTAGGAGGGGAATTTAATGCTTTTACAAATTATGAGCTTACGTTTTTTTATGCCAAGGTTTTAAGCAAATTTTTCAACAATGCTTTAGATGTTATTTCTGACATTTTAAAAGATTCATTATTTGAAGACAAAATTATTGAGAAAGAAAGAAAAGTTGTTTTGGAAGAAATGAATTTGTGGAAAGACGAGCCAAAATCATATCAATGGTATCTTTTTCATAAGGCGCTTTACAAAAATCATCCTGCGAAGTATCCAGTCATAGGATTTAAAGAAACTCTTCTAAGATTAAAGAGAAATGATATTTTAGATTATTTTGACAAATATTATGTTCCAAACAACATGGTGGTTATTTTAACAGGGGACATAACACCAAAAATAAAAAGCAAATTAAAAAAAGAATTTGATGAATTAAAATTCAAACCTATTATCAAGCCAGAAATTAAAGAGGAAAAAGAAAACTACGGGCTTAGAATAAAAAAGAGAAAAGATGTTATTCAGTCTTATTTTATAACTGGATTTAAAACAGTTACTTTAGGACATGAAGACAGCTACGCTTTAGATTTATTGAGTGTTATTTTAGGATGGGGCCAGAGTTCAAGATTATTTAATGAAATAAGAATGAAAAGAGGGCTTTCTTATGATGTTGGGGCGACGCATGAATGCAACAAAACTTTCGGGTATTTTGGAGCTTATCTAAGCACTGAACCCAAAAATCTAGAACTATGTAAAAATTTAATATTAAATGAGTTTAAGCTTGAAAAATTAACTGATAAAGAAATTGATGATGCAAAGAATATGATTGAGGGCTTGAAGTTATTAAGAAATGAAGATACAAAAGAGCTCGCTTTTTCTTTAGGATACTGGGAAAATTCCAGCAAAGCAGAAGACTTTTACAATTATATAAAGAAATTAAAAAAAGTTACAAAACAAGATATTTTAAGAGTTCACAAGAAATACTTTACAGGAAAATACAGCGAAATTTTAATTGCTAAATGAATTTAAGGAGTATATCTTACCATTGTTCTTGGGAAGGCTATTGCATCTTTAATATTTTCCAATTTACAAATCCAAGCAATAACCCTTTCTACACCCATTCCAAAACCAGAATGAGGAACAGAACCAAATTTTCTTAGTTCCAGGTACCATGAATAATTTTCAGGCTTTTCACCTTGCTGCTTTAATCTTTCTATTATTTTTTCTGAACTTGATTCACGTTCAGAACCACCGATTATTTCACCATAACCTTCTGGAGCCAGACAGTCAAAACCCAAGACTACTTTTGGATTTTTAGGATCTTCAAGCATATAGAAAGCTTTTATTTCTTTAGGATAATGAGTTACAAAAATTGGAGTATCAAATAAATTAACTAGTTTTTCTTCTTCGATTGTTCTTAGGTCTTTGCCCCATTTTACCTTCATGTTTTGTTTTTCAGCAAGTAATTTTAAAGCTTCATCATAAGTAATTCTTGGAAATTTTTTTTCTAGGCAAGGCTTTAATTTTTCTATGTCTCTTTCTAATATTTTTAATTCTTCTTTGTTTTTTTCAAGAACTGTTTTTACAATATGCTTTATTAATTCTTCTGCCAAATTCATTAAATCTGCAAAATGAAGCCAGGCAGCTTCTACTTCAGCATGCCAGTATTCTGTCAAATGCCTTGAAGTTTTAGATCTTTCTGCCCTAAATGAAGGAGCAATGCAGTAAATTTTTTCCAATGCGAAGATAACTGCTTCTGCATATAACTGCCATGACTGTGTTAGATACATTGGCTTTCCAAAGTAATCTACTTTAAATAATGTTGAGCCGCCTTCACAAGCATTTGGTGTAAATGAAGGACTTTGATGTTCAAAGAAATTATTTTTCCTGAAATATTCGTGGATTGCACCAAAGACAGTTGACCTTATTTTTAGTATTGCTGTTAATTTTCTTGATCTTAACCATAAATGCCTGTTATCTAATAATAGTTCTTCAGACTGATCTTTTTTTATAGGAAAAATGTCAGCAAAACCAATAACATTTAACTTTTTTACTTGAACTTCATAATCTGTTACTGCTCTTTTATCTTCTTTAATGTCCCCTTCTAGTTCAACTGAGCTTTCAACTAATATTTTATTTGCAGATTCCCATTCTTTTTCAGAAACATTTTCTTTTTTAACCACAGTTTGAATAATATTAGAGTGGTCTCTTATAATCAAGAAAACTAGATCTTTCTGCTTTCTTTCCCTATAAACCCAGCCATGTATTTTTACCTGGCCTGATTTTTTTTCCAGTGCTTCTTGAATTGATAAAGCAGTTTGCATCCTAGAAAAATAGAAATGGGTTATTTTTAAAGTATATCTTTAGAAAAGCTTAAATATAACTAAATCTAACTAATATATATGGAAGAAGAGATTAGAGCAAAGGCTAAGAAATGGGGAAGCTCAATAGGAATTATAATTCCAAAAGAAATAGTCGAAGCTAAAAAAATCAAAGAAAATGATGAAATACTTATAGAAATAAAAAATCGGCCTTTAGCTGGAGAATTTTTTGGTAGATTTCCAAGAAAATCTAAAAAGACAGCACAAGAAATAAAAGATGAAATGAAAAGGGGATGGAATTAAACAGATATTTTTTTGACAGTTATGCTATTATTGAGATTCTAGACGGTAATCAGAATTATGCTAAATTTAGTAATGAACCTGTCATAATTACTTTATTTAATCTTGCCGAAATATATTGGTTTTGTATTAATGAATATGAAGAGTTTAAAGCAAACGAAATTTATAGCAAATATAAACAAGCTATCATGTCAATTTCTGATGACATATTGAAAGAAGCTATGAAATTCAGGAAAGAACATAAAAAACAGGATCTTTCTTATACAGATTGTATTGGCTATATCTTTGCAAAAAAGAATAATTTAATTTTTTTAACTGGAGATAAAGAATTTGAAAAGATGGAAAATGTAGAATTTGTCAAATAATTATTCTATGAATTCTTCGATTATTGGATTAACTATTTTTAAAAAATCCTGGGTTTTCATTACAATGCTTTTCGTCATTAAACCAGCATTAAAAGCTATTTCTTCATTTCTTAACAAGGATTTATCTACAAGAGTTTTAATCTTGAAAATATTGCCAAAAGGAGGGACTTCACCTGGAACACAATTAGTAACTTTTAAGACTTCTTCTTTTGTTGCCAAACTTAGGCTTTTTTTAGTTATTATTAATCTTAATTTTTTTAAGTCTATTCTTTCATTTCCAGGAAGAACACACAAGAAGAATTGACCTTCTGACCTTAAAATAATGGCTTTAGCACCCTGCTCTTCTTTAGTTCCTCTTACTCTTGCTGCATCTTTGGATGTTGGTGTTGGTTCATGATCATAGACTTTATAGGTTATTTTATTTAAGTCTAGAAGCTTCTTTATTTCATTAAATACTTGCTCCATACATCAAAAATCTAAGTAGGAAACTTTATAAATAATTTTATTGAGAATTCTGTATATGCCCGGATAGCTCAGACTTTGTCTTCAAATGAGCAAAGGAGCAACAGGTAGAGCGCATGGCTGTTAACCATGAAGTCGGAGGTTCGAGTCCTCCTCTGGGCGTTTATTTGTTTTTTCTTAATCTATATAATTTATAGAAACTAACTAAGCTTATTATTAACAAAATTGTTGATACAAGAATTATATCATTTTGCCTTATTCTGTAACCAAAGATTACGAAATCAAATATCAAGAATTCTGCAATTGACTTTATTGTTTTTCTTGGAACAAATTGGTAAAATGAACCTATAATCAGGGTTAATATTGCTAGAATTAGCCAAGACTTTTTTGATAGTATATTTGATATAAATGAATGGGTGTTGTAATTAAAAACAAGATAAAATACTAGATTTACTATGACTAAGGCAAATATTGAGTAAATTAACTCTTTAGTTAGGAAGAAAACTAAAAATGCCGAGATTAATGAAGTTACTAAACCTCTTTGTAATTTGTTTTTTGGCCAGAATAATGTTATTATAGAAGCTGGAATAAAAGATAAAATTGAAGGAGTAATTACAGCAAATGTCATTAATGAAGCAGCTTCTTCTTCTCCTAAACCTTGAAATCTCCATTGAAACATCAAAGAAATAGCGTAAAGAGCTATTGAACTTATGCCTGCTAATAACACAAAACTCAACTTTCTTAAATAATCTTTTTTTGACTCTAAAAAATTTAAAGCTGCAAAGTAAGATACTAACATAAAAAACATATGAAGAAATATAAAGAAGAACTGCTCATCAAGCCAGAAAACTTCTCTGTTTAAAGTTGGAACAGCTGAGAAATAGTAAATATAAAACATAAAAGGACCAAGCATACTAGCTACAATACCCTGCTCTTTTCCTTTTCCAATAAATTGAGTTATTAAAAATGCTGTTAAAAAAATCACAGTTAACTTTATAGCAACGTAGTTTAAATGAACAGTCCAGTTAGTTGCAAGATGATAAACAATATCTAAACCATTCATCACTAAAGTTATAATCAAAGAAAAAAGAAAATTAGAAAGAAATTTACTCATTTTTATTGTACAATTACAGCACCTTTCATTGATGGATGAATTCCACAAATATAGTCTGTTCTTCCTGGGCTGTTAAAAGTAAAGGTTACAGAATCTCCTTGTTCCAAATTGTCTGATGCTAAAACACCGTCAATTGACTCTACTGTATGAGAAACAGAATCATCATTTCTCCAAGTTACCTCTGTCCCTACTTTTACTTTTATTTCACTAGGAACAAATTTAAAATTCTTTATTATAACTGAGGCTGCTTCTCCGCCAGCACTAACTCCTTTTTCATCACCCTGTTTTTCAACTACAGGAGCTGTTTCTTCTACTGGTGCTGTTTCTTGTTTTGAACAACCAGTTATTAACAATCCCAAGATTATTAATAAAACCAAAAAAATTGCTTTTTTCATAATTATTTTCAGTAAACGAATATATATAAATCTTGTTAAAAATATAATTTAAAATGTATTTTCATAATTTTGACCCTGTTTTGTTTAGATTAGGGTTTTTGGAGATTAGGTATTATGGATTAGTGTACTTGCTTGGGTTTTTACTAGTTTTTTTATTTTTAAGAAAATATAAGAAAGAACTTAGTTTAAAGGAAGATGATGTATATAATTTAATTTTTTACTTGTTTATTGGCGTTATTTTAGGGGCTAGAATATTTCACTTTATTTTTTCTGAGCCTTATATTTTAATTAATGATCCTCTGGAGTTTTTCAGGATTTGGAACGGGGGAATGAGTTTTTTTGGAAGCTTGACAGGAGTAATTTTAATGGTTTATATTTTCTGCAAAAGATATAAAACTAGTTTTTTCAAGACTGCTGATGTTTTAGTTTTGCCTGCTACGATTGCCTTGTTTTTTGGGAGAATTGCTAATTTTATAAATGCTGAGTTGATTGGAAGAATTACAGATGTTTCCTGGTGTGTTATATTTCCTACTTATTCACAATGCAGGCATCCATACCAGATTTATGCTGCTCTTTCACATCTAGTTTTATTAATTATTTTAATTTTTACATGGAAACTGAAAGAGAAAAGAAAATTAAAGAATGGCGTTGTATTTGTAAGTTTTGTTGTATTTTACAGCTTATTAAGAATAACAACAGATTTTTTCAGGGAAGACTTAAGAATATTCGGGTTTACAATATGGCAATACATTAGTTTAGCTTTCTTATTACTTGGGATTTATATTTATAAGAAATTAAAAAACTAAACTTCTGCCGGCACTTTTTTTGGTGGTACTAAAAAATTCTGAACCCTAACAAGACTTTCCAAACCAAAAATCTTATCTTCTTTAATCTTAGCTCTTGCTTGCTTAGAAATTGTTAATTCATATTTATCATTTAAACATTGTCTAGTTTGAAAAATTCTTAAAACTGCGTGAGGAATTTGATAGTCGTCTATTCCAATAATTTTGACAAGGTCTGTTTTATTTTTCTCGGCTTCTACATAAAAACTACCTATTTCCTTGTCAAAATAAATTTTTATTGTTACTGTCATAATATTTTTACTAAACCTTTTCTTGGTCTTTGTACTGCTTTATTTTGCAATTCAACTATTTTTTCTACCAAGTCTCTTCTGCTTTTTGGAATAAATCTTTTGGCTTCTGGAGTAAAAGCTACTTTGTACTGGCTGTTTTGGCCTTCTTTTGAAAGAAAAATAGAAGTAATCTCACTTAAAAGAGCTTCGTAAGTATGAGCAACGCATAGTCCTGTTTGTGCTTTTTTTCCAGAATATAACACAGCACTCTGCCCCCCAACTTCATAATCTACTGTAAGTTGTCTAACCATTTGATTTTGCGCAAATATTTATATATAAAAAGACTTCGGTTTTAATGAATGAAGATAGACAAAGAGTTAATTGAAAGGGTGGCTAAGGTATCAAGGCTTAATTTAAAAGAAGAAGAAAAAGAGAGTTTTGTAAAGGATTTTAAGGATGTTTTAGAGGTTTTTTCCAAGATTGGAAAGGTCAAGACAGACAATCTAGATTTAAGTGTTCAGCCAGTTAAATTTGAGAATGTTTTTAGAGAAGACAAAGTTGAAAAAAGTTTAAATGAAAAAGAAGTTTTTAAAAATACAGAGCTAAAAGAAAAAGGATTTTTTAAAGGACCAAAGATTTTATGAAAACAAGAGAATTTTTACAAGAAGCTAAAGATTTAAATAAAAAGTATAATTTCTTTATTACAATTAATGAAAAAGCAGAAGATGGAATTCCTATTTCTGTCAAGGACAATATATGCACAAAAGGATTAAAGACAACTGCGGGGTCAAGAATTCTGGAAAATTATGAACCTGTTTTTGATGCTACTGTCATAGAAAAGGCAAAGAAAAGCAAGTATGTTGTTGTAGGGAAAACTGGAATGGATGAATTTGGTTTTGGGAGTTTTTCAACAAATTGTGCTTATGAAATTCCAAAAAATCCCTTAGATAATACAAGAAGCTGCGGGGGGAGTTCTGGAGGTGGGGCTGGATATACATATGCAAGCAAGCTTTCCAATTCATCTATTGGTGAGAGCACTGGAGGAAGTATTTCATGTCCTGCTGCTTTTTGCTCTGTTGTTGGGATTACACCAACATACGGACTTGTATCAAGGTATGGATTAATTGACTATGCAAATTCTTTAGACAAAATAGGAACTTTCGGGAAAAGTGTTAAAGATGCTGTAAAATTACTGAATGTTATTTCTGGGTATGATGAAAAGGACAGCACTTCAATCAAGAAAGGAAAGGAAAATTATGAAAAGTATTTAGGAAAAGATATAAAAAAATTTAAAGTAGGAGTAATTAAAGAGTTTTCAAATGGGGAAGGCATTAATTTAGAAGTTGAGAAAGATTTCTGGGATGGAGTCAAGAAACTAGAAAGCAATGGAGTAAAATGCAAGGAAGTTTCTTTTAAGTTAAGTGATTTGGTTTTACCTGTTTATTATGTTATTGCAATGTGCGAAGCTTCCACTAATTTAGCTAAATATTGTGGGATAAGATATGGAATGACTAAGGAATTAAAAGGAACATTTAATGAATATTTTTCTTCTGTAAGGGAGAGTTATTTTGGAAAAGAAGCTAAGAGAAGAATTTTACTAGGGACATTCATGAGAATGGCGGGATATAGAGATGCTTATTATATCAAGGCCTTGAAATTAAGGTCACTAATTACACAAGAATATAAGAAACTGTTTAAGGAGTTTGATGTTTTATTAACACCAACAATGCCTATTTTACCACCTAAGTTTTCTGAAATTGAGAAATTAAATCCTGTTGAAAATTACATGTGTGATATTTTAACTACTGGGCCCAATTTAAGCGGGCTACCTATGATTTCAGTTCCTGTTAAAAAGAACAGGGCTGTTGGAATGCATTTTATTGCAGACCATTTACAAGAAAACAAGATAATTAGCATTGGGGATTATTATGAAAGAGTTAGATAATGCAAAAATAGGATTGGAAATTCACATACAGCTTAAAACTTCAAGTAAGTTGTTTTGTGGTTGTTCTACAAAATCAGGCAAACCAAATACAGAGGTGTGTGAAATTTGTCTTGGAATGCCTGGAAGCAAGCCAGTTGTAAATAGAAAGGCTGTTGAATTTGCAGTAAAATTAGGATTGGCTTTAAATTGTACAATACAGAAAGAGAATTTTTTTTCACGCAAGGTTTATGGATATCCAGATATGTCAAAAAATTTTCAGATAACACAGTATGAATTTCCTTTATGTGCAAATGGAAATGTAAGGTTTAAGAACAAAGTTATAAGGATAAGAAGAATACATATTGAGGAAGATCCTGCTTCTATTCAATATCCCAAGACTATTTCAGATTCGGATTATTGCTTAATTGATTATAACAGGGCTGGAGTTCCTTTGTGCGAAATTGTAACTGAACCAGATTTAACAAGTGCCGAAGAGGCCAAGGAATTTTTAGAATATTTGATCAGCATTATAGATTATTTGGATATTTATGATTCAAAGAATTTCACAATTAGGGTGGATGCAAATGTTTCCTTGCCTGGAACGAAGAGGGCTGAAATAAAAAACATTACTGGATTCAGGGCTGTTGAAAAAGCAATTGGATTTGAAATTATAAGGCAGAAAGGAAAACTAAGGAGAAATGAGGAATTTAAACAGGAAACAATGCATTTTGATGCAATCTCAAACAAAGTAATTCCATTAAGAGAGAAGGAGTTTGAGGAAGATTATGGGTATATATTTGATCCTGACTTACCAAAGCTTTTAATTGAAGAAAATTTGATTAAGAAAATTAAAAACGAGATTCCTGAATTACCAGGAGAAAAAATAAAAAGGCTGATTAAAGAATATAATTTAAGTGAAGATATAGCAAGTGTTCTGGTTTCTGAAAAAGAAATTTGCGACTTATTTGAAGAAAGTATAAAAAAAGCTGAGAAAGAATTAGTTATTAGATTGACTACTGGCATATTAAAGAAGGTTCTTAATTACAATGGAATAAAATTAAGAGAAAGCAAATTAACCAAGGAGAATTTTATTGAGTTATTAAAATTAATTGAAAAAAATGAATTAACTGTGAGAATGGCTGATTTATTATTAAGGAAATTAATTTTCAGCAAGAAAAATACAAGAGAACTAGTTAAAGAATTAAAATTTACAAAGATTAATGACATGGACAAGATAGTTGAGAAAGTTCTGGGAAAAAATAAGGAAGCTGTAGAAGATTATAAAAAAGGAAATTCAAAAGCTTTGCATTTTTTAATTGGACAAGTTTTAAAAGAAGCCAAGGAAAAGGCTGATGCTAAACTAATTGAAAGAAAAATATTAGAAAAAATTTAAAAAATAAAAAAAGAATTTATCTTTTTTTACCCATTGTAGCACAACAGTCTGGACATGTGTGCATTGCGCAACCGCATAAACCAGCTAACAAGAACAATGCTGTCCACCATTGGATATTCCAAAAGTCCCAGACATTTAAGTCCCTTAACAAAAATAAAACTCCCAAGACCAAAAACAATAGTCCTGTAACCATATGACACTTTTTACATCCTCCAAACATTAATACGCACCTCCAAAGATTTTTAAATTATATATTACTTAATTAGTATTTAAATATATAGGATGGTTTAAAATGGTCAGATTTAAAGAATTGTGCAGAAAATGCAGAAAAAACATGGTTTTAGTTTCAAGTAAAACAAAATTTCCTGTTTGTTATGACTGCCAGAAAGAAGAACTACAAGGAGAGATTAAGGACAAGAAGATGAAAGAGATGTTTGACATTCCTGAAGAGTTTTACAGGGAAAGCTTGTTTTTAAGGAGCATTAAAATTAATTATTTAAAATTTGGAAAGTTAAGCAGCAAACAGTTAGAATGGTTCAAGAAAGTTGTTGACGAGATGAAAAAAGATAAAGAATAACTGCTTTCTTAATAACGACGTCTGTTAATGGTTTATCATTTGCATTTCTTGGTGCACTGCTGATTTTATCAACAATATCTATGCCTTCAATCACTTTTCCAAAGACAGGATGTTTTGTGTCCAGGAAATTATTATTTACTGTGTTTACGAAGAACTGAGAACCACCTGTGTTGGGGCCAGCATTTGCCATTGATAATGTACCACGGTTGTTTTTGTTGTTTTTTGTGAATTCATCTTTTATTGTGTAACCTGGGCCGCCTCTTCCTGTTCCAGTTGGGTCACCGCCCTGTATCATGAAATTTGGAATTACTCTATGAAAAATTACATTATCATAGAATTTTTGTTCAACTAATTTTTTGAAGTTTCCTGCTGTAATCGGCATTGTATCTTCAAATAATTCTATTTTTATATTTCCTAATGTGGTTTCAAGTAAAACTATGCTGTTCATTTTTTTCTCCCCGGTTTTACAACCTGTTATTAAAAACAAAGATATTAATAAAATTAAGATTAGTTTTTTCATTTTTAATCAATGTAATAAAGATCGTAACTTACTTTTCTTGGTTTAATTCGATTTTTTTTCATTTTGTTGTTTTTGCTTTAGTTTTTCGTTTTCTTTCAGGACTGCGCTTTGAAATTCAGTTATTCTTTCTAATCTGCCTGTTACTAAGAGAGTTACTGGCCCTTCGTCGTCAGCAGACTGGTAAAAAAAATCTACTCTTAATCCGGTATGTTTTATTTTCCATGCCCTGTTTAAGAAAATCTCACCATATTCACTTGAACGCCGCGCAATACTATCGGAGTTTATTCTTGACATAAATTCTGAAAATGCTCCTGCAACATAAACCCCATCTTCTACACCGCTGTAAATTATTTTTTTAGTCATAAAAATTTACTATTTTTGCCTATTTTTAAGATTATCTGTTTTCCGAAAAATATCTTGTATTTTTAAATTTCTTTCATAAACTTTGTAAAGTTTCTAGATGTTCGTAAAATATTCGGAGAATTTCAGGCAAAATATTTAAACAAATTTCTTTATTTTTTATTTATGAAAATCTTTGAAACTGTTGACGGAAATGGCAGAAAAATTTATTTGACAGACGAAAGATGGAGCCATATTCAAAGACATGAAAATATTGTAAATATATTTGACAGAATTACAGAAACTTTAAGTAAACCAACTAAGATATCTATTCTTGAAGAAGATCCTAGAAGCTACTTTTACTTTCGCTATTATAAAGATCTAAAACAATACCTGAAGATTATAGTAAGCTATTTAAACGGTGAAGGCTTTATAGTAACTGTTTACTATACAAGGAACTTAAAATGACAAAAATTTACCTATACTATGATGAAGAAGGAGATTATTTAGAAATAAATATTGGTAAATATGTAGATAAAGCTTATGAAGATTTGGGAAATGGAATTGCTGAAATGATTGATGAAAAGGAGAATGTTGTTGGAGTAAATGTGGCTGGCTTTATAAAAAAGATTAGGAAGATGAAAGAGATTAAATTACCTTTTTTAATGAATTCTTATTTGACAATTCTTTACGATGAGAAAAGAGATTTTTTCCAATTGTCTTTAGGAAAAACGGGAAATAACATAGATGTTTTTAATTTTAAAAAAAAGACTAAAAACTTAAAAGACATTGAAATAAATTTACCATTGGAGATTGTTTCTTAAGTTATTATAAAAGTTATTTTAGTCATTTTAAGGTGTTAATTATCTTTTGTCTCTCTAAATTTATTTCAATAATTCTCTGCTTTAAATAAAATTGCCATGATTGCTGTGGTTTAAATTGATGAATAAAAATTATTGGGATATTGTTCTTTTTATAAATCTTTTCCCGAAAATCATAACTAAATTTCTCAGATCCGCATACTTCAATATAAATTCCAAGTTCAGGCAGATAAAAATCAGGAGTCCAGACTCTTGGCCTATTTTTGTCATCTTGAACGAAGATTGCCTGTTCATATAAGCATGAAATACCCAATTCCTTTAAATAGCTCTCGACTTCCTGTTCAGAAATTGTTGGAATTAAACTGCTCATTTTATTTTATGGTATTAATTTTCTGGTTTATTTGGAATTATTTGTGGATATAAATGACCAGTCAAATATAAAGCATCACAAAAATTACAACCATAAGCTGTTGCATCATCCCATAAGTCATTACTATAACATCTCATACATCTTCCAGTAAAATGCCCTGTTGGTTCGTTATTTGGATTATTTAATTTTTTTATTTCTTCCAAGACTTTTGGATCTAATTTGTTTTTTCTTAATTTATCCAATGTTCCTTCACCAAAGATTTCATCTATAGATTTCATTTTAAGGTGTTAATCTTTCTGGATCTCTTGGAAGCAAAATTGCTTCACGCACATTTTCTAGATTTAACATTCTTTGAATTATTCTATCAAAACCCAGGCCTGCTCCGCCATGAGGACAGGAACCATATTTAAAAATGTCAGCATAAAAACCCATCTTATCCAGGTCAATTCCTTTTTCTTTTGCCTGCTGCTTTAAAACTTCGTATCTATGCTCTCTTTGGGCTCCTGTTGAGATTTCAACTCCTTTGTACAATAAATCAAATGACTGAGTAACTTTTGGATTGTTTTTTGGCTTCATATGGTAAAAAGGACGTTTTTCTACTGGATATAAAGTTACAAAAACAAAATCAGAATCATACTTTTCTTTTACTATTTCTCCCAGTAATTTTTCAGCTTCTGGATCTGGGTCTTCTTTTTCAGGAATTTTCTTTCCTTTTTTTTCCAATAATTTTCTTGCTTCATCTAATGTAATTCTTGGGATTTTTTTAGGAACATCAATTTTCACATTTAACAATTCAAGTTCTGGCCTGCACTTTTCTTTAACTTCTTTTAAAACATATTTCATTAATTCATCTATAATGTCCATTACATCATTTTCATCTTTAATAAATCCCATTTCAAAGTCAATGCCTGTAAATTCTGTCAAATGCCTAGTCGTATGTGATTTTTCAGCTCTAAAGACTTCTCCAATCTCATAAACTCTTTCCAGTCCTGAAAGAACAAACATTTGTTTGTAAACTTGCGGGCTTTGAGCTAAGAAAGCTTCTTTTCCAAAATAATCTATTGCAAACTGCTCTGCTCCTGATTCAACACCGCCTGCTGTTATTTTAGGAGTATTTATTGAAACAAAGTTCTTACTTTCAAAATAATTAGAAATGAAGTTAAATACTTTTGATCTTACTTTAAAAATTGCTGAAATATGAGGCCTTCTTAAATCCAGGAATCTATAGTCTAGTCTTTTGTCTATCATTGTCTTTGATTTTTCTGATGTATCTATTGGCAATGGTGTCAAGGATTCTGACAAAACATTTAGATCATGTATAGAGATTTCAAAACCTTTTTTTGCCTGCTTGCTTGTTTTTATTTTGCCTTCTATTTCAATTACTGACTCTATAGGGATTTTTGAGATTTTATTAAAAATATCTTCTTTAATTTCATCTTTATGAGCCACACACTGTATAGAATCTGTTTTGTCTCTTAAAACAATAAATTGAACTTTTCCCAAGGATCTTATTTCAGAAACCCACCCTTTTACAAGGACTTTTTTATTATTGTCTTTTTCTGTTAATTCGGATATAAATGAACGCTCCATTAGCTTAATGAGCTATATAATTAATTTATAAATTTTTAGGTATGTTTTTTGTAAATTCTTTTTTCTAAGTAATTTTCAAGAATTCTTGAAGAAGGAAAAAACATTGGTTTTGGCAGATTATCTAGGGAGAACCACTGCCATTCTGTTATTTTATTAGGTTCTAGCACTTTTGGCATACCATCAAATTCATCACATAACATTCCAATTGTGACAAAATGAGCATCTTCAACTTTGTCATTTGCAATAGAAATAAATTTTAATGATTTAGCTTTCATCCCAGTTTCTTCTTCTAGTTCTCGAATTGCGGTTTCTTCAAAAGTTTCTAGAAATTCTAGTTTTCCACCAGGCATTGTCCAAGTTCCTTCACCATGAAGAGCACTAGTTGCTTTTTTAGGGTCTGGATGTCTTTTTCCTAGAAGCACTTTATTGTCTTTTAAAATTAAGACTCCAACACCTACGCCAACTTTTTTATCAGATAGTGAGCTCATTTTAATAATTTATTTAATAACTCAGAGATTTGCTTTCCAGGCACTTTGTTTTTGAATTCTTTCATTGCTTCACCCATCAAAGCTGAAAATGAAGCTCCTTTATTTTTTACTATTATTTCCTTTAATTTAGTTTCAATTTCTTTATTGTCTTCCTGCTTGTATTTATTTAAATCAATATGTTTTCCTTGAGCTATATCTAATAAAATATCCTTTACAGCTTCCCTGTTAATTGACTTATTTTCCAAATTTTCAAGAACAAACTCAAAATCCTTTCCTGATATTTTTTTAGAATCTATGTTAAATCTTGTTTTTAGTTCTTTGGGAATTTCGATTAAGATTTCTGCAATCAAGTTTGGATTTATGGAGTATTTTTCTGCATAATAATCAAAAGGAATATTTTGCTTTAAGATTTCTCTTGCAAGAACTGAGTTTAAGGAATATTTTTTTTCTATGTTTACTGTCCTTTCTGTTATTAATTCTGGAATTTTAATTTCTGCCAACAATTTTTTTGTAATTTTTACTGGTGGAATGTCTGTCTCAGGGTATAAACGGCTTCCAGTAGGCATGGGCCTTAAGAAAGAAGATGAGAAATCTGGCTCTACTTTTCTTACTTCTGATTTTATTTCTTTTTTATGCTTTAGATTTTCTGACTGCCTTTTTATTTCGTTTTCAACTGTTTTTGGAATTCCCTTTAAATCCTGGAAACCTTTTAATTCAACTCTCGGATGACCTTTTATGCTTACATTAACATCCTGTCTTACACTTCCTAAACCTCTTTTAGCTTTTTCTGTGCTTCTTAATATCATTCCAATTAATCCGGCAACTTCTTTTGCGTGCTCAGGATCTTTAATATTAGAATCTGTTGCTATTTCAATTAATGGAATTCCTAATCTGTCAAGATTATACGTAACTGATTTTTCATCTCGTTTTATTTTTTTAGCTGCTTCTTCTTCCAGGCAAATTGTTGGGATTTTTACAGGTCCTTTAGAAGTTTGTATTGTGCCATCAACTGCAATCAAGGCTGTCCTTTGAAAACCGGAAACATTAGAGCCATCAACAACAACTTTTCTCATTACTTGGATTTCATCAATTACTTTTGCGCTTGTCAGCAAAGCAATTTGCAAAGCAACTTTTAGAGCTTCCTTGTTTAATTCTTCTGGAGGAGATTCATCTAATTCAACTAAGCAAGCAGTATCTTTGTTAACTTCGTAAATGAATGTTTTGTCTTTTTGCTCTTCGTATAAAGCAGCTACATCCACTTTTCCCAGCTCGCCTGCAGAAGCTCTTAGTTTTCTTTTTATTGTGTAATCTACTTTTCCTGTATTTGTTATAGACGGGCATTTACAGAACAACTTGTGAGTTTCTAACTGCTGGTGTATTTCCAGACCACATTTAAAATCTAGTTCCTTATAATTTAATTGCATTTTAAAAATAGAACTGTTTTAGTTTAAATAAATTATTATTTAGTGCATCATCGAAATCCTTTTATATTAGTTTCCTTAAAAGTTAGTTTATGGTAGAAACAGCTCTTAATGATGATGAATTGAAAAGAATCCATGGACTAGAATATCTAACCGAGGTTAGTTGTTCTGAAGGCCCTAGAAAAATAGGTTTTGGGAGAGGTAAATTTGTTATTTTGGATGTTAGTGGATCCAGAAGTGATGATATAAGAATAACTATAGGGGATAGCTTTTATGAAACTCTAAGAGAGCAAGCAAAGAGAGGAGACTATAGATCTGCTAAAGAATTTTTTGAAGCTTATGTAAGAAAACCAGAAGAATAAAGTTTAATTTTCAGAAAAATCAGGCTCTGTTCTTTTTGAGATTTCACCTCTTAAGTTTTCATGAAATAATTCTTTAACTTTATTTTTAGGATAGTTGCTTAACAACCATGCTAACTTGATAAAAGCTGTTTCTGTCAACATGTCCAGATTATGGCCCAAGATTCCTGCTTCCTGCAATAAACGCCCCGTTGAATAAACATTCATGTTTACCCTGCCGTAAATTGTTTGGGAGGTTGCTACCAATGGTATTTTTTTAGCCAGTTTTTTTAGTTCATTGTGGATTTTTTCATTTTCAGATGTAAACTTGTCTATTTTGTTTATTGGGAAATTTCCTGCAAGACCATAACCTTCCAATATTAAACCATCAAAATTAGAATAATTTGTTATTTCTTTTGCAAGCATATTTGGGTGGGATTTTAGGATTCCGACTTTTAATTTTGGGTTAAATAATTTTAAAGATAGTTTTTTTTCTTCTTTTTTTGGATGGTGTTTTAAGAAAGTAATATTTCCATTTTCAACTCTTGCTATTGCTGTGTCACTGACAACTTTGAAAGCATTTCTTGATGAGCTGTGTAATTTTCTTGTTTTTAATGATGGCATTATTAAGCAAGAATCATCATTCATTGATTCATGCATGCAAATTGCAACATCTTTAAAATCTGTTTTTGCAATGAAATGTGCTGCTGACAATAAATTTAATTTTGCATCTGCACCGCCTCTATCTGAGCTTCTTTGCGATCCTACTAATAGCACGGGGATTGGCAAGTTTTCTAAAACAAAAGTTAATGCAGCAGCTGTAAATCCTAATGTGTCTGTACCGTGAGTTATTATTATGCCATCAACACCTTCTTTTATTTCTTTTTCTATTTCTTTTGCAATTATGTTGTAATGGTTGAAGTTCATGTCTTCTGACCACATGTTACTAATAAGCCTGGATTTTATGTTTGCTATTTTTTTTAGCTCGGGAAACATAGCTATAATTTCTTCTGGCGAAAACCTTGCTATTACACCACCAGTTTCATAGTCAACAAGCGCAGCTATTGTTCCGCCTGTATGAAGAATAGAAATAGTTTTTAGATCTTTATTATTAGAGATTTTTGGATGTTTTATTTCTGTTGTTTTTGCTTTCTGCAATATTTCTATTTTTTTTATTTTGTTTTTATCTATTCCCATGTTATAACCTGACTTTAATTTAATAACAAAGCTGTCAGTTGGAGAAGGAATAAAAATACCTTCAAATTCCTCAGAACTTGTGAAAACTTTTACTTTATCACCTGGATTTAAATTTTGCATTGAAATTATGTTTTTATCTTAATTTAAATAATTTATGAATATTCTAGAAAATATATCTTTTGATTTATAGTTTATACTTACAAAGTATTTATATATTAAGAAAGAGTAAATAATAAATTAATAAATATTCAACTTTAAACTATTTGATTTTAATTGGCGTTAAAATCAATTTGGCACTTGAAGTTTTGGCGAACTTCTTATGACTTATTTAGATTTATGTTTTCTATCAAGAGTTTAAATCATTTATCATTAAACTCAAAATATTTCTTAAAAAGATAAAATACAAACTAGAATATAAATATTATTGTAGTTTAGTATATATATCAAGATCAATAAAAAAAGCGGGGAGGAAGAGGATATATGGAAAGTTTTGTAAATAATGCGTTAAAACAAGCCAAAGAATATGGAATGGGAGATGTCCAGGTTGGCGTTGCTAATATTAAAGTTTTTGGGTGTGGCGGCGGTGGTTCAAACACTGTAACGTGGCTGCACAAGAAAGGAATCCAAGGAGCAGAGGTTGTTGCTTTAAACACAGACAAACAACATCTTGAGATTTCAAGTGCTGACTACAAAGTTTTAATTGGAAAGGAATTAACAAGAGGTTTAGGAGCTGGCGGATTTCCAGAAAAAGGAAGAGAAGCTGCTAAAGAAAGTTTGCATGATTTAAAAGAGGTTCTTAAAGGAAGCGACATGGTATTTGTATGCGCTGGTTTAGGTGGAGGAACAGGTTCAGGTTCTGCGCCTGTTGTTGCACAATTAGCTAGAGAGCAAGGTGCTATTGTTATTGGCACAGTAACAATGCCATTTGATATTGAAAGAGCAAGAGTGGATAAAGCTGAATTTGCACTGCAGCAATTAAGAGAAGTAAGTGATACTGTAATTGTAATTGACAATAATAGATTAACAAGCATTGCAGGTAATTTACCAATACAACAAGCATTTGCTGTTGCTAATGAATTAATTTCTACAATGATTAAAGGTATAGTTGAGACTATTGCAGTGCCATCATTGGTAAACTTGGATTATGCTGATGTAAAAGCAATTATGTCAAATGGAGATGTATCTGTTGTTGGCATTGGTGAAAGCGACACTGATTCAAGAGTAGAAGAAGCAACAAGAAGAGCTTTGACAAATCCATTATTAGATGTAAGTTATGATGGAGCCACTGGAGCATTGATACATATTACAGGTGGAGATGATTTAACATTAGATGAAGTTAACAGAGCAGGTGAATTAATTACAGAAACTCTAGATCCTGATGCTAATGTAATTATGGGTGCTAGAATTGATCCTAGCATGAAAGGAAAGATCAGGATTATGAGCATTATTACTGGAGTAAATTCGCCATATATCCTTGGAAGAGTAGACAAGAAGAAATTTGTCAACTCAGGAGTCAAGTTAAGTCCAGATCTAGGAATAGATATGCTGACTTCAACTCCAAGAAGATTTTAAGATGCTAAGGGCATTTCCCCCATGCCCTATTGCTAAATCTTGCTAGTGCAGATTGCACTAGCTTCTTTTTCTTTTTTACAAATCTTTTTAGACAAAAAGCTTTACCAAAAAATGTTACGGAAAGATGTACGAGAAAAGCCTTTTTTATAACTAGAAACATTTTTATATGAAATAATGGTATATTTATTAAAGAAGAGGTGATATTTTGAGCAAGGAATTCAAGTTATTTTTAATGATATTACTAGTTTTAGGAGCAGGATTTTTAAGCAACAAGATAATTATTTCGGGAAAATTCTATATTGTTGGAGAAAATAGAGAAGCAGGAATAACTGTTTTGTCAGAGCCAAATAATGCCGAGGTATTTATAGGGCCAAATTATGTTGGAAAAACTCCTATCACTATTACAATAATTCCTGGAACTCATGAAATTACATTAAAGAAAGTTGGATATCATGATTTAAAAGAATATGTTGAATTAAAAAAAGATGAATCAAAAGATGTTTTTTTAGAATTAGAAACTGTTTATGGAAAAATTTATGTTGAAAGCATACCAACACATGCTGATGTTTCTGTTGATGGAATATACAAAGGGATTACACCTAAGTTAATTGCAGACTTGGATGATGGAAGCCATGTAATAAAAATCTCAAAAGAGAATTATGAGGATTATGTGGATTATGTTTTTGTTGGAGAAAAAGAGAAGAAAGTATTTGTTAAACTTGAAAAGAAAAATATAGATTTTCCTCTGCCATTGCATTATGGCAAGAGCTAGTTTATTTTAAGAACAGTTTTTTTATTTTTTCTATATATTCTTCTTTAGCCCATTCTTTTAGATTAGTAATTCTTGTTCCATATTTGTTGAAGAAAGTAATTCTGCTTAATGGTATTTTAGAGAGTTTCTTTTTTTGTTTTAAATCTTCTTCATAACCCAAAGTAATAATTATTTGAGGAGTTATGCTGTTTTCTAATCTTAATATTCTTGATATTGCTGACTTTTCAAAGACATTCACCCAGCAGGAACTTAGGCCTATGTCTGAAGCTTTTAAAGAAATCAAGAGAGCAGCTGCTGCAGAATTTTGAAGAGAGTATTCTTTTGCCCTTTCTTTGTAATAAGTTTCAAGCCTTCCTTGATCAGAACAAACAACTATGAAAACTGGGGCAGAATTCATCCAGAACTGCCTTAATGAAGCTTCTGCAATCTGGTTTTTCAAGGATTTATCATTTATGACAACAAACCTAAAGTCCTGGAGATTTCCTGAATTAGGGGCTGTTCTTGCTGCCTCAAGCAACAAAGCTATTTTGTCAAGCGTTACCTGCTTTTCAAGATATTTTCTTACACTATGCCTTTTCTTGATTGCTTCATCTAAGTTCATTAGTAAACTTTAAATTTGCTAAATTTATAATCTTTTTGATGGATTATAAAGAGCTTGTAAAATATTATGAGGAATTAGAAGGAACTACAAAGAAATTAGAAAAGACTGACATTCTTTCAAAATTGCTAAAAAAGTGCTCTTTAGAGGAATTAGACTTAATTGTTTATTTAGTACAGGGGAAAGTTTTTCCTGAGTGGGATGAAAGAAAAATTGGATTCAGCTCCAGATTGATGTTAAAAGCCATAAGCTCTGTAACAGGAGTTAATAGTGAGGAAGTAGAGAAATTATGGAAGAAAAAAGGAGATCTAGGAACAGTTGTTGAAGAATTAATCGGAAAGAAAAAACAAACTACTTTAGTTTCAAGAAAATTAGACACTAAAAAAGTTTTTGAAAACATAAGAAAATTAGCTGAATTAGAAGGTGAAGGGACAGTAAACAAGAAAGTGCAACTAGTTGCTGAATTATTGAGCAATTCTAATGACAAAGAAGCTAAGTTTATTGTCAGGACTGTTTTAGAAGATTTAAGAGTTGGAGTAAAGGAAGGCATAATTAGAGATGCAATTGGAAAAGCTTTTGAAAAAAATGTAGATGAGGTAGAAGAAGCATTTAATTTAACTGTTGATTATGGGGAAGTTGCCAAATTAGCAAAGCAAAATAAGTTAAAAGACATTGAAATAAGGCCTGGAAGACCGGCAAAACTAATGCTTCCTGTACTTGTAAACAGTGTTGATGAAGGTATTGAAGCTTTAGGAAAAACTGTTCAAGCTGAATTTAAAATGGATGGATTTAGAATTCAGATCCATAAGAACAATAAAGAAATAAAACTGTTTACAAGAAGAATGGAGGATGTTACTAAGCAGTTTCCAGATGTTGTTGAATTTGTAAAAAAACATGTCAAGGGAGAAAAATTTATTATTGACTGTGAGGCTGTTGGATTGGATAAAAAAACTAACAAGTACATGCCTTTTCAGAATATTTCACAGAGGATTAAAAGAAAATATGACATTGAGCAGACTGCAAAAGAATTTCCTGTTGAGCTGAATATTTTTGACATTCTTTACTTAGATGGAAAAGATTTAATGAAACTTCCTTTAATTGAAAGAAGAAAAATTCTTGAAAAAAATGTAAGGGAGAAAAAATGGGAGGTTGTTTTAACAAGAAAATTAGTAAGCAGTGATGAGAAAGAGATTTCTGAATTTTTCAATGAATCTCTAAAAGCTGGAAATGAGGGAATTATGCTGAAAAATATTAATTCTTTTTATATTCCAGGAAGGTATGTTGAGGGGTGGTGCAAATTAAAAAATGTTCTTGAACCTCTGGACTTAGTTATTGTCGGAGCAACGTGGGGTGAAGGAAAAAGGGCTGGTGAATTAAGCTCGTATATAGTTGCGTGCAGAGACAAGGATAAATTTTTAGAATGCGGCATGGCAAGCACTGGAATGAAAGAAAAAGAAAATGAAGAAGGAGATGCAACTTACAAAGAAATGACAAAACTACTAAAACCATTAATTACAAAGGAAGAAGGGAGGACTGTTTTTGTCAAGCCAAAGATAATAATTGAGGTTGGATATGAAGAAATACAAAAAAGTCCCAGTTATAGTTCTGGTTACGCGCTGAGGTTTCCAAGAGTTTTACGCTTAAGAAATAATGAAAAGACCTTAAGTGAAATTAACACAATCAAAGATGTCGAGAAAATATACAATTACCAAAGGGGGAAAAAAATAATTTAAAAGAGTAATTTTTCAGTGAAAAAAAATAATTATTTATCATAATAATCTTTATATAGTAGTTGTGGGTACAAAGTTATAAGTAATTGTATACTTAAGTGAATAAAGGGTGATATACTACATAAGTAGTTAAAATAAAAAAAGACGGGTGATATCCTGGGAGGGTTTTATAATGATTGTTAAGGATGATTTTTTAAGTAAATTAAGGCAATATTTTGCGCTGAATCTTTATGAAGTTAGAATTTGGACAGCGCTTCTTTCTCGTGGTGTTTCTACAGCAGGTGAATTAAGTGATATTGGTAATGTTCCTAGGTCCAGAGCATATGATGTTCTTGAAAGTCTTGAAAAAAAAGGTTTTGTGGTAATGAAATTAGGAAAGCCAATAAAATATTTGGCTGTTGAACCTCAAGAAGTTGTTGGAAGAGTCAAGAAATTAGTCAGAATAGATTCTGACAACAAAATCAAGAAATTAGAGGAACTAAAAGACGGGGATGTTTTAGGAGAATTAAATTTATTGTTCAAACAAGGCATTGAATTTGTTGAAGCAACAGACTTATCAGGAGCAATTAGAGGGAGACACAATTTGTACACTCACATGGAATGCATGATAAAGAATGCAAAGAAAAGCGTTACAATCATGACAACATCAAAAGGAGTTTTGAGAAAAATAGAAGCTTTAAAGCCAGAGCTTGAAAGGCTGGCTAAAAAAAGTATCAGCATAAGAATAGCTGCTCCAATTACAAAAGAAAATTTAAGCGTTGCTCAGGATATTTCCAAATTTGCAGAAGTAAAAAACAATGACGGAATTAAAGCAAGATTTATTTTAGTTGACAGCAAGGAATTAATGTTTATGGCATTAGATGATGAAGAAGTTCATCCCAGCTATGACTTGGGAATATGGGTAAACACTCCTTATTTCACTACAGCTTTAGAGACAATGTTTAACTCTGCTTGGAAAGACTTAGAGACATTGAACAAGGCGAGTTCAAGAATTAAATAATTCTTTTTATTTTTAATTATGCCAGAATTTATTCAGGTTTTCACAAAAATAGAATTAACAGAAAAAGAAGTCAAAGCTATTGAGAGAATTTATGGCATGGAAAAGATGGAAGTGAGTAAAGGTTTTTTGGATAAATTATTTTCTTTTTTCTCATCCAAAGAAAATGGAAGAAGCGAGGCTGTTGATATTTTTGAGAAAGAGATTTACAGATTAAGACAAATGAGAATAAGACTACAAGGAGTTTTATTTGAGAACAGGGATCCAGAGAGTCTTACAAAAGGAGAATTTATAGAAATTGCAAGTGCAATTGAGAATTTAAAAAGACAAGTTGACAATATAAAGAAAAGAAAAAGCATGTTAGTGAAAATTATAGGTGAAAGCAAGTTTCTTAAAGAACTAGGGGGGGAGATAAAATCGAGCTTAAGCGCCTTGGTAAGCGCAAAGAAGTTTTCAATTTAGATTAAAATTTTAATTTTCCTTTCTGCCAGTCATTAATAACCATTCTCGCTGCTGATTCAATGTCTAATTCGCCTTTCTTTTTTAACTTCTTTTTTGCTTCTGCTATTTGTTCCAAAACTTCTTCTGGTTTTTGCTTTGGTTTTATGGAGTATTTTTTTTCAAGCAGTTTTTTGTTTTTTTGCAAAATAGTAGAAATGAGTTGAACAGCAACTGTTTCAGGATCTTGAATTGATGTCAAGGTTGCTTTCATTGCCAGATCAGCCTCACTTCTTTCCTGCAAAGGAATCACTCCGGGAGTATCAATTAACTTGAAATTCCTGCTTAATTTTATCCACTGTATTCCTCTTGTGAAACCTGCAACTGGGCTTGTTCTTGCTGATTTTTTTCCTACCAAATAATTTATAACTGAAGATTTGCCGGTGTTTGGGTAACCTACTACACCGATTGTCATTGGCCGCTTTTTAACTAATCTTGTTATTGTCTTTATCAACCTCACTTTTCCACGCCTTTCCCTGCATGAGATTGGAGCAACAGCAGCAAATTTACTTAATTCGTCAAAAGCTTCCTGCAATTTAGTCAAAGAAACCAAGTCTGATTTATTCAAAATAAAAATGAACTTTTTTCTATATGCTCTTAATTTTTCCTCAATTTTAGGATTTCTAGTTTCATTATAAAATCTTGAATCCAATATATTCAAAATAATGTCTGATTTTCTCAATATTTCATCAACAAGATCCCAATATCTTCTCTTCACTTCCCTCCAGTCTTTAGCTACCATGTAAAAAGCAAAGAATTCAGGGTTTATAAATTATAATTTTAATTCAATTCCCCTTCTATAATCCCGCATATTTTTTAAACTTGGAAAAGAAAAATACCAGTTTCTTCCTCTGTAAGACATATATAGTGAGGCTGTCACTTTATCACTTAAAGATAATCTAGAAAACAAGTTTTTTGAGACAACTCTGGTGAACAGGGGGTAAGTTTCTTTTTTGTCTCCAGATTCGGAATCATTCCTTGTGTAAGGCTGAACAGGATCAAGAAACTGAAAACAGACTAGATAAACAGGATTTCCAGACTTATTTTTGTCTTGGCTTTTTCCAACAACTGTTACATCAAAACCAGATTTTTTGAACTTTTTTCCAGTTTCCTCGTCTTCAAACCAAGCTGCTTTTTTCTTTCTTCTTAAATTTAATTTTAGCATATTTTTGAGTAAGGTATAGCTTTTTAAAGATTATCCTGCGAGCTTGGAAATAAAAAAGGTTTTAAAAGAGATTTTATAAATAATAACACATGGTAGATGAAATATTTCAAAAATTTACAGAAGATGACATAAAAAGTTATGAAAAATCAGGGTATAAACTGGTAGGAAAAAACAAGCACTCAGCAGTCCAGTTATGCAGGTGGACTAAAAGCAAAATTAAAAACAAGAAAAACTGCTATAAATCAGTTTATGGCATTAAGTCCCATAGATGCATCCAATTTACTCCGACCTTGGATTTCTGTGATTTTTCATGTACTTTTTGCTGGCGTTCTTTTGGAAAAGACAGATTTAAATCAGAAAACAAGTGGGATTCTCCTTCTGAATTAATTGACGAAATGATTTTGGCTCAAAGAAAATTAATCTCTGGTTTTGGGGGTGATAAAGAAGTTACTAAGCAAAGTTTTGCAGAGGCAAATGACCCCCACCATGTTGCAATTTCTTTAGATGGGGAGCCAACTTTATACCCTCAAATAGCAGACCTAATTAAGGAAATTAAGAACAGGAATATGACTGTCTTTATAGTGACAAACGGGACAATGCCAAACAGAGTAAAAGAATTATATGAAAAAGAAGCTGAGCCTGACAATTTATCTATAAGTGTTTATGCAACAAACAAAGAAAATTATAAGAAAATAACAAATTCTTTTATTGAGAATGAATTTGAAAAAGTTTTAGAAACTCTAGATTTAATGAAAAACTTCAAAACTGCAAGAACTATCATGAGAACTACAATAGTAAAAGGATTAAATGATGGCAATGCAGAAGAGTTTTCAAATTTAATAAATAAATTCAAGCCAAAATTTGTACAATTAAAAGGATATTCATGGTTGGGGGAAAGTAAAAAAAGACTAAAATTAAGCAACATGCCTGAAATGAAAGAAATAGAAAATTATGGAAAAACAATACAAGAAAAAACAAATTATATTCCAAAATTAAAAGACCCTGTCAGCAGAGTAATTATTTTTGTAAAGGATGAAGAAACATGGCTTTGGAACAAGGAAAAAAACAAAGAGCAGGATGAAAGACTAAGCAAAAGGCCTGAATCAAATTTCCAGACAAAAAAAGTCCTGAAAGGCAAACTTTTTAAGGAGCTGGCAAGAACTTAATTTTATAAGGGCTCGTAGCTTAGCCTGAACCTTTTTGGCATTGTTTCCAAAAAGATGGCTTGGGAGAGCACTACGCTGAAGCCGTAGGTATCGGCGGTTCAAATCCGCCCGAGCCCATTTTCTTTAAGAAAATTTAAATAGTCTAAAACTAAATTATTTTTATGCAAAAAGAGGGTAAAATTACAAATCCTAAAGAAATTGCAGATCTTGTTGATTCTGGCAAGCTTAATCTTAGGGATTTTTTAGGATTAAAATCTGCAGATACTGAAACAGTAGTTAATGAATTCCTACAAAGAGGATATAATATTGATGTAACTTATGATAAAGAAGGAAAACCAATAAGTTATGGCATGGCTAGGCCATTTTCAAAAGCAGCTTTACAAGTAGCTGGAATTTGTTCTGCGGAATAAAAATATTTATAATATCAACAAATATCTAAAAATCAATGCAAAAAAAGAGTTTAAGCAAAAAAGCAGCTATTGAGCTTTCTATGACTACTATTATTGTCATTATAATTGGCATTACATTATTAAGCTTGGGTTTATTATGGGTAAGAGGGACTTTTAAGGACATAACAAGGCTTTCAGGAGATGCTTTTAAGCAAGCTGATGGAGCAATATCGGATATTTTTGAAGAAGTTGACAGAGCTGTTTATGTTTCTCCACCATCAGTAGACTTAGAACAAGGATCAGCTAAAACAGCACAATTTAGGATTACTAATTTTGAGCAAGAACAATTAAAGGCAAAGGCAACTGTTCAGAGCTCTGATGGAAAAATAAGCTGCTTGTTTGCTGACACTTTTAAAGCAGAATCAAAAGAATACACTTTAGAATCTGGAAAAACAGTTGAAATAAAAGTTATCGTAGAAGACAAAGGATCTTCATTAGGAATAAAAGGTTGTAATTTTGATGTTCCTTCTGTTAAAAATTCTAATTCAGATTCTCTTATAGTAGCAGTAGTCAAAAAACAAGGCGTATTTGGATAAAATTATAAATATTAATTTTCTTTAAATTATATGCAATTACAGATTTACAACACATTAACAAGGAAAAAAGAAGTTTTTAAGCCATTAAAGGGAAATAAAATAAATTTATTCTGTTGTGGCCCAACAACGTATGGGTTTATTCATATTGGAAATGCATGCACTTATACTAGGTTTGATTTTATTGTAAAATATCTAAGATATAGAAAATTCAATGTTTTTTACTTGATGAATATTACTGATATAGATGATAAGATAATTAAAAAAGCAAAAGAAGAAAATACTGATTGGAAATCAGTTACAAAAAAGTATGAAAAAGCTTTTTACGAAGATATAAAAATTTTGGGAATAGACTCAGCTGATAAATTTGCTAATGCAACAGACTATATTCCTGAAATAGTTTCCCAGGTAAAGAGACTTGTTTCTAATTATTATGGCTATAAAATATCTGATGGTTATTACTTTGATGCTTCTAAATTTAAGGAATATGGAAAACTGGCTAAAAGAACATATACAGAAGCAGATGACGGAGTGTCCAGGATTGATGAAAACCCAGAAAAAAGAAATAAAGCAGATTTTTGCTTGTGGAAATTTAAAAAAGGAAATGATCCTTTCTGGGAAACTGAATTAGGCGCAGGAAGACCAGGATGGCATATTGAAGATACAGCAATTACAGAAAAGTTCTTTGGCCCCCAATATGATATTCATGGCGGCGGTTCTGATCTAATTTTTCCTCATCATGAAGCAGAGATTGCACAAATGGAATCTATTTCTGGAAAACCTTTGGTAAGATATTGGATGCACGCTGGCATGATAAATATGAATGAAAGAAAAATGTCTAAGTCTTTAGGAAATATAGTTTCGGCTAGAGATTTATTGAGTAAATATGGCTCTAAATTAATCAGATATTTATTTTTATCCAATCATTACAGATCACAGTTAGGATTTTCAGAAGAGATAATGAATGATATTAAAAATTCGCTTCAAAGAATCCAGGAATTTATATTAAAATTAAAAAAAGGAAAAGATACAAAAGAATCTGATAAATTACTGAAAAAGGCTAAGGAAAAATTTATACAAGAATTGGATGATGATTTAAACACACCACAAGCTCTAGCAGTTTTATTTAATCTAATTAGAGATTTAAACAAAATTAAGAGTGGTGGGAAGAGAGTTTTAAAATTTTTTGAAGAAATAAATGAATTTTTTGGGTTCTTAGAATTTAAGGAAGAAAAAATCCCAGAAGAAATAAAAGATCTAGTGCAAAAAAGGGAAAAAGCAAGGAAAGAAAATAACTTTAAAGAAGCAGACAAATTAAGAAATTTAATAAAGGAAAAGGGCTATTTAATAGAAGACACAAGCGGTAAAACCATTGTAAAAAGGCTTTAAACAGCTTAATCCTCTGCCATTTATAAACAAGAAGCTTTATAAATACAATTTCTCATTTATAAATAAACAAGAGTAAAAATGGCTAAAAAAGAAATAAAAATTCAAAACATAGTTGCTTCAGCTTCTTTAGGTCATGATATTCCTTTAATAAAATTAGCAGAAGCATTGCCAAACACAGAGTATAATCCTGAACAGTTTCCTGGCTTGGTAATGAGAATAAAAGAACCTAAAACATCTGCCTTAATCTTTAGTTCTGGAAAAATTGTTTGCACAGGCGCAAAATCAATGGCAAAAGTTAAGCTAGCTGTTCATGCAATAATAAAAAACATTGAAAAGATAAGGATAAAGATTACTACTTTTCCACAAATTAAAGTTCAAAACATGGTTGCATCTGGCTCAATACACATGGACTTAAACTTAAACTCATTAGCATTAGAACTGGAAAACACAGAATATGAACCAGAGCAGTTTCCAGGCCTTGTTTACAAGCTTTCAGGAACAAGAGCAACATTTTTGCTATTCAGCAATGGAAAAATAGTGTGTACAGGAACAAGAAGTGAATCAAAATTAAGGGAAGCAGTAGACTTATTAGTAAAAAACTTAAGCAAGATAGTAAAAAAATCAAAATAATTCTCCGAAAGATTTCCGATACAATAGCTATATAAATAAGTTCAAGCACTAATTATTGTCAATCTTTTTTGTGAAGCTTTTTTTCTAAAAAAGATTTAGGGGGAAAAGTTGGTGAATGATGTTGTTGAACAAATAGAGAAATTTCGCGATTTTCTAGAGCAAAATTATCAAACACAGTTAAATGAAATCATATTAAAAGGAAGGAATTTTTTGTTGATTGATTTTACAAACTTATTAAAATATGATCATGAACTGGCAGACCAATTATTAGACCAGCCAGAAGAAACAATAAAAGCATTTGAATTAACTTTGGAACATTTTGACATTTCAACATTATTGAGAATAAGATTTTTTAATCTGCCCCAAAGCCAAAAAGTAAAAATAAAAGACATAAGAAGCAATGATTTAGGAAAATTTCTGTTGACAGAAGGAATTGTCCGTCAGTCTTCAGACGTTCGTCCTCAAGTTGTGTCTGCAAAATTTGAATGTCCTTCCTGCGGCAATTCAATTTCAATTCTGCAAGTTGATGTAAGATTTAAAGAACCTTATAGATGCACATGCGGTAAAAAAGGACGCTTTAGATTATTGTCAAAAGAATTAGTTGATGCTCAGAGGATTGTTGTTGAAGAAAGTCCAGACACATTAGAAGGTGGGGAGCAGCCAAAAAGATTGAATGTTTTTTTAAAAGAAGACTTAGTTGAACCAATTATGGAAAAGAAAACTACTCCTGGATCAAAAGTAAGAATCAACGGCATTGTAAAAGAAGTTCCAGTCCTACTAAAAACAGGAACACCAAGCACAAAATATGACATTATGATGGAAGCTAATTTTATTGAGCCACTAGAAGAAACATTTGAAGAACTAGAAGTAAACAAAGAAGATGAAGAAAAAATTCTTGAATTAAGCAAAAATCCTAAGATTTACGAAAAATTAGTCAACAGCATTGCTCCCTCAATATACGGACATTCTGAAATAAAAGAAGCTTTAATACTTCAATTATTTGGTGGGGTAAGGAAAGAAAGAAAAGACGGCACTTGGAACAGGGGAGACATTCATATTCTTCTGGTAGGTGATCCTGGATCGGCCAAATCAAGCTTGCTGTTTTTCATGTCAAAAATAGCACCAAAAGCAAGATATGTTTCTGGTAAATCTGCTTCAGCAGCTGGTTTAACAGGAGCAATTGTAAAAGATGAATTTTTAAAAGGATGGGCATTAGAAGCAGGAGCTCTCCCATTAGCCAATGGGGGAGGTGTGTTCTTGGATGAGCTTGACAAAATGGATTCAGAAGACACATCAGCTTTGCATGAAGGTCTTGAACAACAGCAAATTACATTTAGCAAAGCAAATATCCAGGCAACTTTATTGACAAGAGTAAGTGCATTAGCAGCAGCAAACCCAAAACTAGGAAGATTTGACCCATATCAACCAATTGCAGCACAAATTAATCTGCCTCCTGCCTTGATCAACAGGTTTGACTTAATTTTCCCAATGAGAGATATTCCAGATGAACAAATAGACGCGAAAATCGCAACTCATATTTTAGAAGTTCATGAAAACAAAGGAACAATAGAGCCTGATATTGAAAGCAAATTCTTAAAAAAATATGTTTCATATGCAAAAAAGAAAATTCTTCCAAGATTAACAGAAGGAGCAAAAGAAGAAATAAAAAATTTCTATGTAAGTTTAAGAAACAGCGGCGATTCAAAAGACGGAGTAAAACCAATTCCTATTTCAGCAAGACAATTAGAAGCTTTAATAAGATTAAGTGAAGCATCTGCAAAAATACGCTTAAGCAGCAAGATAACAAAAGAAGATTCAAGAAGAGCAATCAGAATTTTAAGAAGATGTCTGGAAAAAGTCGGAATTGATCCAGAAACTGGAAAATATGACATTGATGTTTTGTCAACAGGAATTTCTACATCTCAAAGAGGAAAAATAATTATAGTTCGTGAAGTCATAAATGAATTTGACAGAAACGGTGTTAAAACAATACCAATTGAAGATGTAATTAATATTTGCAAAGAAAAAGGCCTTGAAGAAAGCAGGATAGAAACAATTCTTGACCAGCTGAAAAAAGAAGGTGAAATATTCCAGCCAAAAGTCGGATTTATCAGCAAAATTTGATTAAGGCATTCAAAAGCCTTAAAAACCTTGTTTTATTTCCAAAATCATGAGCTATGAAGAATTACTTAAAAAAGCAAGAAAAGAACTTCCTACGACCATTGTAAGTAGCAAGGAAAGGTTTGAAATTCCTAAAGTAACTGGCCATGTAGAAGGAAACAAGACAATTATAACTAATTTTCTCCAGATTTGTGACATTTTTGGCAGAGAAAGTTCTCAATTACTAAAATATCTTCAAAAAGAATTAGCTACTCCTGCTGTTTTAGACAATCAAAGACTGATTTTTGGAAGAAAATTAAGCTCTAATTTCATAAACCAAAAAATAGAGCATTTTGCAAAAATCTTTGTTCTTTGCAAGGAATGCGGGAAACCAGATACTAAATTAATTAAAGAAGACAGGTTCTTGTTCTTAAAATGCACAGCTTGCGGGGCAAGGCATTCTGTAACAGCCAAGATTTAATATGTTTTTTGTCAAAATCCATAAAAAATTAGGAAGAGAAGTTCTAGCAATATGTGATGAAGAGATTTTAGGAAAAACTTTAGAAGAAGGAGATTTTTATTTTGAAATTAAAGAAGATTTTTACAAAGGAGAAAAATTAAGTGAAGAGCAAGTAAGAGTACTCTTGAAAAATTCCCCCAACTATAATTTAGTTGGAAAAGAAATTATAAAAATAGCTTTAGATTTAGAAGTTGTAGAAAAAGAAAACATAATAAAAATAAAAGGTGTTCCACATGCCCAAGGATTTATCGTATAAAGAAAACAGGCACAGCAATTATTTTGAAGCCATTCTTCAATTAAGGCCTTGTAATGAAAAATTAATGGACTTTGTTTTAAAAAGAATAAAAGAAAGAGAAAATGTTAATATTGTAAAGGAAGTTCTGTTAAAAACAGGAATTGATTTATACTTGACAGACCAGAGATTTACCAGGGCTCTAGGAAAGCAGTTAAAACGCCAGTTTAAAGGTGAATTAATCTTAAGCAGAAAACTGCATACCAGAAACAGGATGACTAGTAAAAATATTTATAGGGTAACAGTTTGTTTTAAATTAAATGAAGAACGAAAAGATCCAGAATATAATTTCTAAGGTTAAGGGAAAGAAGAATTTAGGTGTTGATGATAAATACGTATTTGAAATTCTTGATAAATACTTAAAAAATCCTAAAATAAAAGAAATATTTGAAAAGCCAGAAAAAGAAATTCTAAAAAATAAGGTTTTTAAAAAATTAACAAAAGAAATAAGAAAAGAATTGTATAAAGTTCACGGATTGTATCAGGTAAAAAAACAATCGAATAAACAAAATTTGCTAAAACAACTGGAAAAAGCCAGAAATATTGATGATACTAGAAAGACTTCGAGAGAGATTCTTAAACAGCACACATCTTCAAGAGAAAGATTAAGTATTTACAATAAGCTTTATTTAGAAATTTTAAAGCTTAAACCAGAATCAATATTAGACTTAGCATCTGGTCTAAATCCCTGCTCTATCATTCTTTCAAACTTCAAAGGCAGTTATTACGCTTATGAAATAAGTAAAGATGATGTTGATTTTTTAAATAAATATTTTAAGGCAATAAAAAAATATAATATAAATGGAAAAGCATTTGTTAAGGACATAACTAAAGACTTTAATTTTGAAAAAACTGATGTCTGCTTCCTGTTTAAGTTTCTTGATTTACTGGGAAAAAACAGGAAATTATTCTTCATTAATTTGTTAAAGAACTTAAAATGCAAATACTTAATTGTAAGTTTTTCAAAGAAGACAATTTCCTTAAAACAGATGAAAAACACAGAAAGAAACTGGTTCATTAACTTGTTAAATAGCTTAAATTTAAGTTATAAAAGAATTGATTTTGAAAATGAATTTTTTTACATAATTAAATTAAAAATTTTTTAAAAGCTTAGTTATTTTATTTTTTAAGTCACTATAAACTTCTAATCGCTGTTCTTCAAGTTCCTTAAGAATATCCTTCCTAGATCTTGTTTTTTTAAAACTATCATCTGGCAATTGTTTAACTCTTTTTATTTGTAAATCAATACCATCTAATGTTTTGTCCAGGTCCATTAAAATACCTGAAATTTGTTGAAGTAAGGGATCAGTTAATCCTCCCTTACCAAAAATAAGATCTAACAATCCCATACAAATACTCAAACTAAAACCTATATAAACATTTTTATACCTAAAACATATTTTCTTATATAATGGATTTTGGTAATTTAGGAAAAAAAGAGGTATTTAGATTACTAAAAAGCTCTGAACTTGGTTTAACTGATAAAGAATCACAAAATAGATTGCAGCTAAGTGGTTTAAATGAATTAAAGGCAAAAAAAGAAAATAAAACCTTAAAAATTCTTTTAGAACAAATAAAAAACATAGTAGTGTATATCTTGTTTGCAGCAGTTTTAATTTCTCTCTTTTTTAAGGAATATTTAGATGCTGGAGCTATTTTAGTAATTTTAATCTTGAACATTATCCTTGGCTTTATTCAGGATTTTAAGGCAGAAAAAGCGATTGAATCTTTAAAGAAAATAACTGTAACTAATGTAAAAGTCTTTAGAAACAACAAAAAGCAAGTAATAGATTCGCAATTTCTAGTTCCAGGAGACATAATATTCTTGGAATCTGGAGACAAAATTCCAGCTGATTCTTATTTATTGGAAACAAATGAGTTCAAGGTTGACGAGTCTATTTTAACTGGGGAAAGCGTGCCAGTTAAAAAAATAGCAGAAGAAAAAAAAGACAAAAGAAATTTAATTTTTTCAGGAACAAATGCTGTTTACGGCAACTGCAAAGCTCTTGTTTTAAAAACAGGAATGTCAACTGAAATAGGAAAAATAGCAGACTTAATCCAGACAGAAGAGCAAAAACAAACACCATTGCAGGAAAAACTAGGGAAACTTGGCTTAAATTTAGGCATCATAACAATATTAATTTCAATAATAATTTTCATTTCGGGATTATTAAGGCAGCAGGAATTATCTGAAATTTTGTTAGTATCTGTAAGTTTGGCAGTTGCAGCAATTCCAGAAGGGCTGCCAGCTGTAGTTACTATTTCCTTGGCATTAGGTGTGCAAAGAATGGTAAAAAATAATGTCCTGGTAAGAAAACTAAGCTCAGCAGAAACTTTGGGCGCAGTAACAATAATTGCAAGCGATAAAACAGGTACAATAACCTGCAATGAAATGACTGTGAGAAAAATTTATGATAATAAAAATATAATTGATGTAACAGGAGAAGGATATAATTTTCTTGGAAATTTTTTATTAAACAAATCAAAGTTTAACCCAAATAAAATATCCAAATTAATCCAATGCTCAGTTCTCTGTAATGACGCACAATTGACAGACAAGAAACCATTTGGCGACCCTACAGAAATAGCCTTATTAATTTTAGGAAAAAAATCAAAATTTGATTTCAACAATAAACGAGTAAAGGAAATTCCTTTTAGTTCTGAAAACAAATATATGGGTACAGTTAATCTTGAAAAAAATAAAAAAACACTCTTTCTAAAAGGAGCTCCCGAAGTAATCTTAAGAAAGTGCAATAGAATTTTAGTAAACAATAAAGTAATTAAATTAACAAATGAAAAGAAAAAAGAAATACTAAAGACAAATGAAAACTTTGCCAGTAATGCATTAAGAGTTCTTGGTTTTTCTTATAATGATAAATTAAATGGGAAAAATTCTGTTTTCCTTGGTTTAATTGGAATGATAGATCCTCCGAGAGAGGAAGTTCATGACTCTATAGCTCTTTGCAAAAAAGCTGGAATAAGAGTTGTTATGATTACAGGAGACCACAAGTTAACTGCCCAGGCAATAGCAAGGCAGATTGGTTTAAAAGACAGAGCTTTGACAGGAGAAGAACTGGATAAATTATCTCCCAAAGAACTGAAAAAACTTTCAAAAGAAATTGATATTTATGCCAGGGTAAATCCAATCCATAAGGTAAAAATTCTGGAAGCTCTTGAAAACAATGATATTATAGCAATGACAGGAGACGGTATAAACGATGCTCCTGCATTAAAAAAAGCAGATATAGGTGTAAGTGTTGGTGACAGCTCAGATGTTGCAAAAGAAGCCAGTAATTTGATTTTATTAGACAACAGTTTTAGCTCTATTGTAAAAGCAGTTAAAGAAGGAAGGGGAATTTACAATAATATAAAGAAATTTGTCAATTACTTGTTATCCAGCAATTTGGGGGAAGTATTTACATTGTTCTTTGCAATGATGATAGGTTTTAAAGATTCTTTAGGAAATTTCATAATTCCTTTGCTGCCACTGCAGATTTTATGGATTAATTTAGTAACAGACGGGCTACCTGCCTTGGCTTTGGGAATTGACCCCATTAACAATGATGTAATGAATAAAAAACCTAGAAACCCAGATGAAAGCATAATTTCAAAAAATATGATATTTAATGTCTTGTTTACTGGTTTTGTTTTTGCCTTGACTACTTTGATTTTATTTAAATTAAATTTAAATAATCCAATAAAAGCACAGACAATTGCTTTTTCAACTTTAGTTATTCTAGAATTATTTAGGGTAAATATAATAAGAAAACAGTATAATACTAAATTATTTGCAAACAAGTACTTGGTTTTAGCTGTAGTCTCGTCTTTTATATTGCAGTTAATAACTATCTATACTCCTTTAAACAAAGTATTTAACACAACATTCTTGTCATCAGGAGACTGGTTTTTAATTATTTTATTAAGCTTGTTTGCAACAATAATTTGCAGAATATTTTATTTAATTTCTGTAAAAATAACTAAACAATTAGATTAATAAGATTTATAAACAATCTATATTCTTCCCTATATAAATGAACAAAAAAGCCGAAGAACTAGCAAAGCAGCAGCAAATTGAAAGTGATATTTCAAGAGTTAAATTACCGAGAGGTAAGCAATCTATAGGTATTTTAGATCAAAGACTTGGGGCTAGCAGGATGAGAGTAAAATGCTTTGACGGAAAAACAAGAATATGCAGAATTCCAGGAAGATTAAAAAGAAAATTATGGTTAAGAGAGAGAGATTATGTTTTAGTTGAACCATGGGAATTGGGTGGGGATGACAAGGGAGACGTAATTTTCAAGTACAGGCCGGCACAAATAGCATGGTTAAAGCAAAAAGGACATATAAAAGCAATAGAAACAGTTTCAGAATTCTAGAATAATGGAATTAGTAAGGATACCAAAGGAAAGAGTAGCAGTTTTAATAGGGAAAAAAGGGGCAACAAAAAGACTAATAGAAAGAAACACAAAAACAAAATTAACAGTAGACAAAGAAGGCACAGTAGTAATTAATGGGGAAAGCATAGAGGAATTTGAAGCGTCCTCCATAGTAAAAGCAATTGGACGTGGTTTTAATCCTGAAATAGCATTAACTTTGCTAAATGAGGAAAACTGCATGGAAATAATAAGCATAAAAGACTTTGCAGGAAAATCGGAAAAAAAGTTTTATAGAACTAAATCAAGGTTAATTGGCACAAAAGGAAAAGCAAGAGAAGTAATTGAGAAACTGACAGAAACCCGCCTTTCAATTTATGGAAAAACAGTAGCTATTATAGGAAAAATAGAAAATGTAAGCATAGCAAAAAGAGGAACTGAAATTTTATTAAGAGGGGCTCCTCATGGAAATGCCTACAAATACATTGAAAGAGAGATGAACAATTTAAAAGAACAGCTTTAGTTGTTGAAAATAAAGAAAGTTAGTACAAACAAAACAAGCCATACAACAAAAGAAATTAAAGCCCAATTTTTATTTCTTAAAAAACTGGCATAAGCTAATGAAATTGTTGCAATTATAATTGGAATAAATTGTACTGGGTTCATTCTACATTCGCTCCTATTACTAATAAAAAATTTCCAAAGGCAAAGAAACCTTGGGCAATTGGATTAGAAGGATTTGTTATTAAGAAGGGTAAGGAAAAAGCAGTAATTAAACCAGCAATTGTTCTTATTACAAATCCAGTTGTAAAATGTAAACTTCCGCCTTTATCCATATTGCTATAATCCCTTCCCAATATTTATTACTTTCTATTTTAAAGTTCTTGAAAATTATATTCTTCAAATTTGTGTACTTTTAAATTTATTACAGTATGTCAGTCATTAATTAAGAAATAACTTAAAATTCTGCCCACAGATAATTATTGTCTAATTCGTTTTCTTTTCCAAGGTTTTCTTTATTTTTTCCGTAAACGCTTTTCTTAAAAGTGTTTCTAAAGAAAAGCTTTATAAATAACTTCCTTCCAACATAATTATTCTAAAAAAGTGGTGTAATTAGAAGTGATAAAAGCTGAAGAATTAGCACAAAAGCAAAGAGAAATTTCTGTTTCTGAATTTTTCACAAAAAACAGGCATTTACTAGGTTTTGATAGCCCGGCAAAGGCAATTTTAATGGCTGTAAAAGAGGCGTGTGACAATAGTCTAACCTATGATATGCCGTTTGTTATAAAAACTAAAGGCAAAATTTCGATAGTAAAAATAGGTGAATTTGTTGATAATTTTATTAATAAAAATGAAGAAAAGTCTGAAAAGCTAAGAAATGGTAGTTTAGAAAAATTGCGGCTTGATGAAGGTATAGCTGCTTTAGCATTTGATAAAAAGACATTTAAACTGTCTTTTAGAAATATTTCTACAATTTTTCGACACAAAGTTAATAGTAAAATATATCGGGTTAAATTAGTTTCTGGAAGATATGTAGATTTAACTGCATATCACTCTGTTTTTACTTTAAACCAGGGTAAAGTCATATCAATTCCAACCGCTGATTTAAAAGAAGGTATGTCCATTGTTGTTCCAAAAAAATTATGGAATAATCAATCAATAAATGAAATTAACTTAATTGAAGAGTTATTGCTTCTCGAACCATCATTAACTAATCGAATTAATATCTATGGAATTACTTCATTATTTACTGACCAAATAATTAAGAATATCAAGGATCTTTTACCAAAAAATAAGTGGTATAAAATAGGGGATTTTAAAAAATGTAATTATCTCCCGCTTAACATTTTGCGAAATCTTAATATTGATTTAAATAGTTTTTCCGAATCCAAAATAGGTACTTCTCTTTGTAGATACAAAATACCAGCAATCCTGAAAATAGACAATAATTTAGCAGAATTATTGGGCTTTTATGTATCTGAAGGATCTATGTTAAAAACAGGACGCAGATTGCATTTCTCTTTTGGATCTCATGAAAAAGAGTTTATTTACTACGTACAGGATTTATATGAAAAGGTTTTTAAAATCAAGCCGAAAATCGGGAAAGCGCACAATACAGCATACAATGTTATTTCAAATTGTACCATTCTATGCTTTGTATTAAAGAATATATTTAAAGTCGGGACAGATGCGAAAGATAAAAAAATACCTCAATTCGTGTTTAATTTTCCCGCAAATCTAAAATACTCTTTTTTACTGGCTTATCTTGCTGGTGACGGGTATCCTAGTAAAAAAATTTTCGATATTTTAAAAAATAATTTACTGCTGACTGATTTAGATATTGACAAAACAACATGTGCAACTGCAAGTAATGATTTATTTATTGGTCTTCAATATATTTTATCTTCTCTGGGTTTAAGTTACAGCACTAGTATAAAAGAACCGAAAGAAAGAATTATTAATGAAATTAGGGCTAAATTTGGAAAAAGTTATTATATTTATATACCTACTAAAGGGAAAAATAGTGATATCAATTATTTACCAGTAAAAGATACTATTTCTAGTACAATAGATCTCCAAATAAAGCACTCTATTTTGAGGTATAACCAAAAAAACCTGCATATCGAGACAATAATGAATTCTCTAAGTAATTCAAAATTAATTTTACATGAAGGATTAGATTCCTTTTTAGCTGGCGATCTAGGTTTATTAGAAATAGTAAAAATAGAAGAAATACCATATCATAAAGAATGGGTTTACGACGTATCAGTACCAGAATGTGAAAACTTTGTTGCAGGTATGGGAGCAATTGTTTGTCATAATTCTCTTGATGCATGTGAAGAAATGAGAGTTCTGCCAGAAATTAAAGTTGAAATCAAAGAGGTATCAGAAAATAGATTTAAAGTAGATGTTGAAGACAACGGCCCCGGAATTGTAAAAGAACAAATACCAAAAGTTTTTGCGAAATTACTATATGGAAGCAAATTTCACAGACTGCGCTGCAGCCGCGGTCAGCAAGGAATTGGAATTAGCGCTGCTGTTTTATATTCACAATTAACAACAGGCAAGCCAGCTATAATAACATCAAAAATTAGTCCAAAACAAAAAGCACACCGTTACTGGCTTCATATTAACACTGCAAAAAATGAGCCTGAAATAATAAAGGAAGATTCTTTTGAATGGAACAAAGATCACGGCACTAAAGTTGAAATAGAATTGGAAGGAAAATATCAAAAAGGAAAACAAAGCGTGGATGAATTTTTAAAACAAGTTGCAATTGTCAACCCACATGCTAAAATAACTTATGTAAATCCGCTAAATGAAAAAATAGAATATCCAAGAGTTACAAATGAAATGCCTGCAGAAGCAGTTGAAATAAAACCTCATCCATACGGCATTGAGCTTGGAATTTTAATAAAAATGCTGAAATCTACTGAATCAAGAACATTAAGCTCTTTTTTACAAAATGATTTTTCAAGAATAAGCAGTGTAACAGCAAAAGAAATTTGTGACAAGGCAAATTTAGACCAGAAGTTAAAACCAGAAGAACTGACATTACCCCAGTCAGAAGCTTTGTACAAAGCAATGCAAAACACAAAAATAATTGCTCCTCCAACAAACTGCCTTACTCCAATTGAGGAAGAACTATTAATTAAAGGCCTTCAAAAAGAGATTAATGCTGAATTTTACACATCTGTTTCAAGAAGCCCTGTTGTATACAAGGGAAGGCCATTTTTAATTGAAGTTGGAGTTGCCTATGGGGGAGACATAGAAAAAGAAGCACAGGTAAGATTAATGAGGTTTGCTAACAGAGTTCCTTTACTATACCAGCAAGGGGCGTGCTCAATAACAGAAGCTGTACAGGAAACAAATTGGAGACCATATGGACTGCAGCAAAGCAGTGGAAGTTTGCCTTATGGACCTTTAGTTTTAGTTGTTCACATGGCCAGTGTATGGGTTCCTTTTACATCAGAAAGCAAGGATGCTATTGCACATTATGAAGACATTATAAAAGAAATTAGATTAGGGTTGCAGGAATGCGGAAGAAGACTGGGAATTTACATAAGAAAAAATGTAAAAGCTAAAGAACAAAAAGAAAAAATTGACTTATTTACAAAATTTATTCCTGAATTAGCTTCATCATTAAGTTCATTGACAGGAGAAAAATCAAAAACTCTTGAAGAAGAACTGACTAAAATTTTAAACAAGAACATGAAAGAATTGTTAAGCAACATTGATAATGCAGAAATAAAGCAGGAAATAAGAGAACAGATGAAAGAACATTTAAACGGAAAAAAGGAGAAGATTGAAGTTAAGAAAACAAAAAAGGAGATTCAAACACAGCTTAAGTAAGCTTCATTTTTGGTGAAAGCTTCTCGGTTTTCCGTGAACGCTTTTCTGAAAAGTTCAAATGGCAGAAAAAACTAAATCAAAAAAAGTTCTTGAAGAATTTGGCTCAAATATAGTATCACAGATAAAGAAAGGGAAAAATCCTGAAATAGAAATGACATTAAGAAATTTAAGTAATATAGTTTACGACACTAAAAACAAGATCCTGAAATTGGGAAATAAAATGCAGAGCAGGTCATTCTTTAATTTAGCCCATTCAAAGAAGTTTTTGCAGACAGTTGAAATCGCAAGTAAAATTAAAAAAGAGCTTTTAGAATCAGGAAAACACTCCAGCTTAAGAGACGTTTTCTATATGGTAAAAAGAACTATTCCAGGCACTGACATTAACCTAGTAGATGACCAAACAGAATCAGACAAAGCCATTGAAGACCTTGAAGTTATAACAGATTTTTCAAGAGAACAACTGCATATAGCAGCAAATAAAATGGGAAGCGTGGCTGGAAAAGTAGTTATTGAAGACAAGGGAGACACAATTGACTGGAGTAAAATGGGGAGTGGAGGATGGTCAATTCCTTCTATAACAGATGAATTGAAATTTAAGAAAGTCAATGCAAAATATGTTCTTTACACGGAGAAAGCAGCTGTGTTTGAAAGATTAAATGAAGACAAGTTCTGGGACAAAAACAACTGCATAATTATTTCATCACAAGGCCAGACAACTAGGGGGATTAGAAGAATGTTGCAAAGATTGTATGAAGAACACAATCTTCCAATTTATGTTCTCTGTGACGGAGACATTTATGGCGCATATATTTATTCTGTAATAAAATATGGATCAATTGCTCTTGCGCATGCATCGGGCAGATTAACAATTCCTGGTGTAAAATATGTTGGAATTACGATGGATGATGTTGTAAAATATGATTTAAAAAAACATTTTATCAAATTAGATGAAAAAGACTATGCAAGAATAAAACAAGTTTCAGAATATGCTTGGTTTAAAAATAATAATAACTGGTTAAGGCAGTTTAAGATGATGAAAGATTTTGGGGCAAAAGTGGAAATCCAGTCCCTTACTTCAAAAGGAATAAGCTTCATTTCTGAAAAATATTTGCCTGAAAAAATAAAAAACAAGGAATTTTTAGATTAATTTACTCAAAAACCTTTATAAATCAATTAAAAATCCTTTTTCTATATGGGCCCGTAGCTTAGTCTGGTTGGAGCACTTGGGCTTAAAAATGACCCATCTCAGTCGACTGATAATCGAGCGGTCGTCAGTTCAAATCTGATCGGGCCCATGTCTTATAAAATGTACAAGCTAATAATCAGTGAAAAACCACAAGCAGCATTAAAAATAGCAACAGCTCTAGCAGACGATAAAATAGAGGAAAAGCAGAAAAACAAGGTTTCTTACTTCAAGATAAAAAGAAACAAGGAAGAATATGTTGTTGCACCAGCAGTCGGCCACTTGTTTGCATTGACAGACAAAAGAAAAAAAGGACTTACTTATCCTTCTTTTGATGTTGAATGGAAAGAAGCTCATTTAGTTTCAAAGAAAGCAAAATTTTCTGAAAAATACTTGGACTTGATAAAAGAACTTTCAAAAGACTGCAAGGAAATAATCATAGCAACAGATAAAGACTTGGAAGGAGAACTAATTGGGTATAATATATCAAGATTTGTAAGCCAAAACAAGAAAGCAAAAAGAATGGAATTTTCTACATTAACTAAAGAAGACTTAATTACTTCTTTGGAAAATGCAAAAAATGAAATTGACCTTCCATTGGCAAGAGCAGGTGAAACTCGTCATGTAATGGATTGGATATGGGGAATTAATACATCAAGAGCATTGACACTGGCAATAAAAAGAGCTGGAAACTTTAAGCTAATGTCATCTGGCAGGGTCCAGGGACCAACCTTAAACTTGATTGTGAAAAAAGAAAAAGAAATTCTTGCGTTTAAGCCGGTGCCATTCTGGAATGTAGATTTACATACAGACAAATTCATTGCACAGCATGAAAAAGGAAATATTTTTGAGAAAAAAGAAGCAGATGACATATTAAAAAACACAAAAGAGAAAAAAGCTTTTGTAAAAAACATAAAGAAAACAGAATTTATCCAATCTCCTCCTAACCCCTTTGACTTAACCTCTTTGCAGTTGGAAGCATACAGAACTTTAGGAATAAACCCAAAAGAAACTTTGTCATTGGCTCAGGACTTATATACAAGTGGTTTAATATCATATCCAAGAACTTCCTCCCAGAAATTACCTTTGTCATTAAACTTGAAAAAAATAATTGAACAGCTAAATAAAAACTCAGCTTATAATGAAATTTGTTCTGAATTATTAAAAAAAGAGTTAAAGCCAAATGAAGGACAAAAATCAGATCCCGCTCACCCAGCCATTCACCCAACAGGAGAATTTGCATCCTTGGAAGGAAAACAGTTTAGGTTGTATGATTTAATTGTTAGAAGATTCCTAAGTACATTTGGGGAAAATGCAAAAAAACAAACTAATCATATTGACATTGATATAAATAATGAAACATTCTCAGTTTCCGGCACAATAACTTTGGAAAAAGGCTGGTTAAATTATTACGGAAGATATGCAAAGTCAAAAGACGTTGAACTTCCTAAGTATAAAGAAGGCCAGGAAATAAAAGTTAATGAAATTAAAATTGAAGACAAAGAAACTCAGCCCCCAAAAAGATACACTCCAGCTTCTATTATCAAAGAATTAGATAAAAAAACGCTCGGAACGAAATCAACTCGTGCAGCAATTGTAGATGCTTTATACAAAAGAAATTATGTTCAAGGTACATCAATTCAGGCAACAACTTTGGGCATAAGAACAATAGAAACTCTTGGTAAATATTGTGAACAAATTATAGATGAAAAATTAACTAGACATTTTGAAAAAGAAATGGAGCAGATAAGGGAAAATACAAAAAATCCCGATGAAGTTTTAAATGAAGCAAAAGAAAGATTAGTTGGGGTTTTCAAGAAATTTTCAGAAAATGAGGAGAAAATAGGCAAGTCATTGTTAGAATCACACAGAACAACAGAAGCTGAAATGAATACATTTGGTCTGTGTCCAAAATGCAATACAGGAAACTTAAAAATATTGTATTCTCCAAGAACAAAAAGCAAGTTTGTCGGCTGCACTCATTATCCTAACTGCAAGAATATTTATTCACTGCCTAGAAACGGATTAATAAAAAAAATAGAAGAAAAATGCAAAGAATGCAACTTTTACCAGGTTTTAGTTATAAGAGCTGGAAAAAGACCATGGAAACTGTGTTTAACTCCTAATTGCAAGTCAAAAGAAGCCTGGGCCAAGCCTTTTGTAAAAAGCCCTGAAGGAAAATCCGACGAAAAAGATTTACCAAAAACCGACGAGACAGTAAAAGAAGAAAAACCAGAAGAAAAGAAAATAGATATAAAAGAAAAACCTAAAAAAGCAGTTAAGAAAAAAACTAGTAAAAAGAAAACAGCATGAAACATATTGAAGTTGAGCTAAGGTCATTAATATCAAAAGAAAAATATAATGAATTGTTAAATTTCTTCAAAAAATTAAATCTTCAATTTACAGAAGATTTTCATGAAACTTTTTACTTTGACACAAAAGACCATTTACGCATTTACAGAACTAATAAAGAAGCAGTTTTATTGTTCAAGAAAGGAAGAATCCATGATGAAATAAAAGAAGAAATAGAAATTAAATTCAAAAGAGAAGAATTTGAAGA
>ERZ1292623.367-Hain-H51-01um-R1-367-length-49265-cov-7_pt1 | contig 49265 bp, 40 predicted proteins | sample MGYA00564398_ERZ1292623 | MGnify/ENA primary metagenome ERZ1292623 (study PRJEB36523, sample SAMEA6512633) | groundwater metagenome | collected 2019-01-07 | study: AquaDiva: Metagenomics assemblies of 32 groundwater samples
ATGATTCAGCAGGAAACATGAGGGAAGGAGACTTGCAGTCATTTACAGTAGCAAATAGAATCCCTCAAGTGCAGAACATAACTATTAATTCAGATGCAGCTGGAAACGGCACCAATGTAAATTTAACTGGTAGTTTCGCTTATCAGGACCCAGAAAGTGATGCTCTTTCATTTAATGAAACAAGATGGTACAATAATTCAATAGAAGCAACAAACTTAAAAAATCTTTCTAGTGTAAATTATGTAAACACAACAAGACTGCACAACTGGACATACTCTGCCAGAGTTTATGACGGGCTTAACTTTAGTGTCTGGGTAAATTCAAGCATCCACCAAATAATAAATACACCTCCATCATTTGACACAGACATCTCAAATTCAACTTTTAATGAAGACAGTGACCAAATAAATGTAACTGACATAGACACTTATTTCTCAGACCCAGATTCTGATCCTTTGACTTATTCGACCTCAATATCAGGTGGTGTTACAGCTGTAATTGATTCCTTAGGTAACTTAAGTTACTTTCCATCTCCAAACTGGTTTGGAACAGCAACTTTGAACATAACTGCTAGTGATGGCCATTCAACAAACAAGTCTAACATAATTACATTGACTGTAAGAGATGTTGCAGAAACTCTTGAGACATTATCAAATGTTCTAGGAAAAGCATCAAAACTAGTTGGTATAGAAATAGTAGTCCCATCCCCAGTTTCAATGTTCATTAATGATAAAGTAGTTTTGCCAATAATAATAAAGAATGACAAGCAAATTACTCTGTCAAATATAAATCTCCAAGTTCAGTCTTCATCAGAACAATTAATAACAAGATTCAAAACTGCAAATATCCCATCTTTAGCGCCAGGAGAACAAGTTACAACAGATATGGAAATCACATCAGGCCCAGTTATTACAGAAGACAAGTATACTATTTTATTGACAGCCATAACTGGCCAGGGAGCGTCTGATTCAGCAGAGTTCTTTGTGAATGTGGCTGATTATGGCTCAGGAAACAGGACAGTTATCTTGCCAAGATTGCAGGTAGCTAAAGATCTTTTCAAGAGCAACCCTCAATGCCTTGAATTAAGTGAATTGTTGAGCCAGGCAGAAGATGCATTGGATGAAAAACAATTTACTAAATCAGAATCTCTAATAGAAAATGCAATAAAGGGCTGTAATGATCTTCTTTCATTTGTTCCAGAAAAGATAGAAACTCCTGTAAGAAAATCAAGACAAAACCTTATATTATTTTCAGAACTTCTCTCATTTATGGTTTTGACAGCAGCATTTATGCTTTACAGAAAAAGAAGAACAAGAGAAATACAATTCTAATATTTCTTTAAGATTTATTTTTTGACTTCTTTGTAAAGTTTTGGAAATAATTTTATGTTCATATCCTCATAAAATTCCAAGATTTCAAGATAAGCTATTTTTTTGTTTCTGTCTGATAAAAAAGGGAACAAATAACATATATCCCCGTAAACTTCTCTAAGCTTGTTTAAGTTTTTCTTTTCTAGTGATATCCTTCCATTTTTTATTAACAAGCCGATTTGCTCTAGTTTGTCTCTGTCAAATTCATCAAAATTCTTTTTAACTTCAACTTGTTTTGGTTTTTTCCTGAAATTAAGGCTGAATATTTTCTTCTTTTCATTCACAACAAGCTTGTTTAATTTCTCATCTATTCTTCCTTCCTGCTTCCGTATGTCATGCATCATCTTTCTTATCTTGTTGAACTTGGCATTTTTGTCAATGTTTATATTCTCAATTTCCTCAAGTTTCTCCTTGTCAATTATCCTTATTACTTCTCTGAATTTAGTTGAATAATCATAAATTATTTTCTTGTCAATTTTCTTGTCTTTGTACATAGATTCCTTTAAAGAAATTATCATCTCCTTGTTCGGAACATTTCTTTTTTCAAATTCCTTCAATAATTCATCATAAGTAAATTCATAATCTAGATTAAACCTGTCTTTGAAAAACTCTCTTATCATTCTCAAAAGAACTTTAAATGCATCATCTGTTTCTCTGTCATCCAGCTTTTTTGCAAAAGTATCTACAATGTCAAGATAATTAATCCATATTTTTTCAACTTTCTCTTCTTTTTTTTCTCCTTTTTCTGTTTCTTCTACTTTTACTTCTTCTTTTACAACCTCTGTTGCTGTAACTTTTCCAACACTAGGAATATTTACTGTTTTTTTAGCTACATAGTAGTTTTTAGTATCTATAATGAATGTAACTCCAAATAAAATAGCAACAATAATTATTAAAACTAAAGGCAGTAAAACAATTAAAGATAAATCCTCTCCCAAACCTTGGCCGCTTACACTATAGGCCAGCAAAACTAAAAAAACTAAATGCAGTAAACCTTTCATCCTAAAAAATAAGCAAAAATAACTATAAATACTTTCCTAAAACCTTTTCATAATGCTTATTCCCCTTTCAATAAATTCTTTTACTTCCTTTAAGCTGGGGTTTTTCCTGTAGTTTACTTCCAGCATAGCCTTTGAAAACTTTGTTAGATCTTTCTTGACACTTTCATCAGCTTTCTTTACTATTAATTCATTAATAAGCTCGTCATATGTAAACTGATACTTAATTCCAAGCATTCTCGCTAAAAAATCTCTCATTTCATGTGAAAACTGTGTAAAAATATTATCCTTGTTTGCTTCATGGCAGCTCCTTTTAAGCAGAGTTATTTTGTTGACATAGCCTTTTTTAAAGTCCTCTTTTGATATTTCTTTTTTTCTTTTAGTTGTTATTATTAAAATTATTAAAACTATAAATATCAATCCAAGAACAAAAATTAATGCATTCATTATATTGTTTTTTATAAAGTAAATAAAATTTGAAAAAAAGCCTTTTCTTTCATAAAACAAGTTTTCTGAATCTTGCTCCTCGCTTTCAAACCCTAGAGATATGTTTTCTAAAACAAAGTCATCTCCTAATTTTGTAAAACTCAAGTTCAAAGCAGTCCTGTTGTCTACATTTATAAAAAGAACATTCCCGGAAAAATTAACATATGTAGAATAAATTTCTTCTCTCTGAAGTTTTAAATTCTTCATAGTTTCTAGTAATGCTTTGTTTACAATAGGATCATAACTAAAGTTAAAATCCTGTTTCAAAGTCTCCTGAAAAGTATCCTCAACTCTCTCAGAAATAGTTTCTGTTTCTTTTATGCTAAATTCTTTGGATTTATTTGTCGTAATAATTATTACTTCGCTTCCTGTTCTTCCTTCAATTGGTGTAATATGTGCAAGCTTAAAATCACTGTCTATATTGACTTTTACATATTGTGGCTTGTTCACAAGATAATAGTCAAGGCTCCTTCCTAAAAACTCTGTTAAATTGATAAAAATGCCTTCTTTTCCTAGTATTTTAGTGTCAACATTAATTCTTAATTCATCTTTAGCCCCTTGCGCAAAGGAATTTAATAAAAAAAGTGCAATTATAAATAATCCAAAAACCAGGCCTCTTTTCATCAACTATAAAAGAATTAAATATGTATTTTAAACTTTCCTAAGATTAAGCTGTGTAAAAAACTATATAAAGTAGTTTCTATCTTTCTATTTTATGGCAATTCTAGTTAGCCAGGAAGAGGTGAAAGTTTATCAGGAAAAACTAGCTCAAATTAGGTCTGAAATCTCAAAATTAGTAATTGGTCAGTCTAAAACAGTGGACAGTTTGCTTCGTGGTTTATTGTGTGACGGCCATGTTCTCTTGGAAGGAGTTCCAGGAGTAGCTAAAACTACTTTAGTAAAAACCTTTGCAACAATAACTGGTTGTTCTCAAAGCAGAATTCAGTTTACAGCAGACTTGCTGCCAGCTGATATTACAGGCATCACAGCTTATAATGAAAAAACCCAGGAATTCTACACAGTAAAAGGTCCTGTTTTTGCTAATTTCTTGATGGCAGATGAAATTAACAGAGCCACACCAAAAGTGCAGTCTGCATTATTGGAAGCAATGCAGGAAAGACAAGTAACTATTGGCAGAGAAACATTTAAATTAGCTCTCCCATTTTTCGTAATGGCAACTTCAAACCCGTTGGAGAGTGAAGGAGTTTACACATTGCCAGAAGCTCAAATTGACAGATTTCTCTTCAAAATATTAGTGGACTATCCATCTTTGGAAGATGAACGCCAAGTTCTCAAAAAAAATATCACTATTCATAAATTTGAAGACTTTGGTATTAAACCAGTTTTAAATCCAGAAGAAATAATTAAGTTGCAGAATTTTGTAAAAAATATTTATTGCAGCGAAAAAGTGGAAGACTATATTCTTCATTTAGTTGATGCAACCAGGCATCCTCATAAATACAAGTTAAACCTGGGAAGGTTTATTGAAGCTGGATGTTCACCAAGAGCAACAATAGCTCTTTACATAGCGTCAAAAGCAGAAGCCTTGTTAAATGGCGACAATTATGTTACTCCCCAGCATGTAAAAAATATTGCTCATGATTCCTTAAGACACAGATTAATATTAAATTATGAAGGTGAAGCTGAAAATATTAGCAAAGATGATATTGTTACAGAATTATTAGCAAAAATACCAATTCCTTAAAATGCCAGAAAAACTACAAGCAGATGTCTCACACAAAGTAAAAAAAATCGAGGTATTTACAAAAAGATTAGTTTCAACAAAATTAATGGGTAATTATAAATCTAGTATAAAAGGCAGGGGCCTTGACTTTAACAATTTTCGTGAATACACAGTAACAGATGACGCTTCCTTGATTGACTGGAAAGTAAGTGTTCGTGTAAACAAGCCAGTTATAAAAGAATTTATTGAAGAAAGAAACCTTGAAGTTTTCTTGTTGATTGATGTCAGTTCTTCAATGGTTTTTGGTTCAACTGAGAAATTAAAAAATGAATATGTCACAGAACTAGCTTCAACTTTGTCTTATGCTATTTTAAATGTTGGTGACTCTCTTGGCTATGGCTTCTTGTCAGACAAATTAACAGATATTGTAATACCAAAAGTAAACAGGAACTTGTACTATAAATTATCAAGATCTTTAGTAAATCCAGAAATATATGGTGGTGGCTATGATCTTGAAAAAGCATTGAAAAAATGCATAGAAATCCTAAAAAGAAACTCTGTCTTGATCATAATCTCAGATTTTATTGGTTTAAAAGGAGACTGGGAGGAAAGTTTGAAAAAAGCATCACACAAGCTTGATGTAATTGGAATAATGGTTCGTGATCCTCGTGACAAAGAAATTCCAGAAAACTCCAACATGATAGTGATAGAAGATCCTTTTACATCAAAGCAAATAATCCTAGATCCTAGTACAGAAGTTCGTGAAAAATATAGAAAATTTGTTGACAAAGAAGAAAGAGAAATCTCAGAAGCTTTCTATAAAGCCCATGCTGGCTTGTTAAAGCTGACAACAGACCAGCCTTTTATGGTTCCTTTGATTAATTTCTTTAAGAGAAGGAAAAAATAAATATGGTAAGTATTAGTTTTGCAGATCCAGTATATTTATGGTTCTTGTTTAGTCTCCCAATCCTGATTGTTTCTCACTCTATAACTTTTAAAAACACCCAGAAAAAAGCATTGAGGTTTGCTAATTTTGAAGCTATCTCAAGAGTAACAGGAGCAGAATTTATCAAGAAAAATGTTTATTTGCTTGTTATAAGATTAATAATCCTTGCCTTGATTGTTTTTGCTGTTTCAGGAACAACTATAACTTATGCTGGAATTTCCACAGGTTCAAATTATATACTTGCTATAGACAGCTCAGCCAGTATGCTTGTCCAGGATATAAATCCAAGCAGGTTAAATGCAGCCCAGGAAACATCAATTTCATTCCTGGATTTTCTTCCTTCAAGAACAAAGGTTGGCCTGGTAACTTTTGCAGGCGCTGTTCTTATTGAAAGTAACCTTGAAACAGATTTTGAAAAATTAAAAAATTCTATCAGAAGAATCGACGTTTCTCAAATAGGCGGTACTGATTTGGGAAACACAATAGTTACTTCTTCAAACATGTTAATAGCAGAAAAAGACCAAGTTTCAAAAGTAATAATTTTGATAACAGACGGCCAGAGCAATATTGGTATTCCATTAGAAACAGCAGTTGACTATGCTGTTGTCAATAAAATTTTGATACATACAATTGGTATTGGTACAGAAGAAGGTGGAAAATTCATTGGCACTGACGTAGTTTCAAAACTAGATGAAGAAAACTTGAAAAACATAGCTGAACTGACAGGAGGAAACTTCTTCAAAGCAGAATCAAAAGAAAAAATTCTCCAGTCTTTTAGCGAAATATCAAAATTTAATCGTAAAAAAATAGCAGTAGACATGACTTTTTCATTTATGCTGATTGCCTTATTCTTCCTTTTAATAGAATGGGGCCTTATAAATACAAGGCACAAAATCATACCTTAAGCTTTATAAATCAATATTAAATAATAAGTTCTATGTTCAATTTTTTAAAAGACAAGCTGAAAGCAGCAATTTCAGGCATAACTGAAAAGGCACAAGAAGAAATAGAAAAACCAATAACAATAGAGCCCGCAATATCAATTACAGAAAAAATAACAGAAGAAAAAGTAGAAAAAGCAGAATCAGCAGAAATTAAGAAATCTATTTTCCAGAAAATTCAGGAAAAAGTAACTCTAAAAACAATAACAAAGGAAAAATTTGAATCCTTATTTTCAGAAATTGAACTGGCTTTACTGGAAAATAATGTAGCTCATGAAGTTGTTGAAAGAATAAAAAAACAGCTGGAACAAGACCTTGTGGATATTCCATTAAAAAGAAACGAGATTTCATCCATAATTAAAAAATCCTTTCACAAAGCTTTGGAAGATATTCTTGGAGCTGAAAAACCTGATATTTTAAAATTAATTAAAGAAAAAGAAAAAAAACCTTTTATTATCTTAGTTTTAGGATATAATGGAGTTGGAAAAAGCATCTCAATAGCAAAAATAGCAAATTACTTAAAAAACCAAAAACTTAAAGTTATTTTGGCAGCAGGAGACACATTCAGGGCAGCAGGCTCTTCCCAATTAGCAGAATATGCAAAGCAAATAGATGTTCCTGTAATAAAGGGAAAATTAGGTTCTGACAGCTGCTCAATAATTTATGACGCAGTAAATTCAGCAAAATCAAAAGACTATGATGTTGTTCTTGCAGACACAGCTGGCCGTCTCCATTCCAATGAAAATTTATTAAATGAATTAAAAAAAATTGTTCGTGTTAACAACCCAGATTTAAGCATTTTAGTTTTGGATTCTATGACAGGCTCTGATGTTGTAAAGCAGGCAGAAGAATTTGGAAAGGCAGTTAAAGTTGATTCAGTAGTATTGACAAAAACAGATGCTTATTCAAAAGGAGGCGCTTTACTGTCAGCAGCATATATTCTAAAAAAACCAATTTTATTTTTAGGAACTGGACAGAATATGTCTGACTTAAAGGAATTTAAAAAAGAGGAAATAATCAAGGATTTAGGATTTTAAAATGACTTTAGTATGTGGATCGGATGAAGCAGGTCGCGGCCCGACCGTCGGAAGTATGTTTATAGTTGGGTCTATGTTCAATGAAGAAGATATTTCTAAATTAAAAGAGCTTGGAGTAAAAGATTCTAAATTATTAACTCATAAAAAAAGAAAAGAACTGGCTAAAGAAATAGAAAAACTAGCTGTAGAAATTAAAGTTATACAAGTAAAGCCAAATGAAATTGATGAAGCAGTATCAGACGATAATGGTTTTAATTTAAATTGGTTAGAAGCAAAAAAGCATGCCGAAATAATAAATCAGCTAAAACCACATAAGATGATAATAGATTGTCCAAGCCCGAACATAAAAGCGTATACAAATTATTTAAGAAAACTTTTAGATCCAGAATTGCTAAATACTTTACAATTAATTATAGAACACAAAGCGGAAAAACACATGCCTGTAGCTGCAGCCTCAATCATAGCAAAATGTAAAAGAGAAGAAGAAGTATTGGAAATTGAAAAGATTGTAGGTCAGTCAATTGGATCAGGTTATTCTAGCAATCCAGTTTGCCAAAAATTCCTGAAAGAAAATTTCGATAAATACCCAGAATTTATTAGAAAATCCTGGTCTACTTTTAAGGTTTTAGATGAACAAAAGAAGCAAAAATCATTAAAAGAATTCTAGGGAATGTATAGTAATACATAATAACGTATAATAAAGTATTATATAATATTAAAAGGACAAGAAAGAACTTTAATGTATAAAATTATAAAAAAGTAAAATAATGTAAAATAAGGTATATTTATATATTAGAAAATTCTATTTTTTTATGTGCCTATTAAAGTAGCTGATTTAGAAAAAGGGCAGGAAAGTAGTTCGATTAGAGGTAAAACTCTGCAATTTCTCAAAAAAAATCCAGAATTAGCATACACATTAAAGGAAATTCATGCTAATTTTTCTAAAGAAATTAATCATATAGATTCTAAAGTTCTTTACAAATTAATTTACAATTACTTAAGAGAATTCACATTAAAAAAATCAGTAATCCATAAGGGAAATTATTATTATTTTAATAAAAAAGAGGACAAATGAAGAAAATATTAAAACTATTAAAAAATTTGAATCTTCAAAATAGGATAAAAGAATTTACTCTATTAATTTTTATGGTTTTATTTATTAGTTCATTTTTCTTAATAAATCCTTCAGTAACTGGTTTATCTTTTTTAGAAACACCAATAACATTTTATAATTCTACAACAATCTCATTAAATGCAAATATATCTAGTATAAAATTATCTGGATATTATGAAGGTAATGGTTCTGCTAAATTATATTTGGACAATTATTTAATATTCGATACAAGTATTTTTGTTCCAGTTAAAACAAAAGAAATTATTATTGATAATCCAGATGTGTTTACAATCCAGCCAGTAATAAAAGAAAAAACAGAGTTCATAGATATTTGTATAGATACATGTGAGAATTTAGTAGCTATAAATCCAATTTTGAAAGTTGAAATAGGAGGTAATTTAGTGATTACAATTTCAGATATCAAATATTCTCTTCTCCAAGAGAAAGAAGAATCTATACAGAATAAAGCAGAAATAAACAAGCCAGTGGAATGGAAGTTAACAACTAAAAACAAGTCAATAGAACTTCCATTGGAAGCAGCAGAAATAACAGTGGAAAAGATAGTAAATGAAACTAAGGAAAAAGCCAAATTAAAAGATATAACTTCAGCTTCTATTAAAGATAAGAAAGTAATAGAAGTAGCAGAACCAGAAGAAACAGAATTAGAAGTAACTTATTTCACCAAAGCTCCTTATTCAATAGAAACCAACTTCTCAGAAAACTCTAATCAAAATAAGATAAATAAAGAAATCACAATTAAATCAGATTCAGAACTTCATTATAAAGATGTTTTGTCATTTACCGAAATACCTGAATCAGAAAAAAACCAAATACATCTATATCATTATATTAATAATGAAAAAGTAGAAATAACAAATAATCAGATATACAACATATCATATAAAGATACTAACAACAACAATTTAATTGACAAACTATATTGGATTACTCAGGAATTGTCAGAGCAAAACTTCTCAGTAGAAATATCATTGTTAATATTGAATATACAAAGTTTTCCAACAGTTTACGGCAATTGGTCAGTTAATTTCAATACAACAGGAACTGCAAATCTAACAATAACAGCATTCAATGGAACTTTCTGGTCAAACACAAATGAGAATTATGATTTAAGATTCCTGGATTTAAAATGTGGTTCTGAAATAAAAAGTTATGAATGGATAAATAACTCGGTATTTATTCAAGATTATTCATGTAATGAAACAGGCAGAGAAAGTTCTAAAGTCCTGACAGCAGGAAAACACTCATTGCAGTTTAATTATGGTTCAATAACAAAATATGCTTATAATATTGCTGATATAATAAATGTGACTTTACAATCACCATCAAACAATTCAAAAAACGCTTTAGCCTCAAGAATGTTAAATATTACTGTAGAAAGTTCATATATTAAACTATTCGTATTTGCAGGAAATTCATCAGATTTAGATTATAATAATATTATCTATACAAATTATTCTGGAGGAGCAATTCAAACTAATAGATCAATTAATTTCTCAGCATTACCAGTAAAGCCAGATGGAACAGACGGCTTAGTATTATTGCATCATTATGATAATGCCTCTTCTCCATTAAATAGTTCAACATATGAAAATGATACTCATCTTTTAGATTATAGTAATCAATTAAAGGCATTAAATAATGGTACATATGTAAGATGGAACACTTCTCAATATGTCTTTACAAATTTATCAGGAAGATTTGGTAATTCAATTATATTTAATGGTATAAATAATTTCATATCAGTAAAAAATTCATCAGCTTATCCAACATCTCTTCAAATTGTGCAAAACATAACAATTGCAGCATGGTTCAAGCTAGACTATAACTTTACAAATTATTCAGCAACTTACTCCAATATTTCTTCCCAAACAATTTTAGATAAAGGAGACTACGCACTTTATCTTGACCAGACATCAGGTTCATTAAAATTCCAGTTAAATAATGCTTCTAATTCAAATTGGAGTCAAGCAAGATATTCAACCGGAACATTCGCTGGTTATGATAAGTTGCATGCTCATAATGGGCATTTGTATGCTTCTGCATCCGGAGCAGGTTCAGGAGAAATAACAAAACTATATGTTTGTCTTCCTGATTATAACACAACAGGAGATGACACTCTATGTGATCACACTGAATGGTTCCCATCTTTTAATTCAACTACACGTGAAAACTTCAGAGCCATGGCTTCTTTTAATGGTAATTTATATCTTGGAATAGGAGATACAGGCGGGGCTTCATCATCTGGTAGTGAGGGCGAAATCTGGGTTTGTCATACTAATAATACTGGAAATTTGACAGCATGTGAAGATACAACTGGAAGCAGAAGTGATTGGGCACTTTCTTTCAACAATTCTGTAAGAGAAATAAATGTTTTATATCCTTATAATGGGAAATTATATGCTGGCACTGGAAATAATGCCTCAGGAGATACAGGGGCAGGAGACATCTTTTTGTGTTCTCCCAACCAAACAGGAGATGAAAAAATATGCGATACAGGAGACTGGAGAAAATCTTATGATACTGGTTTTAAAAGCATCCTTTCTTTGAAAGAATATAATGGAAATTTATATGCTGGGGCAGATGCTCCTACAGCTGGTTCTATTGGAGCCAGAGTTATATACTGTAATCCAGAGTTAAATACAACAAATCTGGGAGAAGGATTAACAGAATGTGACCAAAATGAATGGAATCTTTCAATGGTCTTAGATTCTGATACTGCTTCTCTAGCCATTGTACCTGCTTTGGAAGAGTTTAATGGAAAACTATATGCTGGTGTTGGTGGTACAAGCTCTAATGGTGCTGGAGATGTATTTCTATGTGACCCTGACTGGAATACTACTGGTGATGATTCTATATGTGACAGGAATGAATGGAATAAATCTTTTGACGGCGGTCAGGACATAATCAGGTCTTTAAAAACCTATAATGGAAAACTATATTCTGGCCAAGGAGATAGCACACAGGATGGAGACAGTTATGTTTGTAATCCAGCTTTTAATTCAACAGGAGATAAAACAGAATGTGACTGGAATGAGTGGAATACTTCAACAACAGAACCAATCTTCAATAGTAATGGAACTATTATTTCGACTTTTGAAGTTTTTAATGGGAGATTATATACAGCTGAGTCTGCTGGTACATCCTCTGCAAGTAAAGATAACATTTACTATTATGATAACATAGAATACATAAATTCCTCAACAACTACATGGACAAAAAATAGATGGTATCATGTTGCAGCAACATATAATGGTACTACAATGTTATTATATATTAATGGAATATTAGAAAATACAAAACACATTAACTTTACAATAGAGCAAAATCAAACAAATTTATTGATTGGATATGGTACTTACGGTTACTTTAATGGAACAATAGATGAAGTAGCAGTCTGGAATAGGTCTTTATCACGAACAGAAATTGAAAATTTATATAATTTATCTGTATCTACTATAACATATTTTTGGAAAGCTAATGCAACAGATGCAAATGGAAATCAAAATAATACTGGAAAATTCCAGTTTACAATAGGTCCTAACACAGCTCCAGCAAATGTAAATACAACATTAAGACCAGCATCACCAGTAAAATTTGATAATTTGAATTGCTCATTAACTTATTTAGAACCTGATAATGAAGCAGGAACAGTAACAATAAAATTCTATAATGGCACAACTAGCCAGCATTTTGAATCTGTAAATATTTCAGTAACAGATAATAATACTGTAGTATCCTATGTTTTAGTAAGAAATCAGTCAAATGCTTTTATAAAAAGTGAATCATGGACTTGTACAGCTAAATCAAATGATGGTACAATAAGTTCAGCTTGGGTAAATTCGTCAGTAACCATAGGAAACACTGCTCCAAATAATGCTTCTCCCTTCATATTCCCAGAAACGCCAGCTAAATTAGATAATTTAAACGCATCTTCATTTGCTCAAGATCCAGATGCTGACAATGTAACTGTAGAAATAGTATTCTGGAATGGTTCAAGAGAGCATTTCAGAATAAATATAACACAATCAGCAAATGCAACAAATAAGTCTTACACATTAACAAGAAACCAGACAAATGCATTCTTGAGAAGTGAAAACTGGACAGCAGCATTCAGAATAACAGATAATTCAAGTGCATCATCAGATTGGTTCAATGATTCAATAATAATAGCAAATTCAGCACCAAATAATGCTTCTCCCTTCATATTCCCTAATCCAGCTAAAGCAAATAGCAGCAATATGAACGCATCTTCATTTGCTCAAGATCCAGATGCTGACAATGTAACTGTAGAAATAGTATTCTGGAATGGTTCAAGAGAGCATTTCAGAATAAATATAACACAATCAGCAAATGCAACAAATAAGTCTTACGCTTTAATTACAAATTTAACAAATAATTTCACTAAAGGAGAGAATTGGACAGCAGCTTTAAGAATAACAGACAATTCAAGTGCATCATCAGATTGGTTTAATACCAGTATTATTATAAGTAATTTAGCTCCAAGAAATCCAAATACGACTTTTATTGGAGATCCTTTTACAATAGATTCAAATATAAATTGTTCAGCTACTTATATGGATACAGATTTTGATAGGGCGAATACAACATTTATATTTTACAATGCTTCAATAGAACATTTTAGAACAAATATAACTATAGCAAATCAGTCAAATAATACAGTAGTTTCTTCTATTTTATCAAGGAATATAACAAACCCATATATTAAAAACGAGACCTGGGTTTGTGCAATAAGATTTGATGATGGTTCAGCTTCTGACTGGATAAATGCAACAACTCTAATTGGTAATGTAATGCCAGAAAATATTTCTACATTTACTTTCATTCCATCTTCAGTTGATATCGACAATTCAACATTTAATTTTACAGTAAATGCCTCTGACAGAGATACATCAGAATCACTCACAGTTGAATTTGTTTTCTGGAATGGAACATCTGTTCATTTTAGAAGGAATGTTACACAGGCAAACAATTCTGTATTATCATACACTATTTTAGATAATGCCTCAAATGTTTTTGTAGCCAATGATAACATTACAGTTGCAGTAAGAATTTCTGATGGAAATGTATCTGGATCATGGCAGAATGATTCTATTGTTATAACTGCAGCTACAGCAGAAGTTGTTGGAACTCCTCCAGCAGCACTACCAGAACCAAAAGGATCATCCAGCCAGTCTGATCAAACAGGATCAATATCAACTTCAACAGCTAATATCCAATTATTATCTGAAGGAAATATATACAAATATAATCATCTGGCCTCAGGATTAAATACAATAACAATGCAGGATTCATCTTTAGCTTTAGTATCTCTTGATATTTCAGTTTCAACATTAATAAATAATCCAGAAATAAAAATTACCGAATCAAATAATATTCCAAATATTAAAAATCTGGAAAATGTTTACAAATATATTGATGTAGAATCAACTAATTTATTAAATTCTGCAATTAATGACAGGACTTTTAATTTCAAGTTGTCTAAATCCTTGGTAAAAGACAAGGAAGTTTCTTTATATATGAATGAAAATAATAACTGGGTAAAATTAAGTACTGATAAAGTAAAAGAAGAAGGAAGCTTTAATTATTATAAAGCCTCTTCACCACACTTAAGTATTTTTGCAATTAGAATATATAGAGAAGAGACAGCTGTTTCTAAAATTGAAATTCCAATAATAAATTATGCTAAAGAAATAACTCATGAACTTACAGATAAAGAAAAAACAAGCTACAGCATAATCTTAGTATTAATTTTATTATTTATTTTTGCATACTTTGTTTTATTATTCAAATTTAAATTATTAAGGCATATTACAGTTTATTTATTGGTAATATTAACATTAATATTAATTCCATTATTATTTGCTGGCTTTAATCTAAATAGGCTGGAACTGCAAAAAGACTTGACTGATAATGAAATAGGAATATATAGTATTTTGCTTGGAGTTTTAATTGAATTGCTTATAATTTCAGCAGTTTTCTTAACAAGAAAATTAACTAAAAAAACAGGCAGGCATAAATCAGTTAAACATAAAACCAAAAAAGCTCATAAAAAGCACAAAATAAAAGCAAATAGACCATATAACAAACACCATTACAAACATTAAAAATTAAGACAAAACACTTATAAATAAAATTGATTGGTTTCTATATGGATGACAGTAGTAAAGAAACTTAGGTTAAAGGGTTTTAAGTCTTTTGCCAGCCCTACAGAATTGGAATTTGGAAATGCCTTTAATTGTGTTATAGGCTCAAATGGTAGTGGTAAATGTGTTCTAGGAGATACTTTAGTCAGTTTAGCAGATGGAAGCCTTATTAAGATAGAAGATTTGGTTAATAAAAGATTAGAAATTAATTCTGTGAAAACTGAAGACGGGTATTTAGCTTTGGGAGACAATACTCAAATTTTAGCATTGGATTTAAATGAATTAAAAATAAAGTCTAAACAGATTCAGGCGTTTGTAAAAAGAAAATCTCCGGAAAAATTAATTAAAATTATTACAAGATCCGGTAGATGTATCACTTCTACAAAATATCACCCATTATTTATACTAAATGAAGGCGAAGTCAAACCAATAAAAGCAGAAGATCTAAAAGAGGGAGTAAGAATCGCAGTACCAAGAACTATTAAAATACTGCCTAATTCCAAGCATTTTTTTGAATTACTTGACTTAATAAAAGCAGAAGACAAAATTTATGTTCCTTTCTCCGAAATATATGTAAAAATCATAAAAGGATATAAAGAAGAAAATAATTTAACTTGGAATGAATTAATTAAAAAATTCAAATTAAAAAAATATGTTCTAAAAGGGCTTTTTGAAAAACAGGCAATTAATTTCGCTTATTTAATAAAAATTCTAAGAAAAATAGGAACTAAAGATATTGAAATAATAAAATTAATTCCACAAATAAAATCAATTAGGGGTGGCTGTGTATATAATATGATTTGGGAGAATTCTAAAGAATTTTCTCGTTTTCTTGGATATTTATTTGCTGAGGGCTGTATTCCAAAAGATAGTGGGCAGATTAGATTTGTTAATTCTAATCAGGAAATGATTGAAGATTATAAAAATTTAGTACATAAGTTATACAATGAAAATGTAACAATTAACAACTATAAAGAAAATTCATATGATATTTTATTTTATTCTGAACCTATAAGGAGAATTTTAAATAAATTTGGATTGCCATTTGGACCTGTAGATTTTAAGGATTTAACTAATTTATTTTTACAGCACAGCTCAATTGATGAGTTAAGGGAATTTCTAAATAGTTTTTTCTCTGGTGATGGTTATGTTGGTGATAATTGCCTGGAAGTATCAACAAAAAGCAAAAAATTGGGTTTTGCTCTTGAAACTCTCATGCTAAGGCTTGGATTAACTTTCTCATCAAAATGGAAAATAAAAATTTGCACTAATTCAAAGACAAAAGCATCAGGAATTTATAGAGTTATTACATTATATGGAATTAAAAATTTCAGAAAATTCAGTTCATTAATTAATCTAATTCATGAAGAAAAGAGAGAGAAATTATTTAATTTAATAAATAAAGAAGTAAAAAGTAACCCTAATGTAGATTTGATTGAAGCAAACAAATTAGTAAAAAGGGTGGCTGGAGATTTTAAATTAAATGTAAAATCATTAACTAAAGATTACCCAAAACTAGGCGCTTATATTTATAATCAGTGTTTAACTTCAAGAAGTGGTCTAAACCAGTTGATTTATAACGTTTTTACTGAGAATGTAATTTCTGAAAATTTAGAACAGCTAAAAAAACTCGTAAAATCAGATATTTTATGGGACGAAATAATTGAAATTGAAGAATTAGATTCTAAAGAAGAGTGGGTTTATGATTTATGTGTTGAAAAAGATCACAATTTTATTGCTAATAATATGATAGTTCATAACAGTAATATCCTAGATGGGATGGTCTTTGTTCTTGGTGAATTATCTGCAAAAGCAATAAGAGCTGAAAAATCTGCTAACTTAATCTTTAATGGCGGAAAAACAGGTTCTCCTTACAAAGAAGCAGAAGTTAGTATTTTCTTTGATAATGAAAAAAGGGAATTTCCAGTTGACTCAGATGAAATAAAGTTGTCAAGATTTGTAAGACAAAACGGCCAGAGCATCTATAAGATAAATGATGAAAAAAGAACAAGGCAGCAGGTTCTTGAATTAATGAGGGCTGCAAAAGTTTCAGCTTCTCATAATATAATTAGCCAGGGTGACATTATCGCTATGGCTGAAATGAAGCCAGAGGAAAGAAGAAAGATAATAGAGGAAGTTTCCGGAATTTCTGCTTATGAGGAAAGAAAAGAAAAGTCATTGCAGGAGCTTGGAAAAGTAGACCAGAAATTAAATGAGGCAAATATAATCTTGAAAGAAAGAGAAGTTCATTTAAGAGAATTAAAAAAAGACCGCGATCAGGCTTTAAAATTCAGGGAAATAGAAGAAAGTCTTAAAAATAACAAGGCAACTCTGCTGAATTTCGAAATAAAGGACAAGGAAGAAAAAAAGCTGGAAGTAGAAAACAAGATTAATTCTTATCAAAATGATATCAACAAAATAAATGCAAAGGCAGAAGAAATAAAAAACAGCATAAAAAACAAGAAAGACGAAATCAAAAACATAAACTCTCAGATAGAAGAAAGGGGTGAAAAAGAGCAGATTAAGATTCAAAAAGAAATTGAGGAATTAAAAACTTCTTTAGTAAAGGACAAAACAAGGCTTGATAATTATGAAATTGAAATAAAGAAAGTAAGGGAAAGAATTAACCAGTTAAAGCAAAGCAATACAGAATTAAATCAAAAAATAGATTTCTTAAATAGAGAAAAGAAAACTCTGGAAGAAAAAAACCTGCTTTTAATAAAAAAAGAAAATTCTCTGAAAGAAGACATTGAAAAATTCAAGAAATCCCATGATATAGCAGAAGACAATTCAATTGATAAAATAGAAAAAGAGATTGAAGAAAAGCAAGACAAATTGCTGAAAACAAAAGAAGAAAGAGGTCTTAAAAACCTTGAAAAGGAAAAAAATGAATCCCAGCTAAATTCTTTGTCAGGCATTATTTTGTCTGATAATAAAAAGGAAATAAAGGACTTGAGGGAAAAGTTCAGGGACATCACGAAAGAATTAAACCAAAAAGTAGGTGAAAATGCCGTTATTTCCTCACAGTTATCTTCTTTAAGAAACAAATTAATAATTGCTAATGAAGAGTTGATAAAATTAAAAGCAAGGAACATAACAATAAAGGAATCTTTAACAGGAAGCTTGTCAATCCAGAAAATTCTGTCCTTAAAGTTAAAAGGAGTTTATGGAACAGTAGCTGATCTTGGAAAAGCTGATTCAAAATACTCTTTGGCATTGGAGGTCGCAGCAGGCCAGAGAATTAACAGCTTAGTTGTAAAAGATGACGAGATAGCTGCAAAGTGCATTGAAATATTGAAAGAAAATAAGCTCGGTGTTGCTACATTCATGCCTTTAAATAAAATCCAGTCAAGGCCAATAAGAGATGATGTAAAAAAACTATCTTCTTCAAAAGGCGTAAATGGCCTTGCTCTAGACTTAATTTCTTACCCATCTGAGCTAAAAAATATTTTTTCTTTTGTCTTTGGTGACACCTTGATTGTTGATGATGTTGACACTGCAAGAAAAATAGGTGTTGGAAGAGCTAGAATGGTTACATTGGAAGGAGACTTGTTTGACCAATCTGGTGTAATTGTTGGCGGTTATAGAGCTAAAAAACTAGGGGCATTTAAGGAAAAGCATTTTGATGATGAAATAAATAAATTTGAAAAAGAATCAAATAATTTAAAGGAAAATATTAAAACTTTGGAAGATAAAAAACTCCAGTTAGAAGACCAAGTAATTAAGTTTAAAGACAAGAAAGCTGAATTTGAAGCTGAAATAATAAAGTTTGAAAGAACATATCAAATATCAGACATCTCAAAAATCCGGGAAGATAAAGACAAATTATCTTCTAACATAAAACAAGTCCTAAGTGAATTAAAAAACCTTGATAACTTAATTATCACAGCATCAAAAGAACTGGAATCTTTAAAAGAAAGAAAAGAAAAAATAAAAGAAAACGGTATGAGAAACCCTGAAATAATGAGTAATTTAAAGAAACTAGATGAAAGCAGGGAAGAAATAAGAATCCAGACAGCAAAAAACGAAACTGAGTTAAAAAATATCTTAAACCAAATTAACACAATATATGCTCCTGAAAAAGAAAAAACAGAAAAAATAATTAAAGATCATGAAAAGGAAATAACCCAGTTTTCAGAAGAACTTCTAAAGCTAAAAACCTTAATAGACTCAAATTCTAGACTTCTGAAAGAAAAAGAGCACCAGGAAAAGCAGTTCTTTTCAGAGTTTAAGTCAATGTTCTCAAAGAGAAATAATTTAAACGAGGACATACAAAAGCATGAATCTTTAATCTCAACTGAACAGTTCAAGCAAAAGGAAATAGAAAGCAGGATGAATGAACTGTCAATTAAAAGAGCTAAAATAGTTGCTGAATTTGAAGCTCTGCAAAAAGAATTTGAGCAGTTTTCAGATGCTAAAATTAGAAGATCCGTAACACCAGAACAATTAAAAACAGAAATATCAGAATTTGAAAAAGAAGTCAAGAAAATAGGCAATGTAAACTTGAGAGCTCTTGAAGTTTACGAAAGGATAGAAAAAGAATATCAAAGTTTGCTTGAAAAAGCTGACATAATTTCAACAGAAAAAGAAGACATTTTGAAGTTAATGTATGAAATCGAGGGTAAAAAACAGTCTATTTTTATGAAAACTTTCAAGGAAGTAAATGAAAACTTCAGAAAAATATTCTTGAGCTTGACAGAAAAAGGCGAAGCTCATCTTGATCTGGAAGACAAGGAAAATCCATTTAATGCTGGCATGGACATTAAAGTTAAATTACTAGGAAATAAATATCTTGATATAAAAAGCTTGAGTGGTGGTGAAAAAACACTTACAGCTTTGGCATTTATTTTTGCTATACAGGAAGTAAGGCCAGCCAGCTTTTATCTAATGGATGAAATAGATGCTGCTTTGGACAAATCAAATTCTCTGCTTTTGTCAAAATTAATAGCTCAATATTCAAAAAAAGCCCAGTATGTTCTTATTTCGCACAATGACTCTGTAATTGTCGAGGCAGACCAGGTTTATGGTGTCTCAATGCAGAAAAACGGCATCTCTAAAGTAACTTCTTTGAAATTATAGTAAACTATTTATATAAAACCTCCACATAATACTATCATGGAAAACAAAGAGGTAATTACTGTAACTTTGGTTTTGGCTGTTGTTTTTGCAATTTTAAGCATTACAACAGATATAGCTATTACAGGTTCAGCAGTAAAAGACACTAACCAGTTATCCTTGACATTTTCTATAATCACAATAGTTTTAATAGGTGTTATTTTAATCTCAGTTTTAATAGAGCTAGTAAAATTCACAAGAAAAAATTAATATCCTCTAGTAAATTTATATGTAAGTCCATCAAATTTATCTCTAACATCTTCTGCAATATCATTAATGACTGTTCTTTCATTTCGGTTAAATACCATTATTTCTAATCTTCCAGGAGAAACAAAAGTTACTCTTGCAACTTCTTTTCCATCCCTTTGAATAATTTTTCTAGGAATATCTTCATCAGAATCATCTTTATAACTAAGTCCGTATTTTCCTAGAATTCCCTTTAATGCATCTAAAACTTGTTCTGAGTTTGTTGCCCTAGCCATAAAATATCACAGAAAATAATACTTTATAAGTTTTTATGAATTAAAGAATATAAAATAAGAAATAAAAAACGTCCTTTTCCGAAAATTCAAAGTTATATACTAAGTAAGAAAAAGCATTATTCTTCCCAAAATAATATAGAAAAGAAATCTAGAATTCTTTGCAAAAGATTTTTTTGTTCTTTAAGCTCTTGTTCAATTCCTTCTATTCTTTCATTAATGTCTTGACATACCCCATTGCCACAACTATTACTCAAACACTCATAATTATTTTGACATTGTTCATTATTATTTTTTTGAAGTTTTATTTGTTTATCTAAATCACAATAAGAAGCTATTCTATTATCAATTATTCTAAAACCAAAATTAATACATTGATTATTATTTTCACACCCCAAACATTTTTGTAAATTTGGAGCTTTTTCTATAATTGGTGTTGGTTCTGTTGGTAGTTCTCTGGGTTCAACAGTTAATTTATTAATATTAGTATTTAAGATAATATTATAAGATTTCATATGATAACTCCAAATTCCCTTATAAACATTATCTATGACCTTCTCTTTTATATAAACTTTAGAATTAAATCCGTCATCTAATGTTATTATAAATAAGGGCAATTCTTCACTTTCTTTTAATAATTTAAGAGTAAAGACTTTTTCATCTATTTCAAACTTAAATTTACTTGAATCAGATTCAATTATACTTGGTAAATTCATAACTTCATTCAAAACCTGTTCAAATTGATTATAGGGTTGAGAACCATCAATTCGTTTGAAAGCATCTGAGTTTTCTTTTATAATAAAAAATGTTGGTGTTCCCTGAACTCCATAAGAAAGCCCCTCACTAAAATCCTCTTCTACCGCTTCTTTATATTTATTTGAATCTATACATATATTAAATTTAGCAGAGTCTAATCCTATCTGAATAGCCCAGTTTTTTAAATCCTCTTTTGTAAATTGAACAGTTTCTTGACCTAATCTATTTTGTTCATCAAAAATTTTGTCATGCATCTCCCAGAATCTTCCTTGTTCTTTAGCACATTCAGTAGATTCAGCAGCTATTTGAGCACTGGGGTGAAAGCTTAAAGGAAAGTCTCTATAGACAAATTTAACCTCTCCTTTCTTAATATAATTTTCTTTTAATAATGGAAAAGTTTCTGTGTAAAATCTTCTACAAAAAGGACATTGATAATCTGAAAATTCTATTATAGTTATATCAGCATCTTCATTTCCTAAAAAAGTATCAGCATCACCAGAAATACCTAAATCTTCTGCAAAAGAATTAAAACTTGAAAAGATAAGAAGAATTAAAAAGAAAGTTTGAAGTTTCATTTTTTTTAAAAGGGTTTTTAGTAGTAAGTTTGTTCAGAGTTTGTCTCTACGCCAGGGCCTTCTTCTCTTCCTCTAACTTTTCTAAAAGCAATAACCAATGCCAATATTACTAACACTATTACCAGCACTGCAAATATTACTTCTAGTACATTTCTTAATCCTGAAAATCCTGCTTTCTCTGTTACATTAGCATTTAAGTTAACTTCTTTAACTACTTTGTTGTCAGCCATTACTTTTGCTGTAAATACTTTAGGTCCTGCAGTTGAATCTGCTCTTGGTGTTACCTTAACTAGTAAGTCTCCTGACTCGCTCGGTCCAACACTCAAAAATCCAGGCTCAACATTAACATTGCCCCATGTTTCTGCACCTAAAACTTCTACACTGTACAAGTTTCTCTTGCTGCCTAAATTAGCAAATGTTAATCTGTAAGCTCCTTCTTCTCCCTGCATTAAACTCTTGCTTGTTGAATCTAAACTTATGATTGTTTCTGTTAAATCTGCTACACCTTCACCTGAAACATGTACAAATTTCTTTACAGTCTCAACATCGCTTCCTCTGTTAAATTCAACATCTACTCTTACTTCATAATCTCCTTCTTTGGCATCTTTAGGAATCTGTAATACTAGTTCATTTGTTGATAATGAACTTTCATCATCATCATCGTTGTTGTTGTCTTTGTTTGTAGGAACTAGTTCATCTATAAAGTCTCTTGCAGAAACTCCCAATTCAGGAATGCTTACACTTACCTTAATGTCTTTCTCTGCTTTAGCTCCTAAATTTTCAACTCTTACAACAGTTCTCAAAAATCTTCCTGCCTCAACAGTTGAACTAGGTCTGAAAATAACATCTAAAACATTTAGCAAATGTCTTTTTTCCTTGATTCTTATAAAATGTTCTTGTTCAACACTGTTGTGTTTGTCAGAAACTTCAATAGTTAATGTGTAAGTTTCAGAAGCATCTAAGTCTTCTGGTAAATTTAAGACAAGGGGAACTTTCTTTACAACATTTTTATCTAATTCAAAAATATCAGATGTATAGCTTATTGTTCCTCTTTCATATCCTTTCAAGCTTACCTCAACTCTGACATTGTCAACATTGTTAAAAGCATGCACCCAGACATCTACTGGTACTGCTACTCCTCTTTCAACAGTTACTGTTCTGAAAGAGTCATTTGGAAATGAAAATGTTCCATCAATTTCAACTTCTTCAATAAAGTAATCATTAGAATAAGCTGCATTAACAGCTGCGCTTGCAAATAACAAGCTGAATAAAAGTGCGATCATAACACCGAATTTCTTCATTTTGTTTTCCCCCATAATAGTCTTAATATTGTTAGCATTTGTGAGTTATAACATATATTTAAACCTTTCGGTGATAACTACGCCCTCGTAATTACTCTCACATTCTCCTTGTTTTTGTCTTCTATGAAAGCAACAAACCTATGCTCTTGCTTGTGCTTGCTGTTCTCTATAACCACATTTACAATATATTCTCCTTCCTGTGTATTTGAAGGAACTCTAATGTCAACAGGCACCCATATGCTATCCCTAGTGCCCAAATTAACATTGCTGGTTAAAACTTCATGAACCCCTAAGTCATAAATATCAGCATAAATATTCACATTATTTTCTCTAAAGTCACCGTCATTCTTTAGAGACAAAAATCCGACAACCCCGTTTTCATTGTCACTAAACTCTAAATCTAAGCCATTAACTTTAAATTCATGATCTTTCTTTTCTTTTTTCTCTTTAACTTCGTCTAAAATTTCTATGAAGAATACTTGTGCATCAACAAACAATCCATCAGTCACAAATAGAACAATAAGTACTTTCTCATTAGCTGAAAACTTTTCAGGATCTACAAACAATGTTACTAATCCAGTATTCTCATTTATTGTCATTCCTTCAGGCCCAACTAAGTAATATGCTAAAACATCATTGTCTAAGTCAACAGCATCAACATCATATAAATAAGTTTTTCCTAACTCAGCTTTTGTAACAGGATTAGTAATTATTTTAGGCGCATTTCCAAAAAACCCGCCATTTTCAACAAATACTTCTTCATGTAAAGTATCTTCTTTATTGTCTAAAGAACATCTTTCATCTTTTCCATATCCTCTTACAACTATATTATATAATCCTTCATCTAAAAACTCGGGAATATTTATTAATAACTCATGTTCTTCTGGATCAACACTGTTTAAGTTAGCTTTTAAATTAAATAATTTTTCATGAACTCTTTCCCAATCACTGTTATATAATTCTACATTAACCCATGTTTCAACAGGAACAATAACTTCATTTTCAATATTTTCCTGGAAATTGCTTATTTTGTTAAATTCCAATAGTAAGTCATGTCCAGCCTTTACATTATAGCTGCTTAATTCTAAATTATTCAGTTCAGTATAGCACATGTTTAAGGGATTTTCATCTAAAACAACAAATTCCTTTTCTTCATGATCAACTTCACTTTCTAGACATTTTTCATCAGTAACTTTACTAGTCACTAAAGCTGTGAAGCTTCCAGAACTTCCAGGTGTAAATTCAAACTCTATATTTTCTTCATTTCCATAGCCAATTAAAGCTTCTTGAGAATCTGAATAAACATTGAATCCATCCTCATCTATAATATCTAAGTTAACCAATGTTCTTACAGAATATTCTTCTTTTAAATCTTCAGGAACAGCTTCCAAGGGTCCAGCATGATTAATAGCTGCCTTTGTTTTAGCATCTAGCTCAGCGTCAACATAAATAACAACAGGAGTGTTTTTCCTTTCATTGTTCATTACCTTTACATTTGTTATTTCACTTGAACAAACTTCTTTCTTGCTTAAATAAACATTAAAAGGCCCTTGAGGATCTTGTGAATTAGTTCCAAACCAGTTTGGATTTGCTTCCCATGGTATAAATCCATTCTTATAATAATATACTGCATAACCAAATTGGCTCATTAATTCAGTAGGATAAAATAATTCTATCCAATAATTATCTCCAGAATTTAAAACACCATTATTAGTTCCAACTTCAAAAGGTCCTTCTTTAGGTGGTGTATTCTTCTTGATAAATATTTTTTTCCCTAGAGTCTTGCATCCTTCATCTAAACAAACATAACCAACAACATTAACATCATTTACAGGAGTTCCAGTTGCTTTAAAATCTCCTTGAGCATCAATTTTTCCTTCTCTTAAATCATACCTTACAAATCTTGTTGCATCAACAAAACTTGCAACTAATAATAAAATTAAAATTAAAGAAAATAATTTTTTCATTGCCCCCCAGGACCTCCGCCATTTTCTCCACCACCAGAATTATCAGAAGGTCTTCTTCTATGATCGTCTCTTAAATCATCTACTAATTCATAAATTCCATAAGCAGCTGCTCCAGCCACAATAACTACGCCCCCTATAATAAGTGGAGTTTTATAATCTCTTTCTTCTTCTTTCTTTGGTGCTAGAGGATCACCATTATATTTTACATATTCAGGCTTGTCGCCAGCTCTTATTCTGACGCCATTAATACTGTCAACACATCCACTTGCTAATAAAGCTAAACCAGTTAATCCTGTAACTAATCTGTTAAATAAACCAGAACTTCTTCCAAAATAACTTCCAGAACTCTTTTTTGTTTCATATTCCATTTTCACACCCTCCAAGTAATGATATTATTTTATAGTAGTTATCTAATATAACTCTGTAGTGATGATAACACTACTATATAAATATTTCGATAAAAAAAACTGCTTTTGTTTTTTCCGCTAACGCTTTTTTTAAAAGGGTTTTTTGATTAAACTTTCTTCGTAAGAAAGATTATCTGGGGACGCCAGGATTTGAATTTCCAAACCAACTTCTAGTTTTGATTAAACTTTCCAAAAGTTTAGTTTCCTGGATCTGCTGGTAACTCCTTTTTTTATTTTTTGCTTAAGCTTTTCTAAAAAGCTTACTGGAGCCAGCCATATTTGGCTAATTAATATCTACCAGGGTATACTACGTCCCCAAATATTAAAAATATAGAATTCACACTATATAAAATTAATTAAAAAAGAAAAAATTAAATTCCTCTTCTTTTGCCTTGTTTTGCTTTTACTTTTCCACTAGCATCTAGGAAAAACTCTATATGCCAAGGCTTTGCAAAGTTAGGTATTTTTTCTGCACCATTGTCATCTCTTTCAACATGTGTAACTCTTTTTGGCTTTAATGCTTTGAACTGGTCTAATTTTATTCTGTCTGCATTAAAGTATTCAATTGCTTTTTGTGCTGTCGCCTCTGCAAATTCTACTTCAACTAAATAACTTAAACTTAGAGGAGCTCCTTCCGGCATTCCTAATTCACCCATTGCCTCTCTTAATTTTTTGGCTTTTTCAACCAACCCTGCATCAAAATAATTTTGTAAATCTGATAATTTTTTACCAGGTGTTTGTGAAAACTCCACTAAGTCTGCTGTTTTAAACAATCCAATTACGTCTTCTCTTTCAATATCAACAATCAAAGCAGTTGCAGTTGGATTAACTCTATGTTCTAATTTTACTGGCTTCCTTACAACAGAAAGTTTTGTGCTTGGTCCAGCAGTTCCTGTCACAGTTTCAAGAACAGCTTCCTCTTCCCCTCCTGTTCTTACTGCTAAAGATGCTGCATAAGCTGCTTCATCTTCAAAACCACTAAGACCTCTTGCAGTTTCTTCCCCTCTTAAAAATCTTTCATGAAATAAATTAACAGCATTAGATCCTAATGCATTTAAGTAAGGTACTACAATTACTCCTCCTTTTTTCCTTTCCTTGTTAACAAGGTCTTTATCTAAAAGTCCAGCTAAGCTTCTTACATACTCTCTTTCAAGTTGTCTGCTTAAGCCATCTTCTCTTTTTAATCTTGCATCTGCTTTACTGTCAGCTGGTTTGTCATTAAAATTGCATCCATATGCAGATGATAAAGCGGCTGCTCCTCCTAAAACTAAATAACCTAAAGAACTTACCTTAGATGGTCTTTTAACATAATTATCCATTTTAGTACCCCCAAATAATTATTATTGTTCAAATTCTCTCTCAAAGAAATATTTAAATCTTTCTATTAATAACTTACTAATGGTAATAGCTTAAAGTGACTACTAATAAAAGACTAAACTAAATTATATAAACCTTTCTTGCATAAAACTAGAAATGCAGATTAACCAGCAGCAAATTTTCTTTCCACATGAAGAAATAAGAGATATTCAGAAAACTTTAGTCATGCAGATATTAAATGTAATTTCAAACAAGGAAAACTTGATTGTGCATGCACCAACAGGATGCGGAAAAACAGCAGCCGCTTTATCATCTTCTTTAACATTTGCAATAAATAACAACAAAACAGTAATTTTCGTAACTCCAATGCATTCTCAGCATAAAATAGCTATTGACACATTAAAATTAATTAAGAAAAAATACAATATTGATTTTAAGGCATCTGATTTAATTGGGAAAAAATGGATGTGTCTTCAAAAAAATTCTTCAGAAATGGCCTCTTCAGAATTCGCAGATTTCTGCACCAGCCTGGTAAAAAATGATGCTTGCAACTTTTATTCAAACTTTAAAGATCCAGTAAAAAAAGAACTTTGCTTAAATGACTTAAAAGAAGTAAAGCATGTTGAAGAAGCAATAAAAATTTCTTCTCATCACAATATGTGTCCGTTTGAAATTGTCTTGGATAATGCAAAACAATCAAAAGTCATAATTGCAGATTATTATCATGTCTTAAGCCCTGCAATACGAGAGACAATTTTCAAGAGAATTAACAAGAACCTGGAAAACTGCATAATTATCTTCGATGAAGCCCATAACTTAGTTAAAAAATGCCGTGAATTACTTTCTTCTTCCTTGTCAAAGTTCACTATAGAAAAAGCTGTTAATGAATCAAGAGAATTTAACCTAGGTCTTGAACAAGAGCTGGAAAAATTAAAAAACACAATAAATAATTTGTCTTTTACTCTGGACTTAAATGAAAATGAAAAATTAATATCAAAAAATGACTTTTTGTTTGAGGAAAACTTGATTTTAAAATTAGAAGTTAATTCTGAAATTGTTCTTGAAAAAAAGCAGAGATCAGCCATGAAATCAGTTGCTAATTTTCTAAGCTTGTGGAAAGGCCCGGACTTGGGTTTTGTAAGAATATTGGAAAGAAACTTCTTAAAATCAGGAAAAACAGTGTATAATATAGTCTACAAATGTCTCGACTCATCTTTAATTTTTAACTCTTTAAATCCTTATTCAATAGTTTTAATGTCAGGCACATTGACACCTCAAAACATGTACATTGACTTGTTAAATCTAAATAAAAGCAAGACAGTCATGGCAGAATATAAAAATCCTTTTCCTAAAGAAAACAGATTATGCTTGATAGTTCCAAAAACAACAACAAAGTTCACAAAAAGATCAGATGACATGTATATTAATATAGCGGAAGAATGTTCTCAAATAGCAAATTTAGTTCCAGGAAACACAATTATATTTTTTCCTTCTTATGATTTAAGAGACAAAGTAAACGAACATTTCAGCAAAAAATGCGAAAAAACAACTTTCTTGGAATATCCTTCATTGACAAAATCAGAAAAGCAGGAAATTCTTGAAAAATTCAAATTAAATAAGGAAACAGGCTCTGTATTATTAGCAGCTTCATCTGGAAGTTACTCAGAAGGCATTGATTTAATTGGAGCTGTTAAATGTGTTATAGTTGTTGGTCTTCCATTGGCAAAGCCAGACCTGGAAACAAAAGAATTAATTAATTATTATGACAAGAAATTCTCAAAAGGCTGGGATTATGGTTATATTTATCCAGCTATAATAAAGACAATTCAGAATGCTGGAAGATGTATCAGATCAGAAAACGACAAAGGAGCTATAGTATTTTTAGATGAAAGATATAATTTACAAAGTTACAAAAAATGTTTCCCAGTAGATTATAATTTTGAAATTTCTCTAGATCATCTAAATAAAATAAAAGAATTTTTTAAGTAATTTTATTCTTTTTCCTCTTCGTCTTTTTTCTCTTTTAATTCAAAATCTTTCTCATCAAAATTCTTTGCTAAAAAAGAGCTGGCAATGTCAATAATGTATTTGCCTTCTTCCAATCTATAGATTAATGGTTTGCCTTTAAACATATCAACTAAGTCTAGTTCATATTTTCCAGGTTCTAAAATATTAATAGTTTCTAAATCTAAAACAACAGGTAAATCATCGTCTCTCTCCCCTAAAATTTCAAGCACATCTTCTTCAATTTCCTTTTTCTGTTCAACTGTTAAGTCTTGAGTAATCTGTTTTGCCTTTTCTATAGCTTTCTTATTAATAAAAAAGAAAAACTTCCCGCCGCATTTCTCGCATCCGCTCAATAAAGTACTAGAACCATCTTCATAAAAAGTACTGCATTTAACACATTGGTGCATTACCTTCTCCTTTTAGATTTTTTAGAGTCTTTGCTAAAAGTATATAATTGTATTTTATTTGGGTCTCTTTTTATTTCTTTTATTACAGTAGAAGGCCCGACAATAGTCATCCCGTCTCTGTTTCCCAAAACAAATCTAAAAAATTCTTTTTTTATTTTTCTTACAGCTTCCATTTCCTTGTCTTCAGGATAAATTGTGCATATCTCTATACCCTTGAAGTCCTTGTCAATCTGCTCCATTGTTTCTTGTATTAATTTTGATTCCTCAGCAGGTTTTAATCTTCCCTGCATCATCACAATGCTTTTGCTTTTTACAATCCCTAATAATTTCTTGATTCTTTCATCTGTATTCAAAGCTTCCATATCGCTATATGGCACAAATTGTAATGTTAGCATTTTTTTTAAATCTTATTTGAATATTTTGAATAGTGAACTATAAAATTCCTCCATGTTTGTTCCTTTTTCAGCTGAAATTCCAACAACTTTGTATTGTGGAAAAGCTGCCTCAACTTTTTTTACACTTCCTTTCTTCATGTCAATCTTGTTTGCTGCTAATAAAACAGGAATTTTTCTTGCAGCCAAATTTCCTATTACAGTAATATTAACTTGTGAATAAGGATTTAATGTAGAGTCTAAAACAACCACAACTCCATCCATGTTATCTAACCACTTTATGCTTTCAATAACCCCCTTAGTTGCTTCTTTTGCTCTTACTTTTGCTTCGCTTTTGTTCATAAATTTCAAAAAGTCTTCATAATCAATCTTAGTAGCAATTCCAGGAGTATCAACAACATTAAAAGTAAGTTCTTTTCCTTTGTGCTTTACAGTAACACTTTCTTTTATATTAATATTTCTAGTTTCATGGGGTATTTTAGAAACAGTGCTTAATTCTTCACCAACCCAGTCTTTGCATATTCTGTTCGCTAAAGTGCTTTTTCCTGCATTCGGCGCCCCATAAAAACCTAATTTAATCTTCTTTTTAGAGCCAAATAACTGAGAAAAAAAACTTTGTAGATATTCTGTTATTAACTTAAGCATTACATTCCCTCTTTATTTAATAATAAGAATATTTTTAATTTTTAAGCATTTCGGTGAATGAGAAATTAGGTCATCCTTTCACATTAGCCAAAGGAATTAATTTTATTACTCTTTTGCTGATTCCTGCCCTTTCTGCTGTTTCACATACTTCATCTACTGATTTATATGCTCCTCCAGCCTCTTCTGCCAAACCTGAAAATGAAGTTGTTTTTACATAAATTCCGCGTTTTTCCATATCTTTTTGCAAAGTCTGGCCATTCCATATTTTCCTTGCTTTCATTCTCGACATTGTTCTTCCAGAGCCATGAGCAGTGCTAAAAAATGTTGAAGATCCTTCCTTCATTCCAGTTAATAAATAAGATCCAGTCTCCATACTACCGCCTAAAATAACAGGCTGTCCGATTTCTTGATATTTTTTTGGCAGTTCTTTATGTCCTGGTGGAAATGCTCTTGTACTTCCTTTTCTATGGACTAATAATTTTTTCATTTTTCCGTCTACCTTATGTTCTTCTAATTTAGCAGTGTTATGAGCAACATCATAAATTTGATGCATCTCTAAAGATTCTGCAGACTGGTTAAATATTTTTGAAAATACTTCTCTTATTCTGTGTAAAATTACTTGTCTGTTTGCAAAACTCATATTAATTCCGCACTTCATAGCAGAAAAATAATCTTGGCCTTCAGGAGAATTAAATGGTGCACATGCTAGTTCTCTGTCTAATATTTTTATTTTATATTTCTTTTCCATTACATCTAAGAAAACTCTCAAGTAATCAGTTGCAACCTGATGCCCAAATCCTCTTGAACCGCAGTGGAACATGATAACAATCTGATCATCAAATAACCCTAATTTTTTTGCAGTTTGTTTATCAAAAATATTTTCTTCTTTTACTCTCTGGATTTCTAAATAATGATTTCCAGAACCTAAAGTTCCAATTTGGTTTATTCCTCTCTCAATTGCTTTGTTTGAAACTTTATTTGAATCTGCTTCTTTCATACAGCCATCTGCTTCTGTAAAATCTAAATCTTCTTCCCAGCCATAATTATTTTTTACACACCATTTAGCCCCGTCTTCAATAACTGTTTTGAATTCTTGTTTGTTTAATCTTACAAAACCTTCACAGCCAACTCCAGCGGGAACTTTCTTAAATAAACTATCAATTAATTCTTTTAATTTTGGCTGTACATCTTTGTAAGTTAAATTAGTTTTAACTAATCTCATTCCACAATTCGAAACTATAAAATTATTAGCTATAAAATTATGATCAGAGTGATTTATCGTAAAATCATAAACATCAATAGGATCTTCTAATATTTCAATTAAGTCTATATCCTCCCAAATAAAATCCCCCCCTTGGTTAACAGAATGTTCTAATATAAACTCGTTAAATGTTGGAAATCCCTTTGAGATTCTTGTTTTAGCATTAGGGTGATATAATCTTGCTAATATTTGTGTCGAACTAACATTATTTTCTCTAACATATTCTGAAATTTTCGATTTTGATATTCCATTACTTTGTAAAACTAATGCTTGTTCTAAAACCTTATTTATTTTACTCAAAGTAGTTAACTTACGATTAAAATATTGTAAAGCTAATAAAGATAATCTTCTCTTTTTTTCACAATATTCAAACCCTATTTTACTCCATAAGTTTATTAAATTCTTAATTTCTGAAGAAATTTTTAAGGATAATTTAAAGGTTTTGTCGCCCTTCTTATTAATTACTCCTTTCTGAAGATATATTTTATTACACCTAATGTCAAAGTCCAAGAGTAAATTCTTGATATCCAAAAGAAACTCTTCTAAGCCGGGTAATAGTTCGTAAATCTTATTTTGATTTAAACTAGGTTCTTTAAAACAAAAATTCTCGCCAGGGCTTTGTTGAGGTTTGCTCAGTTCAGCTCCAAACAATCCAGATAGATATAATCTTTTGATCCATAATGGAGATGTCTTAACCCAGTATGGAACAGATATTTTTGTATAAGCTTTATTTCCTTTAGGTACACCGAGTGCATGCAATAAAATGCTAAACGATTGAGAATAAATTTTCATCTGACTGGATTTGCCTTTAATTTCTCTTTTATTGTTTTCATAATCTCTTATTTGGCTATGATACTCTTTAGTTTTAATAGGGGAACAACTATAACCAAATAATTCAACATCAGATTTAATTTTTAACAAATCTTCTTTTTGACCGATTACAATAGTAAACCATTTATTTTGATTTCTTTTTTTATTATAACAATAACTTAAATGTCCATCTCCTTGAACAAAACCAACTAATTTTGCTATTGTTGGAAATTTATCAGAATTCAATCTCAAGGGTAATAATTCTTTAGATTGTAATTCTTTTATTATTCCAGGTCTGTCTGGGACTATTTTCTTAATATCTTCTTCATTTAAGACTATTGTGTCTTTTGGTATTTCATATTCAACTCCATTAAAAGGATTAATTGCCAGTTTATCTTCTTCATCAATTTCTTCAAGTTTGACCATTCCCCTATTTGTATAAAATGGGTGATCTCCACTAGCGACTATTTCATTTCCACTTTTCGTTTTAATTCGAAAGATATTCTTTTCTAATTCTTTTTTTAAGAATAAAACTGGTTTGGTCGCGATTTCTTTATTACTTTTAAACTCAATTGATTTTGTCTTTAATTGTTGGTTTTCTAAATAGTTCTTTATTTCTATATAATAACCATATTCGCTTGTTATTTTTGACTCGCCAGAGATGCAATTAATATCAAATCCAATACCGCCAGGACTAATTACACCTTCATTCTCAACATCAAATGCAGCTACACCGCCGATGGGAAAACCGTATAGGGGAAGTATAGACTTTCCTAAAACTTCAAACCCCAGTGCCCATCTGGCATGCAATAAGCATGATTAACTATGCCTGGTAATGTTGCTACATTAGATATTTGGTCAAAAACTCCAGCATCCATCTCTTGAATTAATTTTTCAGATGCAATAATTCTTGCTGGAACTAGCATTCCTTTTTTAAAAGAAGCTGGTAATTCCCAGACAACATCTGAAATTTTCTTAATATCTTTTGGTGGACCTAGATTTGTTCCTTCTTCCATTAAATTTAGCCCTCCTATTAAAATTACCATAATTTAGAGGATTTTTATACTTATCTTTTTTAATTTCTAAATAGAAAGGTTTTTGATTAAACTTTTCCTAAAAGTTTACATGGAGCCAGGAGTATATCTTTACAAAGGGAAATTGTTTAAGTTAGAAGATACTCAAGAAGGAGCGCATTTTGAAAGTACGGATGGAGATTATTTTTTTAGCCGAGTTGCTGTTCCTTATACATTTAAAGGAAGAACTTGTCTTGATATGAAATTAGAAGATTTTTTTTCAAAGCCAGAATTAGTTAAAAAAGTAAAAGTAGTGGCTGGAATAATTTCAGAAGAGAAAAAATGAAAAAAACACCAATATCAATAATAACAGGCTATCTTGGAGCAGGAAAAACAACTTTGCTAAAGGATATTCTCTTAAATTCAAGTAAAAAAATAGCTGTAATTATGAATGAATTTGGAGAAATTGATATTGACAGCAAAATAATAAAAGGAAAAAACGTAAAGATAGCAGAACTGGCAGGCGGATGTGTCTGTTGTTCATTGACAGGTGAATTTGAAGCAGCAACAAAAGAAATAATAAAAAAATACAAGCCTGATTTAATTGTTGTTGAAACAACAGGTCTTGCAGAGCCAGATGCTCTAATTTTTGATATAGAAAATGAACTACCAGATTTAAAATTAGATTCTATAATAACCTTAGTTGACTGTGATAATTTCTTTAAAATACCAATGGGAAGAACAGGAAAAATCCAGATAGAGATGGCTGACATAGCTCTTTTAAATAAAGTAGACTTAGTCGATAAAAAAGAATTAAAAAAACTTGAATCAGAAATAAAGAAAATAAACCCAAGGTCAAATATAATAAAAACAAAATTTGCAAAAGCAGATCAAGACTTATTATTTGGTATTTACTCTAAAAAAGATATTGAAGAAATAAGTCATGAACATGCAGATAATGTTGAATTCTTTGTTTTTGAATCAAATAAGTCAATAAATAAAGATAAATTTGAAAAACTCATTAAAATTTTTCCAAAAGAAGTATTCAGATTGAAAGGTTTTGTAAAATTAGGTAATAAATTTTACCTGCTCAATTATGTTGCCCAAAAATATTCTCTGGAAGAATTTAAAGCTGATAAAACACAACTAGTCTTTATAGGAGAAAACATAAGCAAAGTAAAGGAAAAGATATTAAAACAATTAAATTCTTTATAATTTTATGAAATATAGATTTTTAGACCACACAGCCGATATAATGTTTGAAGCTTATGGTAGTTCTTTAAATAAATTATTTGAAAATTCTGCTTTGGCAACTGAAGAAACAATGGTTAATTTAAAACAGATTAAGCCAAAAATAAAAAAAGAAGTTAATCTTGAAAGCAAAAACATAGAAAACTTGTTGTTTGATTTCTTAGCAGAATTAATATATTTCAAAGATGCAGAATTATTGCTTTTCTCAAAAATAAAAGTTAATATAAAAAAGCAGAAAGGAATATATAAATTAAAAGCAATATTACAAGGTGAAAAATTAACAAATAAGCATGAGCAAAAAGTTGATGTAAAAGCAGTTACAATGCATAAATTTGAAATTAAAAAAGTAAAAGACAATTATAATGCTACAGTAATCTTGGATATTTAAGCTTTCTCAAACAAATAAACCCTTACAATTCTTATTTCATCCGCTTCTCCTGGCTTGTATAAAAAAGCCGATTTTGGATAAATTGACTTGTCTTCAGGAGCATCTACTGAAACACAGCTCCTTGTTGTCTTGCATACCTCACACTCATAATTATATCCAGGCGGTGTTGATGTTTTTAGCAGACTGTCAACTTTCTCTCTGCAGCTTAAACTGCTTATGCAGCTGCCATCACTATTTGAAGCAATAACACAGTTTCTAAGTTCTTCATTGTACAAAAACTCATTTGTTATATAGTTTAAAGAGCTTTCAACAGCATCAGGAGTTTTTTTAATTTCCTGTTCCTTGTCTCCAAAAATTGTTAACACTAACCCCAATAATATAACAATAGCTATTACAGCTTCAATTGTTCTTATAAATCCTTTTTTGTTCATTCTTTTTCTCAAGCTGGTTAAGGCTTGCCATTATTTTTTGCTTAAGCTTTTTTTAAAAGCTACCATATTATAATAGTTATTCTTATTTTCTCCCTTTCATTATATTTGTTTAATAAAACAGCGTCAAATTCTTTTATAAAAACACTAACTCCTTCAGGCGCTTCTGGATTTAGTCTGTCAAATATTTTAATATCATCCTCAGCTTCTGTCTCTTTTCTTACAACTGTAATCTTAAAATTGCTGTCTAATGGAAAACCCCAGTCTTTTTTTAATTGTTCAAAATTATTTGACTTTGTTTCAATCTCATCTATGTACTCTTTGTAAAAACCAATATATTCAGTTACTGCTCCCAGTTTTGCTTTACATTCTTTGCCAGGAGATGCTTTTGGTGCAGTAGCGCTTTTTGTAACACATTCTATTTCGTATTTTGGTAAAGAAGCAGGATCATTATCTTTCTTAAGTTCTTTTTGATATGATATTGCTAAAAATTTCTTAGGAGCATCATCAATCCAAGGAGTATAGCCCCCAGCATTAGTGCAATAAATAGTTGCACTTCCCCCCACATTAACACCATTAGTTGCCTGCTCACCCTCTTTTGTCAAAATTGTTGAAGTGCTTGTATCGATTTTTTTAATCTCGCTAAATTTATAGTTGTTATTCCTGTCATCTAATTTAACTTCTCTTCCTTCTATACAATGAGTAACACTAAATTGCACATCTTTTATATTAATCTGCGTATTGCTTAAAAAAGTATTTTCAACAATTGTAAACAAGCTTTCTGGCTTGTGTATTGGATATGATCCTGGTTTTATGACAATAAACAACAAGATAACGTAAACTAAAAACAGCCCCATGCTTATTGCCCAGTCTACATGAATCCCTCCTCTTTTTCCTATTATTTTGTACACCATCTTTTATTATCTTAATTTTTCTTTTCCGTGAACGCTTTTTCTAAAAAGGTTCTTAGATCCCGCCTTTTACAGTTGTTATTATCAAGGCGCTCGTTGTCATTAATATTAATGAATGTATAATTCCATGTTTTATGTCTCCTTCTGAAAACTTTCCAATTACTAACCCGTCAAAAAAACCCTGTATCATAATCAAGGCAAAAAATATTGCATCCAAATTAACTTTGTCTCCTCCCCCGCTTTTAACTCCCAATACACTTGCGCTGCTAGACAGCTCAGAAGTTATTCCTCCTAACTTGGGAAACAACATAACCTGCAGCACCAGCATAACTATGATAAATATTATAAAAACAACATAACCCTGCACAATTTGTGATGAAATGCTGCTCTTTCTTTCTTCCTTCATTTTCTTTATGTTTATGACAGAGCTTGAAACGCTCTGCAAAATGTCGGCAATATTACCACCAGACTGGTCAGCCTCAATCATTATAGCAACAGATCTTTTAATAACAGGATTATCAGTGTCTTCTGAAAAAATCAATAAAGCATTATGCATTGGTATTCCCCATTCAATATGATAAGCTAATTTTCTTATGTAAGGGCTTAAGGCGCCATAATCTTTGTCAGCTACCTGTAAAATCCCTTTCGGAATTGATGTTCCTGATTTTACAGTTTCAACTAAGTTTCTTATAAATTCTAAAAATTTTGATTCAACTTCTTTCTGCCTCTTTCCTTCTTTCAAGAAATCAACCCAAAAATGAGCCCATGCAACATTAATAGCTAAAACCAAAATAGCCCACACAAATCTTTTCAGAACTTCTATTTTATAGTATGCATAAATATCAAAAATTATAATTAAAACAGAAAGTACAATCCAAACAATGTATATTTTTCTGAATTTTATTTCCATCTTAAGTCTCAGGCTGTATCATGCTTAAAAATACTATAAATATAATGTTCAAAAAAGGAATTACAACATAAGTTCCAATAACTGAAATGGTTGCAACAGACAGGGACCCAATGCTCCCCCCAATAACATTAATTATTGCCAAAGTAGTCATAAACAATAAAGGGGCAGCAATTAAAACACCAGTGTACATGTCAGAGTAAGTTGCTAAGCTTTCTACATATTTCTTTCTTTCTAGCCTGTATGTATTTAATGCATCAGCAGCCTTACTGCTTAAATATGCTCTTAAATCTCCTCCCCCCTCTGTTGTTGCTGTTATTCCTGTAAGTAAATCCTTGAATTCCTGGGATGGCGTAGTCATCGAAACAGCTTTCAGTGCAGTGCTTAAATCATATCCAAACAAATTTACATAATTGACAACTTTTTTTATCTCTCCCTCAAGTCCTTTATATTCGCCAGAATTCAATATCAAGTTAAAAATAGACGCAGGAGAAGCCCCGCTCCCAGCAACAGCTGCCATGTGTATAATCACAAAAGGAAGATCATTCTTAATGGCTTTTTTCCTGTTTCCTATTGATGTGTAAGGATAAATATAAAACAAACCTGGCGTAATTAGTAAAACCAAAAAACTAAATGGAACTGCTTTCACCAGTCCTAGTAAAATATTCCCTCCAGATGCAGCTGTATATACTAAGTACAATAAAAAAAATCCAAGACTGGACAATATGCTTGAAAACAATGCAATGCTTATATAAGTCTTTGAAAGCATTTTTATGTCCCCTAATCTTAATAAAAGACTTAAGTCAGAAAAGAACTTTGGATATTCTTTTGTCAAGTACAAAGTCAAGTTTTCTACAAACAAATTTGCAGTAGTTCCAAAAGCAGTCGGTTTGTAAATTGTATATGCAATTTCTTCCTTAATTTCTTCTTTCTTCCTTAATTTCTTCTTTATTCTGCTTATTACATAATCTTCTGATTTTGTTTCTTGCAAGAATCTTTCCTTTGTCTTTTTGTCTAGAAAAAAAACAGTTTCATTAGTCGTGTCTTGTGCTGTCTGTGTTTCTAAAAATTTTATTCTTTCATTTATTTTTAATATAAAGTCATCATAATACTTTTTCCATTCCTCTTCAGTCTTCCCACCTAAAAATTTTTTCAGTTCATCTGTATCATTTGCTTTCTTCAAGCCATCTATTTTTTTTAGTCCTTTTTCTTTGTAATCTTCGTAAATATCAAGCTGTTTCTTTAATTCAAATACCTCTCTTTTGTCAATTACTTGTTCCATTTTAAGAAATATTAAACTTTTTCAAGACAGCTTCCGGAGTTTTGTAATACGCATTTATTAAATCATTGACTTCCTTGAATTCCATTATGTTGTTTTTATACAATGCAACAAGAAGCTTTGTTCTTAAGACAAACTCCCTGAATAATTTTTCTTTGCTTATTCCCTTGTGTATAACTATCTTGTCAAAAACTTTGCTTTCTTCCTTAAAGTAAAAATTGTCATTTCTTGGATCCCAGACAAAAGGTGAATTTGTCTCTACGCCTTCTGTTCCTCCCCTTACTCTGACTATTTCCACAACTTTTTTTACTCTTCTTACTTCCTTGTTGTTTACTTTTGCCGGCCCTATAATGCACACTATGTCCAAGCTCTCAATCAGTGACGCGCTCAACTCAATTGGTGGTGTCTCTAATCTTCTAACCATTGTCTCTACATCCTCTGCATGCATTGTTCCGAAGCTTGGGTGCCCGCTGCTCATGCCCTGAAACAATACATAAGCTTCCTTTCCCCTGATTTCTCCTACAATAATATAATCAGGTCTCTGCCTAAAACTTTCTCTTAACAAATCAAATAAGGAAATCTCTCCCTCTTTTGTTCCTAGTAAATTGCTTGCTCCAACACCAGACCTGGTTACACCAGGCAGCCAATTTTCATGCAGAATATTTAATTCTCTCGTGTCCTCAATTGTTACAACACGACTTGCAGGAGGAATAAAAAAAGCAATCGAATTTAATAATGAAGTTTTACCAGATCCTGTCCCTCCAATTACCATGATGTTTGATTCATGTTCAATTGCAAGCCATAAATAAGCCAGCATTTCAGGCGAGACTGTTTTAAACTGCATTAATTTAACTGGAGACCATGGTTCAGATGTAAATTTACGAATTGTTATTGCTGGCCCTTTTGTTGAAATATCTTGAGTATAGGTTGCATTTACCCTCGACCCATCTGGAAGACTTGCATCTAATAAAGGGGAAGCATAAGAAATATATTTTCCGCATTTTTGTGCAATTTTCTCCACAAAACTAGTTAATTTCCTTATATCTCTGAAAATTACATTTGTTCTTACGTTTCTGTATTTCCTATGTACTATATACACAGGACTGTTTACTCCGTTGCATTCAATATCTTCTATATAATAATCTCTCAATAAAGGTTCAAATTCATTTAACCCCACAAAGTCTCTGTAAATATAATACATTAATTTCAGGAAAGATTCTTTTGTAATATTTATCTTAAACTCGCTTAAAAGAACTCTTAAATTCTTTTCTAAATATTCTATAACAACATCAGTGCTTTTCATCCCAATAAAGCTTATATTGATTAGCTCATTTATGCTGTTTTCAAGCAGATTTAAAATCCCCGCTTCTTTTTCATCTAATATAGGCTCCTCAATATTGTAAATTAGTTCATTGTTTTCCTTGTCCCAAAAAATATGAGCATATACATAAGGCTCTATCAGAACATATTTTACATCGATTTTCTCTTTTTCCTTTATCTCTGGAATGTCAGCAACTTGCGGCCTTGGATTTATGTAAAATAAGGGCTTAAACTCCTGCTGCTGCACCTCTTTGTTTTTGGTAAAATTAAACATATTCTCTTTTAAAACTAACTTTCCATATATTTAAAACTTTAGTAGATAAGCCTTAGACAAGTCCTAAACCTTGTTTATCAGCTCTTTTATATGAAGAATATTTCAAAAGATGCTTAAATTCATCTATTTCAAAGTCAATAACATTAAAATCTTTATCTAATTCAAAATCTGACAAAGAAGCATTGTGAATAGTAAAATACCTGCCTTCTGAATTTGGAAGTTTTAAAAGCCTTAATATAAAAAATCTCAAAAACATGCCATGAGAAATCATGAGTACATGGTCATTTTCTTTATGATTCTTTTTTAAAAAATCTAAGAACTCTTGAGCTCTTTTCTCAACATCAAAAAAACTTTCTCCTGTTCCCCCTGGTTTATAATTGTACAGGTCAACACCTTTGTCCTTTAATTCTAGTATATGGAAAAAATATTCTTTTTCTGCCTTTTCCTTGAAAACTCCTTGTTCCTGTTCATTTATTGTTCCCTTAATTTTTATATTTTGTTTTTTTATTTTAATGTATTTTAAAATATTGTTTAAAGTTTCTTTTGTCCTTCCATATTCACTGCAGTAAATATAATCAATATGCTTGTCTTTCAAAAACAACCCAAGTCTTTTAGATTGTTCTATTCCTGTTTCTGACAGCTTGTCATGTTCCTTGCCTTCATTTCTCAATGACTGGGCATGTCTTACTAAGTATAGTTTCATTTTAATCTTCAAATAATTTTGTCTGCTTGCTTTCTTTTGTCATATCATCAAAGTTTTTATTGAAAAAAACCAATATTGAATCTGCAATTGGCTTGATTTGTTTTTTGATATAATATTCATAATCTATTTTATGTTTTAATTTCTGAATTGGTTCTGGACCATCTTCAGTTATATAATACTCTATAATGTTGCTTTCTAACTTGTCTAATTTTCGAGCCGCCTTCACGTGGGGGGGCGTGATTTTTGTGTATTCTTCTAATTCCTTTCTTATTGATTTTCTATAAACTAGTTTATTGTCTAATTTTCCCTCTCTAATATCTTTGATAAATTTCTTGATGAAACTGAAAATTTCTTCTTTATGGAAAATCCTGTTTAACAATTCATATTGGAATTCTTTTGCTGCATCTGTCCAGTCGCCTCGAACGGCTTCCATTCCAGTAAATAAAATATTTTCTTTTCCTCTTTCATCTTCGATAAGTCCAGCATATCTTTTTTTTGCTCCTTTTTCTGAACCTCTTAACTTCGGCATTAAGAATCTTATAAAACATTTTTCAAACTGCAATTCCAAATGAGAAGTTCTTTTGTATTCTTTTTTAATAAATTCTTTGTAGAAATTATTTATTTCATCCTGTATTTTATTTCCTATTTTATCTGCCTCTTCATAGTTTTTTGCTTTTGAAATTACAAAATTCGAATCTGTATCAGAATATATTACTTCCAAACCCATTTCATTAATTTTTTTAGTTGTTAGTTGAACTAAATATCTTGCAAAATGAGTAATTGCATTTGCAACATCTAAATTATAAAATCTGCATGAAGGCGAAGCCAAGACACCAAAAAAAGAATTTGTCAATATTTTAATTGCCTGGCTTGCTAATAGATTTTTTTCTTTTTTTGCCTTGTTTCTTGCTCCAACCAGTTTTTCAAGTATACTGGGGAGAATGCCGTCTTCATTTCTGAACATTGCCTTGTTTGGGGCTGTTATAGCATCTTTTGTTTTTTCTTTTGTAAAAGCATGAGGGTCAATGTTGAAAGTTCTCATTATAGAAGGATATAAGCCTTTAAAGTCAAGAACTAAAACATAATCATAAATTCCTGGCTTGGATTCCATTACAAACCCACCAGTAATTCTTTCTTCTGCTTCCTCATATTTTCCAGTTGGACAGACAATTTTTCTCTTGATTGCTTCTTTTAAATATAAAGAATCTAATGACGCTATTGATGCATTTACCTTGTCTAATGGCATTCCTGTCAATAATGATCTTTGAATTGTCAAGTCAAGAATTTTAGTTTTCAGCATTATGTCGTAAACTAATTTAGCATCATTTAAGTTGTAAATTATTAATTTTTTACTGTCCGATTTATGTAATTTATCAATTTCAAGATGATTGTTTTTTCCACTCATTGTTTTTCCTTCACCAAGAATTTGTCTAGCAGCAGAGTCCAGTTTATAGTCTTCTAATTTAATAAAAGAAATCATCAATAAATTTAAGCAGTCCAAAACTTGCCTGCCTGGCGTGTCTGCTTTTGAGCTTGAAAGAAATTTTCTTCCTTTTCTTATCTTGACCCTTTCATTTGTTCTTCCTAAATCAAACTCAATTCCATATTCATCAAACTTGTCTTTTAAATACATTAAATCAAAATCAACTAGATTCCACCCAGTCAAGATATCAGGATCATATTTGAGAAATTCTTCCTTAAATTTCAATAGTACTTCCATTTCATCTTTGCAGCAGACAGCATTTAAACCAGTTTCTTTAGTGTTGATGAATGTCTTTGAATAATTTTTTCCATACAAGCTTATGCAGTATAATATTTTTCCATCTGAACTTGTTTCAATGTCTAGTGAAACTATCCTTAAGTCTGGAATAAAGTCAGAAGGTTTTAACTTGGGCTCTCTATAAATTCTGTCAATTCTTTCATTTCTTTCATGTTCTCCTTCTATTTCTAAAGATGAATTAATTTGGTTGTCTATCAAAAACCTGTCTATGAATTTTACATCAGATTCATAATTAGGAATATTGTTTTCTTTTAATCTTTCTCTTATTGAAATAATGTCTTTGTGAAGAAGAGCCATTACTTTTACAACTGGCTCATTATTGAAGTTCTTGAAATCATTTTTCTCATGCTCAAAATTAACTATTTTTAGGGCATTGTTTAAGTCACTTTCTTTGATGTAAAAATAAGGCTTGTAATGGTTTATAGTCAAGAAAGTCTCATTATTTTCCAGTTTTCCATATAAAAAAACATATTCTTTTCCATCAATTACTTTATAGTCAGAATAAAGAATAAAACCTTTCATTTAAATTTTTAAGAAAAGTTTAATCAAAAACCTTTCTATTCCTCCTAAATTTTAGAGAATACTTAACTTTTTAAATTTTCATATTTCTCTTATTTTATGGATTTTAAGGAGAGTTTAATTAAGGCAGGGGAAATAGCCAGGAAAGCAAGGGATTATGCCAGAGAGATTACTAAAGAGAACGTTAAATACATTGAGGTAGCTGAAAAAGTTGAAAAAAAAATCAATGAATTGGGAGGAAAATGTGCTTTTCCAGTTGATGTTTCTGTAAATCATATAGCTGCTCACGACACTCCTTTGCATAATGATGAAAGAATATTAATTAAAGGAGACCTGGTAAAAATTGACTTGGGTGTTCACGTTGATGGATATGTAGCTGACACAGCTGTAACTGTTGAAATTGGGACTAATTTACATAAGAAATTAATTGAAGCAGCTGAAAAAGCTTTAAATGAAGCTGTGAAACTGGCGAAGCCAGGAACTGAAATTTTTGAAATAGGAAAAATTATACAAGAGGAAATTGTTAAGCATGGATTTATTCCAATAAAAAATTTATGCGGTCACGGAATAAAACAATATGAAGTTCATACAGAGCCCACTATTCCAAATTACAACAACAATGACAAAACTAAATTAGAGAAAGATATGATAATTGCTATTGAACCTTTTGCAACAACAGGGCAAGGATTAATTATGGAAGGAAAAAATTCATCAATTTATGAATTAATTAATTTAAAAAATACAAGAAATTTCGAAGCAAGGAAAATTTTGAAGTTTATTGATGAAAATTACAATAAGCTGCCTTTTTGTGAGAGATGGATAATCAAGGAATTTGGTGTAAAAGCACAGTTTTTATTAAAGCAGTTGGAGAATGAAAAGATAATTCAGCAGTTTACTATCTTGCCTGAAAAAGCAAAAGGGATGGTATCACAAGCTGAACATACAATATTAATTGGGCATGGAGTAATTACATGAGTTGTTGTGGCATTTGGGAGAAATTCGATGAAAAAAATAATTTGATTAAAGAATACAAGTATTGGAAATTATTAATTCGGAATAAACACGTAAAATTAGGGAGTTGTGTTGCAATAACAAAAAGACATATGGCCTCTTTCTCAGAAATTAATGAGGATGAAATAAAAGAATACGCTGAACTTGTTAAAGATATTGAAAAAGCTTTGAAAAAAAGTTTCAATTATGATGTAATTCATCATTTAATGCTGATGTTTTTTGATAAACACACCCACTTTCATATAATACCTAGATATGAAAAACCCAGAGATTTTGCTAATTTAGAATGGATAGATGACTGGAATCCCGACCCATTAGTTCAAAAGAGAGAACCTTTATCCCAAAATATACTAAACAAAATTAAAGAGAAAATCATGATTAATTTAAAATGAACTGCATTATTATTCACGGATGTCCGTCAAAAAGAGAAAAGAATGTGAATCCAGCAACAAGAACTTATGACAAACATTGGATTCCATGGTTAAAAAAAGAATTAACTTCTAAAGGAATAAAAATAGAAACACCTTTAATGCCAGAACCTTGGGAACCTGATTATGAAAAATTTAAGAAAGAATTTGAGAAATGTAAAGTTAATGAAGATACAATTTTAATTGGCCATAGTTGTGGCTGTGCTTTTTTAGTTAGATGGTTAGGAGAGACAAAAACTAAAATTAAGAAATTAATTCTTGTTGCTCCTTGGAAAATTCCTCCGAGAAATGATGAATCTAGAATTAAATTTTATACTTATGATATAGATGAAACTATCAAGAAAAGAGTAAACGAAATTATTATGTTTACAGCAGATGATGAAGAAAATGATGGCAAAAAAAGTTTACAAATTTTTCACAAAGCGCTTGATGGAAAGATTATTGAGCTGAGAGGAAGAGGACATTATACATTTGGAGATATGAAAACAGAAGAGTTTCCTGAGTTATTAAAAGAAATAATTATTTAGTCATAGATATTCCTTCTATAGCCTATTCTTAACACAATTATCTTATTTTGAGAAATAAGAATATCCATAACCGCTCTAAAATTATCAATCCTTAATCGCCAAAGCTTTTGCCCCTGGAGTTTTTTTAAAAACCTAAACGGATTATCTCTTATAGAATAAATTTTATTTAAAATAATTTCAGCTTTTCTTTTTTCCAATTTTTTCAGAAATTTCTTTGAAGTTTCTGTTAATTCAATAGAATACATTTAATTTAAGTTTATTCTTAACTCTTTAGCAACATCTTCAATAGAATAAACCCTTCCTTTTTTTATATCTTCCAAACCTTCTTGGATTTCCTGAATTTCCTCATCACTTAACTCTTCTTCTTCTAACCCATTTATAATTTCATTAATAACTTCGTCATAAGATTCTCTATCAAATTTTTTAAGATTTTTTAATCTTTCAAGAGTACTATAATTTAATTGAATAGTTGTCTTTTCCATATTATATAGTAACTATAGTAAGTATATAAATACTTCTATTTTAAAACTAATTTTATAGAATAAAAAATAAAAATTATCCTAAGTAACTAGGTGGTTTTTCAATAGCAGCTCTTGCTTTTCTTAAGTAATTTTCTTCAATTTCTTTGTAAGCCTTTAAGTCTTCTGGCTTTATAGATGGCTTGACTTTGTCAAAAGCATCATTGAAAAATTTCATTTTTACTTCTGTTGCTTTTATATTGTCTCTTAATGTCAATAATCCAGCTTCTCTGCAAATTCCTTCTATGTCAGCTCCTACATAACCTTCTGTTTTTTCTGCTAATTTATTTAAGTCAACATCAGCTGCTAATGGCATGTCCTTTGTCTGGATTTTGAAAATTTCCAGTCTTGCTGCTTTGTCTGGAACTGTTGTTGAAATTATTCTGTCAAATCTTCCAGGTCTTAGTAATGCTGGATCAATCATATCAGGCCTGTTAGTCGCAGCTACAACAATAACCTCAGTCAATTCTTCAAGGCCATCCATTTCAGTGAGCATTTGATTTACCATTCTTTCTGTAACTTTAGTTCCAAAATCTAACCCGCGTCTTCCTGCAATTGCATCTACTTCATCAAAGAAAATTATTGTTGGTGCCGCTTGTCTTGCTTTTTCAAAAACCTTCTTCACCCCTTTCTCGCTATCGCCAACCCACTTGCTTATTAATTCAGGGCCTTTTACTAAAATAAAATTACTTTCAGATTCATTTGCAACTGCCTTTGCCAATAATGTTTTTCCTGTTCCAGGAGGCCCGTACATTAAAATTCCTTTAGGTGGTTTTATTCCTAATCTGGCAAATGATGCTGGATATTTTAAAGGCCACTCAACAGCTTCCTTTAATTCTTGTTTTAATTCTTCTAAACCGCCAATGTCTTTCCATTTTACATTTGGCACTTCAATCAAGACTTCTCTTAATGCGCTTGGTCTTACTAATTTTAAAGCGTCTTTGAAATCTTTTGCAGTAACTCTTAATTTATCAAGGATTTCTGCTGGCAGAGGTTCATTTTCCTTTATATTTGGAAAATCTGGAAGAACTTTTCTTAAAACATTCATTGCTGATTCTTTGCACAATGCAGCCATGTCTGCTCCAACAAAACCGTGAGTTATTGCTGCTATTTTTTCCAGGTCTACGTCTTTTGTCAACGGCATGTTTCTTGTATGAATTTTCAACATGTCCAGTCTTCCTATTTTTGACGGAATTCCAATTTCAATTTCCCTGTCAAATCTCCCAGGTCTTCTTAATGCAGGATCTAATGAATTAGGTCTGTTTGTCGCAGCTATTACTATGACTTTTCCCCTTGATTTTAATCCATCCATAGTTGCAAGCAATTGCGCGACCATTCTTCTTTCTACTTCACCATAAGTTTCTTCTCTTTTTGGTGCAATAGCATCTATTTCATCTATGAAAATAATTGATGGTGCATTTTTTTCTGCTTCTTCAAAAATCTCTCTAATTCTTTTTTCGCTTTCTCCGTAAAACTTGGAATTACTTACTAATGTTAATGGAGAACCTGTAAAGAAGTTATGATATGTTTTCATTGAAATATCATAAACCTGTTGTCCTGGTTTTATTTCTACAGAATTAATTTCATCTTCTTCAAGTTTAATTTTATCTAAATTTTTTAAAATCTCATTTTTATTTATATCAGAATAATTTAAGTCGGGAGCAATAACTATTTTATCATTTGCTTTTAAGTCCTTGGCAGTTTTCCAGACTATCTTTCCTTCTTCATTTAATGTTGCAAAAGGATGATTTCTTGAAGTTTTATGCAAACCTTTTTTCTTTGTCTTGATTTCATAAATTTCTGGAGCATAAGATTTTGTAATTGCTTCAACTTCATCAGGAACTATTTTTAGATTTTCATTTAAAGAAAATAGTTTTATTTTTTGCTTTGGAATTACAATTTCCTTGAATTCATCTTTTCTTACTATTTCACCAGATTTTTCTGTTTCATTAAATAATTCCTGAACTTTTACTCTTCCTTTTGGGTTTGTCAATACTTCTGTGTCTCCTGTCAAACATGTTACTTCAGGACCATTAATCAACAAAAAGTTTGCATCAGATTCATTTGCAACTGCTTTTGCTAATAAAGTTTTACCAGTTCCTGGAGCACCGTGCAATAAAACTCCTTTTGGCGGTTCTATTCCTAATCTTTCAAAAATTTCTGGATGCTTTAAAGGGAGTTCTACCATTTCTCTTATTTTCTTGATTTCTTCTGACAAACCACCAATATCTTCATATGTTACATCAGGAACTAATTCTTCTGTTATTTCAACTGCTTTTGGATTTACTCTTATTTCAGTTGTCTCAGTAATTATTACAGCTTGTTTTGGATTAGCATCTGCTACTATAAATTTCAAACCGCCAAAACCAAAGTTGCCCATAAATCCTTGCTCAAAAACATCAAAAATATCTTCAAAGGGGCTTCCGGACATTGTTCTTCTTCTAGATCTTGCTCCACCTAATGCAACTATGTCTCCTTTAATAACTGCTCTTCCTAATAATCCTCTCTTGAAAACTTCTGGATCTGCCTGAACCATTACTCCTTTTTGTGCTGGTGCTATTGTAACTAATTTTGCTTCTTTAATTTCACATTTTCTAACTTTTACAACTTCACCTATACCAGTTTTTGCATTTCTTCTTAAAATTCCGTCCATTCTTATAATTGCCTGGCCAATGTCAGTGGGGTATGCTCTGTCTACAATTCCTACTGTAGTTCTTCCACCTTCAATTTCAACTATAGAACCAGGCTTTACATCTATCTGCCTCATAGTTTGGGAATCAATTCTTACAATGCCTTTGTAAGCTTCTTCCTGCAATGCTTCCATTACTTTTAATTTTACTTCCATTTTAATCTTTTCAAACCCTTTTTTACGAAAAAGCGTTTACGGAAAAACGAAAAACCTGAAACGTTTTTTTATTTGTTGTTCAGCACCCTTTTTATTCTTTTTGAAAAAAATATACTTAACTTCTTTGGTTCTTCTAAACTTATATATAAGATTTTATCTATTTCTTTACTTATTTCCTCCTGGAAATTTATTATCATTTAAAGGTTTTGGTAAGATTTTTCAATAACATATATTTTGCATTATAATTATGTTTAAATACTAAAGTATTTTACTCTCGTATTATACTAAAAATCATTGGAGGAAAAAATGATAAATTTACAAAATTTAAAAAATAAGTTTTTAATCGATGAAGATGCTGAATTAGAAAATATTGAACATTTAATTGATAGATTTTCTGAATTCGTTAAAGTTGATTTAGGTGGGCATGTTGTTTTTAAAGATAAAAATCTGAGGAGCAACCTTACTATTCCAGAGAAAATTCTTGTAGTTATAGCTGCAAGATTTTTAGCGAGTAAATTGCAAGAAAAATTAAAGGGAGAAGTTACTATTTCTCCGACTGTTGATGCTGGAGAAATAACTAAATTTATCAATGTGCAAAAAACAGTTGTAGCAGCAAGACTTAAGGAATTAAAAGATGAGAGAAAAATTCTATCTCCAAGAACCGGTGTTTTTTCAATTGCACCTTATAATATTGACTCTATAATTATTAGATTGGAAGAGAAGAATAAGGAAAAATAAAAGTGTTAAAAATCAAAAGAGAAAAAAATCTTGAAAGAAAAATGCTTAAATTAGAACCTAAAGGATTAAATGTTCTAAATAAAAAACTAAAACTTCTTTTAAAATTTTAAAAAAAAATAATTTTTTAAGTTATTTCTTTTAATTTTTTAGTGCTTCATTTATTTAACCATCTCTCTCAACTTATCCAATATCATAACCTCTGCTAATGTATCAAGCTCACAGTAT
>ERZ1292623.342-Hain-H51-01um-R1-342-length-50978-cov-23_pt2 | contig 49101 bp, 52 predicted proteins | sample MGYA00564398_ERZ1292623 | MGnify/ENA primary metagenome ERZ1292623 (study PRJEB36523, sample SAMEA6512633) | groundwater metagenome | collected 2019-01-07 | study: AquaDiva: Metagenomics assemblies of 32 groundwater samples
GCATAAATAAAACCCTCCAAAGAGACAACCAAGAAATTTCCAATGATTTTATCATTGTTTTAATTATATTATATTTTTAAAATTTTCTCAAATCTTTTTTTGTCTCCGCCTTCGGCGGAAAACGAACCGATAATCGCCAAATTCAATTTGTTGTTTTGAAAAATATCTTGCGCCACAGCCATAATTTCTTCGGCTTTAATCGCCTGAATTTTTTTAACCAATTCTGACGGAGTAATAATTCTTTTCGCGATAATTTCCTGACCGCCGTAAAATCCCGCCAAAGTATCGGATGTTTCCAGTCCTAATATTAAATGTCCGACAAGATGGTCTTTAACCCGTTGAAGTTCTTTATCCCCAACCATTTTTTTGGCTAATTTTTTAAACTCATCAAGTATCGTTTCAATCACTTGATTTATTTTACTATGGTCAACTCCGGCCGCGGCCGCCAAAAAACCGTGGTCGCTCAATAAATCAGCGTCAGCCCGGACATAATAAGCCGCTCCCATTTCTTCCCTGATTTTTTGTGAAAGCCGCGAACTCATTCCCCCGCCCAAAATATCCGCCAAAACTTCTAAAGCATATTTTCGCTTGTCAAAAATATCAAAAGCTCTGACGCCCAACACTAAATGTGTTTGGTCTGTTTTTTTATGCTTTAATAAAATTTCCGGACGTTCCTGATGCTCAAATGTTTTAATTTTTGAAGTTTTTTCTCCGATTTTAATTTTGGAAAAAGTTTTTTCAATCTCATCAATAACTTTTTTCTCGTTGAATTTTCCGGCAACCACCACGATAGTTGACTGCGCCAAATAATGCTCTCCGCGATATTTCAAAAAATCTTCCTGTTTCAAATTTTTTATCACTTCTTTTCTGCCAAGCACATCCCAACCAGCTGGCTGGTCGCCATAAAGCAATGAAGTGAATAATTCTTGAACTCTGCGCATCGGCAAATCCTCGTACATACTAATTTCTTCAATAATTACATTACGCTCTTTATCAATTTCTTGACGGTTAAAAACTTGATTAAGATAAATATCGGAAACAACATCTAAAATAACGTTAAAATTTTCCGGCCGCGCCTTGGCATAATAACCAGTATATTCCTGGCCGGTAAAAGCGTTATAACTGGCGCCAATGCTGTCCAATTCCGAAGTAATATCAATCGCCCGCTTTCTTTTTTTTGTTCCCTTAAAGCACATATGCTCCAAAAAATGGGAAATGCCGTTGATTTCTTTGGTTTCGTATTTTGAACCGGCCTCAACTAAAATCAAAAAAGTAGTCGCTAAACTGTCCTGCTTCGGCGCAGTGATAATTCGCAAGCCGTTTTTTAAAGTGATTTTATTAAAATTTTCCATTTAACCAATTTTTCAATTCGCTGATTTTTATTCTTTCTTGTTTCATTGTGTCACGGTCGCGGACAGTAACGGCATCGTCTTTTAATGTGTCAAAATCAATGGTAATGCAATACGGCGTGCCAATTTCGTCCTGGGAATAATAACGCTTTCCGATATTGCCGCGATCATCCCACACAACCATTAAATCTTTTTTTAAATCATTGTAAATTCCTCTCGCCTTTTCAACCAATTCCGGTTTATTTTTTAACAAAGGAAAAACAGCGGCCTTATACGGAGCAAGTTTTGGATTTAGTTTTAAAAATATTCTGTCTTTTTCCTCTCTATAAGCGTCTATCAAAAAGAATAATGTCGCCCTATCAACTCCGCCGGATGTTTCAATAACCCAAGGAATGTATTTTTCTTTAGTTTCTTCATCAAAATAAGACATATCTTGTCTGGAAAATTTTTGATGTTGCGATAAGTCCCAATCGCCCCGATGATGTATGCCTTCGCATTCTTTCCAACCAAATGGCGCATTATATTCAATATCCCAAGCCGCTTTCGCGTAATGAGCTAATTCATCCTTAGCGTGTTCCCTGAATCTTAAATTATCGGGGTTAATGCCCAATGATTTATACCAATCCATACGGAAATTTTTCCAAAATTCATAAAGCTTCATTGATTCTTTCTCATTCGGCTTAACATAATATTGAAGCTCCATTTGTTCAAATTCAATTGACCTGTAAGTAAAATTGCCCGGCGTAATTTCATTCCGAAAGGCCTTGCCAATTTGAGCTATACCAAAAGGAATTTTAAGACGCGAACTGTTTAAAACATTTTTAAAATTAGCGTGAACTCCCTGCGTTATTTCTCCCCGCAAATATACTGTGTCTTTGTTCCCTTCAACCACGCCCAATTTCGCCTCAACCAATAAATTAAATTTCTTTTCTTCAGTCCAATCTGTTTTTTCTTTTTTTTCTTTGTGAAATTTTTCATGTTCGGCTATAACATCCTTCTGGTCAGCCCTAAATCTCTGGTGACAAGTTTTACATTCAATTAAAGGGTCGTTAAAACCAGCAACGTGGCCGGATGCTTCCCAAACTTTCGGATTCATTATTATAGAAGCGTTTATGCCAACAACATCGTCTCTATTTTTAACCATCGCCTTCCACCATTCCTGTTTAATATTAAATTTAAGTTCAGAACCGAGCGGGCCGTAATCCCAAGTACCCCTTAATCCTCCATAAATCTCCGAGCCGGGATAAATAAAACCCCGCCTTTTGCACAATGAAACAATTTTATCCAAATTATTCATAATATATTTATACGGCAACGCAAAATTATTTCTTCAACCCGCTCACAGATTTATTTCAGAAAATTGTTTTGAAGAACATCCCGCAGGCGCGCTGGGCTTGGTTCCCGCCTCCGCCAACTGGCGGAGGCGGGACCAGCGCGCCGAGGGGGAAGAAAATTTTGCCGCTGGAGCAAAATTATTCTGTTTCTGAAAGGCAATTTTCTGAAACAAATCTTGCGCTTCCGTTTAGGTTTCAGAAAGAATTTTGCGTTGCCTTTTAAATTACCACTTCCAGTATTGATTCTATTTTCACTTCGCCGGTCGTAGCATTCACATTCACAACCGCTTCAATTTTTCGCCTCTTTACGAGAGCCGAGCCGATTGAAGTGATTTTATGTTTACCTTCACTGATCCCGGAACAAGTATCTTTGCAAACCACAACATTGGTACTGCGGCTACCGACTGCCAAATCATAACCGGAAGACGTAAAATTTTTATTCCGAATAATTTTTATTATTGCGTCTTGAACTCCCGCCTCCGCCGCCGCTAAAGCTTCGGCGGACATTTTCACGCCGAAACCACTTTGGCTTAAATAATAAGAAATAAAAGCTCCGGCAATGCCGATTTCAACAATAATGCCTCCGATAAAAAGCATTGCCGGTAAAGCCGCGGTTCCTTTATTGTTTATTTTCATTAATGGTTGAAGTTGATTGAACCGGAATCATTTGAACCGACGGCTGACTGGCGGACTCCTGAGAAGATGCCATTGGCTGGAGATTTTTAATAAAATTGATAATTTGGCTGTCGTCTTTTAATTTTGTTTTCCAGACGATATTATCTTTATTGATATAAATTTTATCTTCCGGCCCCCAAAAAGCATTACTGAATTTTGAAACGCTAAACGGATTTTGCTGGTTTTGTTCGTTTCTCTGTAAAAGATAAGCGTCCGATAAAGACAATTTCGAGAAATAATTCAATTTGCCGAAATAAAGGTCGCCGGTATCCAAATAAACCGCCCAATAATTCCTGTTAAAACCGACTTTTTGCCAATAAATTATGGCTACTAACGCTACCGCTAAAATTATAATAATCGCCAATAAAATTTTATTGCTTTTGCTTATTTTATTTATCATATTTAAACTTTTAAACTTTATTTTCTCAACCATTTTAATTATATCAATCCATCGAATTTTGACAACTATGGGGAAATAATCATCATTTTTTCGCCTATTTTTTTATAATTGAATTTGGCGCGCAATTCCTTTTCCAAATTTTCCGGGTTGGAATAATATTCAATTTCTGATTTGATTTTCTCGTTTTCCACGACAAGATTTTCCGATTTTTCCGTTAAACTACGAAATTCCCTTCGCAATTGATTACGTTCTTTAAAAATAAAATAAACTTGAGCCAATAAAAACAATAAGATTATTATTAAAATAACGGCAATTAAAATCTTCATTTATTTTTTTTAAAAAAATGGCTCCAAATAAACCACGTCCCGCTAATTATAATTATAGCGACAATTAAATAATCAAATTTTCTGAAATAAATATGCAAAATTCCCCAGTTTTTACCGAGCGTAAAACCAAGATAGGCTAAAAATCCCGACCAAATGAATGAACCGCTAAAAGTAAGCCATGAAAACCGCCAGAGTGATTTTGTTTTAATAATTCCTAACGGAAAAGAAATAAAAGTGCGAATCACCGGCAAAAGACGACTGATAAAAATCGCCCAATCGCCCCATTTATCAAGCCACTTTTGCGTTCGCTCAACTTTCGCGCCAATTCCGTGGTTATTCCAATGCAAAACATTATGACGGATTAAATAACCAAGCCAATAAGAAAATAAAGAACCGATTAAATTACCAAAAGCGCCGATAAAAACAACCAATAAAAAATTGAAATTTCCTCTAGCCGCCAAAAATCCGGAAAACGGCATAATAACCTCCGAAGGAATAGGAATGTTCGCGGATTCCAAAGCCATTAAAAAAAACACCCCCCAATACCCCCCTAATTCAATCATTCTTAACGCAAAATTTGAAATTATTTCTAAAATTAAAGTTATCATCTAAGAAATCTTGCGGCTTCATCGGGGTCAACTGTCGTAATTTCTATTCCCGTCCCCTGTTCAAAACCGGCCGAAATATTGAACTTCGGCAAAATTTCAACATGCCAATGATAATGCTTGTATTTGTTTTTATCCCGCAAAGGAGAGGTATGGATAAAAAAATTATAATCCGGGTCATGAAGCCGATTCTCCATTTTTTGCAGAGCTTTTTGTAAAGCCGAGACAACATCCCGCATAATTGCCGAGGGCGTATCTTCAAAATAAGAAAAATGTTTTTTAGGGAAAACCCTAAGTTCAAAAGGTTCGCGCATGACAAACGGCGCCAAAACAACCGCCGATTTATTTTCATAAACAATTCTCTTTTTTTCTTTCAATTCCCAGTCAAGCATCACGCAATGCACGCATTTTTTATGCTTTTTATAATAAGAATTTGAGCCCTCAAGGGAATGCTCAACGTCCGGCGGAACAATCGGCAAAGCGATTATCTGATAATGCGGATGATAAATGGAAGCTCCGGCTCTCTGCCCCCAATTATGAAAAATTGAAACATACGCCAAGCAATAATCGTTCGCCAAAATTTTATAATAATCAACAAATGCCTTAAAAACCAAATCCGCGTTTTGCTTGGAAAGTTTCGGGAAATTTTTACAATGGTCGCGCGTGATGACCAAATTGTGATGCCCTATGCCGTCCATTATTGAATAAGGTCCTCTTTTTCCCGGACTGGCGCAAACGTTAATATGGGTAAATGCCGGATATTTATTTTCAACCACCACTACTTCCCAATCTTTGGAATTTTGAAATTTCAATATCGGCGGATGATGACCGCTTTTTTGCAAATTTTCAAAAGGACAATCTTTAACAGGCGCTTTAACGCGCTTCATCTTATGTAATTTAATCAATTGATCCGGCCTTTTCGCCCTGCTAGGAGCGATAACAATCCAATCGCCGGAAACAAGGTCTTGCCGAAGTTCACTATTCATAATTAATAACAATTTACAATTTCCAATTATCAATTATTAATAAATTTACAATGAATCAATTGACAATGCTTAAATTGAATGTTGGAAAATTGTAAAATTGAAAATTCAATGAAAATTAGAAATTGAAAATTTTAGTTTTTAATTCTATTATAATAATACCATTCCAAAACGTCTTTTGCCACCGGAACTGCGTTTAAACTTCCTTCGCGGGCGTTTTCCACTAGAACTAAAATTGCTATTTTCGGATTATCCGCGGGCGCGTATCCGACAAACGAAGCGTTTATTTTCGTATTGCCTTGAATTTGCGCCGAGCCGGTTTTGGCGGCGATTTTAAACGGCAAACCGCTTAAAAGATTAGCTGTGCCATACGACTTTGAAACCGTATCAATCATGCCTTTCTGAATTTCTTTAATATAATCCGCCAATTCCGGATAATTTCTTAAAACTTCCGGCTGGGAAATTTCTTTAACGGTTGGTTTGTAAAATTTTCCGTTATTGGCAATGGCGGCAATATAATTTAAGAGGCTGAGCGGCGTAATCAGCAAATCGCCTTGGCCGATGCTTATGTTATAAGTATCCCCCAGTCGCCAGGGTTCGCCCGTGTTTTTTTCCTTTTTTTCAATATCCGGCAAAAATCCGTTCGTCTCCGCCAATAAATCAATTCCGGTTTTTTCGTCAAATCCGAATTTTTTCCAATATTCTCTTAATCTCGAAATGCCGAGTCCCCGCAGTAGATGCTCCGCATCACTACGGGGCAAGCCTTTTATTATTTCAAATTCGTTATAAGGCAGGCCCCCGCCAAGCGCGTAAAAATAAACATTGGAAGAACGGGCAAGCGCGGAATACAAATCAACCCAGCCGTGCGGCTTCCAATCAACAAAACGGCTTGGTTTGTCGGGAAAATAAGGGTTGGGAATCTCTATATACCCACGCGAATAAATTTCCGTTTTTGGACTGATAATACCTTCTTTTAAAGCCGCCAACGCCACGAGCGGCTTAATCGTTGAGCCGGGGGCGTAAACTCCGGAAATCGCCCGGTTTAAAAAAGGCATTTGGGGATTATTAAGGTCGTTTTTGGTAATTTCATTCGCGTCAAAACTCGGAATGCTTACGAGCGCCAGCACTTCGCCGGTTTTTGGGTTCAAAGCGATGCCGACTCCGGCATCGGCGTCAATGCTGTTTATTTTTTCTTTCAAACGATTATAAAAATAAATCTGAAAATCTTTGTCAATGGCGGTTTTAATGTCCAATCCCCGAGACGGCGCCGTTAAAAATTTGCTGTCAATTATTTCGCCCTTGGCATTACGATAATAAATTATCTGTCCCTCAATTCCGCGCAATTCTTTGTCATAATATCCTTCCAAGCCGCTTTTACCGACAATATCGTTTAAATCAAGAACTGGATTATTTTTAATATCGTTATCGCCAACCGCTCCGACATATCCCAATATGTGGGAAAAAATCCGAGATTCAAAATATTCTCTTTTAAATTCTTCTTTAACGATAACCGGCTTTAAATTAAGATTTTTAATTTGCTCAGCTTGTTCTTTCGTAATATTAGTCGGCAATGTTATAAAATCCTGTTTTTCCAAATCAACCAATTCAACCGATTCCTCCATATCCGCGATTTCAATTCCCAAAATTTTATGGAGCTCTTTAAAAACTTTTTTACGAATTCCGGGCTTCATTAATTCAACAAATTTTAAATCAATTTTGTATGTTGGATTATTTTTCACCAGCGGCTTGCCGAAACGGTCAAAAATTATTCCTCTTTCGGCCGCCAAAGAAATTATTTGACCGGCGTTCGCCAAAGCCCGTTCTTTATAAAAATCACCTTTCCAAATTCCCAAAAAAGAAACGCGTAAAAAAACAACGGCCGCGATAATAACAACCGCAAAACTTATAATCTTAAAAATTTTTTCCGAAAGCGGCATCTCTACGAGATCCAATCCTTTTGCCAAATCATCAAGCACCGCTTCTTCCAAAAAAAAATCTTTTTTCATTTTAAAGCGAAATATCCAACGGCTTTAAGGGAGAATTAAAAAGATGGAAATGAGCTTCGGGATTTTCCGCCGCAATGCCAGCCCCTCGCGCAACGCAAGTCAGCGGGTCGTCTATAGTCATAGTTTTAACGCCAATTTCCTCTTCAATTAAGCGATCCATGCCCTTAAGCAAACTTCCGCCGCCGCAAATATAAATTCCTCTTTTTAAAATATCGCCGACAAGTTCAGGCGGAGTTTTTTCAATCGCTTCTTTTATCGCCTCAATAATTAAAGCTAAGGAATGATGAATAGCCACTCTAATGTGATGATTCTTGACAACCACTTCCTTGGGCAAACCGCTTGAAACGTCGCGCCCCCTGATTGCCGTTTCTAATTTCTCGTCAAGGGGAACGGCTGAACCAATTGATATTTTCAACTCTTCGGCTGTCGGTTCGCCGATTAATAATTTAAATTCTTCTCTTACGAAATTAATAATATCGTTATTTAATTTATCGCCAGCGATTTTTAAACTTTTTGCCGTCACCGCGCCGGCCATTGAAATAATAGCTATATCAGTTGTGCCTCCGCCGATATCAATAATCATCGTTGAAACCGGCTCGTTTATGGGCAATCGCGCCCCTATAGCCGCGGCAACAGGCTCTTCAATTAAAAAAACTTTACTGGCGCCGGCTAAAATTACGGCATCTTCAACGGATTTTCTTTCCACTTCCGTCAAATTTGGCGGTATGCCGATAACAACCCTGTAATAGCTGAAAAAATTATTATTGCCGATTTTTTTAAAATAATGACGAAGCATTTCTTGCGCCATTTCAAAATCGGAAATAACGCCTCCCACTAAAGGCTTAATCACGGAAATATGCGAAGGCGCGCGTCCAAGCATTTTTTTCGCTTCTTCTCCGATTGCCAAAACTTGGCTAGTTTTATTGTTAACCGCGACAATTGAAGGCTCGTTTATAACAATTCCCGCACCTTTAATATAAACCAAGGTGTTAGCCGTACCCAAATCAATACCAATGTCTTTTATAAAATAATCCCAAATCATTGTAATGTTTTTAATAATTCTTTTTCGCTTATTAATTTAGATTTTTGTTCATTTCTTTTTTTTATTTCAATTTTGTCGCCAGTTTTTTCGCTTACCACCAACCGGTATGGAATACCGATTAAATCCGCATCATTAAATTTTTCACCGACTGTCGCGTCTTTTCTATCGTCATACAATACTTCAACCCCTCTTTTTTGTAAAGAATTATAGATTTTATCGGCTTTATTAATAATTCTTGATTCATTATTCAATGACAATAAATGTACTCTAAATGGCGCAACTGATTCCGGCCAAATAATGCCCTTATTATCAAACTTAATTTCAACAACTGCACCCATCAGCCGACCAAGACCAATGCCATAACAACCGGTTATTACAAAATTCTCAATACCATCTTTATCTTTAAATTTAAGACCGAAATCCTCGGCAAATTTTGTTTTTAATTTAAAAATATTGCCAACTTCAATCGCTTCCCTTTCTTTTAAATTTTTATTACCGCACTGGGGGCAGCTATTTTGCTCCTCAATAATTTCTTTATTGACAGCAACTTTGCATTTATCACAAATAAAAATTATATCCTCGCCGGCCGGCGTTAAGGTCTGAAATTCATGGGAATATTTTGAAAAAGTACTACCGGAAGCAAGTGTATAATACGTCTTATCCCCGATTTCTAATAAATCGAAAATGTTTTTATAAACTTTTACCATAAAATCATAATATTCATCTCTGTCTTTTTCGTTGGCATGAAAAGAATAAAAATCTTTCATTAAAAATTCTCTTCCGCGCAAAAGACCGGCTTTTGCCCTTAATTCCATTCTGAATTTATTCTGAATCTGGTAAATGTAAACAGGTAAATCTTTATAGGAAAAAATAGTATTTTTAAGCAAGGGGAAGATTATTTCTTCATGCGTCGGTCCCAAAGCGAATTCTCTTTTACTTACATCTTTAATTTTATAAAGATCATCCATTGAATCCCACCTGCCTGTTTTTATCCAATTTTCTTTTGGTTGCAATGCAGACATTAAAATTTCCTGTCCGCCAGCTTTATCCATTTCTTTACGAATAATATTTTCTATTTTTTTAAGTACGCGCAATCCAAGAGGTAAATATGTATAAACGCCGGCCATTACCTTATCAATAAAACCCGCGCGGATTAAAAGCTGCGCGTTCATTGCCTCCTCATCTTTCGGCGCTTCACGCCTAGTTTTTATAAATAATTCCGATTGGCGCATTTTTTATTTATCTCCTTTAAAATTTTACCTTCACCGGCTCTTTGGCTTCTTCCTGTTGGAGTTGGAAAAATTCTTCCTTTTTAAAGCTGAATATTCCGGCAATTAAATTCGTCGGGAAAGTTTCTATTTTTGTGTTTAATTCCATTACATTGCCGTTATAAAAACGGCGCGCGGCTTGAATTTTATTTTCCGTATCCGCCAGTTCTTCCTGCAATTTTATAAAACTTTCAACCGCTCTTAATTGCGGATACGCTTCGGCAATCGCAAAAATGCTTTTCAAGGCCGAAGAAAGCGTATTTTCAGCCGCCTCTTTATCATGAACTGTTTGCGCTCCCAAAGCGGCCGCTCTTGCCTGCGTCACTTTTTCAAACGCTTCTTTTTCATGCGCCGCGTATCCTTTTACGGTTTCAATTAAATTTGGAATTAAATCGTATCTCCGCTTTAATTGAACATCTATATCAGACCATGCTTCGCGAACGCGGTATCTCCGACGAACTAAACCGTTATAAGTCAAAACCAGCCATAAAACGACAACGACTGCAATAATGATTAAAATATTAAAATAATTCATATTTTTATTGTTTACGACTATTTTTCGACCTTTTTACCCTTATTAATCCCGATGCCGGAATTATCTCAATGCCTCTTTTTTCCAATTCATCCAAAAATAAATTCATTCCCAAAGAATCCGAAGAAATATGGCCGGCAATAATGGCATTAATGTGCGCTACTTCAGCCTCTTTTTTATGTTCTTCCGATATATGCATTCCCACTATTGTGCCGATTCCCGCATTGGCAAGTTTTTCATAAATTTTCGGATTGCCTTCCGTGCCGCCCGTAATTTCCGTTAAAGCGATTTTCCCGCAATGATTTTCCTTATTTCCGCTGAAAATCTTTACTCCCGCGCTTTCTTTGCCGCTAGCGGCATATTCCGGAATTTTCTTCAATAAGTTCACCAGATCCGCCACAAATTCCAAATTTTCTTTCTTGATTATTTTATCCAAATAAGACGCGACCAAATTATCCGCCGGCGTATGAACGCACATCAAAGCGATGTCAAGATTCTTGGCGGCCATTACGGTTTTATTATGATTAATCGGAGAAACGCCGCGCGCCACTTCGCTTATCCGCGTTTTTAACAAACTTTCAGCGATATTTATCGGCACCCCGTAATTAGCCAAAACTTCGGCTTGAAGATGCATCACTTCATCCAAGGCCGCTAAAGCCCTACCAGTCGGATGATGAGAAATATAAAGGTCAATTTCCTTTTTGGAATTTTGCGATATATGTTTAGCAATCATTAATTCTCCGGCATCAACATCTATGCCCGCCATTATCCTTCTGATTTTTTTATTTTCATCGCCGAAAAGAATACGAGTATCCGAATACGGATTTTTCAATTTTTCCAAATCAAATTCCGATTTTTCCTCCCTGCTCAAATTCTCATATTTTTCTTTCATCCGCTTCAAATATTTTTCAACGTTTTTCTTACCGCGCAAATCCGTCGCAATTCCCATCTCAATCGCTAAATTGTAAATCTGTTTAATAGTCAGCATCCCAGTAGAGGAATTTCAAATATTACATTAAGTCTGCGATAGCAGATGTAATGTAATATTTTAATAATTATTGTTTGACCCAGTATTTTCTTTATGATTTTTCTTTTAGAAAAATCATATTTTGAAATTCTCATACTGGGCATTTATTCATAATAATATAAAATTCCAAAAAAACAAACCTATTTACTCGTCCATAGCATATTGGAAAATATTTATTTTATAACAACAATTATAAAACTATTTCTTCAACCCGCTCACGGATAAGATTTTAGAAAATTGTTTTGAAGAACATCCCGCAGGCGCGATAAGCTTGGTTCCCGCCTTCGGCAGGATTATCGCGCCGAGGGCGAAGAAAATTTTGCCGCTGGAGCAAAATTATTCTGTTTCTGAAAAATAATTTTCTGAAATCTTGTCCTGCGCTTCCGTTAAGGTTTTAGAAATAGTTTTATAATTGTTGTTTCTTAAAATTTTCTATAATAAAAACCGCCTATATTGCGAAGGCGGTTTTTATAACTTCTTACAGTTTCTTACGGATTCGTGCTAGTTGAACTCGTGCTGGCTGGTATCGTGCTGGTTGCTGTTTTTTGTCCCAATGCAGCCTTTAATTCATTCTTTGCTTTTTCAACCGCGGCTTTGAAATCAGCTTGCGCTTTTTCCATTGCCTGTTTTTTGGCTTCAATAAGCGACTTCATAACATCCTGTTTCTTGTCAATTTCCTGCCTTGCTTTTACAAGATTCTCTCTTACCGTTTTCAAACTTGCTTGCAATTCTTGTTTGATTGTTTTCGGGTCAACGCCAGCCGCGCAATCGGCTTTCGTTTTTTCAATCGTCGCCTGTTCAGCGAATTTAAACGCCACTATTACTGCGTCAACTTCCGCTTTCCTGGAATCAACCGCCGCTTGAACGCCGTCGCGGAAAATTTTAATTGCCGCATCAACAACATTTCGGCGAACGTTCAACGCCGCTTCCATAGCAGTTTTAAACGCCGCTATCGCTTGTTTTTGCGTATCATTTTGAGCTTTAGATTCAAGCTTGGCAAAATGCTCACTAAAATTAGCATCTCTTTTGACGCGATTTTCATCAAGTTTAACATCGCGCTCATTTTTGCGATTCGTTAAAACATCCTTTCTTTCCGTTCTCTTTGTTTCCAATTTTGATTCGCGCTCTTTGACTTTTTGATCAACCTTTCCAATTGTTTCCAAGAACCGGCTGCAAAACGCATCTTTCACGATAGAAGTTTTCGTCGCCGAAGTCGCTGTTGGATTTATTTGTTGTTTAATTCTCGGCGCAATTTGCGCAGAACCTAATGAAGGAGTTATTAAACCCGCAACCATTATAACTGCAATTAAACCCGAGATGTTTTTAAAATTCTTCATTGTAAGATTGGCCAAAATCATCAATCGCCCGACTATCCGCAATAAGCAAATTAGCGTCATTTTCTATATTGGCAAGAATGGCCGCTTCGGCATCAACGTCATTCAATAAAGCGAGCACAACATCATCAACATTGCCCGTTGCCGGAACAACTTCAATTTCTGTCGGCACCTTGGCTATTTCAGAAGGCTTATTTAAAACAAACTGATAATAGCTGACTGACACCACGATTGCCAAAATAATTAAACCAAAAACCAATTTCCAATTTATAGTCATATAATTATAGATTTGGTCGTTATTAACAGAGACGCGACCTTTATTATCATCTCTTTGCAATATAAAACGATTTTCGCCGGAAGTTGTGACTTCCGCGTCAATTACAGACAAAAAATTCACCAGTAATTTTTCATCCAGTATTGCTTTATTTTTCTCTTCACTTAAAATCTTGCTTAATAAATTTTCAAATTGTTCATCATTATTCACCCCGTTAGAAGTCTATCCTTATATGACTAATGATCAATTTCAGACAGACGATATTTTATATATTATCCCCGTTTATTCAAAACAGAAAAAATTCTATGATTTTTTCTGCTTAAGACTTCTAACGGGGTTCATAATTCATTATTCTTTTTAGCTCTTTTATCGCCCTAAATTGAATTTGTCTTATATTATCTTCGTTTTTGTCCAATAAAAACGCGATTTCCTTATTCGTCAAACCGTTTATATATTTCAAAATAATCACTTCCTGCTGGTCGTCGCTTAGTAAAATAATCGCCTTCCGCACTTGTTCTCCTAAAATTTTATCGTCAATGGACTGAGCCAAACCGTCTTCTGCGCCTTGAGCGAAAATTTGATGCGATTCAATATTGTCCGATAAAATTTCTTTTTTCTTTTTATAAAAATCAATAACTGAATTTCTGGCGACCGTAAAACACCACGACAGGAATTGCCCTTTTTCTTTCACTCCAAAACCCGGCAAGGCAGACCATATTTTAAGAAAAACCGTTTGCGTTAAATCTTCCGCCTCCGCTTTGGAACCGACGCGAAAATAAATAAAACGGAATATCGGATTAAAAAATTCTGAATAAATAAAGCCAAAAGCTTTTTTATCGCCCTGCTTCGCTTTAATTACCGAATTTATAATCGCTTCGTTGTTAAATTCATCGTTCTGCATATTAAAACGATTTTATAGTTGTTTTGTGACTAAAACGTTATGAGCGGAAATGGCGTATTTAACCAGAAAAGCGCTCGCAATTCCGATAACGGCGCCCGCCAAAATGTCGGTCGGCCAATGAACGCCGGCGAATATTCTCGCTATTCCCATTAAAATCGCCGCGGCTCCGAAATATAAACCCATTTTTTTATTAAGAAAAAAAACCGCCATTGCCAAAGCAAAATAAAAAGCCGCGTGGCCGGACGGCATTGAAGCGTTAACGCCGCTAGCGTCAATAAGCGGCTGGATATTTAAAACGGAAAACGGACGCGGTCGAGCGGAAAAAAATTTAATTGCTTCGGCAATTATTCCTCTTGATAAAATTAATGAAAGAGAAATAAGAGAGAGAAAATAAATTTTTCTTTGCCAACTTGTTTGTTTTAAAATTAAAATCAAAGCCGCTAAAACAAAAAAATACCCAAGATAATTTGCCAAAAAAATTCCGAACCAATCAAAAAATTGCCATTTCCCAACCATGCCGTGAATAAGGTTAAAAGAAATTAAATCCATTTTAAATTTATTTGCTTACAAAAGACAATAATCCCATAACCCTCGCTCTTTTAATCGCTACTGCCACCATTCTCTGATGTTTTGCGCAAACACCCGTCCATTTCGGGTCAATAATTTTCCCCTGATTGGAAATAAACCGCTTCAAAAGTTCGGTTTCTTTATAATTAATTGATTTTAAATTTTGTGAACAAAAGAAACACTGCATAATTTTAAAATGGAAGGTCTTCCGCTTTTATATCTCCTTCGTCAAGATTAATTTCCGGCAAAACTTCTTTTACCTGATTATCAATGCCTTGATTATTCGCCGGCCCTTTATTGAATGTTCCGCTTCCCGCGGATTTCGGACCAAATTGAATTCTTTCCGCGACTATTTCCGTCCGATATTGTTTGCTTCCGTCTTTACCGTCCCAAGACCGAGTTTGAATTCTTCCTTCTACTAAAATTAAACTTCCCTTGCCAAGATATTGATTTACGATTTCGGCTTGACGGCCGAAAACCACAATATTATGAAATTGAACTTCTTCCTGTTTTTCGCCTTGCTGATTTTTCCAAACGCGATTGGTCGCCACTCCGAAAGAAGCCACTGGCGTGCCGGAAGGAAGAGTCCGAAGCTCCGGATCTCTGGTTAAATTGCCGATTATAAAAACTTTATTTAGATTCACCCCCACACCATAACGAGTTTATTTTTAATATTATATTTTTTATATTATATAATAATAAAATTTCACTTGTTTATTTATATTATTTTTTTATCTTTCCCCCACAACTCGTTTGGTGTGGGGGTTCATTTTATTTTAATATCTCCTCCAATTTTTTCTCCAATGCTTCATTGCTCAAAACCGGTTGGGGTTTCGGCTTTCTGGGCATTGCTATTGCCGCCGGAATTTCAGATGAAAAAACGCGTCTGGGGGGCCTCTTCGGAGCGGACTGAATAGCTTGCTGAATAACCGGCGTTGAAATAATTATATGCCGTAAAATTTCAGAATTCAACTTTAAATTTTCGCTTATTTTCTTAATCATTTCCGCTTGGCAAGAAAAATAAAAATAGCCGAAAAAGGCCGAAGTTTCCTTTTTAATCGGATAAGCCAATTTTATTCTTGACATACCGCCGTTATCAATAACCTCGCCGCCAAAATCTTCAACCAATTTAATAAGTTTCTCTTTAAATCCTTCTTCTTTAGCCAAAAATCCAATTTCATATTTTTTATTGTCTTTTTCTATATCCATAATAAGTGATAATCATAATACACACCTGTAAAAATAATTCAAGCCCCGTATGACAACAAGGATTGTGTTTTTCACAACGTCTTACTGAATATAACCTATATTTTCACAAGTTGTTATTTTTGTGAATGAAGATGAATTAATTCAAAAAAACAATTTAGACGTTAATATCCTTGTTGTTCTACGGGGCAAGTCCCTGTATAATTTACAAATGAAATTCATCGCCGATTTTCACATTCATTCCAAATACAGCCGTGCCACCAGCAAAGATATGATTCTGGAAAATATTGATTCTTTTGCCGACGACAAAGGCATTTTGGTAATGGGAACCGGCGACTTTACCCACCCGCAATGGTTTAATGAAATTAAAACCAAACTGGAACCCGCTGAAAGCGAGGCTCGCCAAGGGCGGCCCGCCGAACCAGGACTTTTTAAACTGAAAAAAGAATACAAACGCGAAACTTTAAAAGGAACTTTTAGCGAAACGCGGTTTATTTTGACGGTGGAAATTTCCAGCATTTATTCGCGCGAAGGAAAAACGCGAAGAGTGCATAATTTAATTTTCGCGCCTGATATTGAAACCGCAGAAAAAATAAATACTCAGCTCGGCTTAATTGGTAATTTAAAATCCGACGGCCGACCGATTCTGGGATTGGATTCCGAGAAACTGGCGGAAATTATTTTCAACATCAATCCCGAAGCCGCAATTATTCCGGCGCACGCTTGGACGCCATGGTTTTCCATATTCGGTTCAATGTCCGGTTTTGATTCAATTGAAGAATGTTTCGGCAAATACGCCGATAAAATTTTCGCCATTGAGACAGGTTTATCCAGCGACCCGTCAATGAACCGACGACTTTCAAAATTGGACAATATCGCTTTAATTTCCAATTCCGATTCCCACAGCTTACGAAAAATCGGGCGGGAAGCAAATATCTTTAACACGGAACTTTCTTATAAGGGAATTATGGAAGTGATAAAAAACGGCGCTCCAAAATTTTTATCCACCATTGAGTTTTTCCCCGAAGAAGGAAAATATCATTATGACGGCCATTTTGATTGCAAAATTTATCTGTCACCAAAAGAAACGAAAGAGCATAACGGCATTTGCCCGAAATGCGGCAAAAAATTGACAATCGGCGTAATGAGCCGCGTTGACGAACTGGCTGACCGCAAGCCGGAAATGAAAAATTTTATCCCCTATCGCAATCTTATTCCGCTGGGAGAAATAATCGCCGAAGCATTTAATGTCGGCGAAAACACAAAACAAGTTAAAAAAGAATACGATAATTTAATTAAAACGTTCGGTAATGAATTAAAAATTCTGATGGAAACCGGAGAAAATGAATTGAAATCAGTTGCCGACCCGCGCGTAGCGGAAGGAATAAAAAGAGTCCGCGAAGGCAGGGTCAAAATCCGCCCCGGCTATGACGGCGAATATGGAGAAATAAAAATTTTTAACGACGAAGAAAGAAAAGAAATCAAAAATCAAGGAAGTTTGTTTTAAATTAAACCTCAATCAACACAGGCAGAACCATCGGACGGCGTTTAGTTTTATTATAGAGAAATTGACCGATTTGGTCGCGCATCATTCCTTTGATGTAATCAGCGTCCATTTGCTGCTGCCGCGGAATGCGAGAAATCATAAGTCTGATTTTTTTTCGCAAATCTTCAACCAATTCTTTATTTTCTTTAAGATAAATAAAACCGCGGGAAATAATATCCGGATTTTTCAAGAAATGTCCAGTGCGACGGTCTAATGTGGCAATCACCACCACCATCCCTTCTTGCGCCAAAGCTCTTCTGTCGCGCAAAACCACTTCTCCGACATCACCCACTCCCAATCCGTCAACCATCACGTAATAAGCCGGAACTGATTCTTCGGAAATGCGCGCTGAATTTTTTGACAATAATAAAATTTGTCCATTATCAATAATCGGCGTTTCTTCTGGTTTTAATTTTAAAGCTTCTTGAGCTAATTGAGCATTGCGCCATCTCATAAAATAATAACCATGAATGGGAATAAAAAATTTCGGCTTTACCATTTTCATTACCGCTTTCAATTCCTCTTGAGGAGCGTGGCCGCTAGAATGAATATCAACCATTCTGGAATGATAAATAATGCCTCCTTGTCTGGCGATATCGTCTAAAATAATCTGGACACTTCTTTCATTCCCCGGAACAACCGATGAAGATAAAATTATAGTGTCGCCTTTTTTAATTTGAACCTGTTTGTGCTCGCCGTTAATAATGCGCATCAAACTAGAATTAGATTCTCCCTGAGAACCAGGGCATAAAAGAACAATTTTATCGTCTTTGTATTTATTAATCTCGTCAAGCGGAATAATAGTTTCTTTTTTAATTTTCATAAAACCAAGATTCTGGGCAATTTGAATGTTGGTTTTCATTGAAAATCCGCTGATAAAAATTTTTCTATTATGTTTCTCGGCAATTTTAATAATTTCTGAAAGTCTTTCTAACATTGAAGCGAATGTGGCAACAATAATTCTTCCTTCTGATTTTTTAAATATTTTTTCTATTTCTTGTTCAACGACTCTTTCAGAAATTGAATATCCCTCCTTATCCGCGCCAGTAGAATCTAATAAAAGTGTGTGGATTTTTTGCTCGCCGATTTTTTTCCAAATTTCTATATCCCTAGGATTGCCTTCGGCGTCATAATCAAATTTAAACTCTCCCGGATGAACAATCTTGCCAACCGGAGTATCTATAATCATACCAATGCCTTCGGGAATATTATGGGTAACGCCAAAAAAAGTTACTTTAAAATTTTCTGAAATTTGGCGAGTTTCGCCGTTTTTTACTATTTCAAAATCCAGCTTTGGAACATTGGGAAAATCTTCTTGACGGCGATTTATCATCGCCTTATTAAGTTCAGTCGTATATATTGGAGGATTCCCTATTTTGTCCATTATATAAGGAATAGCGCCGATATGATCCAAATGGCCGTGAGTAATGATTAAAGCTTTAATGTTTTTTTTCTTACCTTCAAGATATAAAGTATTGGGAATTATAAAATCTATGCCTGGCGTTGTTTCTTCGGGAAACTGCAAACCGGCGTCAATAATGACAATTTCGTCGCCGTATTCAAAAAACATCATATTACGACCGATTTCTTCCAAACCGCCCAAAGCCGCGAATTTCACTGTTAGTTCGGAATCCAGTTTAATCCCCTTGGCTTCAATTTTAACAACCGGCTTAACAGGCCTCGCAAAAAAAGACCTTCTCGTTCTCGGCTCATAAGTTCGTTTACCCCGAGGGGGTAAAGTTTTTATATTGGTATTTGTTCTCATATATAGATATTTTATAATTTTTAATTTTTACTTGTGCCGCGGGAGAGATTCGAACTCTCATGGCCTTGCAACCGCTGACTCCTGAAGCCAGTGCGTCTACCAGTTCCGCCACCGCGGCATTAGCTAGTGGCTAACATCCTACTTAAACGCCCTTGTTGTTTCCACATACCATTTTTCAATATTGTTAAAACGGTCGCTGGAAAATGAAATAAATTTTTCCTCCGGCGTCAAAGAGTCAAACCTGTAAAATTTCTTTTTTCCGACATAAATATAGTCCGGCGAATAAAGAAAAACGGCTGGATAATCCGAAGCAATTAGTGATTGTAATTTTCCCAAATCAACGGAACGCTTGTCATCATTAAAATTCTCTCTTATTGATTCTATCAGTTTATCAGCTGTTTTATTTTCATAAAGCGATAAATTAAGTCCGGGATAAAATTTTTCCGAAGAATGCCAAAATGAATATAAATCCGGACTTTTACCGAGTATATTCCCGAAAATAATCATTTGATAATCTCTGGTTTTTATAATTTCATTGTTAATTTCCGATAAAGAAAGAATTGAAACATTGGCCTTCACGCCGGTTTTTCCCCATTCTTGTTTTATCAATTCGGCGGTGTCAACTAAAATCTGGATTTGCGGAACAATCAGCGAGAATTCCATTTTTACCACTTCCTTGCCGATTGTTTTTTGCCTGATTCCCTCTTCATTCAACAACCAACCGCTATCATCAAGAATTTTATTGGCTTCGTCAATGGAAGACGGATAAGAGTCGCCATTCTTCGGGGTTAACGGCCCTGAAACAATTATCGCATAACCGCTGAAAATATTTTTAACCAATTCTTCTTTATTAATCGCTAAATCTAAAGCCATCCTGACATCTTTTTCCTTAAAAGCCGGATGAGAATAATGATTGAAAAAAACAGCATAATATTTCAGCGTTTTAAAAGAAAAAATTTGATGGGGAGAAATGATTTTTTCAACATTGCGGCTGTTAGCCAACCCGAAACCGTCAATTTCGCCGTTATTAAAAGCGCTGATAATTTCATCTTCGCTAGCGTAAAAAATAATTTTTATTTTTTTCAAATAAGGATTATCGCCCGAATAATTATCATTGCGCTCTAAAACATAAGAATCAATAAAGCCGTCTGATTGCTTTTTAAAGCTTAAAATTTTATACGGGCCGCTACCAACCGGATTAAGATTATAATCCGATAATTTTAGATTGGCCGCCGGAATTTTCGCGAAAATATGTTTCGGTATCGGCCTTAAATCCTCCAAAGCGTTTTTAAAAAAAACATAAGCGGTCGGCAATTTAAATTCAATTTCTCTTTCGCTTATTCTTTCAACTTCGACTCCTTGCCAATTTTGCAAAATCGGAGAATAAACATCCTGATTCTGAACATTTTCTATGGTAAAAATAATGTCATCACTGGTGATTTTTTCGCCATCCTGCCACTTAACGCCCTCTTTCAAGCGATACCGCCAAATTTTTTCGTTATTTTCAATTTTATAACTTTCCGCTAATTGGCCAAGGTCGCTGAAAATTAATTTTATTAAATCGCGGTCAACGTCGCCGCTCGCCAAAACCGGATTAATAAAACTCGGCTGACCGACAATGCCTTCATTGTAATTTCCTCCGCTAACGGCGGTTATCTTGGTTTTTTGAATAACAAACTCCGCCAATACCAATGAAAATGAAATTATAAAAACGCCGGCGGCAACCAAAAAAATCAAAAGTTCTTTCCGGGAAAAAGATTTAAATAGACGAACGAAAAAAGGAATCATATTATAAGTTTATAAGCTGAAAAGCTTAAAAGCTGATAAGCTAAAAAGCCAACAAGCTGAAAAGTTTACCGCTTATTTAAGGTAGATATTCAATAAAGACAATACCACAAGAGCAATGATAAAAAAAATAGTGGCGCCGAAAATTAATTTTTCCAAGCCGCGGCGCGTCTGATAAAATCCTTCTTCTCCGCCGCCAAAAACTCCGGAAAGGCCGGAACTGCGTTCCTGAAGAAGAATTAAAACAATCAAAATAATAGATATGACTATTTGAGCTATTGAAATATACATGCCAATGTGATTTAAATTTACGAGCCCAATGCGAAGTAAATTTTACTATCACATTGAGCACCCCGCCGCAGGCGGGGTAAAGGTTTTATATTGAAAAATTATACGCTCTTAGCTTTAATTTTTCAATAAAGCCCTTTAAACAAAACGCTTTCCTATAAAGCCTAATACAAAATGAGCAACGCTTATTACGATAGTAGCATATAAAAGAGGCGTTATTCCATTAATAATAACGCTGTCGGAAATAAAGTCAAGAAAATAAAGCATGGCGGCATTAATAAAAATCAATCCCAGTCCCAGAGTGATGATAATAAAAGGGCTTAAAACAAGCTTTATAATCGGCTTAATGAAAACATTAATTAAAGTGAATATGGCGGCAACAACGGCAAATTCAATCCAGCCGGCCGCGATTTCAAAACCGTCAACAAAATAAACCGCCGCATAAAGCGCCAATGCGTTGAGTAAAAACAAAAACAGTATTTTAATCGCTAATTTTGGCATACCCAGTTAATTCAACTTTAAAAGGCAAAAATTTTATAGAGATTTTCGCCAATTCCAAAGTCTTCTAGATAAATATCTCCGACCAATTGTTGATTTAAAATATTTTTCACGCTGTTTGGCATCATCTTCATTTAAACAAACTTCGCAATAGATTAATTTAAACGGCTTTCTGCTTTTTGTGGAAAAATTTTTGCCTGAATTATGTTCTTCTATTCGTCTTTTTAAATTATTAGTATAACCAATATAATACTTATTGTCTTTAAGGCTTAATAATACATAGGTATAATAGAAGAACATCGTTAAAGTTGAATTACTGGGCATAGAAGTTATCCACAGGCTTATGACTGTTATTTTATCTATTTTTAACTTATAATGTAAACAAGTGAAGAAATTTAAAAGGTCGGCTTAATTAATAATAACACAATCTAATGATAATTCAAAATTTAACAGATGCAACAATAAGTTCAATTTTTAGCGTTTGGGCTGGCGTTATCAACTTCATTCCGTCATTAATCGGAGCGATAATAGTTTTAATTATTGGCATGATTATAGCTTCTGCCCTAAAAACGTTGGTTGAGAAAGTTTTGGACGCCGTTAAATTGGACGGCCTACTTCGTAAGCTTGAGATAGAAAAATATCTTCAACGCGCCAATGTTTCTCTTAATTCAGGAAAATTTTTCGGCGCTTTGATATATTGGTTTTTCGTGATTGTCTTTATTTTAGTAGCAGCCGATATTCTGAAATTGGAAGGCCTTTCTCAGTTTTTGAAACAAGTTGTTCTATACGCGCCGAATATTATTCTTGCGGCTTTGATAATGTTGGCAACGATTGTTGTGGCCAATTTTCTCAGGTCATTGGTTAAAGTTTCGGTATCCGGAGCAAAACTTCACGCTTCCAAATTTTTGGGAACGGCAACCTGGTGGGCTACGATAATTTTCGGCCTTTTGGCGGCCTTGATTCAACTTGGCATCGCCCCGGCTCTCTTGAATACGATAATCACCGGCATAGTGGCAATGTTTGCCATCGCCGGCGGAATCGCTTTCGGATTGGGAGGAAAAGATTACGCCGCTTACCTTATTAACAAATTGAAAGAAAGAACTGAATAAGAAATTTATTTAAGAATAAAAAACCCGCGTTTGCGGGTTTTTTATTATTGGTTTTATTTAAAAAATTTCACTAAATTTTTAAAATATTGGGCATTAACAATATCACCTTTCTCCGCCCAGCCGCGGCGCGCCTGACTGACGCCGTATTCCATAAAATCCATTTGTTCTTTTTGATGGCTGTCCGTGTTGATAATCATTTTTACGCCCGCTTCTTTAGTCTTTCTAATATTCGCGCCGTTTAAATCCAATCTATACGGGCTGGCATTAATTTCCAAAATCGTTCCGGTTTCTTTGGCAACTTTTAGAATTTCATCAAAATCAATTTTATATTCTTCCCGCTTTTTCAAAATCCTGCCCGTCGGATGAGAAATTATATCAATATTCGGATTACGCATCGCTTTAATTATTCTTTTTGTCATTTCTTTTTTGCTCATTTTAAACTGAGAATGAACTCCCGCGATAACATAATCCAATTTACTCAATGTTTCGTTGTTTATGTCTATTGAGCCGTCGGCTAAAATATTCGCCTCGCAACCGTGAAGAATGCGAAATTTTAAATTTGAAATTTTAAATTTTAAATTAAGTTTATCTATTTCTTTTCGCTGTTCCATTAATTGTTTTTCGTTTAAACCGCGCTCAATAAATAAAAATTTCGTATGGTCGGAAATGCCGATATATTCATAACCGCGTTTTTTTGCTTCAAAAATATACCGTTCAATCATTTGCGGACCAATACCATCGCCCCAATGAGAATGACAATGCAAATCGCCCCTAATATCTTTCAATCCGACCAATTTCGGCAATTTTCCTTTTATGGCCGCTTCTATTTCTCCGGAATTTTCGCGCATTTCCGGCGGAATATAATCCATCCCCAATTTTTCATAAATTTCTTTTTCGGTTTCGCCGGCGATTTTTTTCGAACCGCGTCCGCCAAAGACGGAAAATAAACCGTATTCGGAAAGCTTTAATTTTTTTTCAACCGCAATTTTCCGCAAAATAATATTGTGTTCTTTCGAACCGGTGAAATACTGCAAAGCCGACCCGAAACTTTCTTTTTTTAAAACGCGCAAATCAACGTCAAACCCTTCTTTTAATCTTATTGACGCTTTAGTTGTCCCCTTGCCCCAAATTTTTATAACGCCCGGCAAAGAAACAAAGCAATTTATGACTGCCTGCGGTTTTGATGAAATCGCCAGAATATCGGCATCGCCGATTGTTTCTTTCCTGCGACGCAAAGAGCCGGCTTCGGAAATCGCTTCCATTTCTTTCAAATTCGCCAATTCCGCCATAATAGCGCGGACTTTCGGCAATATCTCGCCCAATAAAAATCTGCCCGTATTTCTCTTTAAAAATTCTATCCCCTCCAGAATATTTTTTTCTGTTTTTTCGCCAAATCCAAAAAGCGAAGCAATTTTATGTTTTTTCGCCGCATTCTCTAATTCTTTTAAATTCTTAATGCCTAATACTTTATACAAAATACTAATCTTTTTCGGTCCCAAACCTTCCACTCCGGACAATTCATCAAGATTAATCGGCATTTTCTTTTTTAATTGTTCGTATTCTTTGATTTTTCCGGTTTTTAAATATTCAACAATATGCGCCACCATACTTTTACCGATGCCTGGAATTTTTTCCAATAATCCAACCCCGCCTTTTTTATAAATTTCTCCGATGCTTTCGCTTAATGTTTCTAAATTTTCAGCCGCCTTTTCATAAGCTTGCGGTTTAAACGCAACCCCCTCCATTTCCAAATAAAAAGCCATATTGCGGAAAATTTTGGCGATTTCCTGATTGGGCATTTTAAAATTATAACATAAAAAAGTGCCTCAATATAAATTGAGGCCATAAAATTATTCCTCATTAAAAAATTTTAAATTACTGTTTTACGAATTCAAATTCAGAATTCGCGCCTATTTTTACATTAATTGAATCGCCTTTGCTGATTTCGTTTCTTAAAATTTTTTCCGCCAAAACGCTGCGGATTTTTTCCGAAATCACTCCGCGCAAAGGCCGAGCGCCAAAAACCGGGTCGTAGCCGAGTTCCGCTATTTTACAAACCACTTCTTCATCGCACGAAAATTCAATTCCCTGTTCCTCCAAATTTTTCGCCAAAGACTTTAATTGCAATTTGGCTATTGCCGCCGTATCTTCCCTAGACAGATTTTTAAACACCACTATCTGCGAAAAACGATTTAGCAATTCCGGCCTGAAATATTCCGTCAGTTTTTTCTTCAAATCTTCACTTATTTTTTCCATCTTATCGCCAGTTTCAATCCGCTCCTTGATAAAATTGGAATTGGCGTTGGAAGTGGCGATGATAATCGTATTGGTAAAATCAACCGTTCTGCCCAAACCGTCGGTAAGCCGACCGTCGTCAAAAACCTGTAAAAACAAATTTAAAAGGTCGGGGTGAGCTTTTTCAAATTCATCAAGTAAAACCAAACTGAATGGTTTTGCCATTATCGCGTCGGTAAGGCTACCGCTGATTTTCCCGTCCGGAGTTCCGATAAATCTCATAATACTTTCTTTAGTTTGGTATTCCGACATGTCAAAACGAACCATTAAATTTTCCGAACCGAATTGTATTTTCGCCAAAATTTTTGAAAGTTCGGTTTTGCCAACGCCAGTCGGACCGACAAATAAAAACGCGGCAATCGGCCCGCCCTTGCGGCTTAATCCGCTGCGATATTCGCGCAATGCCCGGCTCACGTTTAAAACCGCCGGCTCTTGGTCAATTAAAAATTGATGAATAATATTTTCCAAATTCAACAATTTTTTCGCTTCTTCTTTACCCGCGCGACGCACCGGAATGTTTATTTTTCTCTCAACAATATCCATTACATCATCTGCTTGAAGCAATTCATCCTTGCGACTAACGGCGGATGACAAAGATTCTCTTAATAAATCCTGAGCGCTTGAAGGCAAAAGTTTTTGCCTGAAATATTTATGGCTAAGCTCAACCGCGGTTTTAATGGCGCTGAAACTGATTGTTATTTTATGCTGTTTTTCCAAAATTAAACTGTCATATGCGAGAATTTTTATCGCGTTGTCTTCGCTTATTTCTTCAATGCGGATATTTTCAAAAGCATTGGTAAAATCGCTAAGCGGTTCAATAAACTGTTTGAATTCTTTGGGATAAGTGGCGCCAATTATCGGAAAAATATCATTATTTATCACCGGCATTAAAATATCAGCCGCGTTTATTGTATCCCCCGAAGTTTTAACCAAATTATGAATATCGGGTATATAAAGAATAATGTTTCCGGAAGAAGTAATTTCTTCAACTATTTTATTAAGGCGGCTGGAAATTTCGGCGCTTGAAGCTCCGGAAACTAAATTGCCCAGTTGAAGCGAAACAAGCCTTTTATCAAAAAGCGCCTCCGGCACCTCATCTTTTATAATATAATGCGCCAAAGCCGAAATAATGGCCTCTTTACCGCTACCCGGTTCGCCTATTAACAGCGCGTTCGACTTCATAGAACGCGATAAAATATCAACTAATCGTTCATACTCTTGTTTGTGGCCGATTAAAAAACCCGCTTCGCCGGCAGAGGCCATATCGGTAAAATCAACGCTAAAACTATCAAGCGTCGGGGTCGGCTTAGAAGTCCAAGCCCGATTCATCACCCGATGCCTAATTTTTTTAGGATACGAGGCAAAACCGCCCAAATTTTTGGGCAAATTTCTCCAAAACCCCTTCTTAAAACGGCTGAAAATCATTGCTTTTTCCAAATCCAACGGATTAATTTCAAAAAAAGTAAAAATTTTATTCGTCTGAGAATCGTTGATTTCTCCCAAAGCCGAAAATAAATCAACCGGTTCAATAAAACGATAATTATTGGCAATGGCGACGATAAAAGCCGCTTTTGCGATTAATCCCATTTGAAACAATAATTCTTCTTTACCCCCACACCAAACAAAGTTGTGGTGTGGGGGTTTATCGATTTTATTTTTTTCCGTTTCGCTTTTAATAACCGCGTCCGCTTGCTTTTCTATTTTCTTAGCGTCAATATCCATCCGCGAAAGCCCGCTCTTGATTTCCGGAAGTTGAACAAGAAATTTCAACGCATGCAGATAAAAATTACCTCCAACTGCTGATGTTTTATCGTACGCGGATTCTAAAATCCTGAAACTTGCGGAAGAAAAATAATGGGCCGCATTGATATTTTCAGGCAAAATGATTTCATGATTTTTCCGGCGACTTAAACGCGGAAAATTCCTTGTTAAGCCGACAAATGATTTTTGAGCCTGTCCCAAATGAATAATTTTGTCTCCTAAAAATAACGAGATGAAAATCCCCGCCCAGAATAATTGCCTAATATCCGAAAATAAAAAAGTGATGCCGGCGGCCGCGAGAACCGAATATGAAGAATAATAAATCAAACGAGTTAAAAACCGCGAAAAGTGGCTCATTTGAAAACGCAAATCTTGAAAATATAAATTTTTAATATCCATCCCTCACTCTTCAAATATTTATTCTATTAATTTTATTTATAAAATAAAATTAATAGAATTTATTGAAAATTATTGTTAAATTTATTATCAAATAATTAATTATATTCCCTTCCTCACTTTCCTTTAATCTATATTTATTATCTTTGAAGAGTGAGGGATTATTTTGTAAATAATATAAATCGGAAATGCCAGCCAAATTAAATAAAAAACCGCCACCGTTAAAATAATAGCTGAATAAACCAAACCGCCAACCAATAATCTTTGCAATCTAAAAATAAATCCCAAGATATGACCCAAGACAGTCCTATCTTGATAGAGCGGCTGAAAAAGATAACGCCAAGTTATTTTAAAAGCGAAAAATCTGTCAATTTTTTCAAGGAATGAAACAATAAATTGACCATAAACAAAAAAACTATTAATGTACCAGTGGCGTAAAAACTCTTTAATGCGGTGAATAAAAAGATTAAAAAGATAAATAATAACCATAGCCACTAACCACTAGGGTTTAGCCACTAGTGGAATACTAAATTTTACTTCGCCTTTTTCAATGAAAGATTTAATATTTTCAATATCCGTGTCTAAAATTCTTTTCAGAGCTTCTTCCGTATTAAAAGCGTTGTGGGGCGTGATAATGACATTTGGCATATCTATTAAAACGTGGTTTGCCAAAATAGTTTTCAAATTATGCCCTTCCAAATGGCCATAAAGCAAAAATTGCCGTTCGTCTTTAATGACTCCCTCTTCTTCCAAAACATCCGCCCCATAACCGCCCAACAAGCCGTCATTTAAAGCTTTTACAATAGCTTCCGTTTCTATCAACGGGCCGCGCGCCGTATTGATAAGCAAAGCTCCTTTTTTAATTTTTAAAATATTATTGTTATTAATTAGATGATGCGTGGATTCATTATAAGGAATATGCAAACTCACCACATCCGAATTGGCCAATAACTCATCCAAAAGCACATATTTAAATCCCAATTCTTCCGCCAGTTTTTGATTCGGATAAACGTCAAAAGCCAAAACATTCATTCCGAATCCTTTGGCGATTTTCACCATAAATCTGCCGATTCTGCCGGTGCCGACAATGCCGATTGTTTTACCGTTCAAATCAAATCCCCGCAATCCCTCAAAATCAAACTGTCCTCTTTCTTTAATGCGGTCATAAGCTTCAAAAATTTTCCGACTCAAATTCAAAATCAAAGCGAAAGCGAATTCCGCCACCGTATTATCGCCGTAGCCCGGAATATAAGCCGTTGAAATTCCTTTTTCTTTGGCATAAGCCGCATCAATATGGTCAAAACCCGTGGAGCGGGCGGCAATAAGCTTAAGATTGGGAAGCGCATCAATAACATTTTTATCTATTTCCGAACCGACAAAAACGGAAATCGCGTCAAAATCTTTTTGTTCCGGAAGATTATCTTTATTAATCTTGGATTCGGAAAAAAACAATTCAACGTTTGGCAACACATTTTTTATATAATCAATTTCCCACTTTTCAATGTCAAAAAAAGCGATTTTCATTTATTGTTTTTTCCCTTAATAATTTCATCAATTATACCATATTTTTGGGCTTCTTGGGATGAAAGATAAAAATCGCGGTCAGTGTCTTTTTCAATTTTGGAAATCGGCTGGCCGGTATGTTTCGCTAAAATTTGATTTAATTTGTCTTTAATTTTTAAAATCTGGCGAGCGGCAATTTCCACTTCCACCGCTTGTCCTTCAACGCCGCCTAAAACTTGATGGAGTAAAATTTCAGCGTTCGGCAAGGAAAAACGTTTTCCCTTTTTGCCGGCCGCCAAAAGCACTGCGCCCATTGAAGCCGCCATCCCCACGCAAATCGTGGAAACGTCCGGTTTGATATGCTGTATCGTATCGTAAATCGCCATACCGGCGGTAACTACGCCACCCGGAGAATTAACGTAAAGTTTAATGTCTTTTTTCGGGTCTTCGTGCTCTAAAAATAAAAACTGAGCGATTATACTATTCGCCACTTGGTCAGTAATCGGCCCGCCGAGAAAAATAATTCTGTCTTTAAGCAAGCGCGAATAAATATCGTATGATCTTTCTCCGTATTGAGTTTTTTCAACCACCATTGGAACTAAGTTCATTTTATTTTAAAAATCTCACAATTAATAACGCCACAATATTGATAACTTTAATTAAAGGATTAATCGCCGGACCGGCCGTGTCTTTATAGGGGTCGCCAACCGTGTCGCCGGTGATGGCCGCTTTATGCGCTTCCGAACCTTTACCGCCGTGATTTCCCTCTTCAATTAGTTTTTTAGCGTTATCCCAAGCGGCGCCTCCGGAAGTCATTTTAATCGCTATAAATAATCCGGAAATAATTGAACCGATTAAGAAACCGCCCAACGCCTTGGCGCCCAATAAAAATCCAACCGCCAAAACTGCAACAATGGGAATTAATGAAGGAATAATCATTTGCCGCAAAGCGGCTTTTGTCACAATATCAACCGCCCGGCCGTATTCCGGCTTTGCGAGACCCTCCATAATGCCCTTGATTTCGCGAAATTGCCGGCGAACTTCTTCCACCACGACGCCAGCGGTTTTCCCAACCGATCGCATAGCCATTGAACTGAAAAGATAAGGCATAGCCGCGCCCAACATCAAACCGACAATAATATAAGGGTCTTGTAAATCAAATTTCACGTCTTTTATGATAGTTGTTAATTCTTCCGCATAACTGGCGAACAAAACCAAAGCCGCCAAACCCGCCGAAGCAATTGCATATCCCTTAGTCACCGCCTTAGTGGTATTCCCGACAGCATCAAGAGCATCGGTAATTTTCCGCACTTCTTTCGGCTGATTGGTCATTTCCGCAATACCGCCGGCATTGTCGGTTATAGGCCCGAAAGAATCAATGGCAATAATTATTCCGGCAGTGGAAAGCATACTTAAAGCCGCCACAGCAATGCCGTAAAGTCCGGCTAACCAAAAACTTATTAAAATTCCTCCGGTAATAACGACAATCGGCAAAAATGTTGATTCCATACCAACCGCCAATCCTATAATAATATTAGTGGCGTGTCCGGACACCGACGCTTCGGCGATGGAACGAACCGGTCGAAAATGCTTGGCAGTATAATAATCTGTTATAAAAACCATTAACAGCGTAACCGCCAAACCGATTAAAGTGCTGAAATATATTCCCAAATAATTCTGGCCAAAATAAATTTTTGTCAAAGGATAAAAAAGAATCGCCGAAATAACAACCGCGCTTATAAGTCCTTTGTAAAGAGCGCGCATAATCTTTTCCGGACCTTCTTTAGGTTTTAGTTTCACAAAAAAGCTGGCGATTATTGAAGCCAAGATAGCCATTGAAGCCAACGACAAAGCGAAAGCAACGGCATTGGAACCGATAATTAAAAATCCCAAAAGCAAAGCCGCCGTTAAAGTTACGACATAAGTTTCAAAAAGATCGGCCGCCATGCCGGCGCAATCTCCGACATTATCGCCGACATTATCGGCAATCACCGCCGGATTGCGCGGGTCGTCTTCGGGAATGCCGGCTTCAATTTTACCGACTAAATCCGCTCCCACATCCGCCGCTTTAGTGTAAATGCCGCCGCCAAGACGCGCGAAAACCGAAATCAAACTCGCGCCAAAACTCAAACTTATTAAAACGCGCAAATCATCAACCAAAAAATAAAAAATTCCCACGCTTAAAAGAGCTAACGCCACCACAAGAAATCCCGTTACCGAACCGGCTTTAAAAGCCAAAGAAAACGCGGGCGCCAAACCTTTTTTCGCGGCTTCGGTTGTTTTAACATTGGAACGGACGGCGATGCCCATTCCGATATAACCGGCTAAAGAAGAAGCGACGGCGCCGATTAAAAATCCGAGAACCGAAAGCCAGCCAAAAGCGAAATAAAGAATTATTGATAAAATAATAGCCACTATCGCAACTGCCCGCGACTGGCGGTTAAGATAAGCATTGGCACCGGAACGAATCGCGCCGGAAATTTCTTTCATTGATTCGCTGCCATCAGGCTGTTTGCGCAACCAAAAAATAATATAAACGCTGTATAAAATGGCAATTAAAGCCGGAGTGAAAATTAATGTTTTCATATTATGAAATACTAATATACGAATTCATACTAATGATACGAATGAATACTAATAAATATATTCGTATTTATTTGTATCATTCGCATACATTTGTATATTGGCATTATATTTATTTTACTCTCCATCTTTTTTAACTTCAACTGGCTTTTCTTCTGTCTCGACGGCTTCCACATCGGCAATTCCTCCTTCTAAAACTTTATCGGGGTTGGAAAGTGAACGGACGTCTATTTTCCAACCGGTTAATTTAGCGGCTAAGCGCACATTCTGTCCGCCCTTGCCGATTGCCAAACTTAACTGATCTTCGGGGACAAAAACCTTCGCTTCACGACGCGGCAAAACATCAACGCCCTTAACTTTTGCCGGAGACAAAGAAGCGGCAACAAATTTCGCCGGGTCCTCCGACCATTCAATAATGTCTATTTTTTCATTGCCAAGCTCATTCGTCACGGAAATCACGCGCATGCCTCGCTGGCCGACGCAAGCGCCAACCGGATCAACTCCCTCAACATTGGAAGCAACGGCTATTTTTGTCCGATTGCCGGCTTCCCTTGCGATTGATTTAATTTCTACCGTTTTATCATGAATTTCCGGAACTTCCAATTCAAATAATTTGCTTATAAATTTGGGATGAGAACGCGAAAGTATTAAGCCGGGCATTCTTTCTTCTTCCTGAGCCGCCAAAAGATAAAATTTCATTCTTTCATTAATTCTGTAATATTCGCCCGGAATGGTTTCATTGAAAAACATTACGCCCGTGGCGCGACCAAGGTCAACAAACACATTGCCGCGTTCAATCCGCTGAATTATACCGCTGATAATTTCGCCTTCTTTACCCTGATATTCTTTAATAACAGATTCTTTTTCCGCTTCCCTGATTTTTTGCAAAATAACTTGTTTAGCCGCCTGAGCCGCTATTCGTCCGAAATCTTCGCGTTCTTCAAGCGGAAATTCTAAATCTTCTCCGACTTGAACGTCCGATTTTATGTCTTTCGCTTCTTTAATTAAAATATGGCGCTCCGGATTATATAACGGCAAAACTTCTTCTCCCTCTTCTTTCTTTTCTTTTCTTTTTTCCTCGTCAAAAAGCACCGTGTTTTCGTCAACTACGTTTTTTATTTTCCAAAATTTAACCTCGCCCGTTTTAGAATCAAGCTTGGCTTTAATTATTTCGCCTCTTTTAGCGTATTCTTTTTTATAAGCCGCGGCGATTGAAGATTCCACCACTTCCAAAATTTTTCTCTTATCAATTCCTTTTTCTTCGGCAATCTGTTCAATCGCGCGATTAAGATTCTTTAAATCCATAATTATTTATGTTAATAAATCCGCTCATTGGCGGACTTTATTAAATACTAAGCCAAAAAAATGAGAAAGTCAATATAAAAATAAGTTTTAATATCTTTACGGCAATTATTCATTATAAAAATAAAATTTTAAATCATCTTCTGAAATATATCTTAAAGCTTGGCGATAAATGGCCTTAAGCGTTCCTTTATCCATCTCCAAATGATTTGGAATTGTTAAAGTTTGTTTTACGCCGTCTTTTTGAATCCGCGCCAATTTAATATGGCTGCCTTTTTGAGCCGCCACAATAAAATTAAAATTTAAAAATATTTTTATTAATTCTTCGCCTGAAAGATTTTTTAATTTAGGCATAAATCAAAGAATCAATTTCTAAATTAGCTAAAATAGAAGGCTGTGGAGATAAATCAAAATCAGCCAAATTTTCACCTTCCAATTGAAGATTGATGGCTTCCTTAAGATTAACGGATAATTCATCAAGAGTTTTACCTTGTGTAACTACCGGCAAATCAATACATTCGGCTATATAGTGATTATCACCCTTATAAATATGAACTTGTATGATTTTTTTCATTATTGTTATTTTACCACAGCCAAAAATTAAAAGTCAAATTCAACCTCCGCAACAATCAAGAAATCCCCTTTGTCAATAAAATTGAGAATTAACTATTGAGGTTTAACCTCAATAGGGACATTCTAACCGATTTGGGGAGAAAAGTAAAAAATTTTCATTAAGACGTCCGCAACGCTTTAATTTAACTATGGAGTAACTATGGAGGTTCAACCTCCATAGACTCCAAAGACTCGAAAGAGAAATTTTAATGAACTACCTTTAGAATATCGCCTGTTCTGTAAAATAAGAAATGAGGACATTGTAAGTCCTTAATTAAATTAATAATATAGCCAAGATTTATTGTTTTGCTTCCAAAAGTTCTATTCTCGCTTTTAATGATTCATTCTCCGCTTTTAATTCCTTTATCCCTTCTATTATCGGAGGAATCATCTGGGTGTAATCTAAACCCAAATGTCCTGCTCCATCCATAACACTGATTGCTTCTGGAAAGACTTTTTGAACTTCTTGGGCAATAAAGCCTAAATTTCGCCTATCATCGCCTATCATATTGAAACTAACACCATCAAGGGTCAGAAGCTTATCCAAAGCGCCATCAATGGGTTTAATGTTCTCTTTGAGCCGAATATCAGAAACATCAGTGATAGTGCCAGTGTATTCTATGTCTCCAGTGACATCTAATGCCACACTTGGGTCCGTCATCCCGATGCCGACGTTGCCGTTGCTGAGAATAGACATCCGCGTGCTGCCTCCGGCGCCTAATGAAAGCATACTTCCCGTTGTAAAAATGGTGCTCCGATTAACACCACCTGAAGAACCCGAAAAAATAGTCGTTTCCACCGCTGGAGTGACCGATTGAATTTTTAAAACGACATCATCTCCGAGAACGTGAAGCTTTGAACTCGGCGTCGTCGTCCCGATGCCGACGTTGCCGTCCTTTAGGGTTAAAACATCCAAATTATTGTTATTGATGATTAAGGTGGAATCTGTTCCGAGCTTAAATAAGGTGGAAGTGGCTGATTGGCGGGATAGTTTGAGGACAGAATCGGAAGAAGTGGAGTATATTTCCAGTTTGGCGCCGGGATATAAGGTGCCAATGCCGATATTATTATCGGAATCAGAATATAAGGTTTGACCAGCAGGGTTAGGAGGAGCGGCTGTGGGAGGATTCCAGCTGAAAACCAACCTATAAATAACCGTTAATAATAGAAGGATGGCAAAGAATAAAGACGTATAAAAGAAGGGTTTTTGGGATTGTTGTTTAAGAAAAATCTTAAACTTACGGAGTTTACTCTCTCTCTCTCTCTCTCTCGGATTGTTGGAGATTAGATTGGGGGTTTTGTTTCATAGATTTATTGTAGCATATCTTGTTTTTTATTCATATATATTAAAGCGTTGCGGACGCCTTAATATTTATAATTATATTTATTACATTACATCTGCTATCGCGGGGTTAATGTAATTTTTATAATGAAACTTGCTGGCGAATTTTTGCTGTTCGCCAAGCGGCTATTTTTTTAGGGTCGCCAGACAATAAAACTTTTGAAACTTTATATTTTTTTCCGCCAACCGGCGGATAAATAAATATCTCCGGCCTTGTGTAAACAGGCATGCCGACCCCATGCCGCTTTTCTTCCACTGATTCTTGCTTGCCCAAAACGCCGGGAATCTGGCGTGAAACGGAATCAATCAAGGTCATTGCCGGAATTTCGCCGCCAGTGAGAACGTAAGGACCCATAGACAAATTTTCAATTTTAAATTTTAAATTTTTAATTACTTTTTCCACTCTTGCATCAATGCCTTCATAACGACCGCAGATTAAAATCAAATTGTCGTATTTTTCCGCCAAATCCCGCGCCATTTTATTGTCAAACTGCTTGCCAGTGGGGGTAAATAAAATTATTTTTGATTTTTGATTTTTGATTTTTGATTTTATAAATTCAATCGCTTTAATAAGCGGTTGAATTTGTATCACCATCCCCGGTCCGCCGCCAAACGGCCTATCATCAACTTTGCGATGTTTGTCTTTCGTAAAATCCCGCAAATTATGAATTTTAATATCAATCAGTTTTTTATTTTGCGCCCGCTTCAAAATAGACTCATTTAGATATGAATCAAAAATTTTCGGAAAAATTGTGATAATGTCAAATTTCATTTATCTTTTTATAAGAATGCGCAAAATTTATTTTTTCAACCCGCTCACAAATTGATTTCAAAAAATTGTTTTGAAGAACATCCCGCAGGCGCGATAAGCTTGGTGTCGCCGCAAAGGCGACTTATCGCGCCGAGGGCGAAGAAAATTTTGCCGCTGGAGCAAAATTATTCTGTTTCTGAAAAATAATTTTCTGAAATAAATCTTGCACTTCCGTTTAAATTTTAAAAATAAATTTTGCACATTCTTAATTTATTATAACCAAAAATCCCGCTATTATAAAGCGGGATTTTTTTATTTTACTGAATTTTGCCGTCCGCGGATCTGTCAAATGACGGCCTCATTCCCCTCGTTGAACCTTCCGGTTCAATAATCTTCAAATTGACGCGGGCATTGTTCTTGATGCCGACGATTTTAAGAAGTGAGCGAATGGATTGCGCAGTGGCTCCTCCTTTGCCGATAATTTGCGCCATATCCGTAGGATTGACTTTAAGAGTTAAAAGAACTCCCATCTCATCAACTTTGCGCTCCACTTTTACCTCATCCGGATGGTCAACTATTGATTGTATGAGAAATTCAAGGAATTTCTGGTCTTTTGCTTCCATGCTATTAAATTTCTTTCTTTATTTCTTTTTTTTCGACCTTTCTTAAACATCCTGAAAATTTTTAAACCTATTTAGCCTCTTCTATTTTTTTCTTCTTTTTATGGACAGCTATTTTTTTACCCTCTATCGCGCCCGCTTTTACCAATAAATTATAAATGCTGGCTGTCGGCTGAGCGCCGGTTTTTAAACGATATGCTATTCTTTCTTTTTTAATTTCAAATTTTTTTGAAATAGGGTCGTACCAACCCAAATCCTCAACGCAATCCCCGCCCATTTTTGAGCGTTTTTCAGCCACAATAATCCGATAACTCGGCTGATGCTTTTTCCCTATTCTTTTGAATTTAATAGCTAACATAATTTAAGTTTTAGTTTATAGATTTTAGATTTTAGTGTCAAGTTTCAACGACAACAACTTTGATGTGCCGTCGTCGTTCATCGTAATGCCGTATAAAACGTCCGCCGCTTCCATTACCGCCCGATTATGAGTAACGATAATAAATTGCGTGTCTCCGGAAAAATCTTTAACAAGATTAGCGAACATTTGGGAATTTTTTTCGTCAAGTGGCGCGTCAATTTCATCCAAAACCAAAAACGGCGGCGGACTGACGGAAATTAAAGCGAAAAGCGCGGCAATGGAAACCAAACTTTTTTCTCCGCCGGAAAGCATCTCCACTCCCGTATTTTTTTTACCGGGCAGATTCAAATCTATTTCAACGCCAATTTTTTCCTCCTGCTCTGTTTCGTCTTCGTCATTATTATCATTTTCGTTTTCATCGTTATTTTTGATTTTTGATATTTGATTTTTAATTTTTAGTTTGGCATGCCCTCCCTTGAACATTAATCTGAAAAAATAATCAAACTTTTCATTGATTGACTTAAAAGCGCCTAAAAATTCATCATGGATTTTTTCTTTTAAGCTTTTAATCAAAATTTTCAAATCCTCGGATGCTTTTTCCAAATCGCTTATTTGAAAAGACAAAAAATTATAATGCTTTTCCGTTTCTTCGGCTTCTTTTATTAATAATTGGTCTATTTCACCGATACTCGCCAATTCGCCCCTTAGCCGAAGCATTTTCCGCTCTGTTTCAAATATATCCGCGCTTATCCGCGTTAAATCTACGTTTATCCGCGCATCGGCGAATTCGCCAATGAAACGACCAATTTGTTCCAATTGATTCTTCAAATCCCGCGATTTCATATCAAGTTTTTCTCGCTCAAAAATCATCTGCTGTTTTTTATTTTCCAGCAATCTTATTTCGTCGCGTTTGGCATCCATCACTTCAAACGCCTTCTGAAATTGCTTGTTAAAATCCTGCAAGCCGGCGGCAATCTCCGTTTCCGTTTTTTCAACCTGTTTTAAATCATTCTCAATTAAAGCGACCTCCTTAAGCAAATCGTTCTTAATTTTATTAAAATCCTCCAGCTCTTTATTTTTTAATAAATCTTTACTATTGACGTCGGACGTCGATAAAGCCAAGGATGCATCTATTTTTTCAATAATTTTTTTAATTGCCGCGATAATTTCTTCCGGTCGTTCAAAAACCAATTTTTCAAGAGAATTTTTCGTTTCTTTAATTAGTCCGACCAATTCACCATCGCTAAAAACTCTTTCTTCCTTTTTTTCTTCAATCTGGCTTAAAATTTCCGCTTTTGCTTCCAAACGGCTTAATTCTTTCTGGATTTTGAGATGCTTATCGGATAATTCCCTTTTACGAATTTTAATCAAATCAAAATCCCCGCTTTCCGACTTTTCTTCCAATTTTTTAACTTCATTTTCCAAAACTTTCAATTCAGAATTTTTTTCAACAATAACTTCGGCTATTTTTTTCAACTCCGGTTCCAATTCCCGCCTGTCCTTTTCTATTTCGCCAAATTTGAAAGAAAAATATCCGTCTTCCAGATTTTTCAATTCAGCTTCCAGTTGCGCCCGCTTTTCCCATTTTGAAGTCTGACGTTTCAGCATCCGCAGACGCGGCAAAACTTCTCCGACCATCGCTTTCACTTTTTCAAGATTAATATTTGTATTGTTCAGTTTTCTTTCGGCATCGGATTTTTTAATCTGAAATTCTCGAAGCCCGAGCACTTCCTCTATTATTATTCTTCTTTCTTCCGGAGAAACCCTAACAAATAAGTCGCTTGAACCCTGATTTATTATCGTCAATCCCTTAGTGCCGAGTCGCGCTTTGGCAAAAAAATCAACAATATCCTTAAGTCGAACTTCCGATTTATTAAGAAAATACTGGGAAATTCCGTCTCGCGCCACTCGCCGGACAATGGAAATCTCCTCAAATTCATCTCCGCCAAACTTGGAATTATTGTCAAAATTGAGCGAAACTTGCGCCATTCCCGCCCGACTTTTTTTCGACGTGCCGACAAAAATCAAATTTTCAATTTTATCGCCACGTAAATTTTTAGCTTCTCGCTCGCCCAAAAGCCAACGAATCGCGTCTATAATATTACTTTTTCCGCTTCCGTTCGGACCGACAATCGCCGTAATTCCTTTGGGAAATTCCAAAACCGCCTTTGAAGCGAAAGATTTAAATCCGTTAAGTTCCAATGATTTAAGAAACATATTTCAAAGCATTCTTCGCCGCTTCCACTTCAGCTTCCTGTTTTGATGAACCTTCGCCTTGCGCCATCAACTTATCGCCGCAATAAACGCCGACTGTAAAAATTTTGGCGTGATCCGGCCCTTCTTCAGACAAAACTTCATAAATGGGCGTAATCTTTAATTTCTCTTGAATTATTTCCTGAAACAAACTTTTCGGGTCTTCATAAAGCTTGTTCTTCATTACCTCGTCAAGATGATTGATAACTGTTTTTTCAATAAAATTTTTCGTTATCGCGTATCCGGCGTCAAGATAAATCGCGCCCAAAAGCGCTTCAAAAGCATTCGCCAAAATAACTTCTCGCGCCTTACCTGTATCTTTCATTTCTCCGCGCGAAAGCAAAATAAAATCATCTAATTCAATTTCTTTGGCGACAATCGCAAGCATCTGATAATTAACCAAGGCCGCCCGAATGCTCGTGAGGTCTCCTTCCGGCAAATCCGGAAATCTGTTAAAAAGCCCTTCTGTCGCCGCCAATTCCAAAACCGCATCCCCCAAGAATTCCAGACGCTCATTATGAGGTACTCCCCATTTGGGATTTTCATTCAAATAAGAACGATGAGTTAAAGATTCTTTGAGAAAATCTTTATTTTTAAAAACAACTCCGATTTTTTTTTCTAATTGAGATAAAACCAATTTACATAAGTAATTAGTAAACAGTAATCAGTAAACAGGGTAAAAATTCCCTAGTTACTAGTTACTAATTACTAGTTATTTGCTTATATACCGTCCCCAATACTCCGTTTATAAATTTTGATGAATTGAGACCGCTGTAATTTTTCGCCAATTCTATTGCTTCGTTTATCGCCACTTTTTCCGGAACTTCTTTTTTATCCGCGTATAAAAGTTCGTAAAGCCCTATGCGTAAAACATTTCTGTCAACTATGGAAATTTGGTTTAACGGCCATTCCGGCGCGGCTTTTTCAATAATTTTATCAAGAGCGTTTAAGTGTTCAACAACGCCTTTAATAATTCGCCAGGCGAAATCCGGTTCATCAACGCCACTGCCGAATTCATTAAGATTTCGTTCAACGATTTTATTCAAATCCTCTTTTTTATTGTAAAAATCCCACTCATAAAGAGATTGAAGAACGATACTTCTTATTAAGTGCCGAGTGGCCATTATTTTTTAACTTTCAACTTTGGGGCTTTTACAATCTTACCTTTATAGCTTCCGCATGATGAACAGATTTTATGCGGCCGGTTTGGCGCCTGACAATTTTGACATGCAAAAATTTGGCTCGGTTTCAAAGCTAAGTGCGACCGCCTGCGGCCGACTTTTGATTTTGTATGATGTTTTACCGGTACGCCACCCATAATTTTAGTTACTAGCCACTAAGATTTAATTATTTAATTATACACATTGGCTAATTATTATTTAGTATTGAAAATTTTTCATAAAAAGTCAACAGATTTTGTTTAATTTTTCTCGTGTTCCCATGCCCTATCAGCCCTATATACGATTGGATGGTTTCCACCTTGCCTCCGTTTTTGGCAATATTTCTAAACATTTTTCTTTTTGTGGCGGTTCTTAAAATCCGGTGGTCAGCAAAATTGACCCAGCCGAGGAAGTCGACGCCGGACGCCAAGGTTTTTATGGAAATTTTGTCGGGGTGAAGTTCAAGCTTAAGTTCTTTGTTCAGAAATTCTCTGATAAGCGGAACATATTTTGTTAAATGCTCACGATTTTCCGAAAAAATAACAAAATCGTCGCAATATCTGATGTAATGTTTTTCTTTCAGTTTGTGCTTGATAAATTGGTCAAATTTGTCCATATAGATATTTACAAAAAGCTGGCTCGTAAGGTTGCCAAGTGGAAGTCCGACGCCTTTTCGCACCGACTAAAAACTTTCAATAATATTTTCAAGAAGTTTAATTATGTTTTCGTCTTCAATATGTTCGCGCAGGATGTTAAGTAAAATATCATGGTCAATGTTGGCAAAAAACTTCCTGATGTCGCATTTCAAAATCCAGCAGGTTTTTGTGTTGTTGCGACTTACTTTGTAAGCGAAGTCACAGAATCTGTTAATCGCTTTGTGCGTTCCTTTGTTCAGCCGGCAGGAAAAGGAATCGGCTATAAATGTTTTGTCAAAGAACGGATAAAGTTTCCGGTAAATGACATGGTGCAATAATCTATCCCGCACACTGGCTTTGTGGATATCTCTCGGCTTGGGGTCATTTATTTTGAACGCCTCGTACCCGCCGTGGGTATATGTTTGATTGGTTAGGTCGCTGTGGAGGGAGAGGATGTTGTCCATGAGGTTAAATTGGAATTCCTGCACATCTTTCCTGTTTTTCTTACCCTTCAAAAATTCCTCCCATGCCGAAAGGAGATTTCCAACGGAAATAATTTCTTCGTATTTTATTTTGAATTTGTTTATCATGAGCGTATTATTAGTATATGAAAAATTTCACAGATACCCCCCCGACATTTTACCGGTTATATTAAGAGAAAAAGAACTTTATCATTTTTGATTAGCACTGCATCGGAATTTTCCGAAAACGGAACGCTACGGCTTGGGACGAAAAATTGACCAGTTGTTTTTTGAGATTCTTGAGCTAAGTTTTACCGCATCATATCTCCCGCCGGAACAAAAAATAATTATGCTCGGAAAGATAATATCGCGGCTTGATGTTCTTAAATTTTTTGTGCAGCTTGCATGGGAAAATAAACTTATTCCTACTGAAAAATACGCTGAGCTTTCCAAGCGGTTGAAAGAAATCGGACGGATGCTCGGAGGGTGGCGAAAGGGGCTACAAAATAAAACTCCCGCCAAACAGACGGGAGAAATATTTGAGTTTCGGGAGAACACCTGATTACCGTCGTTCCAATCGTTCGGGTTGTCGACAGAATTAGCATTCACATTCCAGCCGTCGTCGTTCCAGTTGCAATTGACCGTCCACAGCACACCGGCGCTCTCGTGCAAAAAACCATCCGCGCCACCGCCCCTTGAATGCTCTCGGGGTTGTATCTTACTTGGGACATAGAAGTCCGCCAGTTTTTGCACCAATTCCTGTATTTTTTGAAGAAAAAAATTTTACACTCTCGCCTAAGCCCTGACCAAAGCGATTCCCGCAAAAATAATTTCTGAAACATGACGCAAAAGCCTTAGCCGTTGCGTATCACATAATTTCAAATTTAGTATATCATAAAATTTTTTTAAAAAATAAAACAGGCGCTTAGAAATTTTCTAAGCGCCTTTTTTCCACCTCCTTTTTTATTTTAAATTTCAAAGTATCAAAGACCCAAAAGATCTAAGTGGTCAGGAATTGCGGGAGAACACCTGACTACCGTCGCGCCAATCGCTCGGGCTGTCAACAGAATGAGCACTCACACCCCAGCCGCCGCCGTACCAGCGGCAATGGACCGCCCACAGCACACCGGCTATATCACGAGCATAGAAGATGTTAGCATAGCCGTTGGTAATCAGTGGCCCATTCTCGCCGTTTGGCTGCATCTTCATAAGGTCGAATATTACTGAAAGCATGGTTTCTGCTTTCTCGTCGCCGCCGAGCTCGTTGATAATCGGGATGTCTCTGGAATGTTTTTTTAGCTTTTGGTAACGAAATTCAATCTCAGAAATCGCTTCCTCGATTTTATTAAGGAAATTGTTCCTGAAGTTGTCGCCGAGGTAGTCAATTTTTACTTTTGCCTTCCTGCTTGTATCCACAATGAAGTGATTTTTGGCGACGAATTTTTCCAATCGCGCGGGCATAGTGACGGTGCTTATAAGCTCAAGCAGGGTTTCGGCCATAACGCCTGTCCAGTATTTCTCCTTGCGGAGAAACTTTTTGAATTCAGCGAGCCATTCCTGACTCTCGCTTCCCAACAACTTTTCCAGAAAGTCGTAGATAGCCCCCAACATCTCTGATGGAATTTCCACTAACTTTCTTACTACTGCGCCGAGCATGTCTTTTTTCATGGTCAGCCTCCTAAATATGAATTTTTTAAAGAGCCAAGGGCCCTTTTGAGCTTAATTATATTATACACGAACTAAAGTTTTTGTCAAACTCATTGCACGACGAGTACATGATTACACTCCCACGCCGCCAAAACCGTTTTCTCCTCTAAAAATTTTATTAAATTATTCCAAGCTGAATTTTACCAATTCTTTTTTTATCACCGCGTCGCTAATTTTAAAATTTTTCATAAAAATGACTTGTTCACTATAATCAATATCCTTGAAATAAACCAGTTGATTTCTAAATGTTTTTTCGTTAAATTCATTTCCGAAAATTTGTTTTCCTTTTTTAGAAATATCTTTAACGGTATGATGATTTTTAAGGATAAAATATAAATCTACATAGTCCTTCCATTTAACGCGCCTCCCCAGCGCATAGGCTTTCATCGCGGCCAAAGAAAGTAAATCGGGCATTTTAATAATGCCAGATAAATTTTTAGTAAATTTTACGGGAAACGAATACCAAAAAAAAGTTATTTTAATTCCGTTCACAATAATTGAATATTCTTCTTTGGTATTTCTGATAACAGTTTGTATCTTTCCAAACTTTAAAATTTTTTTTCTGATTGCCGGTGAATCTATTTCTTTAAAGCAGGTCAAATCAAAATCAACCGATTGCCTGTGCCCTATTTGCAAAGCAATAGCTGTCCCGCCGACTAATCCAAAATTTCTCTTGAACAATCCAACCAAAGGCAGTAATTTAATTTGTTCTTTCGTTAAAATTTCCTTATGCATATTTTCTAAAATAAAAAGAGAAGTAATTTTTAATTTTGTCGTCATAATTAATTCTTCTCCGGCCTATCTGCTTTTTGAAAATAAGCGCAATTTTTTTTACTCCCATAATTGCGATGAGTTTTTGCACATCGCCCCAATCGCCGTAATTCAGAATGTGTTCAACAATTGATTCATCGGATAATTCTACCGGATTTTTTATATACCACACCAAATGTGACCTTTTTTTAATGAATTCCTGGGCTGTCATAATAATATTATAACAAAAAACAACCGCTGAATCCAGCGTAAAAATTTACATCCCCGTACTGCCGAAGCCGTTTGCTCCTCTCTGACTTTCATTTAATTCCTCAACCACTTCAATTTCGGGATGTTCTATTTTTTGAATTAACATTTGAGCGATTTTGGAATTTTTTTTCACAATATAATCCTCATCTCCAAAATTTATCAAAACCACTTTTATTTCTCCACGATAACCCGCGTCAATAACGCCAGCCATTGTTTTAATGCCATTTTTCACGGCCAAGCCGCTTTTATCCCAAATCAATCCGACATAGCCATCGGGAATTTCCATTTTTATCCCAGTTTTAACCGCCCTCCTCTCGCCAATCTTTAAAATCAAATATTCAACAGAATACAAATCTAAGCCGGCATCATCTTTGTTGGCGTAATCCGGAATTTTCGCCTCAGAATCAATTTTTTGAATTTTGATAATCATAAAAACATTTTATAAAAAAATTGAGGTGTTAGCAATCGCTAACACCTCGTTAAAATCCGTTAAAATCATATAGCCGAAACCCAGTTTCATATCCTTCTGAATTATCAGCTATATATTGAGCGTCAAACCCAATCCATCTCAACCTGCAATTTTGGGCAAGAGACAATATTTTTACTTGCGATTCATGCGAGCAAAGATATTCAAGGGCTTCCGATAGAGCTTTTATAACAAGCTCATTTCCATTATTCACAAATAAAATGTCTTTCCAGTGGCAACACGGACTATCAATAAAAACATTAGTAAAAGTGGCTATAGTTTCTTTCGACTTTTCGGTATTTAAATACCGAGGCCATGTTCCCTGCTGCGCTTCGGCAATCACCGGCATAAATGAAAATCCTCGCCTTATCTTCCCCCATCTGCCCTTCATAAATTGAGAAATGTCAAAATGAACGGAAAGGCCGACGAGTAGATGGTTAATACCCAAAGGCGAAGAAAATAATCTCAACCAATCATCTTGATGCCAGTCTTTTTGCCCGTTGTACTTCCCTACCATTCCCCGCAACTTCTCCATCTCGTTTCTTAAAAAATCTTTATCACTGTAATCTTGCGGATGACGCGGTTTTAACAACGGAGAACTGCCGTGTTTATGTTCTCCAATTAAAGCGGTTGAAATTGCAACATTGGGCCAGTTCGCGGTTTTTTGGATTAAAATATCAGACAACTCATCAATGCAATTTTCCGCTTTGAGCCATATTTGCGTATTCAATCTCAATCCCGACTTTTCAAGATTTCTTCTGACTTCCAATTTTTTCGGAATCATATTCTAACTACCTCCCTATTTAAAATTTTAATTTCTGTAAAAATTAAACAACATAATACTAAAAAAAGCAAGGGGACATAAGTAAGTCCCCTTTTAATTTTATTAAATTATTTATTGAGATTTAGCTAACACGCCTTCATTATTTTTCTTAAGGCGCATTAAAGCCACTGCCCATGTGTGTTCATAAATATGGAGGTCTTTGCATGAAACAACCATCCCGCCGTCCTCCACCCCTATTTCCGAAGCCATATACTCTTTAAGTAACTGAATACCGCCAAGATTCACGGGAAATCCGCCCCACAAATCCCACGAACGGAAATATACCCAGAAATTCAACTTACCCTCATCAATCCAGGTATCAATTCCGCGAAGACACTGAGAGCTCGGTTTTTCTTTTGGATCTTTATTCCATCTATTATGCACTTCTCTGTTTATCAAAATCTTTCCCGCATCATCAAGGCCACAAGCGAATATCTTCTCGTGATAGGCAATACCGGTATCATAAAATAATACTGTTTCCGGCCTACCCACTGTCATATAGCAATGGTTATTGCCATGTCCAGCGTCTTTGTAGTGTTTAATCACCCATGGTATTTGCCAGCTTAAATCTTCGCCGTAAGTATAATGCTCATTTGGTTGTCTATCGGAATACATGAGATAAGACAAATAATCATTAATATCCTCTTCGGAAGTAGGGGCTGGGACACCAGAACCCTCCGGCATTAATGGAGATAATGGCCGCGATCCGGGATATTGAATATTGATGCATATCGGCATCCCGGCGCGATGAATACCTTCATAACTGCCCTTCGTAATAAGATAACGCCTGCCTTCGGTCATTATCTTATAAATTGCCTGAAACCATGCGTCCGAAATTGATGTAGCTTCAATAAATCCTACCTTACTCATATTTTTACCTCCTCTGGTATTGCAATTTTTACCGCTTCAATTTTGTGACGTCTGAACAATTTCATCGCCAATGACTCATCTCCTTCGTCTTTGTAATCTTTCTCAAAAACGAATCGACGTATGCCGAGATTCACAAGCACCTTGGCGCAATCATAGCAAGGCGAAAAAGTGCAGTAAACCGTTGACCCTTCAAGATCAACATTGGCCTTACTGGCATTAGCCAAGGCATTCATTTCTGCATGCGCGCCTCTGCATAATCCGGAGTCGGCCGGCAATCTCTTGCCATTACTATCCTCCTTGGCGCACCCGACTTCAAAACAATGAGGCTCATTAATGGGCGGACCATTGTATCCGGCAGAAAGAACCCGCTTGTTAAGAACAAAAACAACGCCAACCTGAAAATGTTTACACGCTGACCGTTGGCTATAAAGCCGAACAATTTTTACAAATAATTCATCCCAACTTATTCTTTCCATCACTGACCTCCTCTATCTTTATTTTTTACAGTCAAAGACTGAAAATTTTAAATATGTTAAATTACTGATTATAGAGTAAATAATTTTATTAAAATTGTCAAGTGAAATTAGCGCTGTAACGCGATTTCCAAAATCCTGTTATATTTCACTAATCTTTCCGGCGCGGCCGGAGCGCCGGCTTTAATGCCCCAAGCGCCGATTCCCACAGCCAAATCCGCAATAAAATCATCCATTGTTTCACCGCTTCTATGGCTAACAACCACTTGCCAATTGTTTTCATAAGCCATTTTTACCACTTTCAAAGTTTCCGTAAGCGTGCCAATTTGGTTCAATTTGATTAAAATCGCATTGCCGGATTTTTTTTCTATGGCGGTTTTTAACCGCATTGAATTAGTAGTAGTAAGGTCGTCGGTAATCACCAATCTTCCGCGCCTGTCCGCGTCTTGTCCGCATAAGTCCGCGGCGAGCGAAGCGAACATATCAAATGCTTCTTCATTAAACGGGTCTTCAATTGAGATAATATTATAAGTCTCAATCAGCTTTAAATAGTAATCCTTTAATTCTTCAGCTGAATATTTATTACCGTTTATTTTATAAAATTCCTGATTACTGTTTACTGATTCCTGATTACTGCGGTAAAATTGCGAAGCCGCAACATCCAATCCAATCCGCAAGGGATATTTATATTTTTCAATCACTTCCGCCAAACATTCCAGCGCTTCTTCATTATTTTTAAACGGCGCGGAATATCCGGCCTCATCGCCCAAAACCACATTTTCATCGCCGAATTTTTCCCGCAAATAATTGCCGAGTTTTCTGTAAAAAATTTTCCCAACGCTAAAAGCCATATTAAAATCGTCAACTTGCGGAATAACCTGAAACTCCTGAATTTCTAATTTTGATTCCGGATGCGCCATGTGCGCGCCGCCGTTAATGACGTTGAAAATTGGACGCGGCAATCTTGATACTTGATACTTGATACTTGATACTTCGCTTATATATTCAAATAATTCCAAATTTTCTTCTTTCGCTTTTAAGCGCGCAAAAGCCAAAGATAAAGATAAAATTAAATTTCCGCCCAGATTGCTTTTATTTTCCGTCCCGTCAAGTTGAACCAAAAAATTGTCGAATTTTTCCTGCGTTTCAAAATCTTTTCCCAATATCTCATTTTTGATTTCTTCAAACTTTTTAATAGCCGATTTCGGCTCCAAAACAAATGCTTCATGCGCCCCTGTGCTTTTACCGGCTGGCACGCTGGCAACCGCCGAAAAATCGCCACTACTTAATTCAGCCTCCAAAGTATCCTTTCCGCGAGAATCCTGGATTATTTTTATATTGGCATCAATAATTTTCATTCTTAAATAATTTTATTTTAAATCAAGGCTGTTTTTATAATCTCAAAAATTTTCTGATGTCCGACAGAATTTGGATGCTGGCCGTCTTCCAATAAGTTTTTGTAATCAAGATTTACAAATGAATTAAAAACATCAATAAATAAAATCTTATTTTCCTGACAAATGGACTTAATAATTTTGTCATATTGAACGATGTGCTCGTTTTTATAGGATTTATCAGGCGCCCACGGAATTGGAATTGTTTTTGATTCATCGGCCGGCAATAAGCCGACGAATAAAATTTTTGAAGAGTATTTCTCGGCTAATTTTATTAATTTTTGGATATTCTCCTTGGATTTTTCTTGAGAAACCTGGTATTGAGTTCTAACGCTGTCAAATGTGGCATCGTTTCCGCCAATCGCAAAAATCACCACCATATCTTCACTTTCTTTTATCCTCTGTTTTGTTTCAAATTCAAATCTTTCTAATAAATCTTCTGTTGTGTCTCCGGAAATACCGAGATTATAAATCAAACAATAAAAATTCTCTTCTGTTAAAGTTTTTTCATCTAAAAATTTCCTTAATCGCGCAACCCAGCCGCCTTCTTTGTCCCAGGCGCCATAAGTAATGCTGTCGCCGAAAATTAAAATTTTCATTTTAAAAATTTATTTAAAAATAAATTGATTTTTTTATTATTAATTTTAACATCACCCGCTTTCGCGCCAGATTTAAAAGTTAAATAGCCGACAAATTTCGCCTTTGTCCAACCGCACACGCTTTTAATCCACATAATTGGAAACTTAAAAGACTCCATACCAGACATTCCATGAATAATAATCCCGATTTTTTTATTTTTTAATCCCATTTTTTTAGAATAAGATATCGGAAGAATGCGATCTATAAAATTTTTCATTAATGGCGTTACATTATCGCAATAAGTAGGAGTCGCTAATAAATAAATATCATAATTGGAAATTTTTGGTAAATATTTTTTCGAAAATTCATCTTTAATATTTGGGCAAGGTAGAGAATTAGCGCAATTTTCACAGCCATCGCATAATTTCATTTCAATATCGCGCAAAATAATTTCTTCCGCTTTTAAATTTTTTTCTTCTATAACTCTCTTTAAAACTGAAATTATTTTATCAGTATTTCCTCTTTTTCTTGGAGAGCCGTTAATGATTAAAAATTTCATAATTACTTCAATTTTTTCTCTTTTTCGCAAACTTTTTGAGTAGTTTTGATTATTGTGTCCGGATTTAAGGACATACTTTCAATTCCTTGTTCCACTAAAAATTCGGCGAACTTCGGATAATCGCTCGGGGCTTGACCGCAGATACCAATGTATTTTTTCTTGGCTTTACACTTTTTGATTATTTCCGAAATAAGTTTTTTTACTGATTCATCATTTTCATTTGTAATACCGCGAATCATTTCGTTGCCGTCTCTGTCAATGCCGACGGTTAATTGCGTTAAATCGTTTGAACCGATGCTCATCCCGTCAAAAACATCCAAAAATTCATCAGCCAAAACGACATTGGAAGGAATTTCAC